>Ga0099827_10001235_pt1 | contig 12981 bp, 14 predicted proteins | sample CZO8metaG_FD_79339 | JGI IMG/M metagenome (GOLD analysis project Ga0099827, IMG submission 79339) | Vadose zone soil microbial communities from the Eel River Critical Zone Observatory, Northern California, USA - CZOApr15con1.8 metaG | ecosystem: Environmental > Terrestrial > Soil > Vadose zone ...
GCACGAGCAGGATCTCAACGCGTACGTCGACATCGGCTACACGTTCGAGCACTTCTACGTGCGCAAGGTCTGCTTCGTGAAGCCGAGCGAGGGCTTCGTCATCTTCCCGGGCGGCTTCGGCACACTCGACGAGCTGTACGAGGCGCTGACGCTGATCCAGACCGGCAAGGTGATGCATTTCCCCGTCGTGCTGTTCGACTCGAACTACTGGGAGGAGATGCTCGAGTGGATCCGCGACAAGCTCCTGCACGCGCGGATGATCTCCCCCGACGACTTGGAGCTGCTCGCGGTCACCGACGATCCGGCGGAGGCCGTCGAGATCGTCGTCGACTGCTACGAGCGGCGCTGCGCCCAGGTGCCGGCTGCGGCGCACAAGGAAGACGCGCAGTAGCGGGGCCTAGAACCTTTCTACCTTTTTGCTACCCTTCTACCCATGGCTCTGAACATCAAAGATCCAGAAACGGTTCGTCTTGCGAACGAGGTTGCGGCTCTGGCCGGCGAGACGAAGACTCGCGCGGTGAAGGTTGCGTTGGAGGAGCGCCACCGACACCTGACCAGGCGAGTTCAACGGCCGCCGAGCGACCGCTTGAGAGCGTTTCTCGAAGGCGAAGCCTGGCCGCAGGTTCCGCCGGAAATCCTCGGCGTGCCGATCTCCCGGCGCGAGCGCGAGGAGATCCTGGGCTACGGCGCCGAAGGCGTGTGATCGTCGACAGTTCTGCGGTCCTCGCGGTCCTTCTCCGTCAACCGGGGCACGAGTTGGTGTTGGGGGCGCTCGTGCATGACGACGCACTCGGAATCGGGGCGCCGACGCTCGCGGAGAGCGGCATCGTGCTCTCGGCCCGGATCGGCGTCACCGGACGTACGCTGCTCTACCGCTTCGTCGCGGAGGCCAACATGCAAGTCGTGCCGTTCGAAGAGGTCCACTGGGACGTCGCGGTCGACGCCTTCAGCCGGTTCGGCAAAGGCCGCCATCCAGCGGCGCTCAATTTCGGCGACTGCCTTACGTACGCCGTTGCATCGCTCGCAGACGAGCCGTTGCTCTGTCTCGGAGACGACTTCTCACGTACTGACCTTACGGTTCTTCCGAAGCGGGCCTAGTCCCGGGAGCGTCATCCGGTGGCATTCCGCAGCGCGCTTCACCTTCGTCTACGGACGGGATGTGCGGACGGGTCCGCTCTACACTTTCGCGCATGCAGCTCCGCGATCTACCGTCGGTGGACGAGCTCGCACACGGGGTCGACGACCCGCTCGCGGTCGACGCCGCGCGGGCGCTGCTCGAGCGGGCGCGGGAGGAGATCCGCGCCGGCGCCGATCCCGGCGATCTTCCGGCACGGCTGCGAGAGGAGCTCGCGTCGGCGCGGCGGCCGCGGCTGCGGCGCGTCCTCAACGCGACAGGCGTGATCGTGCATACGAACCTCGGCCGCGCGCCGCTCGCCGAAGCGGCGCTGGAGCGCGTCACCGACGTCGCGCGCGGCTACTCGAACCTCGAGTACGACCTGCGGTCGGGGACGCGCGGGTCACGTCAGGACCACGCCGCGGACATCCTGCGCCGGCTCACCGGGGCGGAGGCGGCCCTCGTCGTCAACAACAACGCGGCGGCGGTGCTGCTCGGGCTTGCTGCTCTGGCCGAAGGGCGAGAGGTCGTGGTGTCGCGCGGCGAGCTGATCGAGATCGGCGACGGCTTCCGCATCCCCGAGGTGCTCGCGCGGTCGGGCGCGCGCCTGCGCGAGGTCGGCACGACGAACCGCACGCGCGCGGCGGATTACGAGAGCGCGATCGGGCCCGACACTGCGCTGCTGCTGCGCGTGCACCAGTCGAACTTCCGAGTCGTGGGCTTCACGGAGCAGCCGACCCTGCACGCGCTGGCGAAAGTGGCTCAGAGCCACAAGCTCCCGCTCGTGGACGACCTCGGCTCCGGCGTACTCCTCCCGCCAAGAGACACTTTGTCACTTGGCGACGAGCCGTCGGCGAAGGAGAGTCTCGCGGCGGGCGCAGATCTCGTCACGTTCTCCGGCGACAAGCTGCTCGGCGGTCCGCAGGCGGGGATCGTGGTCGGCCGCGCAGACCTCGTCGAGAAGCTGCGCCGGCACCCGCTACAACGTGCGCTCCGCGCGGACAAGCTGACGCTCGCGGCACTCGAGGGAACTCTCTCCTTGTACTTGGACGCGCCGGAGAAGATCCCCGTACTGCGCATGCTGCGCGACGACCGCGTGCTCGAACGTGCAGAGCGCCTCGCAGCCCTCACCGGCGGAACCCTCGAGGAGACGGTCGCGCGCGTCGGCGGCGGCGCGCTGCCGCTGGCCGAGCTGCCGAGCTTCGCGTGCGCCGTCGAACAAGGGCTCGCGGCGCCGCTGCGCGCGGCCGAGCCGCCCGTCGTCGGGATCGTCCGCGACGGCAAACTCTTGCTCGACTGCCGCACCCTCGCCGACGACGAGGTGGAGGACGTTGCGCGGGCCGTTGCCGCTGCGCGTGCATGAACGAGTCTCCGGAGTCACAGCTCTGGAATTTGATGCGCGGTGCTCTGACCGCGCGCGTGCTCGGCATCGTCGCCGAGCTGGGCGTCGCAGATGCTCTCGCCGAAGGGCCACAGCCGGTCGCCGACGTGGCGCGGGACGTCGGCGCTGACACGGACATGCTGTTCCGGTCGCTGCGCGCGCTCGCGAGCGACGGCGTCTTCGCCGAAGACGAGCCCGGTGTGTTCCGCAACACGGCGGCCTCGGAGAGGCTTCGCCGCGGCGGCGGTTGGGACGACTTCGCGCACCTCTTCGGGAGCGTGTTCTTGCGTTCGGCCGGCGCGCTCGAGGCGGACGGCGAGCCGACGTTCGAGCGGCTCCACGGCGCCGACTACTGGGCGTGGCTCGCCGCGCACCCGGACGACCGCGCCGCGTTCGACCGCGCGATGGAGCAAGGGAAGGAGGGCCGCATCGAGCGTCTGGACACGGTCGAGTGGCGCGGCGACGAGACGGTCGTGGACGTCGGCGGTGGCAACGGGTCACTCCTCCGCCTGCTGCTCGACCGCCACCCCGGTCTACATGGGATCGTCTTCGACCTGCCGGAGACCGTCCGCGACGAATCGTCGTTCGGCGACCGGCTCGAGTTCGTCGCCGGCAGCTTCTTCGAGAGCGCGCCGCGCGGCGACGTCTACGTGCTCTCAACGATCCTCCACGACTGGGATGACGAGCGCGCCGAGGCGATCCTGCGCACAATTCGCGCTGCGGCGCCCGACGGCGCGCGCCTGATCCTGGTCGAAGGCGTCGTCGAGCCGGGCAACGAACCGGACGGCGCCAAGTGGCTCGACCTGCTGATGCTCGCGATCTCCGGTGGGCGCGAGCGCGACGAGGCGCAGTGGCGCGCGCTGCTCGAGCGCGGTGGCTTCCACGTCGAGCGGATCGGCAAGGGGGTCATCGAGGCGCGATGCCGCTGACGCGATCGCTCAGCGTGGCTCTAGCGCTTCTGTGTCTCGCCGGCTGCGGCGCGAATCACGTTCGCGCGCGGCCGATCACCAACAAGGGGCAGTTGCTGTGGGAGTTCGAAGCGCTGCTACACGACACTTTTGGCAACCGACAAGTCTGCGCGTCTGGACGGTGGGCACAACGTTTCACCTCTGGCGCGTGCTCACCGCTCGCTGTGTACTCCCCATACTGGTACGTCTTCGCAGACGCGCACCACTCAACGTTCCACGTCACTGACAAGCAGGCGACCAACTTCGGGAACTATCCACAACCCGTCTTGGTCGACGGAAAGAACATCGCATGTGATAAGGCGTCGACGCGCTTCCTGATCACTTACGTCGATGCGGCGTCACTGACGCTCGGCTGCAGCGCCGCCGGCTACGTTCGTTGAGATGCCGCTGACCGTCGGCACAGCGGGGCACATCGACCACGGCAAGACGTGGCTCGTGCGCGCGCTCACGGGCAAGGACACCGACCGGCTGCCCGAGGAGCAGGCGCGCGGCATCTCGATCGACCTCGGCTATGCGCCGCTCGACCTGCCGGACGGGCGGCGGCTGTCGCTGATCGACGTCCCGGGTCACGAGCGCTTCGTCCGCAACATGGTCGCCGGCGCGACCGGCATCGACCTCTTTTTGCTCGTGATCGACGCCGGCGAGGGCTCGCGGCCGCAGACGCACGAGCACCTCGCGATCCTGCGCCTCCTGGGCATCGACCGCGGCGTCGTCGCAGTGACGAAGGTGGACACCGTCGAAGCGGAGACGCTGGAGCTCGCCGTCGAGGAGGCGCGCGAGCTGGTACCCGGTGCACCGGTCGTCGCGGTCAGTGCCAAGACAGGCGAAGGATTGGCCGAGCTGCGCGCGGCGCTCGCGAAGGTCGCGGTCGAGAGCGAGCCCGTTCCGTGGCCGACGCGCCTCTACGTCGACCGCGTCTTCACGCTGCGCGGGATCGGCACCATCGCCACCGGAACGCTGTGGTCGGGCACGCTCGCCGAGGGCGACGAGCTGCGTGCGGAACCGGCCGGGATCGACGTGCGCGTGCGCAGCGTGCAAGTGCACGACGAGCCGGTCGAGTTTGCGGAAGCGGGACAGCGTGTCGCCGTCGCGCTCCCCGGAATCGAACGAAGCGCGTTGCGTCGCGGCGACGCGCTCGTTGCGCGCGACGCCTTTCCCCCGAGTTACCGCCTCGACGTCGCGCTCGAGGAGCTCGAGCCGATCGCCGACGGCGCGCGTGTGAACGTCCACCACGGCACCTCGCACACTGCCGCGCGCGTTGTCCGTGCGGGGGATCGCTACGCGCAGCTGCGGCTCGCGGAGCCGGTCGTCGCAGCGCGAGGCGACCGCATCGTGCTGCGAACCGGGACGACCGTCGGCGGCGGAGTCGTGCTCGATCCAAAGCCGCCGCGCGCACTCGATCCCGAGCGGCTTCAGGTCTTGGAGCAGGGCGACAGCGCGACGATCGTCCGGGCGATCGTGCGGGCGCCCGTGACCGGGCCCGAGCTGCAGGCGCACGCACTGCTCGCTCCGGGAGAGCTCGCGCGCGGACTGACCGCGGTGCGCGCGGCCGGCGACTGGTACTTCGCGCCCGAGTGGCTAGCCGAGTTGCGCTCGCGCGTGCGCGCCCGGCTGGAGGAGCGCGCGCTGCGCGAGCCGCTCGATCCCGGTCTGCCGCTCGGGCAGCTGCTCGCAAACCGTCCGTGGGCGAACGCGATCGCGCCCCTGCTCGAGCTGGAACGGCGCGGCGGCAAGGTCTACCTCCCCGGCACGGCGGCGTCGCTCGGCGGCCGGGAGGAAGAGGCGGCGCGGCTCGAGGCGGAGGTCGCGGCGGCAGGCGTGGCGAAGGTCGAGGACCGCGAGCTCGCCGCATTCCTCGAGCACGCGGGACGGCTTCGCCGCGTCGGCGACGGCTTCGCGGTCTCGACCGAGTTGTACGACCGTGGCGTCGACGCGATCCGCTCGCTCGATCCGATCACGCTCGCAGCTTTCCGCGACGCGCTGGGGATCTCGCGGCGGAACGCGCAGATGCTGCTCGAGCGCTACGACGCCGACGGGCTGACGCGCCGCGTCGGCGACGAGCGTGTGCTAAGAAGGGCGGCAAGGACATGAGCGAACGGGAGCTGATCGAGCGCTACAACGACGCGTGGAACGCGCACGATGTGGACGCAGCAATTGCGATGCATGCGCCAGACATCGTCTTCCACAATTGGTCGGTCAACGAGCGCGCGGAGGGCGCAGAGGCGGTGAAGGAGCACGTTTCGCAGATCCTCCGCAACTGGCCGGACATCCAGTTCCGTACACGTCGGGTCTACGTGCGCGAGGGTCTTGTCGTGAGCGAGTGGACGGCAACGGCGACAAGAGACGGCAAGAAGCTCGAGTGGGACGGGATCGACGTCTTTCCTATCGAAGACGGGCTGATCAAACGGAAGGACGTCTACTCCGGCTTCGGCGCGGCACGCGAGATCGGTTGAACACGTAGCTGCAGCACGTCCGGCCGTGAGTAATGGCCGGCCGGATCGAAGCGCTGCCGTTCCTCGTACAGCAGCTGCGGATCGAGGTCGGCATACAGCACGCCCTCTTCGTCCCAGAGCGGGCCGGCCAGGTACTCGCCGTTCGGCGCGACGATCGCCGAGCCGCCGCGGCCGAGCAGATCCGCACCCTCGGCGATCGGGACATCGGCGGGGTAGCTCGACACCCGTTGGAACACGGAGCATGAGAGGACGAATGCGCGCGCCTCCCGCGCGATGTGCCGGATCGACTCGAGCCACGACTCCGAGTCGTCCGCGGTGGGCGCGAGATAGATCTCCAGTCCGGCCTCGTAGAGCGCGGCGCGCGCGAGCGGCATCAGGTTCTCCCAGCAGATGAGCCCGCCAACGCGACCGAATCCGGTGTCGATCGTCTCGAGGCCGTTGCCGTCCCCCAGGCCCCACACCATCCGCTCGTGATTCGTCGGCATCAGCTTGCGGTGCTGAAGCGCGAGCTCGCCGTCGGAGCTGAAGACGAGAAGGGTGTTGTAGAGCGTTCCGCCGCTGACCTCGTTGACTCCGACCGCGAGTACGAGCCCGTGCTCTTTTGCCACGGCGCCGATCCGCTCCGTCTCTGCGCTGGGCACGTTCACCGACTCGCGCGCGAGGCGGGCCCACAGCTCCTTCCCGCCTTCGCCCCAGACCGCGAGTGCACGCGCCCACCGCGACGACGGGTACACGGGGACGAACGCCTCGGGGAAGAGCACGAGCCGCGCGCCGCCGGCCGCCGCTTCAGCCGCGACGGACGCGAGCTTGTCGATCGTCGCAGCGCGGTCGAAGATCACCGGCTCTACTTGTACGCAGGCGACGCGGACTTGCTCGCGCATTTCAGCCGCGCGCGACGACCTCGTCGCCGACTGCGATTTCGCCGTCCGAGAGGATGTCGGCGTTCAGCCCTCCGCGGTGTGCGAGACCCTTGATCACGCCCGGCCGCGTAACCTTTTCGAGAGACTTGCACGGCTCGCACAGCTCGACGCCGACGCACTCGACATCGCCGATCCGAAAACGCTTTCCGACAAGCGCGTTGAGGTCGATGCCGCGCGTGAGCACGTTGCGCCGTGATTCCGCGGCCGTGATCTCGACACCGTTCTCGTTCGCCATCGCCTCAAGCGCCTCCGCTGCGATCAGCGTCAGCGCGCGACCGCGCTCGGCGCCGTCCTCGAAGTAGTAGCGGTTGCCGACGAGTCCCTTGCCGGCATGGGCGCGCACGCGCTCGACGGGCGCAGGCAGCTCGTCATAGTGCGGCCCGATGTTGATCGCTTCGACACGTCCGGCGTTCACTCGCCCAAGCCTATCTCGCGCGCACCGTGGCCCCCACCGCCGGGCGTCTCGATCGTCACGACGTCTCCAGCGCGCATGTCGACCGTGACCTTCGCAGGAAGCTCCTCGCCGTTCAAGAGATTGCGCCCGGCCTCGCCGTCGGCGCCGCCCTCCACGCCGCGTGGAGCGTGGGTGCGGCGCTCGCTGAGCACGGACAGACGGCAGTCCTCGAGCACGCGCAGCTCGCGCACGACGCCGTCACCGCCGCGATGGGCCCCGGCGCCGCCCGAGCCGAGCCGCAGCGCGTAGCGCTCGACGCGTAGCGGATACGAGAGCTCGAGCGCCTCGACGGGCGTGGACAGCGTGTTCGAAATCGCCACGTGCACGCCGGAAGGCCCGTCCGCGTCCGGGCACGCGCCCTGGCCGCCGCCGATCGTCTCGTAGTACGTGAAGCGCTCGTTGCCGAGCGTGACGTTGTTCATCGTCCCCTGACCCTGCGCGGGAGCCGGCATTGCGCGCGCGAATGCGGCAAAGACGACGTCCACGATCCGGCTCGACGTCTCGACGTTGCCGCCGGCGACCGCGGCAGGCCGACGCGCGTTGACGAGACAGCCCTCCGGCGCGCGCACGGTAACCGGCGCGAACGCGCCACCGGACGCCGGAACGTCCGGCGCGGCGAGACAGCGCACGACGAAGTAGGACGCGGAGCGCGTGACGGCGAGCGGACAGTTGAGGTTGCCGTCGTGCTGCGGCGCTGTACCTGCGAAGTCGAGGTCGACGGTGTCGTCGCCGATTTCCAAAACCACGTGGATCTCGACACCGTCGTCGAGGAAGTCGGACGCCTCATAACGGCCGATCGGCATCGCGGCGATGCCGGCACGGACGAGCCGCTCCGAATACGCGTACAGCTCGTCCATCGCCGCCGTCACGCGCGCGCGTCCGCGCCGCGCGCAGAGCTCGTCGATTCGCTGTGTCGCGAGCCGTTGTGCGGCGAGCTGCGCGCGGAAGTCGCCGCGGCGCTCGTCCGGATTCCGCATCCGCGCGACGAGCGAATCGAGGGTCGCGTCGTCGAGTCGCGTCGGCGGGATGACGACGCCCTCCTCGTCCAATGTGTGCGACGCCGCCGGCATGCTCCCCGGCTCGACGCCGCCGACGTCCGCGTGGTGAGCGCGCGACGCGGCGAAGCCGAGGGCCGTGCGTGATACGAGCGTGACGTCGGGTAGGTGCGTGCCGCCGGTGAACGGGTCGTTGAGCACGAAGACGTCGTTCGGTGCGGGCTCGTGTTCCATCACGGCGGCTACCGCGTCGGGCATCGCGCCGAGGTGGACGGGAATGTGCTCGGCCTGCACGATCATCCGCCCGCGCTCGTCGAACAGCGCGGTCGAGCAGTCGCGCCGCTCTTTGATGTTCGCGGAGAACGCGGAGCGCACGAGCACGACGCCCATCTCTTCGGCGATCGCGCGCAGACCGTTGCCGATGATTTGGAGCTCGATGTTCACGATCTCGTCACGATCACCGTGGGACCATCCCTAACCCCCACCCACCCTGGGGGCAGCCAGCACGTCGCGCCGCTCAGCTCGACCACCGCCGGGCCGGCGGCCTCGAGCGGCTCGCCCTCGGGGAGCTCGAGCGGCGGCGCCCGGCGCACGTCCGCGGTTCGCACCGCAACCAGCTCCAGCTCGCGCGCGCGGTCGGCGTAGCCGTAGCGCTCTTCGTGCGCACGGTGGAATGCCTCCGCGAGTTCCGGCTGCAGCGGCACCGTCAGCTCGAACGACTGTCCCGCGTAGCGCAGGTCCGCTTCGCCTTCGTCCGGGAGCTCGCCCGCTTCCGCGAGCGGCACGAGGTACGAGCGCACGCGGTCGCGCCGTTCGTCGCTCGCGACGAGGCCGAGCGCGGAGAGGACGCCGGCCGCGTCCGGCACGAGCACGGTCCCGATCTCGAGCTCCTCCGCCAGGGCGCACGCGTGTAGCGGGCCGGCGCCGCCGAATGCGACGAGCGCGAAGTCGCGCGGATCGTGGCCGCGCTCGACGGAGACGACGCGTAGCGCGTGCAGCATCTCCGCGTTCACAACGTCGATCGCGCCCGCGGGATCGATGCCGGCGAACGCGCGCTCGGCCGCGCCGGCATCGAGCTCGATCCCACCGGCGAGCCGCGCGGGCAGCCGGCCGAGCAGCAGGTTCGCGTCGGTGACCGTGGGCCGCGTGCCGCCTCGCCCGTAGCACGCCGGTCCCGGCTCGGCGCCCGCGCTCTCTGGACCGACGCGCAGCGCGCCGCCCGCGTCGCGCCAGACGATCGACCCGCCGCCCGCGCCGACCGTATGCAGGTCGACGGACGGCAACCGGACGGGAAAGCCGCCGACCTCGCGCTCGGACGTGCGCTCCGCGCGCCCGCCGACGATCAGGCAGACGTCGGTCGACGTCCCGCCCATGTCGAAGGAGATCGCGTTCTCGCAGCCGGCGCGGTGTGCGACGAGCACGGCGCCGACGGCGCCCGCCGCCGGACCCGAGACGAGCGCGACTGCCGGATGCGCCGCCGCGTCCTCGAGCTCCGCGACGCCGCCGGAGGAGCGCATCACGAGCGGCGCCGCGAGCCCGGCCTCGGCGCAACGCTCGGCGAGGGCACGCAGGTACCGCGACACGACCGGGCCGAGGTAGGCGTCGATCGTCGCCGTCGACGCACGCTCGTACTCGCGAAACTCCGGCGCGATCTCGTGCGACGCAACGACGTGCGCGTGCGGCAGCCGCCGCCGCAGCTCCTCCGCGACCGCCGCCTCGTGCGCCGGATCGCGGTACGAATGCAGGAGGCAGACCGCGACCGCCTCGGCGTCGAGCTCCGGCAGTGAATCGAGCTCGAGCGGCGCGAGCTCGCCTTCCGGACTCAGTCGTCCCCGCACACCGAAGCAGCGCTCGAGCGGGACGAGCGGCTCCGGATGAACAGCACAGAGGCGGTAGAGCGACGCCCGGGCCTGACGGCGCAGGTGAAGGAGATGCTCGAATCCGGACGTTGCGACGAACGCGGTCCGTGCGCCCTTGCGCTCGAGCAGCGCGTTCGTCGCCACGGTTGTCCCGTGTGTGAACCTGCCGACGTCGGCCGCGCCGACCTCGCGCGCCGCGGTGACGACCGAATCCTCCTGACGTGCGGACGTCGGCACCTTCGCCGTGACGAGCCCGCCGTCGCGCAGGAGGACGGCGTCGGTGAAGGTCCCGCCCACGTCGATGCCGAGCACGTCCACGGAAACCGACTTTAAAACCGCGTTGACGCCGCTGCGCGGCCGTGGGTAGCCTTTGACCACAATGCGAGCGACCGGCTCCATGAGTCGGCGGCCTCGCGCTTAGGTGAACTCGAAAGGAGCCCTAGACCGGCTTCCTTCTACCTCCTCGATCGAACAGCTCGCCTGCTCGCACAGCGAGTTTTCAACGACGGGTGCTAACGGCAAAGGGCACCCCCCGCAGGGGCCGCTGACGCGGCCTCTGCGCTGTGTACCGTCGAGGTTGATGCCAAAAGCTTCCGTTCTCGGCGAGCTGCCGCTCGTCGGCGCCGGCGGCGACGCTCGAGGTGACCCTGCCGCTGCCCCGGACCGGCGCACGCACGGTTCGCGTCGCGTCCAAGCGCAACACGCACGCTCGAGTCGAGCTGCTCGGCCCGCCGGTCGGCGAGCGAAGCGGTGCGCACCTCATCGCGCAGCTGCGCCACATGTTCCGGCTCGACGAGGATCTCTCTCCTTTCTATTCCGTCGCGCGCGACGACGCGCAGCTCGCGTGGGCCGCGACGGGCGCGGGCCGGATGCTCCGCAGTCCGAACGTCTTCGAGGACGTCGTCAAGACGACGTGAACGTTCATACGAATCTTCGTCGCTAAATCCTCTCAGCCTCGATCCACCGTTTTCTCGGCCGGTAGCGCCAGCGCGCACACGACCTTCCTGCCTACAGACGCTAGGGTTTCACGGCTGTTCGGCGATCCAGTCGCGCGTTAGGAAGAGCCAGAACGCGAGTCCGCTGTACGCGCCATAACGGCGGAAGCGACGCTCGATCTGTGAGTCGGTTGCCTTCCGCCCCGTCAGCCGCGCGTATTTCGGGCGCGTCCAGGAATCCAAGATCAGCCGCGAGTGCCGACCGAGGAGCATCATCATGTGCGCCGCGCCGTATGGGCCGATTCCGGGAAGCGCCAGCAGGCGAGCCGCAACTTCTTCATCTGGCAAGTCGTGCCTCGCGTCAGCGAGCTCCTCGATCTCGAAAGTTCCGGCGGCGACACCTGCCGCAAGCGCTCGAAGATAGGCGCTGCGGTACCCGGCGCGAACGACGCCACGATAGAAACTGTCTGGCGCCGACGCCATCGCTTCCGGTGTGGGAAAAGCGCGCGCGCTGCCGCCCGACGCGCGTTCACCGAGATTCTCCACGAGCGCGCGAACCATCCGAATCGTTGCGGACCATGCACAGTTGGTTGTGCAGACGGTCTTAACCACGGCCTCAAACACTGTCGGGGTGCGGAGCATGCGGCCCGCCCCACGGGACGCCCAGGAGAGATCGGGATCGTCCCCGACCAGGGCGTAGAACTCCGACAAGTCCTCATCGAGGTTGAGGATCTGACGAACAGCCGCAGTCAGATCGCGAGCGGCTCTTGCGCCCAGTTTTTGCCCCTCGACCTCGACCCGCGCGAACCCCGGTCGGCCATCGACGATCTGGATCGTGCGCGGCTTCGCCGACGGAAGCACGAGTGTTGTTGCGTACGCCCGTCGCTCCTCATCAACGTGTCCAGGCGGGAGGTCGGCAACCCCGTGAGACATGATCGTGCGGACCAGGTCCACCCGCTCGCCCTTCGGCCCTTCCAGAGGTATCTCGAACACGGTGGGCACAGGAAATACATGCCACATCAGGCATGTAGCACGCCGGCGCAGCGCACGAAAATGGTCATCAATCGCGGTTCCCCGGCGGAATCGAGTTCTCGCCCCAGCATGTCCCGAACCGCTCGCTCGGCATCGAACAAGGGGCGGACAGAGCAGCGAGGAAAAACCCCATAGAAGAAGCGGAACCGACATTCCCCGAACGACTTCAACTGCGAGGACGCACACCAGCCCATCTCCTTCGCATGGAAGGCCGAGACCGGCTCCTCCCCCACGGGCGAGCGCCGTGTAGGCGGCGGCATCACTGCGTTGGAACCGCGACAGGCCAGCCGAGCTGACCTCTTTACCGCGTTTGGAACAGGCGCGAGCGGCAAGGCGTTAATGTCGGTGATGAAGATCGAGCTGTTGTACTGGGATGGTTGTCCCTCGCACCCGGAGGCGCAGGCGTTGCTCGAGCAGGTGCTCGCCGAGCGCGGGCTCGGCGTGGAGATCGAAGTGCGCGAGGTGCGAACAAAAGAGGAAGCACGCGTGTTGCGTTTTCCCGGTTCGCCGACGATTCGGATCGACGGTCGCGATGTCGATCCGATCGGGGCGGGTGCACGTCCTGCGCTGACCTGTCGTATCTACAGTCTCCCGGATGGGCGCGTCTCGCCGATCCCAAGCCGGAAGCAGCTTGAGGAGGCACTGATTTGACCTTGACGCTTACCGAGCAGGCTCCGTCGTTCGACCTTCCCGGCATCGACGGCCGTAACCACGCACTCGACGACTACGGTGAGGCGGAGGTGCTCGTCCTGATCCAGTCGTGTAACCACTGCCCGTATGTGCAGGCGTGGGAGCAGCGGATCGTCGCGATTCAACGTGAATACGGTGAGCGCGGCGTGCGTATCGTTGCGATCAACTCGAACGACACGA
>Ga0099827_10001236_pt1 | contig 12969 bp, 7 predicted proteins | sample CZO8metaG_FD_79339 | JGI IMG/M metagenome (GOLD analysis project Ga0099827, IMG submission 79339) | Vadose zone soil microbial communities from the Eel River Critical Zone Observatory, Northern California, USA - CZOApr15con1.8 metaG | ecosystem: Environmental > Terrestrial > Soil > Vadose zone ...
ACCCCGAGAACTCCCGCCTGCCCGGGTCCACTGCCCCCTATCTCGCGCGCCAGCTCCAGGATTTCAGAACCGGAGCCCGTGGTGGAGTGACGGCGAAGATCATGATCAACATCGCCAAGGGCATGACGGAAGAGGAGATTCGCGTCGCCAGCGAATATTTTGCCGGCCTCAAGTTGATGCGTTGGACGCGTGTGGCGGAAACCGACACGGTGCCGATGACTTACTACCGAGGAAACCGGCGCTTGCCGCTGCCTGAGGGCGGGACCGAGCCGATCGGCAATCGCATCATCGAGGTGCCGGAGGATCCCGCGCGCAATGCGCTGCGCGATCCGCACTCCGGCAACATCTCCTACGTGCCGGTCGGCAGCGTCGCCCGCGGCGAGGCCCTGGTCGCGACCGGCGGCGCCGGCAAGACGATCCCTTGTGCCATTTGCCATGGTCCGACGCTCAAGGGGATCGGCGATGTGCCGGGCATCGCGGGGCAGTCGCCCGTCACCGTCGGCCGCCAGCTTTACGACATGCAAACGGGCGATCGCCGCGGCCCGGCGGTCGCGCTGATGAAGGCGGTGGTCGACAAGCTGAGCGCCGACGACATTTTGGCGATCTCGGCCTATGTGGCGTCGCGCGACCCTTGAATACGCGAGCGTTGCAGCGATGTCCCGTGATGACTAGCTAAGTCGTCATGAGCTCGCATTTCTACGCGTTGTTCGACACCGCGATCGGCTGCTGCGGCATCGCCTGGGGCGATCGCGGCATTACCGGCGTGCAGCTGCCCGAAACGGACGAGAGCACGACCCGCGCGCGCCTCATGCGGCGCCGCCCGGATGCGCGCGAGGCGCCGCCGCCGCCCGAAGTGCGGCGTACGATCGACGGCATCGTCGCGCTCCTACGCGGCGAGGGGAGCGATCTCTCGGCCGCAGCGCTCGACATGGAGCGGGTGGAGCCGTTCGAGCGCCGCGTCTACGAGGTCGCCCGTACCATCGCGCCGGGCGCGACGCTGTCCTACGGCGAGATCGCCACGCGGCTCGGCGATGCCGCGCTGGCGCGCGACGTCGGGCAGGCGCTCGGACGCAACCCGTTCCCGTTGATCGTGCCGTGCCACCGCGTGCTCGCGGCCGGCGGCAAGTCCGGCGGCTTCTCCGCCAACGGCGGCGTCACGACCAAGCTGCGGCTGCTCACCATCGAGCGCGCCCGCACCAGTGACGTGCCCACGCTGTTCGACGGCGACGGGGCGTTCGGATTTGCGGTCAAGCCGAAAGCGCGGAACGTTCGCTGAACGGACCCTACCCCGGCGAGCGGCCGTCTTCCAGCAAGGAGGGTTACACGGGCGCAACGCCGTGCTTACATGGGATAGGCCATAACCTCGGAATCGCTCGATGAACTGGATCTCCAACGTCGTCCGGCCGAAAATCCGCAACTACTTTGCGCGCCGGGAGACGCCGGAAAATCTCTGGATCAAGTGTCCGGAGACCGGGCAGCTCGTGTTCTACAAGGATGTCGAGGCGAACCAGTTCGTCATCCCCGGCTCCAACTACCACATGCGCATGGGGGCGATGGCGCGGCTCAAATCGATCTTCGACAACGAGACCTGGTTCGATATCGCGATCCCCGAGGTCCCGCTCGACCCGCTCAAGTTCCGCGACGAGCGGCGCTATACCGACCGCCTGAGGGATGCGCGTGCCAAGACCGGCACCAACGACGCCATCAAGCTCGGGCTGGGCAAGCTCGAGGGGCTGCCGGTGGTGATCGGCGTGCAGGATTTCGACTTCATGGGCGGTTCGCTCGGCATGGCGGCGGGCGAGGCCGTGATCAAGGGACTCGAGACCGCGGTCGACAAGGGCACGCCCTTCATCATGTTCGCGGCCTCGGGCGGCGCCCGCATGCAGGAGGGGATTCTATCGCTGATGCAGCTGCCGCGCACCACGGTCGCAGTGCAGATGCTGCGCGAAGCCTGCAAGCCCTACATCGTGGTGCTGACCAACCCGACCACGGGCGGCGTCACCGCGTCCTATGCCATGCTCGGCGACGTTCACATCGCGGAGCCGGGCGCGCTCATCGGCTTTGCCGGGCCGCGCGTGATCGAGCAGACCATCCGCGAGAAGCTGCCCGACGGCTTCCAGCGCGCCGAATACCTCAGGGATCACGGCATGGTCGACATGGTCGTCCACCGCCAGCAATTGCGGGGGACGCTCGCCAATCTGTGCCGGCTCTTGACCAAGGCGCGAGCGAAGCCGCCGGCCGAGACCCTGCCGGTTCCGGTGGGCGAGTGACAGCGCGGCCGCATTGTCATCCGGCCAACGGCAGGGGCTGGGTATCGTCGGCCTTGTTCGAGGCAGCGTGATTCGTGGCCCATGACCCCCATCGATTTCATCGTCGCGCGGCTCACGGCGCTGCACCCGAAGCTGATCGATCTGACGCTCGACCGGATGTGGCGCATTCTCGCCGCGCTCGACCATCCGGAGCGCAAGCTGCCGCCGGTGATCCACGTCGCCGGCACCAATGGCAAAGGCTCGACCATCGCCTTCATGCGCGCAATCCTGGAGGCCTCGGGCCGCTCCGTGCACGTCTACACGTCGCCGCACCTCGTGCGCTTCAACGAACGCTTTCGGCTCGGCGTGAAAGGAGAGGGGCGGCTGGTCTCGGACGATGAGCTCGGCGGCGCGCTCGCCGAATGCGAACGCACCAATGCCGGCGCGCCCATCACCGTGTTCGAGATCACCACGGCGGCCGGTCTCCTGCTGTTTGCGCGTCATCCCGCGGACGTGCTTCTGCTCGAGGTCGGGCTCGGCGGCCGCTTGGACGCAACCAACGTGGTCGAGCGGCCGCTCGCCGGCGTGATCACGCCGGTGTCGTTCGATCACGCCGAGCATCTCGGCGACACCCTGGGCAAGATCGCGGGCGAAAAGGCCGGCATCCTCAAGCCCGGCGTGCCGGCGGTTGTCGCGGCGCAGCCGCGCGAGGCGCTGGCGGCGGTCGAGCGCCAAGCCGCACGGGTCAAGGCGCCGATCAAGATCGCCGGCGAGGACTGGACGGCGACCGAGGAACGCGGGCGGCTCGTCTATCAGGACGACGACGGGTTGCTCGATCTTCCCGCGCCCAAGCTCTACGGGCGCCACCAGTTCGAGAATGCCGGCGTCGCCATTGCCGCCTTGCGTTCCGTCCGCGAGTTCGCGGTGACGCCCGCGGCGTTCGAAACCGGTATTGCCAAGGCCGAATGGCCGGCCCGCATGCAGCGCCTCGCACAAGGGCCGCTCGCCGCGCTCATTCCTTCGGGCGGCGAACTCTGGCTCGACGGCGGCCACAACGCCGATGGCGGCCGCGCCATTGCCAATGCGCTCGCCGATCTCGAAGAGCGGGTGTCGCGCCCGCTCGTGCTCGTGGTCGGCATGCTTGCGACCAAGGATTGCGAGAGCTTCTTGCGGAACTTCGCCGGGCTCGCGCGCCGCATCGTGGCGGTGCCGATCCCGCATCAGGACAAGAGCCTGCCCGCCGACGCCATCGCCGATATCGCGCGCAATGTCGGCATCCCGGCGCAGGGCGCCACGGACGTCGCATCCGCACTCGGCACGATCGGACGCTTCGACCTCGATCCGCCGCCGCGCATCCTCATCACCGGATCGCTGTATCTCGCCGGCGCCGTGCTCGGCGCCAACGGCACGCTGCCGAATTGACGGTCACAACAAAACGGCCGGCCCTTCGGCCGGCCGTCTCGAATTCGGTCCTGGCGAAGTCACACCGCGGTGGTGATCCACTGCTCCAGCTTCTGCTTCGGCGCGGCTCCGATCTGGCGCGAAGCCATCTGGCCGTTCTTGAAGATCATCAGCGTCGGGATCGACTGAATTCCATACTTCGCGGCGGTCTGCGGGTTCTCGTCGACATTGAGCTTGACGATCTTCACCTTGCCGTCGAGCGAGCCGGAAATCTCCTCGAGCGCGGGGCCGATCATGCGGCAAGGGCCGCACCACTCGGCCCAGAAGTCCACCACGACCGGGCTGGTCGCCTTCAATACCTCGGACTCGAAAGTGGTGTCCGACACCTTGCCAACGGCCATGGGAGATTCCTCATTCTTGCGCGCAGGCGTAGCGCCTCGCAGGGGAAGCCGAACCTATGAATGCCTTCGCAAAGCGTCAAGCCGGCTTCACGGGGAGGTGACGCGGTTCATCGCCGAATCCATCGCTGCGGCGGAAACCTCCATCAGATCAGGCACATCCGTCCAGATCAGCGCGGCACGGACGGCCTTGTCGGGATAGAGCTGGGCAAGCACGGCGCGGTAAAGGGCAAGCTGAGTCACGTAAGTCGGGACGTCCTCGGGCCGGCGCGGCGCGGGACGATTCGTCTTGTAGTCGGCGATCAACACCGTGTCCGCGGTCACGGCGAGGCGGTCCACCAAGCCGGACACGGCGACGGTCCGGCCGTCGAGCGCAAGACGCCCGACGATCGGCACCTCGGCGCGGCTCACCGGCAGGAACAGCCCGGAAAAAAACGGATTGTCGAGCACGCGGCGGACCTCGTCGACCATGGCCTCGCACTCCTCGGGACTGAATGCTTTGCCGTTGCGCGCAAGATGACGGCGGGCCGCCTCGGCCCGCGCCTCCTGCGGAATGTCGGGCAGCGACTGCAACAGCCGGTGCAGCAGCACGCCGCGCGCCATCGCGCGCTCCCGTTCGCCGCGGCCACGGGCACCGCTTCGGCGTACTGGCGCCGCGTCCTCGTCGTCGGCATGCGAGGGCGAGAGCGGCAGAACCGACAAGGGCTCGCCGGGGGCATCGCGCTCGAGCCAGGACGGCCGCCTCTGCGATGTCGCCGCCGCGGGAGCGGTCGGTGTGACGGCCGGGCCGGCACGCGGCGGCGTCGGACGGTAGCGCCACACGATGCCGTCGCCGTCCTCGCTCGGTTCTGCAACGGAGACGGGCTGCAATGCGGCAGACACGAGGTTCCACCAGCAGCCGTCCGGCCGTCCTCGCTCTCCTTCCGCCCCACACACGACGAGTCGGTCGCTGGCGCGGGTCATCGCGACGTAGAGCAGGCGCCGATGCTCGGCCTCGTTTTCGCCGCGAACGCGTTCGCGGGCCGCCGCGACCGGCGCCACGTCGTTGGCCCGTGGCCCTGCCCAGACGAAGTGGTTCGGAACGCCGGCGTCGTTCGTCGCCAGGCCGAGCAGCCGCGGCTGACGCAGTCCCGGCCCTGCGGGAGGCGTCGTGGTGTCGGCCAGGATAACGGTCGGGGCTTCCAGCCCTTTGGCGCCGTGCACGGTCATCACCCGCACCTCGTCGCGGGTGATCTCCATGTCGCGTTTGACGTCGGTTTGCGCCGTGCGCAGCCAGGCGACGAAGCCTTGCAGCGACGGTGTCTCGCGACGCTCATAGGCGAGTGCGAGATTGAGGAATTCGTCGAGCGCATCGTCCGCCTCGTGTCCGAGCCGGGCAAGAAAGCGCTGGCGGCCACGCTCGGCCCCCAGCACGCGCGCATAGAACGCGAACGGTGTGTCCTGCCGCGCCCACTGGGAAAAGCGGTCGAGCCTCGCCACCGCCTCGGCGAAGCGCTCGTTCATGTGCGCCTTCGTACGCAGCGCCGTGTGCAGTGCCGTCTTGCGCTCCCAGGCGATCTCGAACAGATCGTCGTCGTCCAATCCGAACAGCGGCGATTTGAGCACCGTCGCCAGTGCGAGATCGTCTGCGGGCAAGAGCAGTGCATCCGCGAGCACCATCAAGTCCATGACCGCGATATGCTCGGTCAGCACCAGCCGGTCGGCGCCGGCGACCGCGATGCTGGCATCCTTCAGCGCGCGGATGGTCGCCTCGAACAGCGCGCCGCGCTGACGCACCAGCACCAGCACGTCGCCGGCGCGTGCGCCTTGCTTCATCCAGCGCTTGACGTTGGCGGCGATCTTCGCCGCCAGTCGGACCTGCGGGCTCCGTTCCGTCAGCTCGTCGAAGGGCGCGTCCCAGGCCTCGATCTCGCGCTTGTCCTTCGGCTTGAGCGTCTCCCAGAGCTCGACCAGGCCCGGCGCCGTCTGCGGCAAGAACTCGTGCACCGTCGGAACATTGTCGGCGGAGAGCCCGTTGAATGCTTCCGGGCGCTCGAACACCTTGTCTACGGCCCCCACCACGTTCGCACCGGAACGAAACGAATGCCGGAACGGCACGTATTGCAAATCCCGATCGATGGCCTTGCACAGCGTCGTGAACACGCGCCGCATCGCATCGAATTCGCGCGGCGCCGCGCCCTGGAACGAGAAGATCGATTGTTTCTCGTCGCCGACCGCGAAGATCGTCCGGTTGACCTCGCGCGCTCCGTGGCCCGCGAAGAACTCGCCCGTCAGCAGCCGGATGATCTGCCATTGCCTCGGGCTCGTATCCTGTGCCTCGTCGATCAGCACGTGGTCGACGCCCTGATCGAGCTTGTAGTGCACCCATGCCGCGCGATCCTCGCCGAGCAGGACGAGCGCCTTGTCGATCAGGTCGTCATAGTCGAGGAGCCCGCGCCGGTCCTTCGTCGCCTGATAACGGGAGATCACGGCATCGGCGATGGTGATCAGCGCCGCGGTGCGATCGCGGCAGGCGACGGCCTTGCGGCGCTCCACCTGCGCGTGGAGCCGCGTACGTTCGCGCTGCAGGCAATCGGCGAGCCCGGGATCGCTTGTTTCGATCGCCCTGGTGATCAGTCGCTGGCGCGCCTCGAGCTTGTCCGTGAAGAACACTTGCAGATAGGCGTAGGCTCGTTCCGAACCTTCGGCGGCGAGCGCAGCCATGAGCCGGCGGCCTTGCTCCTGATCGCTTCTCGACCCCTGTGCCAGCGTCGCGGCGGCGGCGGACCAGCGCGATACCGGCAGCAGCGGACCCTCCGTTATCTCTCTTTCGACGCGCTCGATCGTATCGTCGCCGCCGATACCCAACGTTCCGCAAAGCACCGCGACGGCCGCCTCGACACCGCCGCCGTGATCGATCCAGGCGCGCACGATGTCGCGCTTGCGGATGGCTTCTCCGACCACCTCCTTGAAGGTCCGGTCGGCGGCCACCGCGATCGCGGTTGCAAGGGCGCGCCCGAGGGGCGCATTCGGCGCCAAGGCCGCATCGAGCAGCACGCCCAGGCTTGTCTCGTTCAGGAGCTGCGCCTCCGCCGCGTCGTCGAGCACCGCAAAGCGCGCTGCGACATTCGCTTCGAACGGAAATTGGTGCAGGAGCCGCGTGCAGAAGGCGTGGATGGTCTGCACCTTGAGCCCACCTGGCGTCTCCAGGGCCAAGGCGAACAGCCGCCGTGCCCGTGCCCGCCGGGTCGGATCGGGATCGATGTCGGAAATCCGCCGGATCGCCGCGTCGAGCTTGTCGTCGTCGAGCGCGGTCCAGCGCCGCAGCTCGTCGAACACGCGGTTCGCCATGTTGGCGGCGGCGGCCTTGGTGAAGGTGATGCAGAGGATTTTTCCGGGATCGACGCCGTCGAGCAGGAGGCGGATCACCCGCTGGGCAAGGACGTGCGTCTTGCCGGAGCCGGCATTGGCCGCAACCCACGCCGATACCGAGGGGTCCGAAGCCGCGATCTGCAGTCGCCGCACGGTCTCCGGGATGACGCGGGGAGCGTTCATTCACTCCCTCCCGGGACTTCGTCCTCGTCCGCCCCGCCGACCGACCACTCCTTCACGCGCGCGAGATGGTCATAGGTCCCGTAGCGGCTCTTCCACATCGGCAGCACCAGCGGCAGATAAGGCTGGCGCTCGTCCTCGAACCGCGCGGCGACCGCCTGCAGCTTGGCAAGCGCACGGTCGGCGTGGACATCGGCATTGCCCTCCTTGAACGCGATCGCCTTTTCATCGCCCGCGGGCTCGCCACCCTTGAGCGACACGTAGACGAGCTCGACGATCGAGGTGGCGGCCGCAGCATCGTGAAATCCGCCGCCGCGCAGGATCGCGGCTTCGAGCGTGAGTTGCGGCGAGACGCCGATGCGAACCTGCTTCTCGGTCGGCACGGTTCCGGTCTTGTAATCGAGAATGGCATGACCGCCGCCCGCAAGCTCCTCGATGCGATCGGCGCGCCCGCGCAGTGTGAACACTCGCTCGCCGAGGGGGATTTCGATTTTGCCCGAGGTCTCGGCCGTGAGCGTCTTGACCCTGGCGCGGCGCTTGGTTTCCCAGCCGGCGAACCAATGCGCGATGCGCTGGAAGCGCGGCCACCAGAACGCGCGCGCCTCGGGATAGTCTTCGAGCACGGCAAAATGCTTGGCGCCGATCTCGATCAGCGCGGCGGCGGGATCAGCCGGCAGTCCGGCCGCGAACGTCTTGGTGAACTCGTTGAGCGCGCCGTGGATCACGATGCCGCGGTCGGCGGCGCCCGGCGGCAGGTCGACCGGATCGAGCTCGCGCAGCCCGAGAATGTGCTTGGCATAGATGGTGTAGGGATCGCGCAGCCAATTCTCGATATCGGTGACCGATAGCGCCGTCGGCCGCGCGGCCCGCGGCGGGGTCGGCGCGGGCTTGTCGATCCGTTTGATCTCGGCGGGGTGATCGAGCGCGCGCGCCCAGGCAACATAGCGTGCGCCGTTCGCGCGGGCGCGTTGCCAGCGCTCCTCGCCCGCAACCGCCTCCAGCCGCTGGACGAAACGCGACGTCACGGTCGGCGCGCCCGCGAGCTTGGCGGGATACGCGAGGATCACCTCGCCGGCGCCGAGCGCCTGTGCGAAGTCGTGTGCCGACAGCGAAACCCGCCATTCCGGCGGGTCCAGGCCAATCGCGTGGCGCATAGGTCGGCTGAGCCAGGGATCGGAGCGGGTCTCCGGCGGCCACACCCCCTCGACCAACCCTCCGAGCACGACGCGATCGACCGATTGCAGCCGCGCTTCCAGCGTTCCGTAGATGCGTATGCGCACGCCGGGGACCTCCGGCCACCGCACTTTGCGATCGATCGCGATCCTGAACAGCTCGGCATAGTCCGCCCGTGCAACGGCAAAGCCGGCATCGGCGCCCGCTCGCGCGATGTCCTCGAAGGCCTCCTGGAGCTTCACGCCGTCGTTGCCGGCAAAAGCGGCGGGCTCGCCCCGGTCGTCGCGGCTCAAAGCGGCAATCACGTCGCAATGTCGCGCGGCGAGCTCGGTGAAGGCGTGGGGTGCGTCGGCAAGCGCTTCGAGCGGTGCGATGGCGATCGCGACCTGCTCGAGCAGCGCCGCCGCCGCGGCAAGCTCGCCCGCGCTCAAGAATGTGCGCGGGTCGGACGGATGCAGATCGGACTGCTCTCCGCGCCGGAGCTTGGCGAGATCTGCGCGGAACGACGCCAGCGCGTTTACAAGACCGGTGCTGCCCGGCCGCGGCCGCGGCCCGCGCAGCACCGCTCTCTCCAAAGCCGCCACCGCGCGGGCATGCTCTCCTTCCCCGGCGCCCAGACGTGCCAGCGGGTGCTTGAGCAAGCCCAGGAGCGTCACCGGGGCGAGCCCCCCGAGCGCTGCCTCGGCCGCCAGGCGCGCGAACAATCCGGCCGGTGTATCAGGGAGCGCGTCGCCGCTGGAATCGTCGACCGCGACCTTCCAACGGCCGAGCGCGGCGAGGACGCGGCGGGCGAGCGCGCGATCCGGAGTCACCAAGGCCGCGGTCTTGCACGGCGTTTCGATGGCCTCGCGCAGCGCCACCGCGATGGCGAGTGCCTCTTCCTCGGCATTCGCGGCTTCGATCACCGACAACGTGGCAAGCGCGTCGTCGAGTCGCGCCGGGATATCGGAACCGCCGAGCTGTCGGGAACCGCCGAGCTTTTGCCAGCGGTCGGTGGTGGCCGCCGGCCGGAGTGCTTCGGAAACATAGTATTCGCGGCCATGCGCCGCAGGTTCTACGAGCGCCCTGACCTCCTCGCGCGCGATGCCGATGCGACGGAGCAACGCCTGCATCGCGAATTGCGGATGCCCGACCGCCGGCGTGCCTGGTGTGTGGATCAGCTCCCACGATTCTGCGTCGAGATCGGTGTCGAGGCCCGGCAGCACCACCGCCCCATGGCGCAGCTTGGCGATGGTCGCGATCAACTCGGCGGTCGCCGGCATCGAGCCGGTCGAGCCGGCGGCGATCACGGGCCCGTCGGGCTGCGTAGCGAGCCGCGCGGCTTCGGCCGCGATCAGCGCGTCGCGCCGGGCCGCCGGGTCGATGACGCCGCGCTCGGCGAGGATTTTCGGCCAGGCCTCGCGGGCGATCTTCAGGAATTCGAGCGAGAGCTGCCAGTAGGGGTCGAGCGCTTCAGGTACCAGCTCACCGAGCCGCTCCCACGACACGCTGCGTGTGGTCATGTCGTCCATAAGGCGCGCGAGATCGTCGGCGAGAGCGAGTGCCGAGGCGGGATTGCTGGCGACCAGTGGTGCTTCGCCTTTCTTGTCCGGCGCAATGCTGGCTGCCCATTTCAGCACCAATTGCGCCAACAGCATGCGCCGTTCAAATGCACCCAACGCATCGGGAAGCTGGAGCGCGTCGGCGGCAAGCGCGCCGGGCGCGGCCTGCGCGAACGCGATCTCGTCCTCGTCGACCTCCCGGAGGGCGACGATGCGTGGAAGGATCGCCGCGCTGGCTCCGGTCACCTCGAGGAAGAGGTCGCGCGCCAGCCGGCAGGCCCGGACAGTGGGCAAGTAAAGCGTCGCGCCCGCAAGTGCGAGCGGATCGCGGCGGGCGGGAAAGCCGGAGACGAGCTCGCCGTCGAGCAGCGCGCGAATCAGCGTCGGTATGAACGGCGTCGAAGCTGCGATGGTGAAGACACGAGGAGCCGCCATGCCGAATCATACACCGTCCGGCACCGGCGGGATGAATTCATATGGGAGGCGAAGGTCACGCCGCGCTGGCGAGGATGGCGTCTTCGGCGGCCTTGATCGCGTCGGGGCTGCCGACGTGCATCCAGACGCCCTCGAGCCGCAGCCCGGCGAGCCGCTCGGCCTCGGCCGCTCGGTCGAACAAGGGCGACATCGAGAACGGGCCAGCCGCTGCGCCCGCAAAGAAGGCGGGCGTGAGAATCGCGGCGCCGGCATAGACGAAGGGCACGACCTCGCGCTCGCCGCGCCGCTTGAGCCGGCCATCCGACGCCATCGAAAAGTCGCCGCGGCCAGCGTAGCCGATGCTGGACGCCGTGGGCGCCACCAGCAGCAGCGCGTCCATGCGGGCGGGATCGAAGGCTGCGGCGAGCCGGCCGAGATTCGGCTTCACGCCGTCGATCCAGATGGTGTCGGAATTGACGTGGAAGAACGGGCCGTCGCCGAGCGCGGGCAGCGCCTTGACCACCCCGCCGCCGGTGCCGAGCAGCTCGCTGCGCTCATCCGAGATGAGGATCTTGGGCCGCTCGCGGCCAGCGAGATGCCGCTCGATCTGATCGGCGAGATGATGGACGTTCACGACCGCGCACTCGACGCCCTGCTCGGCGAGGCGATCGAGCACGTAGTCGATCAGCGGCTTGCCGCCGACCTGCACCAGCGGCTTGGGGAGCTGCCCGTTGAAGGCCCGCATGCGGGTCCCGAGCCCGGCGGCGAGCACCATGGCGCGTTTCGGAGCGGTCATGATTCGGGAAGTCTCGGCCATCACTCGGGCGTTTTCCGTCAGGGCGCTTAAATTGTGTTTAACGCCGGCACATGAGCAATATACCACGCGTTGAGCGCCTCGAGCGCGGGATGGCTGAGCGAGCGCTGCAAATAGCCCCATACCCGGGGCATGTGACGCAAATATTGCGGTTTGCCGTCGCGCATATCCAGGCGCGCGAAGATGCCGAGGATCTTGCTCGCGCGTTGCGCGGCGAGCGTCACGTAGAGCCTGATGAACTGGGCGGGGTCGAAGTCTGCATCGGTGCGGCCGCGCCCGCGCACATAGCGGCCGAGCAACGCCAATTCGACCTCCTCGGTGACGTCCACGCGGGCGTCCTGCAGCAGCGAGGCGAGATCGTAGGCGGCCGGACCGATCACCGCATCCTGGAAATCGAGAATGCCGAGCCGGGCGATCTCGCTGCGCCGCGGCAACCACAGCAGGTTGGGCGAATGAAAGTCGCGCAAGACCCAGGTCGGGCGGGCGTCGATCGCCGGCTGCAGCAACTCGCGCCACAAGGACCGAAAGGAGTCTCGCTCGGTATCGGGAATGGGGGCATCGAGGCGCGGCAGGAACCAGTCGAGCAGCAGCTCGGCCTCGATCAGGAACGCGCTCATGTCGTAGGGTGGAATGCGGTGCTCGACATGCGGCGAGACCGGCAGCGTGTCGGGAAGCCGCTGCTCGTGCAACGCCAGAAGCGCGTCGATCGCGGCCTCGTAGCGGTCCTTGATCGGCGCCGGCGGATCGCCGCTCACCACGCGCTCGTCGCCGAGGTCCTCGATGATCAACAGTCCCTGGTCGAGGTCGGCGTGATGGATGGCGGGGGCGGAGAAGCCGAATTGCCGCAGCCCGTTCGCCATCGCCACGAACGGCGTCACGCTGTCGGCGACGTGCGCAATCGCGCTATACGGCTTGCCGTCGCGCACCGGCGGCCCGTCGGGACGGCGCGGTGAATTCATCAAGATCACGTGCTTGTCGCCGTGCGTGAGCCGCTCGTAGGACCGCGTCGAGGCATCGCCCTGCAGGCGCGTGCGCAGCGCCTCGCTGTAGCCGCTCTCGGCGATGAATTGGCGCGCCGCCGCCATGCGGTCGACCCGCGGCCCGAACGCGCCATAGCCGGTGACCCGGGCGTGGCGGAACTCGAGCTTGAGCTTGGGCGCGAGCGTGAGCGCAATATCGAGCCGGTCGGGGGGCAGGATGCCGGCCGCGCGGTCGGGCCATTCCAGCAGCACGACTGCGCCTTCCGGCAGGTCGTCGAAGCCGAGCTCGGTGAGCTCGGATGCCGTCGACAGGCGGTAGAAGTCGGCATGAATCAGCTGAAACTGCGGCAGGTCGTAGCTCTGCATCAGCGTGAAGGTCGGGCTCGGCACCTCGATTGCGGGATCGCCGGCGAGATAGCGGATGAGTGCGCGCGCGAACGTGGTCTTGCCGGCGCCGAGATCGCCGGA
>Ga0099827_10001238_pt1 | contig 12958 bp, 11 predicted proteins | sample CZO8metaG_FD_79339 | JGI IMG/M metagenome (GOLD analysis project Ga0099827, IMG submission 79339) | Vadose zone soil microbial communities from the Eel River Critical Zone Observatory, Northern California, USA - CZOApr15con1.8 metaG | ecosystem: Environmental > Terrestrial > Soil > Vadose zone ...
CTTCATACCGTGAAGATACCCCCCAAGAGGCCCTACACCAGTTCCAGGAGATCCGTGCAGCCGTCCGTCAGCAGCACCGGCCCATCGGCCGACAAATGGACATCGTCCTCGATGCGCACGCCGCCCCGCCCCGCCACGTAGACGCCCGGCTCGATCGTCACGACCGCGCCCTCGGGGAGCGGCTCGGCGGAGGTGCGCGCGAGCCGCGGCGCTTCGTGCACCTCGAGACCCACACCATGTCCTGTCGAATGTCCGAACGCCGCGCCGAAGCCGCGTGCCTCGATCGGATCGCGCGCCAACGCATCGGCTTCGCGGCCGGTCATCCCCGCGCGGATGCCCTCGCGCGCGCGTCGCTGCGCCTCCTGCACCAATCCATACAGCGCGCGCTGGGACTCATCGGCGCGCGCGCCCACCACCACGGTGCGCGTCACGTCGGCGCAGTAGCCGTCCACGACGGCGCCGAAGTCTAGCAGCAGCCACTCGCCAGCCGCCACCGTGCGGCCACTGGTATGCGCGTGCGGCAGCGCGCTGCGCGGTCCACTCGCCACGATCGTCGCGAACGGATGCGCTTCGCTACCGTGACGCCGGAGCGCCCCTTCGAGCACGCCCGCGATCTCGAGCTCCGTCTGTCCGGGGCGTACAGCGGCAAGCGTATCGCGCAGCCCCGTGGCCGCGAGCGCTCCGGCCGCCCGAATCGCGGCCACTTCACCCGCGTCCTTCTTCACCCGCAGCCGCTCGACCAGCTCACCGGCGGGCTTCCAGCGCCACGATGTTCCAGGTCCGTTCGAAAGGCGCTCCGCGTCCTTCACACTGAGTGCATGCGCCTCGAAACCGATCAAACCGAGCGTCCCGAGCGTCGGCAGCTCCTTACAGAGCCGATCCCAGACACTCGTCCCTTCGATCTCGACGCGCGCGGCGGCGCCGCACTGTTGCCGCGCCTGTTCGTCGTACCGGAAATCAGTGACCAGGAGCAGTGACCCCCGGGTCGCCACGGCTAAGCCCGCCGACCCGCTGAAACCCGTCAAATAGCGGATGTTGGGCCGCGCCGTCACGAGCAGCGCGTCCAGGCCTTCCGCTTCGAGCAAGGCAGCGAGCGCCGCATGTCGCTCGGCGCGCTTATCGCGACTCGAGGTACCTGGCAAGCGCTTCGAATCCCAGCCGATAGCTGTCGGCGCCGAATCCCGTCACCACGCCCACGGCGAGATCCGCGAGCAACGACCGCCGTCGCTCCGGCTCGCGAGCGAAGATGTTGGAGAGATGTACCTCCACGAACGGCACGCGGACCGCGAGCAACGCGTCGCGCACCGCAAGACTGGTATGCGTGAAGGCCGCCGCATTGATCACCGCGCCGTCAGCGCGGCCCTTCAGGCTCTGGATCGCCTCCACCAACTCCCCTTCATGATTCGTCTGAATCCAGGTGCACTCGACGCCCAACGTGCGCGCGCGCTCTTTCGTCGCGCGCTCGATCTCCGCGAGGCTCGTGCGGCCGTAAATCTCAGGCTCGCGCTCTCCCAACAAATTCAGATTGGGGCCGTTCAGCACGGCGATGTGGCGAGACACTAGGACTTGAGCTTCTTCAACCACTGCTGGAACTGATCCGCCTCGACCTCGTCTTCTGGCTGCCGCTGAGTCCGGCCGGACGAACGGCTGCCGCCGGGAGTTCTCGGCGACGCAGTTTCACCGGCAGGTCCCCCTCCCCCTCCCCCTCCTCCCGAACCAGCGGCGCCCGGCTTCCCACCGGCGAAGAACTCGTCGAACGAGAAGCCTCCGGTCTTCGACCCGTCCGCGGGAGCGGCGGGGGGCGCGGTGGGAGCTTCGGCTCGCTCGGGGCCCGTGTGTCGCGCCGCCTCGTCCCCAAAGACCGAGTCGAGCGAAATGTGGTCCTGAGCCGGACGGGACGGCTCGCCTGGCGGCGGCCCGGCCGTGTCGAAGGCGGCAGCGAGCGTGCTCTGCGAGCCTCGTCCCGACCAGATTCCCCTCAGAAACGCCTGTGCAGAAACACCGGATCTCTTCTTCTTCCCGCCCGGCGACAGCTGCTCGACCTTACTCTTTAGTTTCGCGTCGGTGGGCCGCTGCGCGAGCAGCGCCTGGTAAACCCGCAATGCGTCCTGTTGATGGCCCTGCTTGAGATACAGCTCCGCCATCGTTTCCGTGAGCACTGGTTCCGCCTGCGACAGCGTCGCCGTATCCGCCGCGCCATCGTCGTCGGACAGGGCGACGGCGGCGGGAACACGTTGAGGCGGTGACAGCGGTGAGGGTGGACGCGGCGGGGCGGGCTTTGGCGGAGGCGCCCGCATCTCGTCATCCGGCATGATGAGCGGCAGATCGACCTGCGGAAGTGCCTCGTCGAGGTCGGGTGCGCCTTCAGACGATGGACGTTCCGGCGCATCCAACCTGAACATCCCGCTGCCCTCGTACTGCGTGCGCGCCAGTCCTTCGATCTCCACCTGCTCGATCTGCTGCGGATTCAGCTCCACGTCTTCTTGAACTTCCAACCCGTCGGCTTTTGCAGCGGCGTGGGCGTTGCGGTTGAAGCTGATCGGGTTCTCAAAGTTCTCGACTTCCGGTGCGGCCGTTGAAGGCCTGGACGCTTTCGTGAGCTCGACGGGCTCGGGCTCCTCATGTTCGACCGCGAAGTCCGGCTTCTTCATCGGCGCGGTGGCAGCTTGGGGAGCGGTCTCCATCGGCTTGGTCGCGACCTTCCCTTTGGCGCGCGCCAGTGATTCGGCGGCGTCGCCATTCATCGGGTCGACGTTCAGGAGTCGCGACAGCCACTCGACCTCTTCCTCGTACTTCCCGTTCCGCTCGGCCAGCTCGGCCAGGCCGCGCAGCGCGATGATGTTGTCCCGGTCGAGGTCCAGGACCTGCTTGAAGACACCCAGGGCCGCGGTGTCGTCTTTCTTGTCGACGAGGCAGCGGGCGTAGACGATGTATGCGCTGACGTAATCGGGATGGAGCGTCAGACCGTTCTGGCACAGATCGATCGCGTTATCTATAAGCCCCGCTTTACGATAGGCGTCCGCCAGGGGGGCGAAATTCCGTCCCTTGGGGTTATCCCGAAAACGTGCTTCGAGCTTGTCGATCTCGCTGGTATAGGCCACGGCCCCCCGGCCTAAGTCTATGTGGGAATTGGACGAAGATAGTGTTTGGCCCGCGCCGCTGTCAAATGACCCGAGTATGTGTGCGCTTGAGTTTGCGCGTTGTGGTTTTTAGACTTATGCCCCTTCACCCCTCCTCTGACCGGAGTTCGAAGTCGCCATGCTGCGCACGATGCGCTCCAACGCCAAATGGGTCTTTTACATCCTTGCCATCGCGTTCGTGGCATGGCTGGCCATCGGTCAAGTGATGAGCATCCTCGGTCCCAGCGGCAATGTGGTGCTCCGCGTCAACGGCCGAGAATTCCCGGTCACCGAGTATCAGCAGCGCGTGCAGATCGCGACCGAACAATATCGCCAGCAGAACGGCACCGCGCCGCTGACGCGCGAAGAGGACAAGCAAATTCAGGATCAGGTCGTCAATCAGATGATCCAGGACGCGCTGCTGGAGCAGGAGTACCGTCGCCTCGGCATTCGGGTCAGCGACGAAGAGATCATCGCGATGGCGCACAATTCGCCGCCGCCCCAGGTGCTGCGCGACCCGCAGTTCCAGACCGACAGCCAGTTCGATATTCGCAAGTGGCAGCAGTTCCTCTCCACGACGACCGACCGCAACGTGCTGCTGCAGGTCGAGGCGCTGTACCGCGAGCAGATTCCGCGCATCAAGCTGTTCGAGTATCTCGCCAGCGATGTCTACATCTCCGACGCCAAGCTATGGCGGCTCTACAAGGACGCCCACGACTCGGCCCGGGTTGCCGCGCTCGTCGTGTCGCCGTACACAATCCCCGACACGACCCCGATCAGTGACGCCGAACTACTGGCGTATGTCGCGAAGCATCCCGACGACTTCAAGCGGCCGGGCGTCGCGTACGTGCGGTTCATCGCGGTGCCGCGCCTGCCCAACTCCGCCGACAGCGCCGTGGCGCGCGCGCGGGTCGCGCGGGTGCGCAGCCAGCTCGCGCGCGGGGCGAAGTTCGAGGACGTGGCGCGCCGCGAATCGAGCGACTCGGGCAGCGGACAGCGGGGCGGCGATCTGGGCTGGATCAAGAAGAACGAGACGAACCTGGTCGTGCCGTTCATGCAAGCCGTGCGGAACCTGCAGCCCGGTCAGCTGTCGGCGCCCGTGGCGACGGAGTTTGGCTACCACCTGATTCGCGTCGACGCGGCGAAGGGCGACTCGCTCAAGGTCCGTCACATCCTGATCCCCGTGACGCTGCAGGGCCAGCACCTCGATCAGGTCGAGGCGCGCGCCGACACGGTGGAGCGCCTGGCGGCGGAACGCAGTGATCCGACGGTGCTCGATTCCACGGCACGTCGCATGGGACTGCAAGTGTCGCCGGAGTACAAGGTCATCGAAGGTCAGCGCTTCATGCTGGGAGATTATCAGATTCCCAACGTGAGCGTGTGGGCATTCGAGGCGCCCGTCGGCGAAACCAGCCCCGTGATCGAGGCCGCGTCGGGCTACTACGTCTTCCGGCTCGACTCGGTAACGGTGGCCGGCACACCGCCGCTCGGGCAGATTCGCTCGCGTGTGAGCGCGGTCCTTCGTCTGGAGAAACAGAAGGTGCTGGCTCGCCATCGAGCCGACTCACTCGCGACCGCATTGCACGGAGTGCCGGACTTGGCGGCTGCAGCTGCGGCGCGCGGTCTCGAAGTCCAGCGTTTCGGTTTCTTCACCCGCATGCGGCCGCCGAGTTATCTCAGCGGAGAGCCGCTCGTCGTCGGGACGGCGTTTGGCCTGCGCGTCGAGGAGCGCAGCGGCGTGGTCGAAGGTGCGACCGCCTACTTCATCCTCGAGTCTTTGGGACGCAAGCTCGCGGACTCCACGGCCTGGCTCGCGCAACGAGACGTGCAACGGACGCAGCTGCGGCAGGCCTTGCAGCAGGCGCGAATTCAGCAGTACCTGGAGGGGGTGCGCGCCAAAGCCAAGATCGTGGATCGGCGCAAGGACCTCTTCAAATCCCCGGCCGCCTCGGCGGAGGCGCTACTCAACTAAACGCTTCGGCTTGGCATCCCGCGGTCGCTCTTCCTCCTCCTTGGACGGGGGCAGCCGCTGGATACTGTTTTCCGCGTCAGAGAGCGCGCGCTTGAACTCCCGCAGTCCCTTGCCGACGGCCTTGCCCGCTTCGGGCAGCCGATTCGCGCCGAAGACCAGCAGGACGATCAGCATCAGGATCAGGATTTCGCTGCCGCTCAGATTTCCCAGCATGGGACGCCACCTTTACTGATTCAGGCGCTTCGGGGCACCGCCACTCGACGCTTTGGGAAGTGGAACGTCCGAGGTCGCCGGCGGTTCCTCAGGCGCCTCGTCCTTGAGACCCCGCTTGAACTCTTTGATGCCCTTCCCGATCGAGGCGCCGATCTCCGGAATCCGCTTGGCCCCGAAGAACAGCACCAGGATGAGCAGCAGGATCGCGATTTCCGTGAAGCCGAGATTGCCGAGCATGGCTCTGCCTTTCCTAGAAGAGCGAGCGGGCCACGAGATACGCGACCAGAACGCCGATGACGGCGAGCAGCGACACATCGAGCCCGATAGGTCCTAGCGTAATCGACATCACCAGCAAATCCAAGTGTAGCGGCCCAATCGTCGTTGTCACCGACCACGTGAACACCTCCTTCGCCGGTCCCTGAGGCAAGAAGCGCCGCAGAAACGCTTGCAGCAAGCCCCCCACCACGAAACCTACTGCCAGAACCCCGAGGTAGAAGGCGGGGCGACGCGGACCGTGCGGCACGGCCTAGCTGCGCCGTTCCACGGCGTAGGCGATGCTGCCTTCCAGCGCATCCCGCGCCGGCGACGCGGGCAACACGTCGAGCTCCGCCTCGGCCTGCTGCGCCAGGTCCAACGCCCGCTGGCGTGCCGTCTCGAGCCCACCCGCGCTTTCGACCAAGCGGATCACGTCAGCAACCAAATCGTCACTCGGCTCCGCCGCTTCCATCAGCTCGGCCACGACCCGCCGCCCCTCTGCAGTCATCCGCGCGAGCGCTGCGATCAACGGCAGCGTCACCTTGTGCTCCCGCAGATCCAGACCGGAGGGCTTCCCTGTTACCGCTTCGGGCTCCGTATAGTCGAGCAGGTCGTCCGTAATCTGGAACGCCATGCCCACCAGCATCCCAAAGCGCGCCAATGCCTGCCGGTAGTTGGCGGGCGCCGTCAGTGCGCCGACTTCGCACGCGCCCGATAACAGCGAGGCGGTTTTGGCTCGAATCAGCGCGTCGTAGGCCACTTCGCCATAGGCAAGCTTGTCATGGGCCTCGAGCTGGCGCATCTCGCCCACGGTCATCTCGTTGGTGACCCGCGCCAGCACGCGGAGCGCCTCGTGGTCGTCCAGTCGAACCAGCTCGATGATCGCCCGCGAATACAAATAGTCTCCCATGATCACGGCGATCTGATGCGAGAACAGCGCATTGATCGTGGGCAACCCGCGCCGCAACACGGAGTGATCCACCGAGTCGTCGTGCACCAGCGTCGCGAGGTGGATCAGCTCGACCACGGCGGCAAGGGTGACCGCGCCCGGATCCTTGGATCCCGCGGCCTGGTGACTGAGCAGGAGCAACGTCGGGCGGAAGAGTTTCCCCTTCATCTGTAACAGGTGGTCGTTCACCTCGCTCACGATCGGGAAGTCCGCCGCGATGACGCGCCGCAGCTCGACCACTACCTGTTCCAGCTCACCGGCTACCGGCCGCTGGACGTCGCGGAGGCTGACGCGGGCAACTTGTTGACTCACGCTACTTCGCCTTGGCGAGCGCTTTCACGCGCTGCTCGGCATCGAGGAAACGAATGTCTACGGCGAAGACGCGCCCATACAGGTCGCGCGCGTCGGCTTTCTTGCCCTGTTGTTCGAGCGCGCGGCCGAGCCAGTACAGGATGCCGAGACGCTCCTGATCGCCCGAGGCGGGCAAATCGAGGCCGCCGCGCAAGATCGACTCGGCGACCCCGAACGCGCCCTTCTCGAAGAAGCAGATCCCCAGCATCTCCGACGTCCGTAGCTTGCCTTCTGGAGTGCGCAACGCCTTCTGCAGCTCCGCAATCGCCTCGTCGAGCAAGCCCATTTCCTTGAACGCGACGCCGAGATCATAGTGCGATTGGAAGTCGGCCTCGTCGATGTTCTCGTCGATACCCTGCTTGAAGCGGGCCAGCATGTCCTGGAAGTCCTGCTCTTCGTCGCCGGTCGGTTCCTCATCGGCGACGGTCATCCGCGTGTCCCTCGCGGGGCCCTCTTCCTCCTCGTTGAGCATCGAGCTGAGGTCGATGAAATCGCCGTCCGCACTTGCTTCGTCGCGGACTTTCATCTTGGCGTCTTTGGCCTTGACCTTTCCCTCGGGCTTTCCAGACGGAGCGGGCGGCGCAACCGCCGGGGCGAGCATCGAGAGCGCGGCTTTCGCGCGCTCATTCTTCCCATCGTGCTCCGCAACGCGCGCGTACACCGCGCGTGCCTTCTCCGGAAGATCCGATCGCAGCAGCGCGTCAGCGAGCTCGAGATAGGCGTCGATCAGTTTCGCCTTGTCGCCGGCTTTGAACGCGAATTCCACCGCCTTTTGCCGGTGGCGCACGCTGTTGGGGTCGAGTCGCAGGACCTCATCCACGAGGTCGCGGGCGTGCGCAAGATTGCCGGCGTTCTCGTAGCCCGCGGTCGCGAGATCCAGCTCCTCGATGCCTCGATCCCGATCGCCCTGCTCGATCAGCGCTTCGCCCAGCGCTTGATGCGCTTCGGGATCGTCGGGGTTGTCCGCGACACGCTCTTCCAGCTCTTCGATGCCAGGCGCGGCGGGCGTCTCCTCGATGTTGGAGAACACGAGCGAGCCTGCCTGGTCGGCGCCGCTGCTGTGGATCTCATCGATTCCGAGGTCGATGAAGCCGGAGCGCCGTCCGCCCGTGGAGATCGACGTTTCGTCCTCGGTCTGGATAAAACTCGGATGTCGCGGCGGCGGTGGCTCGTCGATGGCGAGCGGCTGATCGTCGACGTCATCACCCGCGTTCGTCGTGGCCGCCTCGAAGTCCGGCTCCAGCTCGAGCGGCGGCACCTCGACGACCGTCTTGCGTGTTCCGGCCCCGGAGGCCGGCGCGGGCGGGCGCTTGGGCACGACCGGCTTCACGCGCAGCGGCTCGGGCGCGGGTTTTCCGGCTGGCGGACGCCCGAGTGGTTTGAGTGTCGGACCTCCCTTCTTCGCGGGCGGCGGCGCGGGAGGACGAGGTGTCGGCGTGTCGACGATGTTGCCTTCGAGCACGAGATCCGCGTGTTCGAGACCGCTGACATCGTCCGCGATCACGTCGGGGACGGTGGGCTCGAGCTCTGGAACCTGTGGGAGATCGAGGTCCGCCGGATTCAATTCCTCACGGATCGACGGCGTCTTCGGGCTTGCCTGGCGGACCTGCCCGAAGTCCGCAACCGTTGTCTCGAGACCTTCAAGCATGCCGCTCCCGCTGCTGCCCGGAGCCTCATCGACGAGACTGGTCGTCTCGATCTCCAGCGACTCGTCCGGCTCGGGCACGACTTCCTCAATGAGCTTCTCGGCAACTGGGGGCGCCACGGGGGGCGGCGGCGGCGCTTTCTGTCCCTTGGCCACACGCGGCTCGTCGAGATCGAGGAAGACGAGACTGGATGTCTTTCGTTTTCCGGACTTGCTGACGTCATCACCGCCTGCGGGCGGGGCGGTCCTGGGTGCGGGCGTATTGACCCGCGCGGATGACCCGCGCTTGCCCGGATCGCTGCCGTACATCTTGAGATGCTCGGCGAGCATTTCCCGCAAACTCGCGCTCTCCGGCGAGATATCGGTGAATTCCTTCAGCGCCGCGAAAGCATGCTCGATCTTGCCGACCTTCTGCATCCGTTCGGCGTACTCGACGAAGTTCTGCTTTGCTTCCGAGATGAACCCCTTGGCTCCATACAACTTCGCCAGCTTCAAATACGTCGTCTGCCGTGCCGGAGCGTTGCGCAGCACCTTGTTGCACATCGCGATGGCGTTGTTGTGAAACCCGAGCTCGGCGTACTTGTCCACCGCCTGGTCGTAGTAATCCGCCGCCAGGCCGGGATCCTTCAGCTTGATGTAGAGGTCGCCGATGCGGTTGTATATCGAGAGGTCAAGATTCGCTTCGTCCTGATTACTGAGCACGTCGAGCCAGATCTCCACGGCCCTCTTCGGATCCTTGGCCTCGAGACCTTTCGCTTTCTCTTTGAGCTGCTCGAGCTTAGACATTGGAACGACTAAGATATCGGGGCCGTCTAGGCGGGACAAGCCGAACCTGCTGTCCAGACGGCGCTTACGACGTCCTTTCCCATCCAGTATGCGACCTCCCGCCAATCATCAGCCGCCACAGCGACGAGGTCCGCGACGCACCCGGCGGCAATCTGGCCACGGTCGGCGGCCAGTCCGAGTGCGGCGGCGGCATTGATCGTCGCCGCCGTCACAACTTCCGCGTGACGTAGCCCGAGTTGCGAGACGCCGAGGGCCATGACGAGAGGCAGGCTCACGGTGGGCGAGGTGCCCGGATTGAAATCGGTGGCCAAGGCGACAGCAACCCCGGCGTCAATCAAACGGCGTCCCGGCGCCTGCGATCGCCTGCCGAGAAAGATCATCGTCGCGGGGAGCAGGACCGCGACGGTCGTGCTGGTGGAGAGGGCACGGATGCCTTGATCCGAGATCGCGGCCAGATGGTCCGCCGACAACGCTCCCAGCTCAACCGCGAGCTCGGCGCCGCCTGAACCCTCCAGCTCATCCGCATGCAGCTTCAGCGCGAAGCCATGCCGGCGCGCGGCCGTGAGGATCTGACGACTTTCGGGCACGGTAAAGACGCCGGGCTCGCAGAAGACATCACAACACCGTGCCAGTCTTTCGCGCGCCACTGTCGGAATCATTTCCTCACAAATGAGCTGCACATAATCGGCGCGCGTGTTGCGATACTCGGGTGGGACTTCGTGCGCTCCGAGAAATGTCGGGATCAGCGTGGCGGGCACCTGTTCACTCAGCCGCCGAATCACACGGAGCTGCTTCAGCTCTGCCTCGAGCTCCAGGCCGTAGCCCGATTTCACCTCGATGGTCGTCGCCCCATGCGCAAGGAGCGTCTCGAGACGCGGCCGGGTGAGCGCCGCGAGCTCCGCTTCGGGGCGGCTGCGTACGTCGCGCACCGATTGTAGAATGCCGCCGCCGGCCGCGGCGATCGCCTTATAGTCGACGCCGAGGGCGCGCCGCTCGTGATCGTCCAGCCGAGGCGCGCCAAAGACGCCGTGCGTGTGACAATCGATGAAACCGGGGAACAGAACGCCGGTGATTTCCTCGCTGCGTACGCTGGCGTCCGTCGGCGCGTCGGCGCGCGGCCCCACCCACGCAACGCGGTCGCCCTCGATGAGCACGGCCGCATCGCGCAGCACTTCGACGTCCGCCATTTCTCGCCCCCGGCGGGCGCGTGCCGGACCGCGACACGTCACGACCTGCCGCGCGCCGACCAGCAGCGTCTTCAGTCGAGATCCTGATTCATGGGCAACCGGATGTGGTGGCGCCGGGCCGTTTCGATCGCCTCCGGATAGCCGGCGTCGGCGTGACGCGCGACCCCGATCCCCGGATCGTTGGTGAGCACGCGCTCGAGCCGCTTCCCGGCGGCCGGCGTCCCGTCGGCCACGATGACCTGACCCGCATGCAGCGAGTTGCCGATGCCGACGCCGCCGCCATGGTGGAAGGAAACCCACGATGCGCCGGATGCGGTGTTGAGCAACGCATTGAGAATGGCCCAGTCCGCGATTGCGTCGGAGCCGTCGCGCATCCCCTCCGTTTCTCGGAACGGCGACGCGACCGACCCCGTGTCAAGGTGATCGCGACCGATCACGATCGGAGCAGACAGCTCGCCGCGTCGCACCAGCTCGTTCAATGCGACACCAAACCGTGCCCGCTCCCCCTGCCCCAGCCAACAAATCCGCGCCGGCAGCCCCTGGAACGAGACGCGCTGCTGTGCCATGGTGATCCAGCGCTTGAGATGTGCGTTGTCGGGAAACAGCTCCAGCACCAGTTGATCGGTGCGCTGCAAATCCTTCGTTTCGCCCGAGAGCGCCACCCAGCGGAACGGGCCCTTCCCCTCACAAAACAGGGGCCGGATGTATTGAGGCACGAAGCCGGGGATCGCGAAGGCGTCCGATACGCCGGCGTCGCGGGCTTCGGTGCGGATGTTGTTCCCATAGTCGAATGCGACCGCGCCGCGCTTTTGCAGATGGAGCATCGCCCGCACGTGCATCGCGATGCTGGCGCGCGCGCGCTGCAGGTAGTCATCGGGAGATTTGCGCCGCAGCTCGGCCGCTTCGGCGGGACCGAAGCCGGCGGGGATGTAGCCAGTGAGCGGGTCGTGCGCCGACGTCTGATCGGTCACGACGTCCGGCGTGAACCCGCGTCGCACAAGCGCCGGAAGAACCTCAGCGCAATTGCCCACGAGGGCCACCGAGAGCGCCTCGCCGCTGCGCTGCGCGTCCACGCACCATCCCAGCGCCTCGTCGAGCGACGCGGTCGAACGATCGACGTACCGCGTTTCCAGACGGCGCTGGACGCGGGCGGGATCCGCTTCGACCGCCAGGCAGATCCCTTCGTTCATAGTGGCGGCGAGGGGCTGCGCACCGCCCATGCCGCCGAGTCCGCCCGTGAGCACAATCCGCCCGCGCAGCGATCCCTGAAAGTGTCGCGCCGCGACGGCGGCAAAGGTCTCGTACGTGCCCTGGAGAATTCCCTGCGTGCCGATGTAGATCCACGACCCCGCGGTCATCTGGCCGTACATGATCAGCCCTCGCCGCTCGAGATCGCGAAACACGTCCCACGTCGCGAAGCGACCCACGAGATTGGCGTTCGCGATCAGCACACGCGGGGCATCCGGGTGTGTCGTGAACACCCCGACCGGTTTGCCCGATTGCACGAGCAGCGTCTCGTCGTCTTCCAGCACGCGTAGCGTGCGGCAGATCGCGTCGAACGAGGCCCAATTCCGCGCCGCTTTGCCCGTGCCGCCGTACACGACGAGATCGTCGGGTCGCTCCGCGACCTCGGGGTCGAGGTTGTTCATCAACATCCGCAAGGCAGCTTCTTGGACCCATCCCTTGCAGGATTTCGCGGTCCCGCGCGGGGCTTTCACGACGCGAATCTTCCTTCACGGATGCAGGCCGCGACCTTCTCGATGTCGGCGGTGAGTGGTCGGTCCGCCGTGAGCGCGGCAGACTCCTGCCGTACCGCCGCGTACAGTCGCGCCACAGCCCGGGCGGGCCGTAGCGGCTTCAGATACTCGAGTCCCTGGGCTCCGGCCAGCAGCTCGATCGCCACGATGCGCTCGGCATTGGCGAGGATGCGTCCCGCTTTCCATGCGGCGGTCATCCCCATCGGCACGACATCTTCCTGGTTTCCTTCCGTCGGCACCGACTGCACGCTCGCGGGAGTCGCAAGCACGCGGCAGTCGGCGACGAGCGCGGCGGCGGCGATCTGGGCGGTCATGAAGCCCGATTCGAGACCGGGGTCGTGAGCCAGGAAGGCCGGCAGTCCCGACGACAGATCAGGGTTCACCACGCGCTCCAGGCGCCGCTCGGCAAGTCCCGCGAGCGTCGTCAGCGCGATCGCGATCACGTCGAGCGCCAGCGCAATGGGCTGCCCGTGGAAGTTGCCGCCCGAGAGCACCTCGTCGCCGAAGACGAGCGGGTTGTCCGTCGCCGCATTGAGCTCCGTCGTCACCAGCCGTTCGGCGAAGGTGAGCCCCTCGCCGACCGCGCCGAGCACCTGCGGCGTGCAGCGCAGCGAGTAGGCGTCCTGCACCCGCGGATCGTTTTCGCGATGCGACTCCCGGATTTCGCTGTCGGCGAGCAAGTCGCGCAGCAGCGCGGCCGAGCGCTGCTGCCACGGGTGCGGAC
>Ga0099827_10001240_pt1 | contig 12951 bp, 7 predicted proteins | sample CZO8metaG_FD_79339 | JGI IMG/M metagenome (GOLD analysis project Ga0099827, IMG submission 79339) | Vadose zone soil microbial communities from the Eel River Critical Zone Observatory, Northern California, USA - CZOApr15con1.8 metaG | ecosystem: Environmental > Terrestrial > Soil > Vadose zone ...
ATCTGCGAGCGGTCCTGGAATGCCAAGCGGGAGAGCTTCGTGGCCACGATGGACGGGGACACGCTCGACGCCAGCCTGCTGCGCCTCACCGAGGTGGGGTTCCTGGCCGACGACGACCCGCGGTTCGCGAGCACGGTCCGCGCCATCGAGCGCGAGTTGCGCCGCGGCGACTTCGTGTTCCGCTACGTCGAGGCGGACGACTTCGGAAAGCCGGAGAACGCATTTCTGGTGTGCACCTTCTGGTACATCAACGCACTCGCCGCGCTGGGCCGACGGGAGGAGGCGCGCGCCCTGTTCGAGAACGTGCTCGCCTGCCGCAACCAGCACGGCCTCCTGGCCGAACACATCGATCCCCGGACCCGCGAACAGTGGGGCAACTTCGTGCAGACCTACAGCATGGTGGGGCTCATCGGCTCGGCGATCCGGTTGTCAGTCCGGTGGGATCAAGCCTTTTAGCAACGCCAGCGCGACGCCGTTCGTCCACCCGAACCCGTCCTGCGTCGGGTACTCCCCGCCGCCGGCTCGCCGATTCAGGTCCACGACGTCGTACTTCTCCGTCATCTTGCCCGTCGAGCGATAGATGCGCCGGTTCACGGCCAGCCAGCGATCGCGGGCGGCGTCGGCCAGGTCGGTGCGGCCGTAGCGGTGCACTCCTTCGATCGCCAGCCACTCCAAGGGCGGCCACCCGTTGGGCGCATCCCACTGCTGACCCGAGGCGATGAGGGTCGTGACGAACCCACCGGGCTTCAAGAAATCCCGCTCCAGCCGGGCGGCGACCGCGCGACCCTGCTCCGGCGTGGCGAGCCCGAAGTACAGCGGGGCCGCAGCCGCGAGCGTGGGGCGGTCGGTCACGCGCTCGCCGCTCCGCCAGCGGACGTCGTAGAAGAAGCCACTCGCGGGATCATAGGCGGCCGCGAGCAGCGCCCGGCGACGCCCCTCGGCAGTCTGGGCGAACCGCTGCGCCACCTCCGCGTCACCCCCTCGCCGGCGAAACGTCCGGAGCGCGGCGATCAGCCGCTCGCTGTGATAGAGGAGGCTGTTGAGATCCACCGGCACCAGCTCCGTCGTCTCGAGCGTCCGCAGGTCCTTCGGGTCACGCAGCCAGCGGCTCGAGAAGTCCCAGCCGCTCTCGGCCGTGGCTCGGACGTGGCGATAAAAGCCCTCGCGTCGCCCGGCGGGGAGCGTCTGACCCAGCTCGTCGTCGGGGCGGTAGGACTCCGGCCTCGGTTCGGCCCGATCGTCCCAATATCGATTGAGCACCGATCCGTCCGGCAGCCTCACGACTCGGCGATACGCCTCGCCGGGTCCGAGACGCCCGGCTCCATCCATCCAGAACACATGCTCCGCCTCCAGCGCGTCGAGGTAACGCAGCGCCTGCGTCGTATCGGTCGCCTTCGCGTACAGCCCCACCATCGCGCCGAAAAACGGCGGCTGGCTGCGGCTGAGATAGTACGCGCGGTTGCCGTTGGGAATGTGCCCGACCGTCGCGACCAGGTGCGCGAAGTTGTCGAGCATGCTGCGCACGAGATCGGTCCGCCCGCTCTCGATCAGCCCGAGCATCGTGAAGTACGAGTCCCAGTAGTAGATCTCGCGGAACCGGCCGCCCGGGACGACGTACGCCTGCGGCAACGGGATCAACGACGAACGCGCGTCCGCAGAATCGGGCGGGCGGGTGAGCACCGGCCACAACCCCCGGATGTGCTGCTCCATGGTCTGGGACGGGTCCGTGTGAAAGCCTGCGGCGATCGGCCGGGGCAGCTCGAAATGCCGCTCCACGAAGGCCCGCAGGTTGAACCCCGCGGAGGTCCGCGCGGTGGCGTAGCCGGCGGCGATCTCCGAGGGAGGCTCGAGCGGGCGCGCGTCCACGAACGTCTTCGAGTCCGCGAAGATCCCCGATACCTGGACGTCGTGGAACAGGGCCCCGAGATCATGGGCGGGGTCGTAGCGGACAACGGGCGGCGCGCCCGTCCGGCAGGCGAGCGCGAGTGCAAGGGCGGCACGGGCGGCATAGGCTCCGAGCATGTGCCGCCTCTGCCGCCTCTGCCGCCCTCGTCTCACCGGAACACGTACCACAGGACTCCGATCGTGGCCGCGAGCACGATCGAGAGGGTGACGTTCAGGCGCCGCGGGCCCGCCGGGACGGGAACGGGGGGGGCGGTGATCTCGGGCGCGGCGTACGTCAGGCCGGCGACTTTGGCGACCGGCGGCGGAGCGGTCGCCAGGCTCACCGCGATCAGGATGCCGGCGCACAGCGCGAACAGCAGGGCCGCGAAGTGGAGGAAGTTGACGGTCGCAAACCAGTACAAGGCCGTGCCGCTCGCCACGTGAGCCTTCTCGAGCTCGAGCACGAGCCGGGCCGTCCCGAGGACGAGGCCGGTCACGAGGGCCGTGACCGCCCCGGTTCCATTCAGCCGCGGGTACAGCACGCCGAGCAGGAAGCACGCCGCGATGGGCGGCGCAATATACGCCTGCACGCTCTGCAGGTAGATGTAGATCTGCGGCGAGATGTACTTCATGAACGGGATCCAGAGCAGACCGAGGCCGACGAGCAGCACCGTGGTGGCGCGCCCGACGGCGACGAGCCGCTCCTCGCTCGCGCCCGGCCTGAGCTTCCGGTACACGTCCCAGGTCAGCAGGGTCGAGCAGGAGTTGAACGCGGACGCGAGCGAGCTCATCAGCGCCGCGAGCATCCCCGCGAGCACGAGACCCTTGAACCCGGCCGGGAGCAGCCGGGTCACCAACGCCGGATACGCCGCGTCGGACCGGATGTCCGAGTACAACGCCGCGGCGATGATTCCCGGCAGGACGAAGATGAACACCGGCAGGATCTTGAGGAACCCGGCCAAGATCGTGCCGGTGCGAGCCGCGCTGACGTTCTTCGCCGCGAGCACCCGCTGCACGATGTGCTGGTCGGTGCACCAATACCACACGCCCAGGATCGGCGCACCGAACACGATGCCGGTCCAGGGGAAATCGGGATGATCGACGGGTTTCCACATTGAGAAAAAGTCCGCCGGCACCCGCGCCTCGAGCCCGCTCCACCCGCCGACCGCATGCAAGCCCACCAGCGCCATGGTCGCCGACCCGATGATCAGCACGACGGCCTGCATGACTTCCGTGTAAATCACGGCCCGCAAGCCCCCCAGGACCGTGTAGAGCCCCGTGATGACGATCAGGATGACGGCGCTCGTCCAGACGCCGAACCCCGTCACTTCACGCATCACCACGCCGCCGGCGTACAACGTGACGCTGATCTTGGTCAGGACGTAGCCGATGATCGACACCCAGGTGAAGTAGGTGCGCGAGGCCGAATTGAAGCGGCGCTCGAGGAACTCCGGCATGGTGTACACGCCACTCCGCAGATAGAACGGCACGAACAGCCAGCCGAGGAGCAGCAGCATGAAGCACGCGAGCCATTCGAAGTGCCCGACCGCGAGCCCGCCCTTCGCGCCGCTGCCCGCGAGGCCGACGAGATGCTCGCTTCCGATGTTCGACGCGAACAGGCTCGCGCCCACCGCGAACCAGCCCACGTCGCGGCTCGCGAGGAAGTAGTCGGCGCTCACGTTCTTCTCGCGGCGCGCCGCCCAGTACCCTATCCCGAGCAAGATGAGGAAATACCCGGTGATGGCGACGATGTCGAAGGCGTGGAGGTTGCTCATGGCCCTGGGGGGTTGAGGAGATATTGAACGGCGAGGTCGGTCAGGCTCCACAGCTGCACGTCCGAGCTGGTCCCGTAGCGCACCGGGACCAGCCGTCCGTTCTCGATCTTGTAGCTCCACAGCTCCGCATGCCGCAGTCCGGACCGATCCACGGCCGTGATGGTCCGCCGCAGCGCGTCCTCGAGCGGTGCCCGATCCGGGCCCGGCGGCATCGCGCGGATCTGCAAGGCCAGACCGGCGAGCAGCACGTTGACGTCCCGGCCCCACACGACCGTGGGCGAGTGATAGGCATCCCGGCGGAAGCTCTCCCACACCGCGGCTGCGGCATACGCGTCATTGGCGACGAGCGGGCCGAGATCGTCCACGAATAAACCAACCGGATACGAGGCGAATATCGGAGTAATCAGCTCGCGCACCCGCTGGCGATCGAGTGGCGCGAGCAACAGCAGCATGGCGGGATCCGTGTTCACGAGCGGGATCGGCCGTCCCGCGCCGTCGAGCGAGAGGGCGAGAAACCGCAGCGTGTCCGCAAGCGGCCCGGACCGCTGCCACGCGCCGCCCCAGAAGTCCGCCTCCGGCTGCGGCAACGCGCGGAGCCACGCGTCCACCCGCGCCCCTACCGCGTGCGGGTTCAGCGCGACCCGAAAGTGCCGTTCGCCTCCCTTCCACGCCGCCACCGCCCGCGGCAGGGCGCGCCGGTCGCGGACATAGCGGGCGAGCGCCTCGTCGCGGACCGCCGGCGTGAGGCCCAGGCGCTTGAGCCAATCGAAGATCGTCCCGATCGCCTCCAGCGCGTGCGGTACCCAGATCACATTCACGTCCATCGCGAAGCGACCGCCCGCGTATCCCGCACGGCTGTCGCGCCAGCTCGCCGAAATCCAATGGCCGTCGCTGGCGCGCGGGAAGCTCACCAGGTTCGTCGCGACCGGATGGCGGGCATACGGCCCGGCCCGGCGCGCCACGAACGCCAGGTTGGCGACGAGCCGCGGCAGTCGCCCCTCCGCGCGTAGGAAACGGCGCTTCCGATCGTCCGGCACCAGCGGGTCGGCGAGGTAGCGCGCGGCGACCACGGGCAGCTGGAAGTCGTCGTCCACCATGAGGTAGTTCTCGCGCACCCGCTGGAGATCAGCGAGCACTGTGCGGGCGCGTGCCAGGCGCCCCTGGCCGATCAGCCGGTTGTACTCGGCGGCGTTCTCGCGGATCGCCTGGCCGCCCAGCGCTTCCTCGTGGCTCACGTCGCCGTCGGGCGACAGCTTGCGCAACGCGCTCGCGATGACGTGCTCCGGCATCGCCGGCGCCCACACCGGCTGCATCAGCAGCGCCGTCATGAACATGTCGCGGCCGAAGTAGGTCGCGAAGTTGGGCAGTCCCGCCATGAGCTTCTCGCCGTAGCACAGCAGCTCGGTGCCCCGCACCTCCCGCTCGAGCCGCCGGAACCGCTCGCGGTGCGCGGTGTCGGCGCGTAGCCGCTCGTAGAAGCGGCGGAAGTCGTCGTTGAAGATCTCGCTGCGAGAGAGCGGCGTGAGCGCCGGCGCGTCCGTGGTTACGCGCACGCTCAACCGCACGGGGCCCCCGGCCGGGCGGCGGATGGCGACGGTGTTGCCGGAGAGCGTGGGAATGGTCTCGCGGCGGTCGCCTTCGAGCGCGAGCCAGAGGTGGCTCCGGCCGTCGAAGCTCACTTGCTCGGCCTCCACCACCCAGGCTGTGTCACCGAGCCGAGATGTGATACGGGGGGAGAGCCGCTCGCGCAGCGCGGCGACCGTCTTCACCCCAAGCAAGGCCAAGTGCCCCGCACGCTCGGCCGCTCGCAACCTCGCGATGTGGTCGATCAGCTCCGACAGCTCGTGTTGCGGAAACGGCGTCGCATCGAGCGGCAGCGAGTCGCGGCCGGCGTACTGAAAGTCCCGCTCCACCCGCATCGAGCCGAGCAGGAACAGGCCGACCGTGACCGAAGACGGGAGCTCCAGGCCGTAGGACAGCGAGCGCGTACGGCCTGACTCGGCGACCACGGCCCCGCCTGCGGCGGAGTCCCAGGCGAGCTCGGCTGGCCTGCCGGTGGAGTCGCGCACCGTGAAGCCCACGCTCTCGTCGGCCGCGTCGGCCCACAGGTTCACCACGCGACCACTCGCGCCCCGCAGGTAGACCTGGAACGCGTTGCCGCGCGCGTCCCGGTACACCCGGGTCACGTAGCCTTCATAGGCGGCGGGGTCGTCGAGCCCGGGGTCCGGGAACTGCAGCACGGGCGGCACGGTGTCGGCGCGCGCGATCGCGAGGGCGGCGAGCAGGGCGGCGGGGCTCATCTCGCGTGCAAGGGGCGGAGGATCTGGACCTTGGCGTCGTTCCGCGCGACGACGATCAGTCGGCCGCCGCCCGCGCGCCGCAGCAGCTCCATGTGACGCACCTGGCCGTCGATCGCGAGGCGGCTCTTCTCCATGTCCACTGCGGCGAACCGGCCGTCACCCGTGCCGCGCAGCAGCACGCCGTAGCTGGCATCGTAGCGGCCGAGGACGGGCGGCACACCGTACATGTTCCCCGCCAGGAGGAGATCGATGCGCCCATCGCCGTCGAAGTCCTGCGCCACGGAGGCGTAGACGGGCGCGAACTGGGCCTCGACGGGCAGCGGCTGGAGGTCGAACGTGCCGTGCCCGCTGTTCAGTGCGACGGAGCTCGCGAACAGGTGCGCCTCGAGCACCGTCGCCTGCTTGAGCTCCGACGCGGAAAAGATGTCCTCGATCCGGCTGGCGCCGAACGCGGCATACGACGGGTATCGGCTGCGCAGCTGCGGGATCAGGCGGACCAGCTCGTCCCGGCCTGCGAGCGCGTAGCTCACCCCGTGCTGGTAGAAGGTGAGGATCTGCTCGACGGTGCCGTTGTGGCCGAAGTCGTGGACGTACAGCCGGGCGGGCTCCGCCGGAGCGGCCCGGAGGTAGGAGTTGAGCCCGAGGTTGCCCAGCACGAGGTCCTCGCGGCCGTCACCGTTCAGATCGACGGCGCGGACGGTATTCCACCAGCCTTCCGTGCCCGCGAGCCCGGCCTCGACGGTCCGGTCCACGAATCCGCCGTTCTCCTGGTGGAAGACCCGGACCGGCATCCACTCGCCCACGACGATCAGGTCGAGCTTACCGTCATGGTCGTAGTCCACCCAGGCGGCCGACGTCACCATCCCGACGTGGGCGAGCCCCGGGGCCTTCTCGAGCGTGACGTCGCGAAAGTGCCCCCGGCCGTCATTCTCGAGCAGATAGCTTCGCGGCGCCAGCCCATAGTCGCGCGCGACCCGGCGTCCGACGAAGAGGAAGTCGCCCGCGACCGCCACGCAGGAGCCGCTCTCGGAGAGACGCGGGAGGGCCTGCGTATCCCGGTGGAAATGCCCGTGGCCGTCGTTGATGTAGAGCCGGTCCTGGAGCGCGTCGGCGTCGCCCCAGAACTCGTTGCCGCCGCTCACGACGTAGAGGTCCGGATGCCCGTCGCCGTTGGCGTCGAAGAAGATCGCGTCGACGTCCTCGGAAAGACTATCCGCCTGGAACGCCGGCTGCGTGCTGGCGCGGAACGTGCCGTCGCGCTGCTGGACGAGCAGGCGGCCGGCCTGCCACTTGGCGCCGCCGACGTAGATGTCGTCTAGCCCATCGCCGTTGACGTCGCCGATGGCCAGCGCCGGGCCTTCGGTCGACAGCAGGTGGGGGATCAGGGGCTGGCGGTTGTAGTCGTAGAAAGAGTTCTCCAGGTGCTTGACGTCGACGGCGAGCCGGGCTGTCGCGTCCTCTAACAGGGGCCGCTCCGCGGGGGCGCGCCGGAAAGCGTATCGGCCGCCGGCGTCTTGCTGCGACAGTGTGACGGTGCGGTTGACCGCCAGGTTGGTCAACACCTGAAAGCGCCGGTCCGGCCAGATGACCGTGAGCGAGTCGATCTGCTTCGATGACCCCAGCCCGAAATGCAGGCGGGGGTCCACGGACGACTGGAAGCCGCGCGTCGGCATCTGCTCCAGCAGCTGCGTCGTGCCCTGATGCTTGATGACGACCTTGGCGCCGATCCCCGCGGTGTTGCCGCCCGAGCCTTGCAGCAGCACGGTCAGGTATGAGTTGCCGTTGATCTCGCGCGCGTGGTTCCGGTAGATCGCGGCGGGCGCGTTGATCCTGTTCACGACGAGATCGAGCGCGCCACTGTTGTTCAGATCGACATACGCGGCGCCGTTCGAGAACCCCGGCTGCGCCAGCCCCCAGGCGGCGGCCATGTTCGTGAACGTCAGGTCCCCGTTGTTGCGAAACGCGTGGTTGGGCAACGGGATCTGGGGCATCCTTTGCAGGAGCGTCAGATTCTCATGGGTTATCCCCTGCGCCAGCGACGCCTGGACGGCCTCGTTGCCCACGTAGTTGATGTAGTCCAGGTCGTTGGGCCTGCGATAGATGCCGTCGGTGACGAAGAGGTCCTTGTACCCATCGTTGTCCAGGTCGGCGAACAGCGGCGCCCAGCTCCAGTCGGTCGCGTACACGCCGGCCAGGTAGCCGATCTCGCTGAAGCGTAGGGTTCCCCCCAACGGGCCGCGGTTGAGCTGGAGCGTGTTGCGAGGGTACTGGGGGTGATAGCCGGCCTGCAGCCTGAGGTAAAAGACGTTGAAGCTCTCGGCATTGGCGGAGGTCTTGAGGACCTTCTCCTGGTCGGGCAGCATGTCGAGGACCGCGACGTCCGGTCGGCCATCGTTGTTGAAGTCGGCGGCGTCGACGCCCATCGAGAACCGGCTGGTGTGCCCGGTGGCCTTGGCGATCGACTCGGTGAAGGTGCCGTTGCAGTTGTTGAGGTAGAGGAAATCGTTCTCCTGAAAGTCGTTCGCGACGTACAGATCGGGGCAGCCATCGAGGTTCAGATCGCTCGCGACGACGCCCAGGCCGAATCCTTCGACGCCGCGGTCGATGCCCGCGTGCTCGCTCACATCCACGAAGTGGCCGCCGTCGTTTCGGAAGAGGCGATCTCCCGCCCGCGGCGTGCGCTCGGAGCCGGTCGCCCTCCGACTGATGGCCCGCTCGGTGTGGGTCGAGTGGTTCAGGAGATACATGTCCAGGTCGCCGTCGCCGTCGTAGTCGAAGAAGAGGGCCTGGGTGGAAGCGCCGACGTGGTCGAGCCCGTATTCCTTCGTGCGGTCGGTGAAGGTCCCGTCGCCGTTGTTGATGTAGAGCACATTGTGCCCGTGCATCGTGAGATAGCTGACGGCGGACACGTAGATATCGACCCACCCGTCCCCGTTGACGTCGGCCATCGTGACGCCGGTCTTCCAGCCCTCGGAATCCGCCACGCCCGCCCGCTCGGTCACGTCCTCGAACCGGTAGTTCCCCTTGTTCAGGTAAAGCCGATTGGGCCCCCGGTTCGCGGTGAAGTAGAGATCGGGCAGGCCGTCGTTGTTCACGTCGCCGACGGCCACGCCGCCGCCGTTGTAGTAGTACAGGTAGTTGAGGATGTTGAACGCCGTGTCTTCCGGGAGCCGGTTGACAAACGTGACGCCGGTCCGCTCGGCTGGCAGCAGCTCGAACAGGGTGGGACGACCCTCGGCGCGGTGGCAGCCGGCCAGGACCGGCATGCTCGCACTGAGGAGGAGCGCCGTCCGGCGCGGGACGCGAAGCATAGTGGTCGACGGGGTCGGGATCAGGGAGCGGTCTTCACATCCGCAATAAAGATCCCGTAAGGGCCGAGCTTCACGCTGCTCAGATCGCCGCTCGCGGCGGACTGGATGATCGGCCGCCCCGCCGCGCCGCGCAGTCCCTGGGCGCTGAGATCGAACGTGGCCGTCCGGTCCTCGCCGGACATGTTGATGACCACGAGCACCGCGTCGTCGCGGTAGCGGCGTAGGTAGCTCATGACGTAGGGGTCGCCCTCGTTCAGGGGGACGTAGCCGCCTTCGCGGACGGCGGGGTTTTCATGGCGCAGCTTCAGCACGGCCTTGTAGAGGCTCAGCACCGAGCTCGAGTCCTGGCCCTCGGTCTGCGCGTTGTGGGTCCTGGCCGAAGGCGGGACCGGCAGCCACGGCTTGGCGCCGGTGTTGAACCCAGCGTCGGGGGCGGCGGTCCACTGCATCGGCGTGCGCTCGCCATCCCGGCCTTTCTCCGTCGGCCACCCCTTGATGCCGATGGGATCTCTGACGTCCTCCTTGCGCTGCGGATCGTTGTTCTGCATGCCAAGCTCTTCGCCGTAGTACATCACCGGGGTCCCGCGCAGGGTCAGGTAGAACGCGCCGATCGCCTTGGCGATCGCGTCATCGTGGCGGCCGTCCGCGAAGCGCGTCGCCACGCGAGGGATGTCGTGATTGCTGACCACGTACACCGGCCACTCGCCGGACGCTTCCATAGCGGCGACGTGCCGGCGGAATGTGGGCGCGTCCAGACGCTGATGCCCGCCCGGCACACGTCCTAACCCGGTGAACATGAGGTCCATCGGCATGTGAACCTCGTCGTGGTTCGCCCCGTAGTACGCCTTGAGCTGCTGGACGTCGTCCGTCCAGGTCTCGCCGATCAGCACCGCGTCGTGCGCGTCCGTGACCTTGCGTAACTCGCGCAACACGCGGTGGTTCTCGGGAAGATTGTCGTCGTACTTGCGAACCTGGTTCTGGTCCCCGTACGCGTTCCGTCCCGGCACCGTCGGATTGTCCCGGAGCCCTGGGTCCTCGAACAGCGTGTTGACGGCGTCGAGGCGAAAGCCCGAGACGCCGCGGGTATACCACCACCGCGTGACGTCGAGCATCGCCGTCTCGACCGCCGGGTTGCGCCAGTTGAGGTCGGGCTGCTCGGGGTAGAAGGCGTGGTAATAGTACTGCTGGGTGGCCCGGTCGTACTGCCACGCGGAGCCGCCGAAGATCGAGGTCCAGTTGTTGGGCGGCTGGGTCGGTTCTTTGCCATCGCGCCACACGTACCAGTCGCGCTTGGCGTTGGTGCGTGACGCCTGCGATTCCAAGAACCAGGGGTGCTTGTCCGAGGTGTGGTTGACCACGAAATCGAAGATGATGCGGATGCCCCGTTTCTTCGCCTCGGCCTGCAGGCGGTCGAAGTCCGCGAGCGAGCCGTACTCGGGGGCGATGTTCTCGTAGTCGCTGACGTCGTAGCCGAAGTCCACCTGCGGCGACGGGTAGCACGGCGTGATCCAGATGGCGTCGACGCCCAGGTCCCGGAGGTAGTCGAGGTGCTGGGTGATGCCGCTCAAGTCGCCCAGGCCGTCGTTGTTGGCGTCACCGAAGCTGCGAGGATAGACCTCGTAAAAGACGGCGTGCTGCCACCAGGCGTGGCCTTGGGCGTCGCGCTGGGCGGCGGCCGCCGCGAGCGGCGTCGCGCAGGCGACGCCCAGCGCGATGCCGCGCCACGACCAAGCCCGTATATTCCGGCGTAGCAGCCACCTCCAACCCCGGAGGTTACCCATGCCCTCGCTCCCCTCTCGCGCCCTGCTCCCCGTCGGTCTCTGTGTAGGAATCATTTCCGGATGTACTCACTCGAGTGGAACCAGCCGAACCAGCCCGGCTCAGACCGCAACCGTGACATCGGAAGACATCCAGCGCACCCCCGGCGAGCCGATCGAAAGGGTTCTCATGGGCCGGTTCCCGGGCGTCACAGTGACGCGGACTGCCGACGGCGGTCTCGCGGTGCGCATCCGAGGCACCACGTCCATCCTCGGCAGCAATGACCCGCTCTACGTCATCGACGGCATCCCGATTCAGCCGGGGCCAAACGGGAGCCTGACCGGCATCTCGCCGGAAGACATCGAGTCCATCCAGGTCCTGAAGGACCCCGCCGAAACGGCGTTCTACGGCGCGCGCGGCGTCAACGGCGTCATCGTCATCAAGCTGAAGCGGCCGGGTCAGTGACGGGATAGCTGCTGCGCTCGGGTCCGCACGCGCCGGACGACGAGCTCGCCCACGCGCCGTCCCTCGATGGCGCCCTGCTCGATCGCCATCCGGTAATGGATGCCGCCGTACAGCCGGCTGATGGCCGCCTCGGCGGCTGCCGCCTGGAATGAAGCGAACGCGCGGGGCGGCAGACCGAACTCGGCTTCGGTGCTGTCGACGAACGCGAATCCCGCGCCGAATTCATCCGTCAGCACCGTGGCCGCCGCGGTCGAGATGACGCTGTGGCCGCTCGTGTATTCCGGGAAGGGCGGTGTCTGCAGCAGGGGCTGCCAGCGCTCGTCGAGATGGGCATTGATCACCGTCTCGGGCCGGATCCGGTTGCTGCGGTATTTCTCATCCCAGCAGTTGATGAAGCCGTCGGCGATCGCGGTCGCCGTGCGCGCGTAGGCGGCAGCGGACCGCATGAGATCGGCAGCGGCCGTGCGGGCGGCCAGGCCCGCGATGCCCATCCAGTGTCCGACGGGCGTGACCTTCTTGGTGGCGAACATCGTGTGCCCCTGCACGTGCATCACGTACGGGTTGTCGTCCCAGGCGAGGGCGATTTGTCGCTGCGCATCCGTCAGGTGCCGCCCTGTCTCGTAGACCTCCCACACCTCCCGGTAGTACGGACTGCCTCTGGCCATGTCCAGCCGAAGCGGCGGGGCCGGCCGAACCTCGCTCGCCGAATCCAGCACGAACGGCCGGAGCTCGCCCCAGTGGGGCTCGACCGCGTCCATGTAGGCGGGCGGCGTGGGCACCCAACGGCCGGGGGCGGTCGTGACCGTGTACTTCGGGTAGCCTCGGGTCTCCAGGTAGTGGTCCTGCGCCGCCCACGCGTGAACGTGTTGCGCCACCCGCTCGCCGTACGCGACGGAGCGTTCGAAGACGGCCCGCGGGATGCCCAGGCGCCGGAACCGCTCGTCCATGGCGGACCGGAGCGAATCCATCCGCGCCCGAGAGAACGTGAGCGCCCGGCCCACGGTGAGAAGCGCGTGCACCCCGGCCAGGGGTAGGTAATACTCCACGCCCGAATCCGGCACGGGGACGGGGCTCAGCCCGTTGAGCTGTCCCGCGAGCGTGCGGTACTCGGGATGGTCGTGTCGCAGCGTTTCATACGCGGCGATGCTAGCGTAGGCGTACACCCGGCTGGCCTGCGGCGGGCTGACAATGTCGTAAACCATGACGTCGGTGAGCTGATGCATGGCGGCATGGAGCAGCTCGGGATCCGGCGGCTGCGCGCGATAATCACCGCGCGCGTCCGCGCACCCTGCCTGGAGCAGCAATCCCGCGAGCATCACGGTCGCCGCGATGAGTCGATCTCGCATACGCCACCTCACAGCATCCCCTACCTGGCCGCCGCCAACGATCGCCGCGGCGGCGTCGACCGGAAGACGAGCGGGCGATCGTTGTTCCGGGTGACGACATACAGGTCGCCCC
>Ga0099827_10001246_pt1 | contig 12935 bp, 13 predicted proteins | sample CZO8metaG_FD_79339 | JGI IMG/M metagenome (GOLD analysis project Ga0099827, IMG submission 79339) | Vadose zone soil microbial communities from the Eel River Critical Zone Observatory, Northern California, USA - CZOApr15con1.8 metaG | ecosystem: Environmental > Terrestrial > Soil > Vadose zone ...
CGAGCTGCGCCTTGACGCAGGCCTTGAAGGCGTCGCCGCCGGACGGCGCCTGGGCCTTGCAGGCCGAGACGAGCGAGGTCAGCTTGCCGGCGCAGGCGTCCAGCGAGCCGAACCTGGTTGCGAAGCCGGCCGCGCCCAGCTGGCCCTGCAAACCCTGGCAGGCCGAGCCGGCGAACTGGCTCGCGTCGGGAACACTCTTGCTGGCGCCCTTGTCGCCGCTGCTCGGCCGCAGCTGCGCCTTGACGCACGCCTTGAAGGCGTCGCCGCCGGACGGCGCCTGCGCCTTGCAGGCCGAGACGAGCGAGCTCACCGTCGCGACGCAACCGTCGAGTGAACCGAACGTCGACGCGAAGGCGGCCGCGCCCAGGTGCTCCTGCAGGCCCTGGCAGGCCGACTGGGCGAAGTGGTCGGCGTCGGGGGGCGAACCGCCGGCCAGAGCCGGCTGCGCAAGCGCCAGCCCGACGCAGGCGAGCAGCCCGGCCAGTGCAGAACGCCGAGAGAAGAGCCCTGCCGCCATTGGCCGGTGATCGGCCGGCGGCGGCGCGATCGCGATCCCTCGGACGGGCAACCCTCGCTATGTGAGCGAGAGCAGCGCGATGCCACCGGCGACGAGCACCGCGCCGCCGAAGCGCCACGCGGTCACCCGCTCCTTCAGCACGACGGCGGCGAGCGCCGTCGCGACCAGCACGCTCGTCTCGCGGACGGCGGCGACCGACGCGGCCGAGGCGAGCCGCAACGCCGCAAGCACGAGCCCGTAGCCGGCGAAGGCCGCCATCCCCGCTGCGACGGAGCGCCGGTCGAGCGCTGCGCGCAGCACCGCGGGGCCTCGTAGCGCAGCCAACCCGGCAGCGTACGCGGTACCGGTGAAGGCGGTGATCAGCTCGAGGTACGCGAGCGGGGAGGCGTGTGCGACGCCGTGCTTGTCGACGACGGTGTAGGAGGCGATACAGCAGGCGATCAGCAGACCGAAGACGACGCCGCGGCCGCGCGCGAGGCCGCGTACGAGCAGCACGCCGACCGCGACGAGCAGGACGCCGAAGACCTGCTGCGCCGAGGTCGGCGCGGCCGTGAAGACGAGGGCGCCGGTGAGGACGAGCACCGGGGAGACCCCCCGGGCCAGCGGATAGACGACCGACAGCTCCGCGTGGCGGTAGGCCGCGCCGAGCAGGGCGAAGTACGCAAGCTCGAGCACGGAGCTTGCAGCGACGAACGGCCAGGCGGCGGCGTCGACGTGCCAGAAGATCGCGGCGAGCGGCGCGCAGATGACCGCCGAGACCGGCAGCGCGACCGCCGCGGCGGCCTCGGAGTCACGGGCGCCCGCGAGCAGCAGGTTCCAGACGGCGTGGATCACCGCCGCCGCGAGCGCGAGCAGAAGGGCCTCGACCGGCAGGGCTAGCTCTCGAGGACGGCCTCGAGGACCGGCCGGTAGTGCTCGAGGTCCGGCGTCTCCATCCCAGCGACCTTGCCGACGTCGTCGTAGCGCCGCAAGCGCACCGCGTCCTTCGCGTACGGCGAGGACTCGAATGCGGCGACGTCCTCGGCGCCGTACGGGCCACCCTGGAGCTCGAGGCTGAGCACCGACGCAGGCGAGAGCTCGTCGAGGTACGACGGCTCGACGACGCAGAGGTAGCGCTTCGCGGCGACGTGCATCCGGATCGGCTCCGCCACGGCCGGCCCGAAGTGCTCGGCGAGGAAGGCGTGCGCGACCTCCTCGTGGCGCGTGTCGATCCCGTGCTCGGCGGCGTCCTCGGGCAGGCCGTGGATGAAGTGGCCGTAGTCGTGCAGGAGCGCGGCGGCGACGAGGGTCTGCGAGGCGCCGTCCCGCTCCGCCGCGTAGGCCGCCTGAAGCATGTGCTCGGTCATCGAGACCTGCTCGCCGAGGTACTGCTCCGCGCCGTAGTCGCGGAAGACGCGGAAGATCTCGTCGATCAGCTCGCTCACCGGCTGAGGACGGCGAGCCGGCTGCGCAGCCCGTCGCGGTCGGCGTAGCAGCCCTGCAGGTGCCGCTCGCCCGCCTTCGAGTAGGCCGTGCGGCCGTGCAGGACGCGCAGGTTGTCGACGATGAAGAGGTCGCCCGGATCGAGCTTGAACCGGATCCTGTACTCCGGCGACTCGAGCAGCCGCCCGAAGCGGCGGTAGGCGGCGTAGTAGGGCTCGACGAGCTCCTCGGGCAGGCGGAACGGGGCCGCGGAGCGGGTGTTGAAATGGACTGCCTGGAGCTCGCCCCGGGCGTCGAGCGAGAGCACCGGGGTCTCCGCCTCGAGCTCGGTCTCGTCGTCGCGGTAGCGGAAGCGCAGGGGCTGGCCGGCGAGCAACTCGAAGGCGTCGGTGTCCGCGGCACGCAGGTCAACGGCCACCTTGAACGCGTCCACGAGCGTGTTCTCGCCGCCGCCCGCGCTCGAGGAGAGACAGTGCAGCAGCTGGAGCGTCGGGGTCGGCTCGCGGTACGGGTTGTCGGTGTGCGCGCCGAGGCCGAGCCCGGTATAGGCGAGGTTGCTGGGGTTGACGACCGAGCGGACGTCGAAGAGCCGGCCGTAGTTCGTCTCGCGGACGAAGCCGAACAGCTCGGCGACGCGCGTCACCGTCCCCGGTTCGGTCGGGCCGGCCTCGAGGATCGCGAAGCCGAGCTCGTCGACCGTCGCGAGCCAGGCGCGCAGCGCGGGACCGCCGGCCGCGACGTCCTCGTAGCGTCCGACCGGCAGCTCGGCCTGGATCTCGGCGCCCCAGAGCCGGCGCGTGGCGGCGGCGGGCGCCTCCCCGCCGCAGTAGCAGTGGTCGCGCAGCCAATCCGCGTCCCAACGGGCCGCGTGGCCGTCGGCGAAGACCGTCTCGACCGCGCCGTTCTCCGCCCGCGCAGAGGCGACCCCGACGTCGTCGGGGATGTCCCGCGTGTCGAGCAACCGCTGCCCGCTCGGGTGGCGGCACTCCGGGCACGGGCAGTTGTCGCGCAGCCACACCGCGTGGAACGTGCTCCGGTGGCCGTCCGCCCAATCGACCCGGAGGCGGGAGCCGTCGAGAGAGACTGTCTCTACCGTCGGCATGATAAGGTCTAGACCATTATGCGTATCGCCGTCCCCGCTGTCAAGCCGGGCCGCGGCCCCGCCCACGCCCAGATCGAGGGCTGGCTCGCGGACGCGGTCGCCGCCGGCAAGCTCGCGCCCGGTGACCGCCTCCCACCCGAGCGCGAGCTCGCCGCGCGTCTGCGCGTCAGCCGCATGACGCTTCGGCACGCCCTCGCCTCGCTCGAGCAGCGGGGTCTCGTCGTTTGCCACGTCGGGCGGGACGGCGGCACGTTCGTCGCCGAGCCGAAGCTCGAGCTCGCCGGCCTCTCCGCGCTCTCCGACCAGCTGCGCGGTCTCGGGCTCGAGGCCGGCGCGCGGGTGCTCTCGGCCGAGGAGGCCCCTGCGACGCCCGCCGTCGCCGCAGCACTCGGACTCGCGCCCGCAGACCCTGTCTACGAGATCGTCCGCGTCCGCCTCGCCGACGGGGAGCCCGTCGCGCTCGAGCGCAGCGCGTTCCCGGTCGAGGCGTTCCCGGGCCTGCTCGAGGGCGCGCTGGACGGCTCCCTCTACGAGCTGATGCGCGGGCGCTACGCCGACGTGCCGGTGCGCGCCGTCGAGCGGCTGGAGGCGACGCTCGCGAGCGCGGAGGACGCGGCGGCGCTCGGCATCGGCGCCGGCGAGCCGCTGCTCCTCGTCGAGCGCACGGCGTCCGGGGCCTCGGGGCGCCCGCTCGAGCACTCCCGCGATCTCTTCCGCGGCGACCGGACCCGGGTCGTCTGGAAAGCCGAGATTAGACTCCCGGCCTCGTGACCCCGCCCCGCGCCGTCATCTTCGACTTCAACGGCACGCTCTCGGACGACGAGCCGATCCTCTACCGCATCTTCGCCGACCTGTTCGCGGAGCACGGCCGCCCGCTGACGGAACGCGAGTACTACGACGAGCTGGCGGGGCACTCGGACGAGGAGATCGTCCGGCGCTGGCTCGGCCGCGACGACCCGGCTGTCGTCGCCGAGCGCGTCGCCCGCTACCGCGCCGCGGTCAGCGACGGCTCCACGATCGGGCAGGAGGTGCGGGCCGCCGTCAGCTTCGCCGCCGAGCTCGTGCCGGTGGCGATCGTCTCCGGGGCCGCCCTCGACGAGATCCGGCCTGTCGTCGAGGCGGCCGGGATCGCGCCGCTGCTCGAGGCGATCGTCTCGTCCGACGACGTCGTGGACGGAAAGCCGCACCCGGAGGGTTACCTCCGCGCGCTCGAGCTGCTGGACGGCGGCCTGGGGCCCGAGGAGGTGCTCGTGTTCGAGGACACCGAGGCCGGCGTCGCCTCCGCCAAGGCCGCGGGCATGCGCTGCGTCGGGGTGACGCGGACCCTCGGCGCGGCCCGGCTCGGACAGGCGGACGAGCTCATCTCGGAGGTCGACCTCGCGGCGATCCGGCGACTGCTCGCATGAGGCCGCTCGTGATCGCCCACCGCGGCGCCTCCTGGGAGCTGCCGGAGAACACGCTGCCGGCGTTCGAGCGGGCGATCGAGCTCGGCGCCGACTACGTCGAGCTCGACGTCCATGCGCGCCGCGACGGCGAGCTCGTCGTCACCCATCCGCCGCCGCGCGACGGACAGGAGCTGCCGACTCTCGAGCAGGTGCTCGAACTGACCCGTGGCCGCATCGGCGTGATGGTCGAGCTGAAGACCCCGTACCGCTACCGCCGCCACGACGTCGTCCGGCGCGCGCTGGCCCTAGTCGATGACGACGCGGTCGTCCTCTGCTTTCAGCGCCCGCCGCTGGACGAGGTGCGCAGGCTCCGGCCGGGCCTTCGCACGATCCAGCACGTCGGCTTCGCCGTCTCGATCCGCGGCGCCCGGGGAGCATGGGCCGCCGGCTTCCGGGACTCGCGCACGACGCCACGCGGCCTCGCGCTCGCCCGCCGGCTCGGCCTCGAGACGACCGTCTACACGGTGAACGAGCCGGCGCGGATGCGGGAGCTCGCTGCGCTCGGCGTCACGGGGATCTTCACGGACCGTCCGGATCTGCTGCGGGCGGAGCTGGCGCCTGCGCGAGGCTGAGCAGCCGCGCGCTCTCGGCCGGGAAGCGCGCCGTCACGCGCGCGCCGACCGGCAGCGTCTCGGCGCGAGCCGTCGAGACGTCGGCGGTCACCTCCCCGGCCTCGGCCGCGACCTTGATCCGCGTCACGGAGCCGAGGAAGGTGTGCGAGACGACCTCGCCCGCGAGGGCTCCGTCGGGCGCGCCGTTCGCGGCCGCCTCGACCTCGACCACCTCGGGGCGGACGAGCACGAGCACCCGCTCCCCGCGCGAGCGCCCTTGCGCCGCGTCGACGCGGAGCCGGACGCCGCCGTGCTCCACAGCGCCTGAGTCCGCCACGGTCGCCTCGAGCCGGTTCATCGTGCCGATGAACTCGGCGACGAAGGGCGTCGCCGGCGCGCCGTACATCTCGGCCGGCGTCCCGACCTGTTCGATCCTGCCGCCGTACATCACCGCGACGTGGTCGGAGATCGAGAGCGCCTCCTCCTGGTCGTGCGTGACGTAGATCGTCGTGATCCCGAGCTGGGTCTGGATCCGGCGGATCTCCTCGCGGAGCTGGACGCGCACCTTGGCGTCGAGGGCCGAGAGCGGCTCGTCGAGCAGGAGCACGCGCGGCTCGATCGCGAGCGCGCGCGCGAGCGCGACGCGCTGCTGCATGCCGCCCGAGAGCTGGTGCGGGTAGCGCTTGCCCGCGTGCCCGAGGCCGACCAGCTCGAGCAGCTCCTCCACCTTCTTGCGCCGCTCGCCCCGCCCCTGCTTGCGGATGCGGAGCCCGTACTCGACGTTCTTCTCTGCGGTCATGTTCGGGAAGAGGCTGTACGCCTGAAAGACCATGCCCATGTCGCGGCGGTTCGGGGGCACGCTCGAGACGTCCTTGCCGTCGACGACGACCTGTCCCGAGGTCGGCCGGTCGAACCCGGCGACGAGCCGCAGCGCGGTCGTCTTGCCGCAGCCGGACGGCCCTAGCAGCGAGAGGAACTCACCCGCCTCGAGCGAGACGTTGATCCCCTTCAGGGCCTCGAACTCGCCGAACGACCTGCGCAGCTCCCGCAGCTCCACGTGTGGCATCAGCGCGTCCCCGCGATCTGGACCTGGCGCGCCCCGGGTCGGCGGCCGACGAGCAGGATCGAGAGCATCGCCGCCCACGTGATCCCGAAGCTCATCAGCGACACGGCCGCGGCTGGGTACGCCTGGGTCTCGTTGATGTACTGGATGTAGGTCGGGAAGGTGTGGAAGGCGGAAAGGGTGGCGATCGTGAACTCGCCCATCACGATCGCGAGCGTCAGGAAGGCGCCAGAGAGCGCGGCGACGCGGATGTTCGGGAGGATCACACTCAGCAGGGTGCGCGGCCAGCTCGCGCCGAGGTTCAGGGACGCCTCCGTCAGTGTGTGCACGTCGATCGCGCGGAAGCCGCTGTCGAGCGAGAAGTAGACGTACGGGAAGGCGAGGATGACGTACGCGGCGACGAGGAATCCGTACGGCTGGCCATAGAACCAGCGCGGCGAGCCGCGGTAGAAGTCGAGCAGGCCGACGACCAGGATGATCGGCGGCACGACGAACGGGATCAGCGCCAGGAAGCCGACCACCGCCCGCAGCCGCGGCAGCTTCAGGTGCACCCAGTAGACCGTGGGCACGAAGAGCAAGAGGCTGGCCGCGATCGTCTCCAGCGAGAGGATGAACGAGAGCTTGATCGTCGTCCAGAACTGGTGGTCGTGGACGATCACGCCGTACGCGGAGAGGCTGCAGCAGCTCCCCGTGTGCTTGTCCTTGATGCTGAACAGGAAGGTCGCGAGCAGCGGGATCATGAAGTAGGCGGCGCCGAGCAGCAGCCAGACCCAGGCCGAGAGCGAGAAGGGACGCCGGAGCCTCAGCGTGCCCACCGCGAGGCCCGCCGCTGCAAGGGGACGTAGAAGAGCATCATCAGCCCGAGCACGACGAACATCCCGAACGCGAGCGCCTGGCCCTCGTGCGGGTTCGAGAGGACGTTGCCGCTCAGGTCGGAGCCGATCAGGATCGGGACGAGGCCGAGCCCGGACGAGGTCAGCCCGTACGCCGTCGCATACGCCGCGAACGCGTTGCCGAACAGGAGGATCACCGCGCCGAGGATCGACGGCAGCAGGATCGGGATGCCGATGTAGCGCCAGTACTGGAGCCGGCTGGCGCCGAGGTTCGAGGAGGCCTCGCTCCACTCGCGTCTCAGCCCGTCGATCGCCGGTGCGATCACGAGCAGCATCAGCGGGATCTGAAAGTAGAGGTAGACGATCTCGACGCCGGTCTTCGTGAACAGACTGAAGCCGTGCTGGTAGAGGTTGTAGTGGAGCTGGTTCGCGAGGAACTGGGTGACGATCCCGATCGTGCCCAGCGTCGCGATGAACGCGAAGGCGAGTGGGATGCCGCCGAAGTTCGCCGCCACCCCGGAGAAGGTCGTGAACGCCGAGCGGATCCAGCGCGGGGTGCCCTCGCGGATCGCCGCGTACGCGATCAGGAGGCCGAACACCGCCCCGAGCAGCGCCGTAACGAGGCTGATCTCGATGCTCGCCTTGTAGGCGTTCCGGAACTGGTGCACGCGAACGAGGTCGTGGACGTTCGCGAGCGTGAAGCTGCCGTGCGCCCCCTTGAAGGCGCCGACCAGAACCTGGCCGGCCGGGAAGAAGAGGAAGAGCAGCGCGTAGGCGAAGAAGGGGACGACGCCGAGCCAGGCGAGCGGCACGCGCCTCCGGCCGAGCCTCTCGCGGAGGCCCGGCCGGAGGATGCCGCTCGTTTCAGCCGCGGCGGTCAGAGGTCTAGGCCCCGACCTTGTCGCCCCACTCGGCCTTGATCTTGGCCTTGGCGTCCGAGAGCTGCTTGAGGCTCGCGAACTTGACCTTGGTGTAGAGCGCCGCGGAGGGCAGCCTGGCGGCCAGGCTCTTCGGGACCACGTTCCGCTTGGCCAGATCCGGGAAGCGGGCCGGGTGCGAGTAGCCCTTGAGCCAGATCAGCTGGCCCTGGTCGGAGAAGCAGAACTCCTCCCAGAGCCGGGCCGCGAACGGATGCGGCGCCGCGGCGTTGATGGCCTGGCAGTAGTAGCCGCCGTAGACGCCATCGGCGGGGACCGTCACCTTCCATTTCGCGGCCGGGAACTCTGGCCCGTACGCGATGTTGAGGTAGTCCCAGTCGATCACGATCGGCGTCTGCCCCGACGCGACCGTCTGCGGCGTTCCCTGCACCGGGATGAAGTTCCCGGACTTCTTCAGCTTGGCGAAGAAGTCGATCCCGGGGCCGATGTCGTTGAGCGAGCCGCCGTTCGCGATCGACGCGGCGAAGACGCCGGCGACCGCGGAGCCCGACGTCAGCGGGCTCCCGTTCAGCGCCACCTTGTTCTTGTAGTCCGGCTTCAGGAGGTCGGCGAACGTCTTCGGCGGGTTGCTGACGATGTTCTGGTTGTAGCCGATCGAGATCGCGCCCCAGTAGTCGCCCCACCAGTAGCCCCGCGTGTCCTTCATCGCCCGCGGGATCGTTCCGAATGTGGTGACGAAGTACTTGGCGTAGAGGCCCTCGCGGGCGCCGTCGACCGCGAACGACGGGCCGACGTCGACGACGTCAGGGGCGCGCGAGTCGCCCTTGAGCGAGCGGAGCGCCTGGTTCTCCTGCGCCGACGAGCCGTCGGGGTTGTCGTTCGTGATCCCGATGCCGTACTTCTTCTGGAACGTCGACATCATCTCGCCGTAGTTCGCCCAGTCGGGCGGCAGCGCGATCGTGTTCAGGTGGCCTTCCTTCTTCGCCGCGGCCACCAGGGCTTTCAGCGAGATGTCCTTGCCCCTGAGCGGCGGGCTCGCCGCACCGGCCCTCCGTGCCGCCCACGCGAGCGACGGGCTCGACAGGATCGTCAGACCCAAAGCCGCTGCCGCGCTGCGCCGCAGCATCTGCGAGCGGCTGATCGACTCCTCCTCGAGCTTGCGCCAGAACTCGTGTTCCTGCGCCTCGTAGTCCTCCATGTGCCCTCCAGATCCGGGAGTGGGAAGAGAGCGAGCGTAGATCGGACCAGCCCTGGTTTCAATAGCGGGCGTTAGGCTGCGCAGGGGTGAATCCACTTTGTAACCCGTTCGCCGAGCAGGGCGACTGGCTGCGCTGCGCGCTGCACGCTCACACCACGAACTCAGACGGCGAGCTCCCCCCGGACAAGCTCGTCCGCCACTACGAGTGGGCCGAGTTCGACGTGCTCGCCGTCACCGATCACTGGGTGAGAACCGCGGAGCCGTCGACCGAGCGGCTGCTCGTGATCCCGAGCACCGAGCTGAACGCGCAGGCCGGCGGGCCCGAGCACGACGCGCACGTGCTCGCGCTCGGCCTCGACGTCGATCCCGAGCTCCCGGAGGACGGGTTCGGCGCTCTGGCCGACGTCGCCCGCTGGATCGGCGAGCACGGCGGCGTCGCCTACCTCGCGCACACGTACTGGAGCGGCCTCAGGACCGACCAGTTCGAGGACTGCGAGGCGCTGGTCGGGATCGAGGTCTACAACGCCGGCTGCGAGCTCGAGGTCGGGCGCGGCGACTCGAGCCTGCACTGGGACGAGGCGCTCGAGCGGGGACGGCTGCTCTACGCGATCGCCGTCGACGACTCCCACCATCCCGGCTACGACAGCTCGCTCGCGTGGGTCTGGGCGCGCTGCGCGGAGCGCTCGCAGCCCGCGGTGCTCGACGCCCTGCGCGCGGGCCGCTTCTACAGCTCGACGGGCCCGACGATCCACGAGCTCGAGCTCGACGACGGGGCCGTCGTCGTCCGCTGCAGCCCTGCGGCCAGCGTCACGCTCTACGCGGGCAGGCGGCGGGGGGCGCGGGTGAACGCAGGCCGGCTCGGCTATCAGCACAGCGCCCGCGTCCTCGAGCGCAACGACGACGGGGCGATCGTCGCCGTGCGCCTGGAGCGGCCGCGCGACACCCCGTACGGTCGGCTCGAGGTCGCCGGCGCGACGGGGGGCAAGGCCTGGACGAACCCGCTGTGGATCTAGTGCACGGGGCACAGGCGCCGCGCGAACGCGCGCTGAGCGAGCTCGGCGAGCGGCGCTTCGACCTGCTCGTGATCGGCGGCGGCATCGTCGGGGCCGGAATCGCCTCCGTCGCCGCCGGCCACGGGCTGGCGGTCGCGCTCGTCGACCGCGGCGACTTCGGCGGCGGCACGTCGAGCGCCTCGTCGAAGCTGATCCACGGCGGCCTGCGCTACCTGCGGCTCGGCGACGTGCGCCTCGTCCGCGAGGCCCATCACGAGCGGCGCGCGCTGATGCGCGTGGTCGCGCCGCACCTCGTCCGCCGGCTGCCATTCCTGTTCCCCCTCTACCAGGACGGGCCCTATCGCCCCTGGGTCGTGCAGAGCGGCATCGTGCTCTACTCGACGCTCGCCCGCGCGCGGCTGAACGGGCTCGTGGACGTCGAGCGCGCGCGGCGGATGGTGCCCGAGCTGCGCACGTCCGAGCTCCGCTCCTGCGCGCTGTATGCGGACGCGTCGACGAACGACAGCCGGCTCACGCTCGCGAACGTGCGCGCCGCCGCGGAGGCGGGCGCGACCGTGCTCAACTACGCGGAGGTCGTCGCGCTGCGCGGCTCCGAGGGCGCCGAGATCGCTGCCGACGGCCGCACCGTGAGCGTGAGCGCGGGGGCCGTCGTCAACGCGAGCGGGCCCTGGGTCGACCGCGTGCGCAGGCTCGAGGACCCGGACGCGGCGCGCTCGGTGCGCCTGAGCAAGGGCGTCCACGTGCTGCTCGACCCCGGCGAGCCGTGGTCGGCGGCGCTCACGATCCCGCACGACAAGGTGCGCGTGAGCTTCGCCGTGCCGTGGGAAGGCATGCTCCTGCTCGGCACGACGGACACGTTGCACGACGGCGAGCCCGACGAGGTCGAGGTCGCCGAGGCGGACGTCGAGCAGGTGCTCGCCGAGGCCGCGGTCGGGCTCGACCCGGAGCTCGTCCGGCGCGAGCGCGTCCGCGCGGTCTTCGCCGGGCTGCGCGTGCTTCCGGGCGGCGACGGCGCGACGGCCAACGCCCGGCGCGAGACGGTCTACTCGCGCGGCCCGAGCGGGATGCTCAGCGTCGCGGGCGGCAAGCTGACGACGTACCGGCGGATCGCCCTCGACGCGCTCGAGCACCTGCGCGCCGACCTCGGGATCCACCAGCTCGACCGCCGACTCCGCCCGCTGCCGGGGGCGGTCGGGCTCGAGCGAGTCTCGTTCCCCGATGGGATGCCGCCCGCGACCCGGAGCCACCTGCTGCACCTCTACGGCTCGCTCGTCCCCGAGGTGCTCGCACCGGCGGCCGACGATCTGTCGCTGCTCGAGGCGCTGGTCCCGGGCCGGCCCGACCTTGCCGCCCAGGCGCTGTACGCGCGGACGCACGAATGGGCCCTCACGGACGAGGACGTGCTGCGGCGCCGGACGACCGCGTGGCTCGGCGCGCCCGTGGCAACTTCGGCGGCGCGGTAGACTCGGCAGCGGATGGCTCCGAGGTATCGCCGCCTGACCCACCCGCTCGTGCGCGAGAACGGCACGTTGCGGCAGGCCGGCTGGGACGAGGCGCTCGACCGCGCCGCGGCGGGCTTCCGGGCCGTCCTCGACGAGCACGGCCCCAGGGCAACGGGGCTGTTCAGCTGCTCGAAGGCGACGAACGAGACCAACTTCGCCGCGCAGAAGTTCGCGCGCGTCGCCCTCGGCACGAACAACATCGACAGCTGCAACAGAACCTGACACGCGCCCAGCGTCGTCGGTCTGGCGACGGTGTTCGGTGCCGGGGGCGGCACCAGCTCCTATGAGGAGGTTCGCAACTCGGACGTGATCGTCCTCTGGGGCTCGAACGCGCGCGAGACGCACCCGATCTTCTTCCACCACGTGCTGAAGGGGATCCACGCCGGGGCGCGGCTGATCGTGGTCGACCCGCGCCGCACGAGCTCGGCGCAGTGGGCCGACCTCTGGCTCGGGCTCGACGTCGGCACCGACATCGCGCTCGCGAACGCGATGGGGCGCGAGATCATCGCCGCGGACTTGGTGAACGGGGAGTTCGTGAGCCGGGCGACCGAGGGCTTCGAGGACTACCGCGCCGTGGTCGAGGCGTACACGCTCGCGGAGGCGGAGCGGATCACCGGCATCCCCGCGGCGGCGATCCGCGAGGCGGCGCACGCCTACGCGACGGCCGAGCGGGCGCAGCTCTGCTGGACGCTCGGCATCACCGAGCACCACAACGCGGTCGACAACGTCTTCGCGCTGATCAACCTCGCGCTGCTGATCGGCCATGTCGGCCGCTACGGCTCCGGGCTCAACCCGCTGCGCGGGCAGAACAACGTCCAGGGTGGCGGGGACATGGGTGCGCTGCCCAACCGGCTGCCCGGCTTCCAGCCCGTCGAGGACGACGAAGCCCGCGCGCGCTTCGAGGCGGAGTGGGGCGTGACGATCCCGCCGCGCAACGGCTGGCACCTGACCGAGATGTTCGAGGCGATGGAGCACGGCGACCTGCATGCGCTCTACGTGATCGGCGAGAACCCGGCGCAGTCCGAGGCGGACGCGGGCCGCGCCAACGCGCTCCTCGAGGGGCTCGACCACCTCGTCGTGCAGGACATCCTCTTCACGCGCACCGCCGAGATGGCCGACGTCGTGCTCCCGGCCGCCGCGAGCTGGTGCGAGGCCGAGGGCACCGTCACGAGCAGCGAGCGGCGCGTCCAGCGCGTACGCAAGGCGCTCGAGCCGCCTGGAGACGCGCGCGACGACATCGCGATTCTCTGCGACCTTGCCCGGAGGCTCGGGCGCGACTGGGGAGCTCCGTCCGCCCAGGATGTCTGGAACGAAGTCCGGCGGCTGTCGACGTGGCACGGCGGCATGAGCTACCTTCGGCTCGAGTCGCTTGGCGGTCTGCAGTGGCCGTGTCCCACCGAGGACCATCCCG
>Ga0099827_10001249_pt1 | contig 12930 bp, 13 predicted proteins | sample CZO8metaG_FD_79339 | JGI IMG/M metagenome (GOLD analysis project Ga0099827, IMG submission 79339) | Vadose zone soil microbial communities from the Eel River Critical Zone Observatory, Northern California, USA - CZOApr15con1.8 metaG | ecosystem: Environmental > Terrestrial > Soil > Vadose zone ...
AGGCCGCGACCCGAGCGGAAAGCGAAGCGGGCGAGGGCTGCCGGCGGCGCGGCCCGAGCCGCGCCGCTCGAACACATGACGCGACTCAGCGCTCCCGCGACCGCCGACCAATCGGAGCGGCCGAAGGCCGCGACCCGAGCGGAAAGCGAAGCGGGCGAGGGCTGCCGGCGGCGCGGCCCGAGCCGCGCCGCTCGAACACATGACGCGACTCAGCGCTCCCGCGACCGCCGACCAATCGGAGCCGCCGAAGGCCGCGACCCCGAGCGGAAAGCGAAGCGGGCGAGGGACAAGCGCACAGCTGTAGCGACTCCAAGGCCGAGAACGGCGCCCGCGATCACGTCCAGTGGGTAATGGACGCCGACGTAGACGCGGGAGAACGCGATCAACGCGGCGAGCACGTACAGGAGCACGGCCACTCCGCGGGGAGCGAACCGCGCCAGGGTCGCCGCGCAGGCGAAGCTGGTCGCTGCGTGGCCGGAGGGAAACGACCCCGAATGCGGGACGTGCACGAGCGGATCGAGATGCGGCCGGCGGCGGTCGAAAACACCCTTCCCGAGGCCCGCGAGCCCGTCCGCGAGCGCGTCCGCGATCAGGACGAGTGGAAAGGCGACCGGCCGCCGCCAGAGCCACACGGCGAGGACGGCCAGAACGAGCCAGACGAGCCCGTACGACCCGATCCGGCTCAGCCAGACGAAGAACCAGTCGAGCCAGCCGACGCGATGCGCGACGACGAAATGCTCGAGGTGGCGGTCGAGCCCGATCACCGACGCCGGCAGCGCGGCTCAGCCGCGCTGCTCACGAACAAAACGGCGAAGGAGCGCACCCTCGCCGTCCGCCAATCCCCCGAGCGTGAGCGGAGCGAAGCGAGGGAAAGCACTACACAGGAAGGATCTGCTTCGCGCGGTCGATCAGCTGCTGCGGGTCGAACGGCTTCCCGATGAAGCCGGTCGCGCCGCGCTGTTCGGCCTCGGCGGCCGAGCGCTCGTCGACCTTGCCGCTGAACATGATGACGGGAATCGCGCCGTGTTGCTCCTGGATGCGCTGCAGCATCTCCCAGCCGTCGGTGCCGGGCATCATCACGTCGAGCAGGATCAGCTGCGGCTGCTCGCCTTCGAGCACGCTCATCCCTTCGTCGGCGCTGCCGGCGTCCAGCACGGTGTAGCCCTCGAGCTCCATGTTCGCGCGCACGTACTCGCGCATGCGCGGATCGTCGTCGACGACGAGCACGGTCGGGCCGGTCTGATCCCGGGCGCCTGGGCCGGAGCTCTCGAGGAACTTGTCGAGATCGGAGCGCCGGTACCTCCGGTGGCCGCCGGGTGTGTAGAAGGCGGGGACGCGGCCCTGGTCGGACCACTTTCGGATCGTGCTCTGGGCGACCCCGAGGTACTTCGCCGCCTGACCCAGCGTCAGCCAGTCGGGTTCGGTCGTGGGAGCACGCCGCTCGGGATGGTCTCGGTAGGCCATATGCGAGAGAACCTACCCAAAGCTGTACGTAGCTAAAACGACTCAGGGTTGAAGCGTCTGGAGAATCGTCTGCGTGCCGCCCGGCCTCGGGTTGTCGTGCAACGCCTCGCCGAGCGCGATTCCGAGCAGGAAAACGAGCGCGAAGAGCAGCAGCATGACGACCCAGCCCGGCACCAGGCGGCGTCTGCGACGCCGCGGGCGCGCCGGCCGGAGGGTCGGCTCGGTCATGCCCGCTCCGGAGCCGACAAAGCCGGCACCTCCGCTCCTTCTCCCGCCGGCCGGCCGGCTCCGTCGAGCCTACGCCGGCTCACGGCTCGAAGTCGAGCGCGCCGCGGGAGTAGACGTGGAACGCGGCGTCCTCGACGAGCGCGAGGTCGCGCGGCCAGCCCTCATAGGGCGCGCGCTCGGCGACCGCTTCGCGCCCCCAGTTCTCGACGGACGCATAGCAGTCGACGAGCTGCTGGAGCGTGAACGTCTGCCCGATGCGCGCGCGCAGCTCGGCGGTGACGGCGTCGACGGCGGCGAGCAGCCGTCGGTAGCGGAGCGCGTCGTCCTTCTGCGCCTCGACCTGCTTGTACGCGCGTGCCCAGTCCACGCGTGTACTCGATACGGACACGGCGGCGCATGCTACTCTCGCGCCCCTGATCGCCGCCCGCTCCCGGCCGGCGGAGTCGGCCGCCGCGCGCGGCTCGCCCCGTTGGACGGCATGGTGCTCTCCGGGCCCTTGTTAGCAACACTGTGCCCTCCGGCCCCGCACCGCCAGCGTGGCGTCAGGAACGCGAGAGTTCCTCGGAGCAGCAGCGTGCGTCGGGCCACAGCCGGGGCAGCTCGGCGAGGATCCGGTCGCCGAGCTCGTAGCCGGGTCGAGCCAGTGCGAACGCCGCGTGCGCGTGCAGGCATTTCAGGCTGCCGCTTCGCGACGAGCCGCCGATTCCCACCGAGAGCTCGGGCCGGAGGCGGCGCTGCTCGGCTTCAGCCGCCTCGAGACTCCCCGTGAGCTCGGGATCCGAACGGGCGGCCCTCGTCCAGCGCTCGACGCCGCCCGCGGCCTCGAGCCGCGAGACCGCGGCGACGAGGTGCGGGCAGGTCAGCCAGAACGTCGTCGGGAACGGATCACCGCGCTCGTCGAACGGAGCCTGCTCGGTGACCGCAGGACGGCCGAACGGACAGCGAACAGCAACACGCCGAAACGCGCGCGGCGCACGACCGAGTTGCCGCTCAACCACATGGCGCTCATCCACGGCTCCCCAGCGTAACGGCGTGCTGCTTCTCCCAGCGGGCGATCCCCTTGACGATGAACAGGCGCTCGCCCGGGCGGACGAGCCCGAGCCGTCGCGCCTCGCGCGCGAGGGCGGCGTCGCTCGTCGCCACCTCCACGAGGCGCTGGAGCTGGACGTGCTCCGCCTGGAGCCGGCGCACCTCAGCCGTCCGCGCAGCCAGCGTATCGCGCGTCTGGAGAAACGTTCGAGCCGGGCGGTAATAGAGCAGCGCGACGAGGCAGAGCGCGCCCACGCCGAGCCAGCGGAGCAGCAGCCGCGACTTCGGGGGACGCTTCGACCGGCGGGCTCGGGACGCCATCGGGACCTGCGAGTTCGCGGCGGCGGGGCGGCGTCCTTCCCCGTACCTGGTACGTACCTGGCACGTACCCGGTACGCGGGTACGTCCTTTAGGCCACGTCGACCTTGATCACGTTCGTCGAGCCCGGGATGTTCACCGCGGTGCCCGCCGTGATCACGACCCGGTCGCCCTCGTGGACGAGCCCGGCGTCACGCGCCGTCCGGACGGACGTCGTCCAGAGCTCGTCGACGTCCGCGCACTCCGGGATGCTGACCGGGGTCACGCCCCACTCGAGCGCCATCTGCTGCAGCGCGTACTGGTGGTGGCTCAGGCCGATCACGGGGCGCCGCGGCCGCAACCGAGCGACCATCGAAGCCGTTCGGCCGCTGAACGTCGGCACGAGGATGGCGGCGGCGCCCAGCGTCTCGGCGAGGTCGCACGCGGCGTTCGACATGGCATTGCCGACGCTCGGCTCGTCGGACGCCTCCGGCAGCTGATGCCGGTAACCGAGGCTCGGCTCGACCTCGCGCGCGATCGTGTCCATCGTCCGGACAGCCTCGACTGGATACTCGCCGACCGCCGTCTCGCCGGAGAGCATCACCGCGGAGGTGCCGTCGAGGACCGCGTTCGCGACGTCGCTGGCCTCGGCGCGCGTCGGCTCGGCCTGGTGGACCATCGACTCGAGCATCTGTGTCGCGGTGATCACCGGCTTGCCGCGCTCGAGCGCCTTGAGGATGATCCGCTTCTGCAGGAGCGGCACCGACGCAGGGCCGATCTCGACGCCGAGATCCCCGCGCGCGACCATCACGGCATCCGTCTCCTCGAGCACGGCGTCGAGCGCGTCGATCGCCTCGGCCTTCTCGATCTTCGCGATCACGCGCGCCTTCGAGCCCGCCTCGTCGATCAGCCTGCGCAAGTCGCGCACGTCGGCCGGGGAGCGGACGAACGACAGCGCGACGAAGTCGACGTCCAGCGAGAGCGCGAATTCGAGATCCTCCCCATCCTTGCGCGTGATCGCCGGGATCGGCAGGGGAACCCCGGGGAGGTTCACGCCCTTGTGCGCGGATACCGCCCCGCCGACCAGCACGGCGCAGCGCGCTCGTCCGTCGTGCACCTCCTCGACCTTGAGCCGGATCAGCCCGTCGTCGATCAGCACGTCGTGGCCGGGCCGGAGGACGTCGCCGATCACGGCCGGGCTGACGGGGAGCGCGCTGTTCTCGGCGTACTCGCCGCCGATGATCTCCACCTCTTCGCCCTTCTCGAGCAGGATCGTCTCGAGGAGGTTGCCGACCCGGAGCTTCGGCCCCTGCAGGTCGGCGATCAGCGCCAGCGGCCGTCCGATTTCGGCCTGCACCTCGCGGATCAGCCGCACGCGCTCGGCGTGATCGTCGTGCGAGCCGTGCGAGAAGTTCAGCCGCGCGCCGTCCATCCCCGCGTCGACGAGCGAGCGCAGAACGCCGGCGTCGGTCGAGGCGGGGCCGATCGTGCCGACGATCTTCGTGCGGCGTGGAGCCGCTGCAGCCATACCTCTTAAGTTAGCTAGCACGGGGGAAACCATGTTTCCCCTGTGGGCCCCCTTCTTCTTGCACGGGGGAAACCATGTTTCCCCCGTGGACCCCCTTCTTTACTGAGCGCTCGTTCGTGCAGCTACGTGGGCTGCGCAGCGACGCGGCGCTGCTCCGCCCTACCGGCGATCGCTCACGCGCGATCGGGGAAACGCCTCCCATCCGGGATAGAGCGCGGCTTCGCCGAGCTCCTCCTCGATACGCAGGAGCTGGTTGTACTTGGCGACTCGTTCGCTGCGCGACGGAGCGCCGGTCTTGATCTGGCCTGCGTTCGTCGCGACGGCGAGGTCGGCGATCGTCGTGTCCTCGGTCTCGCCCGAGCGGTGGGAGATGACGCACGTGTAGCCGTTCTCACGCGCGACGCGGATCGTGTCGAGCGTCTCCGACAGCGTGCCGATCTGGTTCACCTTCACCAGGATCGCGTTCGCCACGTGTTCGTCGATGCCGCGCTGCAGCCGCTCCCGGTTGGTCACGAAGACATCGTCGCCGACGAGCTGCACGCGGTCGCCCAGACGCGACGTCAGAGCGGCCCAGCTCCCCCACTCGTCTTCGGCGAGCGGATCCTCGATCGAGACGATCGGGAAGCGGTCGACGAGCCGGGCGTACACGTCGATCATCTCGTCGGGCTTCAGCACGTGGCCCTCGACGCGGTACGAGCCGTCGAAGAGTTCCGTCGCGGCAGGATCGAGTGCGATTGCGACCTCGTCTGCGTGACCGGCGGCCGCGACGGCTTCGAGGATGGCCTCGATCGCGGCATCCGCGGACGGCAGATCCGGCGCGAAGCCGCCCTCGTCGCCGACCGCGGTGGCAAGCCCGCGCCCGTGCAGCAGCGACTTCAGCGCCTGGAAGCACTCCGAGCCGATCCGTACCGCCGCGGCGAAGCTCGACGCACCGACCGGGACGAGCATGAACTCCTGGAAGTCGATCGAGTTCTGTGCGTGCGCGCCGCCGTTGATGACGTTCAGCATCGGCACCGGCAGCGTTCGCGCCCCGCCGCCGCCGAGCCAGCGGTACAGCGGCACGCCGGCGTTCGCTGCGGCGGCCTTCGCAACGGCGATCGAGACGCCGAGGATCGCGTTCGCGCCGAGCCGGCCCTTGTTCGGGGTTCCGTCCAGCTCGACCATCGTGTTGTCGAGCGCGCCCTGGTCAGCGGCGTCCATGCCGCGCACCGCGGCCGCGAGCTCGCCCTCGACGTTCGCAATCGCCTTCGTCACGCCCTTGCCGCCGTACGCTTCCCCGCCGTCGCGGAGCTCCACCGCCTCGAACCGTCCGGTCGACGCGCCGGATGGGACGGCGGCGCGGCCGAACGCACCCGACTCCAGGCGAACGTCCACTTCGACGGTCGGATTCCCGCGCGAGTCGAGGATCTGGCGCGCGTGGACGGAGGCGATGCGGCTGCTGGTACTCAGCGAAACGCCTCTTTCGCCCGGTCGAAGTAGCGGTCCTGTTCCTCGAGCGCGAGCTCCGTGAACGTCTTGCCCTCCCCCGCCGCGAGCTGCTCGGCGCGCTCGACGCGGTCTCGGAACCGGTGGGACATCGTGCGCAGCGAGAGCTCGGGATCGACGTTCACGCGCCGCGCGACGTTGACCGCGGCGAAGAGCACGTCGCCGAGCTCTTCGAAGACGTGCGGGTCGGGCTCCGTCTCCGGCACCGGCTCGCCCCCCGCCTCGGCGATCGCTTCCTTGAGTTCGCGCAGCTCGTCCTCGAGATCGGCGAGGGCGCCCCCGACCTTCGGGTACTCGAAGTCGATCGACGCCGCCCGCCGCTGCAGCTTGCGCGCGTAGAGGAGCGCCGGCAGGTTCTCCGGCACGTGGTGGAAGATCCCGGCGCGCTCCTCCTGCGTGCGCTTGATCTCCTCCCAGTTCGCGCGTACCCGCCCCGCGGTCTCCGCTTCGACGTCGCCGAAGACGTGGGGATGCCGGCGGACGAGCTTCGCGTGCACGAGCCGTGCGACGTCCGCGAGGTCTCCGTGTCCGCGCTCCTCGAGCAACAGGGCGAGGAAGTAGACCTGGAACAACAGATCGCCGAGCTCGTCGAGGAGCTTCTCGTCGTCGCCCGCGACCGCGGCGTCCGCGACCTCGTACGCCTCCTCGACCGTGTGCGGCACGATCGTGCGCGCGGTCTGCTCGCGGTCCCACGCACAGTCGCGGCGCAGCCGCCGCGTCAGCTCTTGCAATTCGACGAGCGCCTCGGAGAGGCCGCTCAAGCTAGGTCGTGGTCGTCTGGGCGGTCGACGTGGTCGCCGGCGGCGCGTAGCCCGCCTGGTAGTGGACCTTGCCGGAGAAGTCCTTCTTCACCTTGTCGACCCACTTCGTCATCGCGTTGTTCTTGTCCTGCTGCAGCAACTGCTGGCGGATCGACTCCTTGACCTGCGCGAACGGCGTCGTCTTCGCGGGCTTCACCGGGCCGAGCGCCTTGATGATGTGGTAGCCGAACTCGGTCTTGACCGGATGCGAGACCTGCCCGGTGCGCATCAGGAACGCGGTCTGGTCGAACGGCGCGACCGTTTGGCCCTTGGAGATCGTCAGCTTGCCGCCCTGCTTCTTCGAGCCGGGGTCCTGTGAGTACTTCTTCGCGAGCGCCGCGAAGTTCGCGCCGTTCTGAATCTCCGTGTAGAGCTTGTCGGCGAGCGCCTTGCTCTTGACCAGGATGTGCGCGATGTCGCGCTGCTCCGGGGTGCCGTACTGCGTCTTGTGCTGGTCGTAGTACTTCTTGATGTCGGGGTCGCTGACCTTCACGTCCGCGCTGACCTTCTTGAAGATCTGCTCGGAGACGAGCTGTGCGTTGATGTCGTCGAGCACCTGCTTTTCGTTCAGGCCCTGCTTCTTCAGCTGGCTCTTGTACCGGGTCTCGCTGCCGCCGAAGTACTGCTTCTTGATCTGCTTGAGCCGGTCGGCGATGTCCTTGTCCGAGATCGTGATCCCCAGGTCCTTCGCCTCCTGCGCGAACTCGGCGCGCTGGACGAGGTACTGCACCGCCTGGTTCTTCAGCGTCTGGTACTCGAACGAGCCGACAGCCGGGAAGGCGCGCTTCTGGACCTTGTAGCTCCGCTTGGCCTGGTCGATCAGGATGTTGTACTGATCCTGGGTGACCGTCTGGTCGCCGACTTTGGCGACGGCGTTCGAGGGCACGCTGCCGTTCCCGCCGCCGCAGCCGGCCAGGACCGCGGCGAGCGCTGCAAGGAGGACAATGAGCTTGAGGTAACGCATACGGGAGCGAAGCCGCGGCGCGTGGACTCGTTCACGCTGCCTGGCGTGCGGCCAGGATAGCATCGACCAGCTCGATCGCTCCGGTGAACGAATCGTCGCGGAGGCTGACCTCGCGGTTCCCGGTCGAGTACACGGCCGTATCGATGCGGCCGCGGAGCGTCCGCAGCTCGCCTGAGCCGAGCACGAGCGGCCCGACGGTCGCGCGCCCGCCGCGATATACGAGGTAGTCGGCGCCGAGGGTGGCGAGCTTCAGCTTCGCCTCCTGGATCGCGAACAGGTTCTCCACCGGCTCGGGCACGGGCCCGTAGCGGTCCTCGATCGAGGCGTGGAGCTCGCGCAGCTCGTCCTCGCTCTCGGAGAGCGCGAGCCGGCGGTGGAGGTCGATCTTCAGCGCCTCGGAGCCGATGTAGCTCGCCGGGACGAAGGCGTCGACGCGCGCGTCGACGCGGACCGGCCGCGCAGCCACCCGCCGCCGGCCGGCGAGCTCGGCGACGGCCTCGCCGAGCAGCTCGACGTAGAGCTCGAAGCCGACGGCGGCAACGTGCCCGGATTGCTCGTCGCCGAGCAGGTTGCCGGCGCCGCGAATCTCGAGGTCGCGCATGGCGATCGCGAAGCCCGCGCCGAGCTCCGTGTGGTCGGCGAGCGTCGCCAGCCGCGCGCGTGCCTCGGGCGACAGCTCCGTCGCGTCCGGGTAGAAAAGGTACGCGTGCGCCGTGACGTCCGAGCGTCCGACGCGCCCGCGGATCTGATACAGCTGCGCAAGCCCGAGCGCGTCGGCGCGCTCGACGATGAGCGTGTTCGCCTGCGGGATGTCGATCCCGGACTCGATGATCGTCGTCGACACGAGCACGTCGGCGTCGCCGCGCAGGAAGGCGTGCATCTTCTCCTCGAGCTCACGCTCGCGCAGCTGTCCGTGCGCGGCGAGGAAGCGCAGGTCCGGGCACAGCTGCTGCAGCTTCTGCGTCGCCTCCTCGATCGTCTCCACGCGGTTGTGCAAGAAGAACGACTGTCCGCCGCGCTGATGCTCGCGAATCAGCGCCAGCTGCACGAGCTCCTCGTCGTACTCGGAGACGGTCGTGCGGATCGGGCGCCTGCCGACGGGAGGCGTCTCGATGATCGAGATGTCGCGCAACCCCGAGAGCGACATGTGCAGCGTGCGCGGGATCGGCGTCGCGGACAGCGCGAGCACGTCGACCTCGAGCCGCAGCGACCGCAGCAGCTCCTTCTGCGCGACGCCGAAACGCTGCTCCTCGTCGAGGATCACGAGCCCGAGCTCCTTCGGGATCACGTCCCGCGAGAGGATGCGGTGTGTGCCGATCAGCACGTCCACCTTGCCCCCGGCGAAGTCGCGCAGGGCCTGCTTTGCCTCGGCCGGCTTGCGGAAGCGCGACACCATCTCGATGCGCACGGGGAAGTCGCGGTAGCGGTTCCGGAACGTGTTGTAGTGCTGCTCGGCGAGGATCGTCGTCGGCGCGAGCATCATCACCTGCTTGCCGTTGACGGCGACGGCAAACGCCGCGCGCACCGCTACCTCCGTCTTGCCGAAGCCGACGTCGCCGCAGACGAGGCGGTCCATCGGGCGCGGCGCCTCCAGGTCTTCCTTGACCTCCTCGATCGCGCGCTCCTGGTCCGGAGTCTCCCGGTAGGGGAACGCCGCCTCCAGCTGCTCGAGCCACTCGTGCCGGAGGTCGAAGGGGACGCCGGGGGCCTGCTGCCGCTGCGCGTACAGCGCGAGCAGCTCGCCGGCCAGCTCGCGCACCGATTCGCGCGCGCGCGTCTTCAGGTTCTGCCAGGCCTTGCCGCCGAGCTTCGACAGCGCGGGGGCGCGCGCGTCGGTGCCGATGTAGCGCGAGACCTTGCCGATCTGCTCGTGCGGAACGTAGAGCCGGTCGTCGCCGCGGAAGGCGAGGAAGAGGTAGTCGCGCGTGACGCCGGCGACCGTCTTCGTCTCGAAGCCCAGCAGCTTGCCGACGCCGTGGTCCTCGTGGACGACGTAGTCGCCGGTGCGGAGGTCGGCGAACGACTGCAGCGCGCGGCCGATGCGCGCGGCCTCGGGACGCGGCGCACGCTTGCGGAAGATCTGGGTGTCGGGAAGCAGGACGAGCTGCAGATCGCGCCAGACGAAGCCGCGGCGAGCCGGGGAGACGGCGAAGCGCAGGTCCGCCTCCTCGGGCAGGACCTCGCCGGGCTCGAGCAACTCCGCGTCGATCCGGCGCAGCACGTTCTCCGTGCGCAGCGCTTCGCCTCGGTGCGGGAACGCGACGACGACGCGGTGGCCGGCGCGGACGAACGCGGCCAGCTCGTTCTCGGCTTCGCTCAGGCCGCGCGCAGACAGCGCCGGGCGCTGTGCCTCGAACGCGAAGGGCTGCCCGGACGGGAGCTGGTCGAGCTCGGTGGCGGCTCCGAGCTGGATCGGCTCGAGGCCCTCCTCCTCCCAAACCGCGCGCACCTCGCTCGGCTCCCAGACGAAGTCGGGCCCCCCGGCAAGCGCGGGGACGAGATCGCCCGGCGCGCGCGGCGGCTCGTCGCCCTCGTCGGTCGACAGCTCGGGCTCGACGAGATCGAGGCGCCGCTCGGCGGCGGGATAGACGACGGCGTCGTCCACGGGATGGAGCGCGCGCTGCGTGAACGGCGAGAACGCACGCACCTGCTCGATCTCGTCGCCGAAGAACTCCACGCGCAGCGGCTCGCGGCCCGTCGTAGGGAAGACGTCGACCAGCCCGCCGCGCACCGCAAACTGGCCGCGGTCCTCGGCACGCTCGACGCGCTCGTAGCCGGCGAGGGCCAGCGCCTCCGTGAGCCCGTCGATGCCCGGCTCCTCGCCCTCCGCAATGCGGATCGGCTCCGGCCGCACGTCTTCGGGCGGCATCCCCTCGGCGACCGCAGTCGCGGACGCGAAAACCAGCCCGCCGCGCTCGAGCACGTCGAGCGCCCGCGCGCGCTCGCCCACCAGGTGCGGAGGCGGCAGCAGCCCGGAGTCCCAGCGGACGCCGCGGCTCGGCAGGAGCGCGACCCGCTCCGGGCCGAGGTACCAGCCGGCAGCCTCTGCGAGGTCGCGCGCGTCGGCGTCCTCCGGAAGCAACACGGTCAACGCGCGTTCGAGGTTTTGGAACAAGGCTGAAACAACCAGCGGCAGCGCGGGCTCGGAGACGCGGACACGCGTCGGCAGCGCCGCTGCGAGCTCCTGCAGTTTCTCTGTGCCGAGAAGCTCGCGGACGAGCGCGAAGAGGACGGGGCGCTGTTCGACGTTTCGGACCATGAGTTGCGACGAGGCGGGGCGCCTCGCGGGGACAAATCTAGCCGCCGGCCCGTCTACGCCGCAGCGCGGAAAAGGGGAACGAACGATCGACCCCCGCCCAGGGTGGGGTGCCTTTTCCCGCCTCCCTCGCGGTCGACGCTACCGCATTGCGGCGGGCCGGACTGCGCCAATTGTGTGCCTAATTGAACTGGGCTTGCGCGCGGTCGAGGCCCTCGGCGTCGAGCGTCTCGACAGCGTCGGCGGCGCGCGCGACGAGCGTTTCCGCGTCGTCCGCGGGCTCGAAATCCGATAGCACGTAGTCGGCCGGCGCGCGCCGGTCGCCGCGACCCGGACGGCCGACACCGATCCGCAGGCGCAGGAAGTCCTTGGTGCGCAGATGCTGCGCGATCGAGCGGAGACCGTTGTGGCCGGCGAGGCCGCCGTCGAAGCGGGCCTGCAGCCTGCCCGGGTCGAGGTCGATCTCGTCGTGGACGACGAGGATCGCGTCCGGCTCGACCTTGAAGAACCGCGCCGCTGCGGCCACCGAGCGGCCCGACTCGTTCATGAATGTCTCCGGCTTCAGGAGCGCGACCTTGTGCCCGTCGAGGTGCAGCTCCGCGAGCTGCCCGTTGAACTTCGAGCGCCACGACGCACCGTGCCGTCGCGCGAGCTCCTCGACGACCATCCGGCCGATGTTGTGGCGATGGCGTGCGTACTCGCGGCCGGGATTGCCGAGCCCGACGACGAGCAGATCGAGCGACGAGGCGCGATCGCCCCGGCGCCACGGCAACCTCAACAGCGGTTCACCCGGTTGGGAATCGTGGATGGCTGGGTCGCGAGAACCAAGCGATGGAAGGACGCAGGTCGCGCTCGTGCAAATAGCTCGGGCGCGACCGAGGACGCACCAGCGCGCAGGTTATCGCGGGCCAGCCGCCGCGAGGCCCAGCCGGGTGAGCCGCTCAACCCTCCGTCGTACCGGGCTCGCCCTGCCCGCCCGTGCCGGCGGGCGCCTCCGGTGCGGCCTCGCCCTCGGCGGCGCCTTCCGGCGCCTCCTCGCCCTCGGCGGCCTCGACCTCTTCGCCCTCCTCGACCTCGACCTCCGGCTCCTCGACGCGCGTCGGCAGCGTGACGGTCGCGAGCACCGTCTCTGGATCGTCGATGAACTTGACGCCGTCGCGTGCGGAGAGGTCGGCGAGACGCAGCGTGTCGCCGATCGCCATCCCGCTGACGTCGAGCTCGAGATGCTCGGGCACTTCCATCGGCAGCGCCTCGACCGTCACCTCGCGGGCGACCTGCGAGAGCACGCCGCCCTCCTTGACGCCGGGCGCGTCGTCGCCGCCCTTCAGCTCGACAACCACTGTCGCCTGGATCGGCTGGTCGAGCCGGACCTCCTGCAGGTCGATGTGCACGAGCTTTCCCCGCATCGGATCCTGCTGGTAGTCCTTGAGGATCGAGGGGTACGACGTGTCCTGCCCCTCGAGTGTCACGTCGAGGATCGTGTGCAGTCCGCCTGCACCGGTCAGCACTCTGCGGAGCTCGCGCTCGAGCACCGCGATCGCATGCGGCTGCTTGCCCCGCCCGTAGAGGACGCCGGGGATGAAGCCGCTCCGGCGCAGCCGCCGCGACTCGCGAGAGCCGAGCCGCTCCCGCTCTTTGACCTCCAGCTTGATCCGTTCGCCCGCCATTTCGGCGGCGAAGTGTAGCGACTGAGTGCGGAGCGAGCAGGCACCCGGGAAGGATCGCGAGCGAGCTAGATGGTTGATGCCACACCTAGGCACGCCTGGCTGGTGGCTCAGACACGGCGCCGGCTCGGCCGCCTCCCGCTTGCCCAGGCCACCAGCCTGGGCTGCGCGTGATGCGACCGCCCGGCTTGATCTGAGCCATCCCCAGGCGCACC
>Ga0099827_10001252_pt1 | contig 12925 bp, 13 predicted proteins | sample CZO8metaG_FD_79339 | JGI IMG/M metagenome (GOLD analysis project Ga0099827, IMG submission 79339) | Vadose zone soil microbial communities from the Eel River Critical Zone Observatory, Northern California, USA - CZOApr15con1.8 metaG | ecosystem: Environmental > Terrestrial > Soil > Vadose zone ...
GAGTGGACCGGGCCGGTGAGGATGTCCACCTTCTCGCCCACCACCAGCTTGTTGACGTTGGCGGGCGCCTTGGCCGGATCGGATTCGTCGTCCACCTGCACCCATTCGATCTCCCGGCCGCCCAGCTTGTCGCCGCGCTTGCGGGCGGCGAGCTTCATCGCATCGGCGATGTTGACGCCCAGCGCGGCGTAGGTGCCGGAGAAGGGGAGGAGGAGGCCGATCTTCAGCTTCGCCTTGCCGGCCGCGCGAACGCGTCCGGCGAGCACTGAGGTGGCGGCGGCGGTGAGGAGCGCACGGCGGCTGACGGGGGCGGACATCGCGAAACCTCCACAGGTAGAGGTGCGGCTGCCGGGCGCAGCAGAACAGGTCGCGCCGCAGCCGTCAAACGGCTCGCTGGAGAATGAGACCGGCGATGCCGGCGGCGACGATGAGAATGGGCTCGGGGATCTTGCGCGCCTTGATGAGCAGGGCGAGCGTCACCAGGCAGATGAGCGCGGTGGGAAGATCGATCACTGCCCGTTTGCCGAGCACGTATGCCGCGCCGGCGATGGCGCCGGCAGCCGCGGCGGTGACGCCAGCCACGAAGGCGCGGACGTGCGCGCTTCTGGACCAGCGGCGGAAATGCGGCGCCAGCACGATGACGAACAGGAATGGAGGAAGGAAGACGCCGGCGGCGGAGATGGACGCGCCCGCGAGGCCCGCCACCAGAAAGCCGATGAACGCGACGGTGATCACCACCGGGCCCGGCGTGATCATCGCCACCGCCACTGCGTCGAGAAACTGGCGCTCCGTCAGCCAGTGAAACTGATCGACCACCCCGCCATGGAGGAAGGGCACGATCGCAAGGCCGCTGCCGAAGACGAACGCGCCCGCTTCGGTGAAGTACCAGGCGATGCGCCACAGCTCGCCCATCGCCGGACCATGCAGGCCGCTGACCAGCCAGAAGGGAACGAACATCGCGGCCGCCGGGCGCCGGGACTTGATCAGCAGCGCGGCCACGCCGCAACCGAGGAAGATCCAGATGACCTCCTTCTCGGTCCACGCGGTGAAGAGTCCGCTGATGGCGAGCAGCGCGATGAGCAGCGGATCTCTCCCCACTGTGCTGCGGCCGAGCTTGTACGCGCTGCGAGCGATGACGGCGATGACCGCCGCCCCGACGCCGTAGAACGCGGACTGGATCCACGGCATCCCGCCGAAGCGCAGGTAGAGCCAGGAGATCAGAAGCACCATCACGAAGGACGGCGCGATGAACGCGGCCGCCACCGCCGCCGCTCCGCCGATGCCTGCGCGCACCCAGCCGAGATACATGGCAAGCTGCGCGGCGAGCGGTCCGGGCGAGAGCTGCGAGAGGGCCAGCCCCTCGGTGTAATCCTGCCTGGTCACCCAGCGGCGCTCTTCGACCAGATCGCGCTGCATGTGCCCGGCGAGCGCGATCGGTCCGCCGAAGCCGAAGGTGCCGAGGCGCAGGAAATAGAAGAGCAGCTCGCGCATCGAGCACGGCACCCGGTCGCTGGTGGCGTCTGGATTCAATTGCACCAAAGTCTGTTGACACCCGATACGCCTGCACTATAAACCGCGCACCTTGGCGGAAAAGGAAAAAGTCGGCTGGCTGTTGCTCATCCACCAGATTCCGCCCAAGCCGAATTATTTCCGGGTGAAGATCTGGCGCCGGCTGCAGCGTCTCGGCGCGGTGGGCATCAAGAACTCGGTCTACGCGCTGCCCGGCACCGAGCAGGCGCAGGAGGACCTCAACTGGGTCCTGCGCGAGATCGTCGAGGGCGGCGGCGATGCGTCGCTGGTCGAGGCGCGGCTCGTCGAAGGGCTGAATGACGAGCAGGTGAAGGAGATGTTCCGCGCCGCGCGCGATGCCGACTATCAGGCCATCGCCGACGACGCGCGGGCACTGGCGCGCCGCCTTCCGCGCAAGGGCGAGCTGGCCGAAGACAGGCGCGGCGACCTGGAGGCTTCGCTGGCGCGGCTGCAGAAGCGGGCCGGCGAGGTTGCCGGCATCGATTTTTTCCACGCGCGCAGCCGCGAAGCCCTGGACGGACTCCTCAAGGAGCTGGAGGAAAAGCTCGCCGCGCGCCCGCGGGCCGAGAGCGCTCCCGCCCGCGTCATGCACAAGCCGCGCGGCGCCACCTGGGTGACGCGCACCGGAATCCACGTCGATCGCATGGCGAGCGCGTGGCTCATCCGCAAAGTCATCGATCCGCAGGCGAAGTTCAGGTTCGTGACGCAGCGCGAGTACCGCCAGCAGCCAGGCGAGCTGCGCTTCGACATGTTCGATGGCGAGTTCACCCACCAGGGCGAGCTCTGCTCGATGGAAGTGCTGCTGGCGCGCTTCGAGATCACCGACGCGGCGCTGCGGGCGATCGCCGAGATCGTCCACGACATCGATCTCAAGGACGAGAAGTACGGCCGGGCAGACAACGCGGGGTTCGAGCATCTGATCAACGGCATCGCCATGGCGCACCCCGAGGACGAGGTGCGCCTGCAACGCGCCGGCGCCGTGCTCGACGATCTCTACGAGTACTTCAAGCGCAAGCGACGCGGAGGCGAGTCATGAAGAAGGTCGCGCTGGTCTGTCTCGTTGCGGCGGCTACGGTTGCCGGGGAGAAGCAGATGACCACGTTCAATTTCGATTCGGATACGGCAGGACAGGCGCCGAAAGGATTCGAGCTGGCGCTCACCGGAAAGGGCAAGCCTGGAAAGTGGGTCGTGCTAGCCGTGGCCGATGCGCCGAGCGGCAAGAACGTCCTCGCGCAGACCGACGGCGACGAGACCGACTATCGCTTTCCCATCGCCTATACCGGCCCGGAGCTGAAAGACCTGCGCTTGTCGGTCAAGTGCAAGCCGATTGCCGGAAAGGGAGATCAGGGCTGCGGGATCATCTGGCGCTTGAAGGACAAGGACAGCTACTACGTCACGCGCGCCAACGCTCTCGAGGACAACGTGCACCTGTACCACGTCATCAAGGGAAGCCGCGTCAGGTTCGCCGGGTGGGACGGCAAGGTCGCCTCCGGCGTGTGGCACGAGCTGGCGATGGAAATGATCGGCGATCACATCCAGGTCTTCTTCGACGGCAACAAGGTGATCGACGCCCGAGACGGCAACTTCAAGGACGCGGGCAAGTTCGGAGTGTGGACCAAGGCCGACTCGATCATCCAGTTCGACGATCTGACCGCGACGCCGAAGTAGAAGAGGAGAATCACATGATCGCCGTCGTCGCTGTATTGCTGGCTGCTCAACCCGCCGCCAGGCTGGACACTGCCCGGATCGAGCAGCTCACCGGACTCAAGGGCAAGCTCGACGAGAAGGAGGGGGCGTTCAAAGTCTCCTACCCGCGCGGGGACATCGCGCCTGTGGCGGCCGGCGTGAAGCTGACGCCGCCGCTCGGCCTCACCGCGTGGGCCGCGTTCAGCGGCGCCGGCGCGCACGCCATGGTGATGGGCGACATGGTTCTCACCGAGGACCAGGTGAACCCCGCGATGAGCGCAGCGCTCGACAACGGCCTCGAGGTCACCGCGCTGCACAATCACTTCTTCTGGGACTCGCCCAAAGTGATGTTCATGCACATCGGCGGCATGGGCGACGAGGCGAAGCTCGCCGAGGCGGTGGGCAAGGTGATTGCCACGCTCAAGCAGAAGGGCGAGGTGCCTGCCGCGGACATCGACCCCGCCAGGAGCACCATCGATCCCGCCAGGCTCGACGCGGCGTTCGGCAAGAAGGGCGAGTTCAAGGACGGCGTCTACAAGGCTGTATGGGGCCGCACCACAAAAGTGCGCGGCATGACGATGGGCAACACCATGGGCGTGAATACCTGGGCCGCGCTGGCCGGCTCCGATGACAAGGCGGTGATCGACGGCGACTTCGCCATGCTCGAGTCGGAGATGCAGGCCGTGCTCAAGGCCCTGCGGCACGGCAACATCAACATCGTCGCGATTCACTCCCACATGACTGGCGACCAGCCGCGCGTGCTCTTCTTGCATTACTGGGGTGTCGGGCCGGCCGATCAACTCGCCAAGGGTGTCATGGCGGCGCTGAAGGAAACGAAGACGAAGACCTAGCCTGCGACTTCCGCGTTCAGTCGAGCCCTTCGGTGACCGTCTTCGATTCGGTCCCCTTCATGAGCTTGATTTCCGCGGCAGGGTGGCCGTCCTTCAGCGATGGCATGGCGCTCACCGCCTTGTAGCCCTTGTTCGACTTCACTGCCTTGGATACCGCAGCCTGCAGCGCGGTCTTCGCCTTGCTCATCGCCTCGTTCTGGGATTTGGCGGCGGTCAGGTCGTCTCCGCTGGTGATGGGCTCCGCCTTGGCGACTTTCCCAGTCTTGTAATCGACGATCACTTCGGAGAACGAATCACCTTTCGCGGTGTACACCGAGAGCTGCAACTTCCCGTCCTCCACCTCGTACTTCGCCGAGATCGGCGTACCCTTCGCCTTGCTTGCGGCGATCCCTTGCTCCAGCGAGACCTTGGCGCCCTTCAACTTCGCGGCAAGGTCCGCCTTTTCCTCGGAGCGCGCAGACATCCCGAAGACGCCGATGAACCCTGCAATGAGAAGGCTGCGCATGTGCTCTCCCTGTGAGGGTGAGCCGCCGTTGTAGACCAACTGAATCGGATGTCAAACGACACCTATCGCAGTCGTATCATCTCTGGGCTGGTCAGAGCACGGCCGCAGGCATTTTCGCTCATGAATGATCACCAGGAGATGTTCGGGAGAATTCCCGCCTTGACGATGGCCGCCGCCGCGAGCGCGGCGATGACCACCCACCAGTCGAGTGAGATCCTTCTCATGGCACTGCTCCTCGTTACGTGGCGCATTCGCCTTCCGAGATTTGCACCGCGAAAGGCTTTTCTTCGCCGAGATCGATGAAGTCTTCCGGCGTCGGGTCTTTCAGCTCTTCGAGATCCCCGAGCAGCGCCTCGACGCGCGGCTGGGGAAGGCGCGCGAGAAATGCTTCGGGCGGCTCCGAGGAATTGCGTTCGCGGTTGTAGAGATCGACGAGCCGCGCTACGGCTTCCGCAACCCGCCGCGCCGGCAACTTGGCCGCGAGCCGCCCGAAGTGCGCTTGCTCCACGCCGAAGCCGCCGCCGAGGTAGAGGTGGTACTGGGGCACGGCCCGGCCGTTTACCTTGCGAACCGAGCCCTGCAGGCCGATGCCCGCCACGTAATGCTGGCCGCAGCCGTTGGGGCAGCCGGAGATCTTGATCGCGAGCGGCTCCGGGCTGCCGTTGAGCGCGCGGGTCAACTCGGCGGCCATTCCGCGCGAGGCGGTGACCGCCAGGCGGCAGGAGAACGCGCCAGGGCAGCTGGTCACGTCGCCGGCGGTGCGCGCGCCGGGCAGGGCCAGACCCGCTTCATCGAGCGCCGCGTGCAGCGAGGCGAGGTGCTGCCGCGCGACGAAGCGCAGAAGCACGTTCTGCTCCACGGTGGTGCGAATCTCGCCTTCCTCGCTGAATTCTTCGGCGATGCGGGCCAATGCGCCGAGCTGCGCCGAAGTCAGATCGCCCAGGGGAACGCGCACGGTGACCGCGGCGCGCTCCGGATCGCGCTGCGCGCGCACGTTGGTCTCGACGAACTTCTCGAACCCGGGACGCGGCGGCCGCGGATGGGGCGTTCGCGGCGTGCGCAACGGCTGAGGCAGCAGCTCGGGCGCGATGTGCAGGTCCTCGCGCTCCTTCCGGTACTGGGCGAGAAAGGCCTCCGGCCCCAGGGCGTCGATGACGAACTTGAGCCGCGCCTTGTGCTTGTTCTTCCGGTCTCCGGTGCGGTTGAATACGCGCACCACCGCATCGGCGATCTCCAGGACTTCCTCGGCGGGCGCAAACTCGTGCGCGAGAATGCCCGTGCGCCGCAGCGTCGAAAGCCCGCCGCCGATGGTGACGCGGAACCCGCGCTTTCCCTCGCGCACCCGGGCGAGAAAGCCGATGTCGTTGAACGAGGCGCCCACGCAGTCCGTCCCGCAGCAGCCGCCGAAAGCTATCTTGAACTTGCGCGGCAGGCTGGCAGAGAGCGGGCCGCGCAGGAGATGGCGCGTCAGTGCTTCTGCCCACGGGGTCGAATCGAAGGGCTCCAGCGCGGAGGCGCCGGCGAACGGGCAGGTGGTCACGTTGCGCACCGAGTTTCCGCACGCCTCGCGCGTGGTCAGCCCGGCATCGGCGAGCACGCGCAGCGCCTCGCTGCTCTGCCGCAGCGGGACGAAATGGAACTGGATGTTCTGCCGCGTGGTGAGGTGGCCCCGGCCGGTGGAGAAGCGCCTGGCCACTTCGGCCAGCGCGCGCAGCTGTCCCGGCGTGAGGATTCCCTGGGGAATCTTCACCCGGACCATCATGTGGTCGGCTTCCTGGCGCTGGCTGTAGACGCCGTTGACCAGGCGAAACGCTTTCCATTGGTCGGCGGAAATCTCCCCGCGCTCGTAACGTTCGAGCATGCTCACGAATGCCTCGAGGTCCTTCTCGTCGGCGAAGCCGAGGCGGGTGGGGCCCAGCGTCTTCGAATCGAGCAGGCTCATCTTGCACCTCCGGCGATCGCCGCGGGGGCGGCGAGCTGTTCGAGCTGCGCGGCTACCTCGACGGTGGCGCCGATGACGATCACTCCGGGCTTTCGCGGATCGAATTCGCCGCCGCTCAGCTCGCCGAGAGTGCCGCGCCAGGTCTGGGCTTCCTCGGTCGACGCGGAGAGGAGCACTGCCGCCGGCGTCTGCGCGCTCCATCCGTGGGCGAGCAGGGCGCGGGCGATGTCCCCGCGAGAGGCGAGACCCATCAGCACGACGATGGTGGCGGATTTTGGCGGCAGCGCCCGCAGGACTGGACGCCAGGCGGGCTCCGCATGGCCCGACACCACGAGAAACGCGGAGGCGAGGCCGCGGTGCGTGAGGGGAATGCCGCTCAGCGCCGGCGCCGCGACGGCCGACGAGACGCCGGGCACGATCTCGCAGGGGACGCCTGCGGCCGCCAGCGCCAGCGCCTCCTCCCCGCCGCGGCCGAAGACGAAGGGATCTCCGCTCTTCAGCCGCACCACGCGCTCGCCGCGCTGCGCGTGGCGGATGAGGAGCGACTCGATGGTTCGCTGCTCGATGGAAGGCCGTCCGGCGCGCTTGCCCACGTAGGCGCGGCGGGCGCGCGGGGCGTGGTCGAGCGCCGCGCGATCGACGAGAGCGTCGTAGAAGACGATGTCCGCTTCGCGCAGCCGCCGGAGAGCGCGCAGCGTGAGCAACTCGGGATCGCCGGGGCCTGCGCCGACGAGCGAAACGTGACCGATCATGCGGCACCTCGATAGAGCTGTTCGAGCGCCCGCAGGAGCAGCGGGCGGCGTTCGGAGATGGGGACGCGCCCTTTGCGCCAGCGCGCGCGCTGCTGTTCCGCCAGATCGCTCCAGCGGGCCAGCTCGTCGGGGAGAACGGCCTCGAGCGCCTCTCTGAGCAAACCCGCCAGCGCCGGCGCGCGTCCCTCGGTGGAGACGGCGATAGTGACGCCGCCCTTGCGCACGACGCCGCCGAGAAAAGCGCTCGCGGCGTCGGGATCGTCGGCGGCATTGACGAACACGCGCCGCTCGGCCGCCGCCCGGGCGACCTCGCGATTGATCGCCGCGGGCGCGGCTGCGATGACGAACCACTTGCTCTCCAAATCTGCCGGCTCGAATGGCCGCTTGAAGATCTGCACCGAAGGCCGCTGCAACTCTTCGCGGATCTCCGGAGCGACGACGGTGACCCGCGCTCCGGCAGCGAGCAGCGCGGCGAGCTTGCCGGCGGCGACCGCGCCCCCTCCGACGAGGAGGACGTCGCGACCATCGAGCTTGAGAAAGGCGGGAAACAGATTCACGGCGACTGGCTCCTGAACGAGAACTGGAACTGCACAGTTCAGGTGCGTGGGAGCTCAGGCGCTGTTTGTGGGAGTCGCCTCAGGCTCGCGCGCGCACCCGGCTCGAACAGCCGGGGCGACAACAACACGCGCAAGCCAGAAGGGTCGACATCGTGCCTTGCTGGTAACAAGGGGCTCCGCGCGTGTCAAGAGCGTCGCGTGAAAAGCGTGTTTTGCTTGTCGAAGCCGTCATCAACGCCAGACGCGGCGGTCGTCGATCTTCGGGGCATTCTGCGCGACGGTTCCGACGACGATGTCGCCGCGCATCTTGACGGCGTCGCGCAAGGCCTCGGCGAGCCGCCCCTGGTCCAGCGTGGCGCCCGGCGCCAGCTCCACCACATAGGTGAGGTGATCGTGGTGCTCCTCGCGCGTGACCACGGCCTGGAAGCGCGCGACGGCGGGAAAGCGTTTCATCACCTCGTCCATCATGCTGGCGCGCACGAACATGCCCTTGACCTTGATGGCGTCGCCGACGCGGCCGAGCAGGCCCTTGAGCCTGGGGGCGGTGCGGCCGCAGGCGCAAAGCGCATCCGGAGCGAAGGCGCTCACGTCGCCGGTGGCGAAGCGCAGGAGCGGATAGGCGAGATCGAACGTCGTGCCCACTACGTGACCGGGCTCGCCGGGCGGCGCGGGCTTGCCTGTCTCCAGATCGAGAATCTCGACGATGCACTCCGGCTGCAGGTGCATGCCGTTCTTCTCGGGGCACTCGTACGCCAGCACGCCCAGGTCGGCGGTGGCATAGCCCTGCAGGACGCGGATGCCGAAGTCCGTCTCCAGCTCGGCGCGCAGCGACTCGGGCAGCATTTCCGCGGTGGCAAATGCGGCCTCGATGGAGAGCGGCAGGTTCAACTCCCGGCCTCGATGGAGCAGCGTGCGTAGAAAGCTCGGTGTTCCGGCGTACCCCGTCGCGCGCGCGTGGGAGGCGACCTTGACTTGCAGGTCGGTGGACCCGGTGCCGGCCGAAATGACCACGCATCCCAGGCTGCGCAAACCCGAGTCGAGCATGAACCCGCCGGGCGTCAGGTGATATGCGAGCGCATTGACGACCACGTCCCCGGCGCGGAATCCGGTGGCGGCAAATGCCATGCGGAATCGCCAGTAGTCCTCCGCCGGACCCTGCGGCACGAAGGTAGGGCCGGGCGATGCAAAGACGCGCTGCAGCTCGCCAAGCGGCGTTGCCAGGAGTCCCGCAAAGGGAGGTTCGGCCGCCTGCAGCGAACCCAGAGCGTCTTTGCGGGTAATGGGAATGCGCTGCAGATCATCGATGGTGCGGATCTCCGCGGGGCGGACGCCGGCCGCGTCCAGGGCGCGCCGCACCCCGGGCGCCCTCTCGTAGGCCCACATCACCGTTTCGCGCAGCTTCTGCTCGAGCCAGGCGCGCTGCGCCGCGCGATCCCGCAGCTCCATCTCGCGGTCGAAGATTCCGCTCGGGCGCATCAGGAGAGCCACCGCTTGCGCCGCCGGTAGGACTTGATGGCCTTGTAGCTCTTCTTGCCGCCGCCGCTCAGGTAGAACTCCTTCACGTCCTCGTTGCTCTTGAGCTTCTCGGGATCGCCCTCGAGCACGATGTGCCCGCCTTCCATGATGTAGGCGAAGTGGGCGATGGATAGCGCGAGGTTGGCGTTCTGCTCGACGAGGAGGAAGGTGGATTTCTCCTCTTTGTTGATGCGGCGGATGATCTGGAAGATCTCCTGCACCAGAAGCGGCGAGAGCCCCAGCGAAGGCTCATCGAGGAGGATCAGTTTCGGCCGCGCCATCAGCGCGCGGCTGATGGCCAGCATCTGCTGCTCGCCGCCGGAGAGATATCCGGCCAGCTTCCCACGCAGATCGCGCAGGCGCGGGAAGTAGGTGAAGCAGGCCTCGCGATCGCGTTTGAGCGCTGCGCTTTGGCGCCGCGTGTAGCCGCCCATGGCGATGTTCTCGTCCACGGTCAGGTCCTCGAACACGCGGCGCCCCTCCATCACCTGGAAAATCCCGCGCCGGACGATCCTTTCGGGAGGAAGCTCTTCGATGCGCTGGCCCTCGAACTCGATCACCCCGTCGGTCACCTCGCCCTCCTCGGCGGCGAGCAGCCCCGAGATGGCCTTCAGCGTGGTGCTCTTCCCCGCGCCGTTGGGGCCGAGGAGGGCGACGATCTTTCCTGAAGGGACCTCGAGCGAGAGTCCCTTGAGGACGAGGATCACGTCGTCGTAGATGACCTCGACGTTCTTCAGCCTCAGCACCGGCGTCCCCTGGAGGCCGCTACAGCCCGAGCCACTCCGGCTTGCGCGGCATGTCGTACTCGGCCACCTTCACCAGCTTGCCGCCCTTGATCATGTAGATGGCCGTCTTGGTCGAGGGCCGATGATCGGTCGCCGTATAGGTGACGGGATTGGTCAATCCGCCGAGATCGTAATCCTTGAGCGTCTCCATGGCGGCTTTGACGCCAGGCCCATTGAGCGCATTGGCCTTGTCTGCGCGCTTGAGCGCCTCGCCCCAGACCAGCACGTACGTCCAGCCGCGGACGTAGATGGCGTCATGGGCATCGTCGGCGTGGTTCTTCTTGTGGAAGTCCATCAGCTTCTTCATCCCCGGCACGTTCTCGCCGAAGGGAACGTGCGGGACCACGCCGGTGACGCCTTCGGCCGCCTCTTTGGCCACCGCCGGAAGCGCCTCGCTGAAGCCATAAGGATTGGAGCCGAACCTGGTATTGAGACCGAGCTTCTTCGCATCCTTGATGATGGTGGAAACGCCGGTCGTGGTCACATTGATATAGGCGTAATCGGCGCCCTTCTGCTTCATGTTGAGCAGCTGGCTGGTGGCGTCCTGGAATACGCCCGGCACGATCTCCTCGTCGACGATGTCGACGCCGATCTCCTTGCCGTACTGCTTGCCCGCCTCGATGGGCGACTTGCCGTACTTGTTGTCGCCGTAGAAGAAAGCCACCTTGGGATTGCGGCTCTTGTCCTTCCAGTCGTCCTTCACCCACTTCAGCCAGGCGCGGAGCTGGTCGGAATAGCTCGGCGCGACGAAGAAGTTGTAGGGCGTCTTGGTGGGATCGGTGAGGGCCGCGGAAAACGACGCGGAGACGTAGGGCATCTTGTCCGCGTTCGCCTGGTCCTTGAGCTGCTCGGTGTCGCCGGTGCCCCAGCCGTTGATCATGATCACCTTCTCGTCCCCGACCATCCGCTTGTAGGCGGCCACGGCCTCCGGCATCTTGTATCCATAGTCGACGTCGATGAGCCGGATCTTCTTTCCGTTGACCCCGCCGTTGGCGTTGGTCCATTGCACGCCGTCCCGCACGCCTTGGGCAAACGATTTCCCCACGTCGGAGGTGACTCCGGTGAAGTCGAAGAGGCCGCCGACCTTGATCTCCTGTGCCAGGGCCGCGCCCGAAGTCAGCGCGGCGAGGATTGCAGCTCGGATGAATGACATTGCGCCCTCCTTAGTATGAGAACGGATACAGCTTCCAGTAATTCTTGATGCGGTGCCAGCGGGCGGCCATGCCGTCGGGCTCGAAGATGAGGAAGAGCACGATGGTGAGGCCGAAGACGCCCAGCTTCAGCGAGACGAAAAGGTCCCCCAGCGCCGGGAATGATTGCCCTGCGGCGCCGGTGGCCAGGCGCAGCAGCTCGGGCAGCAGCGTGATGAAGATCGCGCCCAGTATCGAGCCGAGGATGCTGCCCAGGCCGCCGATGATGATCATGCCGAGCTGATCGATGGCCACGGCGAGCGGGAAGTTCTCGGGGCTGATGATGCGGGCCTGGTACGCGAGCAGCGAGCCCGCCACCCCGACGTAGAAGGAGCTGACGGCGAAGGAGAGCAGCTTGTGGCGGAAGACGGCCACGCCCATCACCTCGGCGGAGATGTCCTGGTCGCGGACGGCGATGAACGCCTTGCCAACGCGGGTGCGAAAGAGATTCTTCGCGAACCAGAGCATTCCGGCGGTGATCAGGAGAATGGGGAAGTAGATCTTCCGGTCGCTGTCGAAGGCGTAGCCGAGGATCCGCGGCGGAGCGACGCTGATTCCATTGACGCCGCCGGTCATCGATTCCCAATGCACGACGGTGAATTCGACGATGAAGTGCGCGGCGAGAGTGGCGATGGCCAGATAAAGGCCCTTCAGCCGCAGCGAAGGGAAACCAAAGACCATGCCGACCATTGCGCTGATCAGCCCCGAGGAGAGGACAGCGATGAGAAAGGGCACGCCGCGCGTCGTCAATGCGGCGGTCGAATACGCGCCCACCGAGAGGAAGGCGGCATTCCCGAGGGAGATCTGCCCGGTGAATCCGGTCAGGATGTTCAGGCCGGTCGCGGCGATCACCGCGATGCCGATGCGGTTGGCGACGTCCATCCAGTACGAGCTGGCGCCCCAGGGCAGCGCGACGAGAAAGAGGAGAAAGGCGGCGAGGAATCCGCGCCCGAGCGTGGAGTCGAAGATGGCCATGTCCTGGGCGTAAGTGGTGCGGAAATCGCCGCAGCGCATCGCTAGACCCGCTCGATCTTTACTTTGCCGAAGAGGCCATAAGGCTTGACCATGAGAATCAGCACCAGCACCACGAACGGCGCCACCTCCTTGACGCCGCCGCCGAAGACCGGATCGAGATAGCCGCCGGCGAGATTTTCGAGAACGCCGATGACCAGTCCGCCGACGATGGCGCCGCCGATGCTGTCGAGGCCGCCGAGGATGACCACCGGCAGCGCTTTCATTCCGATGACTGCGAGCGAGCCGTCGACGCCGCCGCGCAAGGCGCCGAGGAGGATGCCGCCCAGGGCGGAGACGACGGCCGCGATGCTCCAGGAGATGGCGAAGATGTGCTTGACGGAGATGCCCATCGAGAGCGCCACTTGCTGCGAGAACGCCGTGGCGCGCATGGCGATGCCCACGCGGGCGAAGCGGAAAAAAATCGTGAAGAGCACCAGCAACACCGCCACGCTCGCCACGCTGAAGAGATATCCGCGCGAGACCGGCAAGGGGCCGATCTGGATCGGCGCGCTCTCGAAGATCGCGGGGAACGGATGCGTGTCGGTGCCCCAGATCCCCTGCACCACCGCGCGCAGGATGCTGGAGAGGCCGAGCGTGA
>Ga0099827_10001253_pt1 | contig 12916 bp, 10 predicted proteins | sample CZO8metaG_FD_79339 | JGI IMG/M metagenome (GOLD analysis project Ga0099827, IMG submission 79339) | Vadose zone soil microbial communities from the Eel River Critical Zone Observatory, Northern California, USA - CZOApr15con1.8 metaG | ecosystem: Environmental > Terrestrial > Soil > Vadose zone ...
GGCCATGGCCCCTTCGCCCACGGCTGTGGCGACCCTCTTGATCGAGCCGTGCCGGACATCGCCGACAGCGAAAATCCCGGGCAGGCTCGTTTCCAGGAGCAGCGGAGCCCACCCATCCGTCGTCGCCACGTCGGATCCCGCGAGGATGAATCCGTCCTCATCGACCTGCAGGCATTTGTTCAGCCAGTCGGTATTCGGCTCGGCGCCGATGAATGAGAAAAGGCCACAGGCGGTCAGGTCCTCTCGCCCGCCGTCCGCCGATTCGATTACAACCGCATCGAGCACGTTGGCGCCGATCAGTGCCTTGACCTCGGTCCGGTAGTGGACCGTGATCCGAGGGTTGCGTTCGATCTGGTCGATGAGGTAACGCGACATGGTTGCGTCCAGCGACGGTCCCCGCACGACGTGATGTACGTCGAGACGCTTGCTGAGGAAAACCGCTGCCTGGCCGGCCGAGTTGCCCCCTCCGACAACGACCACGGGCCCGGTGCACTTCTGCGTCTCGACCTCGGTCGCGGCGTAGTAGACGCCCGACCCTTCGAACTCGGCGAGCCTCTCGACCGGCAGGCGTCGGTACCGCGCGCCTGTCGCCACGACGATCGCTCGAGCCGTCAGACTCCTGCCATCTGACAGCTCGACACTGTGGACACCGCCCACTGAGTTGAGAGTCTTGGCGCGTGATCCGACGAGGATGGCCGCCGAGAATTTCTCCGCCTGGAGTGCGGCGCGCGCGGCGAGCTCCGCGCCCGACAGCCCCGCCGGGAAGCCGAGGTAGTTCTCGATGCGAGAAGAGGTGCCGGCCTGCCCGCCGACGGCGACCGCTTCGACCACGATCGTAGACAGGCCCTCAGAGCCACCGTAAACGGATGCGGCAAGGCCGGCCGGGCCTGCGCCGACGACCAGCAGATCGCACGCCTCTACGCGATTCTGCGCGTCGAGTGAAATGCCGAAGACCACCGCCACCTCTGACAGGGACGGGTTGCGAAGGATGGGTTGGCCGGCGACGAGCACGAGCGGAATGTCCGCGGCGGTGAATCCGAAATTTCTCAGCAGCGTCTCCGCGCGGGGATCCGATTCGACGTCGATCCACGTCACGGCGGCGCGGTTGCGAGCAAGCAGGTCGAGGATGTCTCGGGTCGCTTCGTTGAATCGAGAGCCGATCACCTTCGGGCCCGTGCCCAGTCGCAGCAGCAGCGAGTGCCGCAGCAGAAACGCTCGGATGACGATCTCGCTCAGCGTGATGTCCTCGGCGATGACGGTCCGCAGCTGGTTGAGCGGAATGCGCAGGACCCGGCCGGGAACCGATGCCGTGGCGGTCACATACGCGCCTTCGTTGCTGAGGATATTCATGACACCGACGAACTGGCCGGGGTTGAATGTGGTGCTGGTCGTGTCCTCCGAATCTCCGAAGTGCGCAACGGCTTCCACGCTGCCTGACAGAACGACCACGAAGTCTGTACCCCGTTGTCCTTCTTTGAAGAGCACGAACCCCGCCGGGACGTCCTCCTCGACGCCGTAGCGTCTCAGCTTCGCGACCTGCGCCTCGTCGAGAATGGGAAAGGCGCCCGCGAAGTCCTCTTCCTCGGCCTTCGCGCCGACGCGCTCCAGCGCCACGTTGATCGGAACGGGTTTCGGCTCGGGGTTCATGGGGTCGCCCCCATCACTGAGAGCGCCGGATCAGTGTACGGCGCTACCTGGAAACGCCTTCTCGCCCGCGCGGATCGGAACTTTCAGCCAGTTCTCCCCCGGCGGCAGCGGGCAGTCCCACTCAGGGTTGTAGGCGCAGTTCGGGTTGTATGCGTAGTTGAAGTCGATCACGACCTCGTCACCGTGCGGGTGCAGCTCGAGATAGCGCCCGGCTCCGTACGTTTCCTTTGCCGAAGTGGCGTCGCGAAAAGGGAGGAAAAGGTCGTGAGAGCCGGCGGATGAATACAGCGTCACCTGGGTGTCCACACCGTCGACCTGAAAGTGAACCATCCCGGATCGTCGGTAGACCTGCTCCTTGCCGTTGGTGGTCGCCATCCGCACCTCTCCAGGCGCGACCTTGCGATCAATCTTGGCTCGAATGACGAGTTGCGGATTCTCGTCGAAATACTTCAGGCCTTGGAAGGTGTGCTGCTGCTCGTGCGTCAGCGGGGCCCTGTGGTCGTGAGCGAAGAAATCGTCCTTCTCAGTCCGAAAGCGCTGCAGGTTGCTAGTTTTCGTCGCCAACTTCGCTTACGAAGCCTCAGCCAGGACTTCCTTGAACGCCCGCCCATACGGCCAGAACTTCGCCTTTTCTCCCCGATCCCATGCCTCGCGCATACCCGGCGCACCGAGGTCCCAATCAGGGCGGACCTTCTGCGTGATCGCGCGCAGGTCGTGCCGGAGGTCGTCGTTCGACGGGCGGCCCCAGTACCAGTACCCGTTGTAGAGGCTGTGGATCATGAGCCCCGGCTCGAGCAAGATCGTGTGAGGGATCATCGGGTTGTGCTGCGGGTCCGTGTACTCCGCGATGTCGAGATCCTTCTGAATGATTCGCCCTATATCGGAGAGGAAGGTCCAGTGCGCGCCGACGCCGCTGCGCATCTCGTTGAGCTCCAGCAAACCGTCGGTCGAGATCGTGACGATTTTCGTATAGGCCACCCCGATCTCGGGTTCGAGATCGACGAGGAGCCGGTGCTGCTGCCGGTCTTTCGGGCAGAACGCGCCGCGAGACAACACGAGGATCATCGGATCGGTGCCCTGCAGATCAGAAAGCTTGCGACGCTTGCTGGTGTGATCAGGCAGCTCGTAATCCGGAAACTTAGCCCCAGGCCGTATGTCGTCTCTCATATCATCGAAAACACGCAGGTTTAGGGGCTAATTCCCGGCGACCGCCCTTGCTCCATAGGGAATTTCGTGCGGCAGCCAGAACCAGCGCAGGTGCTCGAAGTCAGCGCTGAGCTGCACGGGTTCAGGCGCCGTGCGCGGTGCCGCGAGGATCCTGCGGGCTTCCTCGAGGTAGCGCGGAAGCGCGGTTTCGGGTTCGCGATGGCGGTGCCCCGACCTCGGCACCCTCGCATCCGAGTACCTGACGTCCCGAAGGCTGAGCGGTGGCTCGGGCGGTCCACCCGCATGGGTCCAGAGTCCCGTGAACGCGTCGAAGCGATACTCGGGCATCAGCCGCCAGCCCTCGGCCGCCACGATCTCCACCGCTTCGAGGATGAACTCGAACACCGCCTCCGAGATGAAGTAGTTGAAGTTGACCCGCACCCACCCGGGCTTGATGCCTTCGCAGCCGAGGCCGATCTCACGCTCGAACTCATGCGACGTCTCGAGATCGATGCCGAGCAGGCGATGTCCATACGGTCCGGCGCAAGAGCACCCCCCGCGCGACTGGATGCCGAAGACGTCATTGAGCAGCGCGACGATGTAGTTGTGATGGAGATAGCGGCCGTCGTGGCGCACCACGAACGAGACGATCGACAGCCGGTCGAGGTCTGGATTGCCGAGGATCTCGATATTCGGCAAGCGCCGCCATCGTTCGATGGCGCGACGGATGAGCGACTCCTCACGGCGCCGGATCTCCGATGCTCCGACCTCCTCCTTCAACTGGAAGACGAGCCCGGCCCGGATCGAATCCACGATTGCGGGAGTGCCGCCTTCCTCGCGATGCTCGATGTCGGCCAGGTACACGTGCGTTGTGGAGGTTACGTACGAGACCGTCCCGCCGCCAGGCAGGCTGGGCACGCGGTTTCGAAATAGCTCGCGGCGAGCCGCGAGCACGCCTGGCGTGCCTGGGCCGCCGATGAACTTGTGAGGGGAGATGAAGACGGCGTCCATGTACGGCTCGCTCGGCCCACGTGACGCGGTGCCCATCTCGATCTCCATGTAGGGCGCGGCGGCTGCGAAATCCCAGAACGAAAGCGCGCCATGCTCGTGGAGGAGTACCGAGATCGCCCGCCAGTCGCTGATGATCCCGGTCACGTTGGAGGCGGCGGAGAAGCTGCCGATCTTGACCGGGCGGTCGCGGTAGCGGATGAGCTCCTCCTTCAAATGGTCCTGGTCGATGTGACCATCGTGGTCCTCGTGGATTACGACCACGTCCGCGATCGACTCTCGCCAAGGAAGCTCGTTGGAGTGGTGCTCGTACGGACCGATGAAGACCACCGGACGCTCCGCAGCTGGGATCAGCGGCGTGAGGTGATAACGGTCGTCGAGGTCGGCCGGTATACGCAGGTTGAGGACGTCGACCATGCGGTTGATGGCACCCGTGGAGCCGGAGCCGCAAAAGATGACGGCGTGCTCCTGGCTCGCGCCGAGAGCTGCACGAATGATCTCGCGGGCCTCTTCGCGAAACCGTGTCGTCTGCAGGCCCGTTCCTGAGGATTCGGTGTGGGTGTTGGCGTAGAGCGGGAGCACGACCTCGCGTATGAAGTCCTCGATGAACGTGAGCGCGCGACCGGACGCCGTGTAGTCGGCGTACGTGACACGCCGTGGCCCGAACGGGCCCATCACCGCCTCGTCCTCTCCGATCACCGAGGAGCGAATCCGCTCGATCAAGTCCACTTTGGCGCCCATCACGTCAACCTTAGGCGCCCGGGCGGCTGTTCGATGCGTTCGCATGGATGGATCACTTTTTGTGGGCTCCGATCCAGCTGGTCTCGTTCGGTGAACACCGCCCCACGCCCGTATGCCAGCTACAACCTGCTCCAAACGCGGGAGCTGTTCGTCGAGTTGGCTGGACGCTTGGCTCTAGAGCGCGACAGCACACCCAGCTGAGGACTTGATTCCAGATCGGCTCCTCAGCCGGCGATGAGCCGGTATCTGTGCTCTGGCCGGCCCGGGCTCCCGTAGCGCATCGTGAGCTCGGCCTTGCCTAGCTGGCAGAGGTGATCCAAGTAGCGCCGGGCCGTAACCCGGCTGACGCCGGCCGCATCGGCGACGGCCGCCGCCGCGAGCCCAGATCGCGATTGCCGAAGTGCCTTTGCGATCAGGTCGAGGGTCGTATCTGACAGCCCTTTGGGGAGCGGCTCATTGCGCGTCGAGCGGAGTGTGCCGAAGATCCTGTCCACATCGCTCTGCTGCGCTTGGCCAAGCTGCACCATGCGCTCGCGTGCGCTCGCGTACGAAAGCAGCTTCTCCTCGAACGTAGCGAAGAGAAAGGGCTTGATGAGGTAATGGACGACGCCGCCGCGCATGGCGGCGCGAAGGCTCTCCACCTCGCGAGCGGCTGTGATCGAAATCACGTCGACCGGCCGATCGTCCTCACGCAGGCGCTGCAGCACATCCAGACCGGACATGTCCGGCAAGTAGATGTCGAGCAGTACCAGGTCTGGCCGCAGACGCTCCACAGCATCGAGCGCCTGGGCGCCGGTGTGAGCTTTGGCCACCACCGCAAATCCCTTGACCCTCTCGACATATGCGCAGTGAAGCTCGGCGACTCGAAAGTCATCGTCGACGACGAGGGTCTGGATCACGGCTTGGCCGGGACTCGCATTCGCAATCGCACGATGAAGAGCGCGCCCCCCTCGTTGGCCGTTGTGACATCGCCGCTATGGCGACGCGCGACCTGCCGGACAAGCGCGAGACCAAACCCACGCCTCTTATGCCCTGGGGCCGACTTGGTGCTGAAGCCTTCCTGGAAGATCTGCCCGTCGACGGCTTCCGGAATCCCGGGGCCTGAATCATGGACCCGGATGACGAGCTGATCGTCCTGCTCGTTCACCGACACGCTCACCCACCGCTCGTCCGTCGACATGCTCGCCGCGTCGAGCGCGTTATCGATGAGGTTGCCGAGCAGCGTGATCAAGTCTTCGCTGTCAAGCGCGCTGCGCGTCATGACGGTGTCATCGCTGACACGCAGCTCGATGCCTCGTTCTGACGCGACCGCTGCTTTCGCCAGCAGGAGCGCGCCGAGGACCGGGTCGCCGACCCGTTCGAGCAGCGCTTCCGTCAGCTCCTGGTGCACTCCCGAGGTCTGGGCGATGAGCTTCATCGCGTCCTCGCCTCGACCTAACTGGACGAGGCCCGCGATCGTGTGCAGGCGATTCGCGAACTCATGCGCTTGCGCTCGCAGGGCCTCGGTCAGGCTCTCGATGCCCATGCCGCGCGACAGGCCGGTGAGCTCTGTCGTGTCGCGCACGGTCGCAACGTGGCCGATCTCGTGGCCCCTGACGCGGATGGCTCGGCGGCTGGCGACGAGCACGTGGTCGCCGGCGAGCAGGACCTCGTCTTCGTCCTTGAGCCCGCCCGTCAGGAATTTCTGCAGCCGCCCCTGCGGCAATACCTGCGAGACCTTGCGGCCGACGCAATCCGCCGGCAGGCCGAGCAAACGGCGCGCCTCGTCGTTCGCCAGCGTGATCGTGTGGTCGCGGTCGGTGGCGATCGCGCCTTCGTGGATGCCCTGCAGGCTCGCTTCTCTCTCCTCGAGGAGTCCCGCGATCTCGTACGGCTCGAGGCCGAACGTCTGACGCTTCAACCGCGAGGCGAGCAGCAGCGATCCCCCCACGCCGAGACCGAGCGCGAGGAACAGCGTCACCGCAAACCCGGGCAGCTCGCGCAGGAGCTGCTGGCTCACCGCCGTCTCCAGGAAGCCGACAGAGACCAAGCCGATCACCTTGCCGCCGTAGAAGATCGGGGCCTTGCCTCGAGCCGAGATGCCCAGCGTCCCCCGCTGGACGCCGACCCAGGTGTTGCCCGCGAGGACGCTGCTCGGGTTCTCGTCCACTGGCTTGCCGATCATCGCCGGGTTCGGATGTGAGAAACGGACGCCCTGTCGGTCGGTGACCACCACGTACCTGGCGCCGGTCGAGTGGCGCGTGTCCTCGGCGGTTCGCTGGATGAGGCCGGACGGATCGCCGGCGAGCAGCGCCTGCTGGACAGCGCTGTTGGAAGAGACGGTTTCGGCGATCGCAAGCGACCGCTGCTCGTACTGGCGGTCGAGCTCCTGGCTCGCCTGCCACACGGCGGCCGCGGCCCCAAGGATTCCTGACAGCGCGATGATCACAACCTGGAAAACCAGGATCTGGTAGGCGAGGGGAAGGCGGGTCTTCAACGGAGGATCTCAGCGGGATCGTAGGCCCTCAACGGGCCTCCGCGCAGCGACCAAAACGACCAAAACGGCCACAACGACCGCATGGATTGCGCGAGCCGGCGAGCGCACGCAGAGTCCGAGATGGATGGCTCCTGCAATCGAGCTTCGTGGCGTCACGAAGCGATTTCTCACCCCTTCAGGCGGTGTCTATGTCGCTTTGCACGATCTCGACCTGGCCGTTGGGCCCGGCGAGTTCTGCGCCGTGGTTGGGCCCACCGGATGCGGCAAGTCGACGACGCTGGCCCTGATCTCGGGTCTCGAGCCGGCGAGCGAGGGCGAGGTCGATGTCTTCGGCAAGCCAGTGAGGGGCATCGCGGACGGCATCGGCTTCGTGTTCCAGAGCGACGCCGTGTTCCCATGGAAGACGGTCCTCGAAAACGTGGCCGCCGGGCCCCGCTACCACGGGTCAACGAACCGCGACGCCCGAGCATCCGCCCGTGATTGGATTGCTCGAGTAGGACTCGCTGGGTTCGAAGACCGCTATCCGTACCAGCTGTCTGGTGGCATGCGCAAGCGCGTAGCCCTGGCGCAAAGCCTCATTAACGGCCCGCGCATCCTGCTGATGGACGAGCCATTCAGCGCCCTTGACGTCCAGACACGATCGCTGATGGAGAACGAGCTGCTGAGCCTGTGGTCGTCGACCTCGGCATCGGTGGTCTTTGTCACCCACGACCTCGAGGAGGCGATCTCGCTGAGCGACCGCGTGTTCGTCATCACCGCCGCGCCGGGGACGGTGAAGAGCAACTACAAAGTCGACCTGCCGCGACCCCGCAACGTCGCCGAGATCCGATTCCAACCTCGATTCACCGAGATCTACGAGGAGATCTGGAAGGACCTTCGCGACGAGGTCCTCGTGAGCTATGAACGTCAGAAGCGCAGCGGCGCGGCTTAGCGCGCCGATGAGTGCACGAGTCGAGCCTCAGGCACACGCCGGGGCGGACCTCACAGCCAGGCGCGCTCGCGACATCCGCCGGCGCCGTCTCATGGTGCTGGGGCTGCAGCTGCTGGTCGCGGTCGTCTGGCTCGGCAGCTGGGAGCTGACGACACGTCTCGGCTGGGTCGACAAGTTCTTCTTCGCCCAGCCGTCCGAGATCGCGCTCAAACTCTGGACCTGGGTCACGCAAGGGACCGAGCTAGGGCCTCTGTGGGACCAGGTCCTGACGACGATGGAGGAGACCGTCGGCGGGTTCATCGTCGGCTCGCTCTTCGGCGTCGTCTTTGGCGTGGCGCTCGGACGCATCCGGCTGCTCGCCGATGTTCTCTCGCCCTACATCAAAGGAGCAAACGCGATCCCGCGCGTGGTCGTGGGCGCGCTGTTCGCGATCTCGCTGGGACTCGACATCAAGTCGAAGATCGCCACAGCCGCCATCCTCGTGTTCTTCGTCGTCTTCTTCAACGCGTTTCAAGGCGTGCGCGAGGTGGACCGCAACCTGATCGCGAACGCCCGAATCCTCGGCGCGGGAAATCGCCAGCTGACGACGGAGATCATCGTCCCGTCGGCCCTTTCCTGGATCACCGCCAGCCTTCACACGAGCTTCGGTTTGGCGCTGGTCGGAGCCGTGGTAGGCGAGCTGTTCGGAGCCACCTCCGGAGTCGGGGAGCTGATCTACAGCGCCAAGAACAACTTCGACGCCGACGGCGTGTTCGCCGGGATGGCGCTGCTGGCTGCCATTGCGCTGGTGGCAGAGGCCTTGATCACAGCGCTGGAGGCCCGTCTTGTTCGGTGGCGGCCGCAGGTCAACACCGAGACGAGGATTTGAAAGAAGGAGTTTCGTCTATGCGATTCGATCTTCGCCGGTTGTGTTTGGCAGTCGCGGGAATTGCGATCCTTGCCGGCTGCGGCTCGACGCCATCGTCCACAGGGGGCAGCGTGCAGACGATCTCGCTCAAGGTGATGGTCGGAGGCCTGAGCAAGCAGATCTACCTTCCGAACATGCTCGCCAAGCAGCTCGGGTACTTCAACGATCAGCACCTCGACGTCACGATGATCGATGAGGGGTCGGGGCAGGCGTCCGAGGACGAGGTGCTGGCAGGCAACGTAGACGCCGGTTCCGGCGCTTACGTGCACCCGATGGTGCTCAACGCCGCAGGCAAGAAGATCGAGACGATCTGTCAATTCGGCATTGCGCCGGGCGAGGCCGAGGTGATCGACGCCAGGAAGGCGGGCTCGATCAAGTCGCCGAACGACCTCCAGGGCAAGAACCTTGGGGTCACCGAGCTTGGCTCCGGGACGCACACGCTTACGCTCGCCATCCTGGGCAAGGCCGGCATCGACCCGACCAAGGAACATTTTGTGGCGGTTGGCGCCGGCGACACGTTCATAGCGGCGATCGACCACCAGACCATCGACGGCGGGATGACGACAGAGCCCACGATCTCTCGGCTCACGTCATCAGGCAAGGGCAAGGTCCTCGTCGACCTTCGCACGCCCGAATCGACGCGGGCCGCTCTGGGCGGCGACTATCCGTTCATCGGCATCTTCGCGAAGAACGACTGGGTCAACAGCAACAAGGACGCGGCGCAGCGGCTGGTCAACGCTTACGTCAAGACGCTGAAGTACATCCACTCGCATACCGCGGCCGAGATCGCCGCCAAGATGCCGGCCGACTACTACGCCGGCAACCAGGCTCTGTACGTGAATGCGCTGCAGAACCAGATCTCGATCTTCGGCACGGACTGCAAAATGCCCGCGGGCGGACCCGAGACCGTGATGAAGATCCAGCAGGCTTACGTGCCCAGCTTCAAGGGCAAGACGGCCAACCTCAGCGAGACGTACACCAACGAGTTCGCCAGCAAAGCGAGCTGATTCTGACTCTTATCGGCTGATCAGATGGGACCGGGCCTGCTTTAAGCCCGGTCCCTTGCACATGTATAAGGACGCGCGAAGCCTCGCCGGGACGCGCACCTCACAACTTGAGCGGAGCGCATGTGTCGGCCCATAATCGTGAGCAGGCATGGAACTGCGTCAGCTCAGGGCTTTCGTAGAAGTCGCCGACGCCGGCCATTTTGGACATGCCGCGGAGCACCTGCATCTGACGCAGCCCGCGCTCACGCAGAGGATCCAGGCGCTGGAGCGTGAGCTCGGGCTTCAGCTGCTCGAGCGAAATGCCAGGGGCGTGAGGTTGGCTCCTTCCGGAACCGTGTTGCTGCCACATGCGCGGCGGCTGATCCAGACCGAAGATCAAGCGCTGGGGGACCTGAGGGCCTACCTCTCGGGAACGATTGGACGGCTTCGCATCGCTTACCAGGCGGCAGGCGACATACCGACTGCAGCATCCCTCATCGCGGAGTACCGCCAACGCTTCCCAGCGGTCGAGGTCGACACGGTCTCGGGATCGTCGGGTCCGAACCTGCAGCTTCTTGAGGGCCACGCCGTCGACCTCGCGTTCTGCCTGATGCCGGCCGTCAAGCCTGATGGCACCGCTTCGTTGACTATCCGTCGTGAAGAGGTGGGCCTGGCGGTGCGAGCTGATCACCCGCTGGCCGAGATGGACCCAGTACCAGTCGAGCGCCTGCGGGGCGAGCCGATGGGCCTTCCGCCGGCAGCCGCCAACCCGATTTTGATTGCCGCGCTCCGGCGCTGGCTCGTGAAGCGCACTGGCGAAGAGCTGAACATCGTCTCCGAGGATCCGACGGATCTCGCTATGCAGACCGTCGCCAAGTCTGGTACGGCGGCCATCCTGATCGTCCGCCGGTACGCACCCATGCCACCGGCGGACGGGATTGTCTATCGGTCCTTGTCGCCGGCGCCGTTGATCGAGTTCGGCCTGGCCTATCGCAGCGACGATCCGTCGCCGATCGTGGCGAACATGGTGCAACTAACCCGCGAGCTCGCAGGCCACGATTCGTCAGCCGACCCCAAGAACGGGGAAATGGTCTAACTCTGCCTTCGCTTCGCGAGCGCTGGCTTGCCGGAGAGGCAACCTTTGGTGCGTGGTGCACGATCCCGAGCACCTGGACCGCCGAGCTGGCGGCGCGGTCGGGCCACGACTGGGTGACGATCGATACACAGCACGGTCTCATCGGCTACGACGTGATGCTCACGATGCTGCAGGCGGTCAGCGCCGCCGGCGTGCCGTCGCTGGTGCGGGTTCCCTGGAACGAGCCCGGAACGATCATGAAAGCGCTCGACGCCGGGGCCGGCGGGGTCATCGTGCCGATGGTGAACTCGGTCAAGGATGCGGAGGCGGTGGTTGGCGCGTGCCGGTATCCGCCCGCGGGCTTTCGAAGCATGGGACCGACCCGGGCTCGACTCGTCGATGGCGACTGGCGGCTGCCGCTCTGCATCGTGATGGTCGAGACCGTGCAGGCGGTCGGAGTAGTGGACGACATTCTGTCGGTGCCGGGAGTCGATGCGGTTTTCGTGGGCCCGAACGACCTGGCCGTCTCCGCCGGCCTCGAGTCGAGCTACGAGGGTAGGGATCCACGCCACCGCCAGATGATCGAGAAGATCGGCAGCTCCGCCAAAGCGCATAAGGTGACGGCCGGCATCATGTGCGGCACACCGGAGGTCGCCAAGCAGTGGTACGACGCCGGCTACCGGATGCTCGCCCTCGAGTCCGACACCAGGCTGCTCATGAACGCGACCGAGCAGATCGCGCAACGCGCGAAGAAGCTCGCCGGCGAGGCGACCTAAGACTTCAGCGCGGGGTAGAGCTCGCGGAAGCGCGCATAGCCGGCCTGATAGACCTCCTGCCATCTGAGCTGCGGCTCGATCACCTCGCGAACGCGCACGCATGCGCGCACAGCCTCATGAACATCAGCGAAGACGCCTCCCGCCACGCCACCCAGCAGCGCCGCCCCGAACGCTGAGCCCTCCTCCACCGCGGTGAGCTCGAGGGGCAGGCGGAGTGCCGACGCCACGATCGACAGCCACAGCCGGCTGCGCGCGCCGCCGCCGGAAGCCCGACCGCGGTCCGCCCGGACGCCCAGGTCGGTCAGCAGCTCGAGAGAATCGCGCAGCCCATACGCCACGCCCTCCATCACGGCTCGGACCATTGCTGCCCGATCGTGCCGGAGCGAAAGGCCGACGAACGCGCCACGCGCGTCGGGATCCGCGTGCGGCGTGCGCTCGCCCGCGAGGTAAGGCAGGAAGATGAGACCGTCGGAGCCCGGCGCCCACTCCGCCGCGCCGGCGTCCAGGTCGGCGAACCTCACTCCGGCGGCGAGCGTGTCGCGGAACCACTGCATCGATCCCGCGGCCGAAAGCATCACCCCCATCGCGTGCCACGCGCCTGGCACCGCATGGCAGAAAACATGCAGGCGAGCCTGCGGTTCGGTCGCATACGCAGGCAGGGCGGCGAAGACCACGCCGGACGTTCCGAGCACCACCGAGAGAGGCCCAGGGCGATCGACTCCCACCCCGAGGGCGCCCGCGGCCTGGTCGCCGGCCCCCGCCGCGACGGCCACACCGTCCGCGGTGCGGCCGCTGACCTCGGGTGACTCGAGCGCTCGAGGCAGCCACGACCGCGGAATCTCCAGGGCCTCGGTCACCTCTTCGCTCCAGCGCCGGTGCGCGACGTCGAAAAGCAGCGTGCCCGAGGCATCGGCCACATCGATCGCGTGCTCGCCCGTCAGCCGCAGGCGGACATAGTCCTTGGGCAGCAGGATGCGCGACATGCGCGCGTAGACGTCCGGCTCGTGGTGCCGCAGCCACAGTATTTTCGGGGCGGTGAAACCGGTGAGCGCGCGATTTCCTGTCAGCTCGATCAAACGCTCCAGGCCGATTCGAGCTTCGATCTCCGCGCACTCGGCGCCGGTCCGCTGGTCGTTCCAGAGCATCGCCGGCCGCAGCACTTTGTCATGTTCGTCCAGGCACACCAGCCCATGCATCTGGCCAGACAGCCCGATGCCGCGCAC
>Ga0099827_10001255_pt1 | contig 12912 bp, 12 predicted proteins | sample CZO8metaG_FD_79339 | JGI IMG/M metagenome (GOLD analysis project Ga0099827, IMG submission 79339) | Vadose zone soil microbial communities from the Eel River Critical Zone Observatory, Northern California, USA - CZOApr15con1.8 metaG | ecosystem: Environmental > Terrestrial > Soil > Vadose zone ...
CTCCACCAAATGGAGGAACAACGAAAAGCCCGCAGAATAATCAACGACAATACTGCTCAGCTGTATTGGGCTATCATGTGGACAAGCTTTCCTCTTCGGCCCAAGGCTAGGTTGATTGTGGGGCTACTTGTTCTTCGATCCACCATATCTTTCGGTTAGGTAATGTGTATATCCTCACCCGGGTCTATCTTAACGGTAGCTTTTGCGCTTAGCGTTGTTCGCACTGACTCTACTCCTGCTACCATTAGTATTTCACACTCCAGACGTTGCCGCCGCGACACTTGACTTCACCTTGTCAGCTTTCTACACCTACGACTCGTCAACTCCTATTGACACAATAATATTGTCGGGGCAGAACGGGTATTCGTGCACGGTAAATCTAACAATATCTCCGTCACCAGGATTCTACAGTTCCCTCGACCCGTACACCGCCGTCCACTCACGCAACGCCACTCTAAGCCCCAGCACTCCCTCGGTCAACCGGTATCTCTTTGTGAGCGCGGGCCAACAGGGAAACTACACAGTCATCATAACTGCGACAGATGGCTCCCTTTCGCACACTCTTACGATCAAGTATAACATAGTCCCAGGGACATCACCGAACTTCTCTATCGATTCCAGTCAAGGCCTGTCATTTGGATGGCATATTCTCAGAGGATCTTCCGATGTATCCGGGATCACGGTGAACAGCAGCAACGGGTTTGCTGGAACAGTCGTCCTTCAAGCTACATCCTTCCCATCAGGTCTTGCCCTTTACTTTGACCACTCAGGCGTTAAGGTCCAACCAGGCTCGGCGGGAATGGCCAGCATGAGATTATCAGTTCCCACGACAGTCCCGGTGGGAACCTACACAGTGGTCCTTAACGGAACAAGCGGACCTGTAACCCAGGTGACCTATCTCGATGTGGTCGTAGATTATGGCTTCGCGTTAAAGGCGAACCCCACTTCGCTGACTCTACCTCAGGGTGGGCAGGCAACCTCAACCATCACTCTGTCAAGCCTAGGTGGCTGGACCGGAACGACGGGCCTCATAGCAACCTGCGACCCCGGGATAACATGCGGTTTCAACGCGTCGAATCTACAACTCACAGACCCTTCCAGTACAGCCCAGTCAGCCCTAACCGTCTCCGCATCGTCCACAATACTGCCGGGTCACTACGGGGTCAGCATAGCCGAAACGAATCCAATGCCAGTCCCCTCATACACTCAAAGAGCAGGTCTCACAGTGGTTGTAGTGGGTCCTGACTTCACTATCTCAGCGAGCCCCGGAGCCCTAACTTTCTCCCCGGGCGTGGCGAGTAGTTTGCAGACCACAGTCACTTTGACTAGCCTCGCCGGATTCTCCGGCCAGGTCGACGCGACAGTTTCCGTTAGACCCTCTGTCGGCCCGGTTTTGCCTGACCCTCCATCTGCCAACCCGAATTTTACACCGGTCCAACTCACTTCCTCAGGACCTCAGACCCTCACGATCACAGTCACCGTTGACACGACGGTTGTGGAAGGACCCTATCTTGTTGAGATAAACGCCGTTACGCAGATGCCGGGCGGACTGTTATCCCACGCGTTCTATGTTGTGGCGACGGTGGGGCCTGACTTCAGTATCTCCGCCTCTTCAGCCAACCTAATCATACATCAGGACACTCTGGCAACTTCCACTATCACCTTTACCAGCCTCAACGGTTTTGCAGGAGGGATTATGCTCCTATTGGAGCCGTTTTCAGCTCTTCCACCAGACCCCAGAAACTACTTTTTCCCTACCTACCCGATACTTTCACCGGGTGGAACCAACTCAACTGAACTCGTGGTAATGGCTGATCAATTCACCGGGATTGGGACATTCAACGCGTGGGTGGACGCTTCCACAAGCGTCCAAGTCGGGTTTGGCTGGATATCCCACGCCTTTCCAATGACGATCACCATCGAAGGCCCAGTGACAGGTCCCGACTTCACGCTCTCAGCTCAACCATCTCGCAGCTATGTCAGCATCGGATCCACGACCACCTCCACCGTGTCGCTGACTAGCGTCAACGGCTTCAGCGGAGCCTTGACTTTGCAGGTGGAGAGCTATGGCCTCTTCGGCAGTCTAAGCCCCAGTTCAGCAACCATAAGCTCAGCAATCTCCGGAAGTTCCACATTGGCAATCACCGCGCCAACGCCCTACCAGATCGACGGCTATCCCCTCTGGTATCCTTTCTCTGGCAATAGATCTCTTCTAGTAATAGCCTCAAACTCGATGGGACTTTCGCACGGGATCTGGGTTAACGCAACTGAAGCTCCGGTCAGCGTCGTCCCAAACCCTCCTCAACTCGAGATACCGACAGGATCGTCAGCCACATCACAGATCGTCGTGAGCAGCCTCAGCGGCTTCAACCTGACCGTCTCCATGTCCGCTGACATCTCGCCGTCCGGGCTGACAACATCCCTAAGCAATAATTTCATCAATTTCTCTGCTTCAATTGCTCCCGTCAGTCTAGGCCTGACGATCAGTGTGCCTTCTACAGCGGCCCAAGGCGATTATGTCGTCCTAGTTACCGCAACCTCGATGTCACACCAGTGGTTCTGTCAATGCGGTTACTACAACATAACCTACACCACTCCCATCTATGTTCGCGCAGTTGCTCCATCTTCTCCACCGTCTGGACCCGGGCCAAGCCCATCACCTCAACCCAACGGCTCAACGGCCGGAATCTTTGGGCTGCCACCGACCGAGTTCTACGGAATCATTAGTGCAGCAGCAATTGCCCTAGTGTTATCAGCGGGCTATCTCGGATTTCGCCGGCGCAAGAGACCGATTGTGTAAGATAGAATGGATCTTTGCTCCTCGTTGAGGAGTTCGACTGGATCTCACAACCAAGCAAACTTTCTTGAAGGGGAAGCGCTTGGTCCTCCTCTATGCCAATTGTTAGGGTTTTGATGTATCCGGGGAGGACGCAGCAGCAGAAAGATGATCTTGCCAAGGCGATCACCGATGCTATAGAGAGGATCGCAAAGGCGCCGCGGGACCAAACAATAGTTGTCATCCAGGAAGTCCCCAAAGAGCAATACTACGTCGCCGCGAACCGTGCAGCGTAACGTCAGGAAGATTAGGCCGACTATAGGGGACTTGTTGACTGTCAATTCCCTGAAGAAGAAGGCCTGTTAGGTTGGGAACCGTAGACTAGGCGTTGACGGATGCAGCCGATCCGCGACCACTCTCTCTTTGAGATAGACAAATCTATCCGGCAATGAATCATCATACTCGAAGTTCGGGGGCAAGGCGAACTCCTTGTACAATTCAACTACCGTCCTGTAGGCGATAACACGCGCACTCGTCCCTAACCTCTCCATCAGTGTCTTCACAACATCCTCAAATCTGCCAGGGATATCTTCACGGCTAATGCCTTTCTTGCTTAGGAAGTCGTAGATCCAGTCCCGGATGGGTCCACCCATTCCTTGCAAGACCTGGTCGAACCAGTAGTCAACTGCTAGTTGAAACCCAGGCATCAGGTTTGTACGCATAGATAGCCCAGACACGTGATGAAACAAACGAGGGAACGACCGGATACGCCTAGCGTTTCCAGCATGCGAGACAAGCGGTAACCCTCTATGTGACCCTAAAGCTACCCAAACCCCTGTTTCGCGCTAGGACATCCCGAAATGGCTCAATAGGGGAATAACTCTTGGCGGGATCTTGGACCCAGAACCGATTGGAATACAGTTAGTCTATAAATACCGCGAGAGGAGAATGCTTTGCAATGTCAATTTTTTCCAGGGAAGAAGGGCATCTCCTCTGAAAACTAGTTTGATGCAGCCGGGCAATAGGCGAAGGATGAGGAAATTGGAGAACAAGCGTGCGGCACGGAATCGCCGGCAACAGCCATTGAAGACCAAGAAGATTGCGAAGATGGTGGATTCTGTCTTGGGACCGGGCAAGATGGCTCCTAATTTTTCTCTTAACAGTACACCGGACCAGAAGGTGTCCCTTAACGATTTCCGTGGCCAACCTGTGATTCTTGCTTTCTACCCTGCAGACTGGAGCCCTGTATGCACAGACCAGTTATCATTGTACGCGATGGTAATGCCAGAATTCAAAAAGTTCAACGCAGAACTCCTCGCCATTTCGGTCGACAATATCTGGTCCCACCTTGCCTTCGTTAAGGACCGGAAGCTCAACTTTCCCGTCCTAGCAGATTTCGAGCCAAAAGGAGTTGTCGCTCGAAAGTACGGTGCCTACAAGGAGAAGATCGGCGAGTCCGCCCGCGCCCTCTTCGTGATCGACGACAAGGGAATCATCAGGTGGAGCCATCTCTCCCCTGACGGGATCAACCCCGGAGCCGACGGCATTTTATCGGCCTTAGAGAATCTGAACAAGACTCAGGCGACTGAGAAGAGCTGACCGCGAAAATGTCAGGGACAACAACTGTCGCACGAAAGCGAGCCACAGGCAAGACCCTGCTGGAACCAACCGGCAAGGAAATCGCGGGAAAGTATCAGGCCCCGAAGCTGGAAATCCCGGTTACTCCTGAGCACGATCACATAGAAGGGCCCGTGAACGCAACTCTAACACTGGTTGAGTATGGTGACTATCAATGTCCGTATTGTGGCGCAGCATATCCTGAAGTGAAAAGAGTCCAGAAGGAACTCGGCTCTGAATTACGGTTCGTGTTCCGCAACTTTCCGCTGACAAACATCCACGAGCATGCTATGAATGCCGCTGAGACCGCGGAGGCAACCTCTGCTCAAGGAAAGTTCTGGCCGATGCACGACTTTCTCTACGAACATCAAGCAACCCTCGGCGATCATAGTGTCGCGCTCGGTTATGCGAAGAAGCTGGGCCTAGACACGCAGAAGTTCCAGCGTGAGATATCTCAGCACGTCTACCAGAAACGGATCAAGGAAGACTTCATGGGTGGAGTAAGGAGCGGCGTCAACGGCACCCCAACATTCTACGTCAATGGGGTCAGACACGATGAAGACGCAGTCGCCAAGGCCCTCATCGAAGCCTTGAAGCATACATAACCAGTCGTTAGGACAGTCGTAGCACGGCATTCTCGCCTCCTTAGAAGCGAACCGAATCTTGGATTAGATTCCCAAGCAAGGAGCCAAATCTGATTGCAAGCATGACGTTGCCATCCGAGAGACAGAGACCGTAAGCTTTGGCAACTTTGTAAACCCGTAAGTTGAAATACCGTCAATGCAACGAATATCATAATGAGCATTCCATTACCCGATCCGCCTGCAGACTCTCCACCCTTCGGGTCTACCAAGCGCGAGATCCTTCTGATTCTTAAGCGGGACGGGCAGTCCGACCTCCAAACGCTCGCAAAACGGCTACGCATCTCAAAGATGGCTGTTCACAAACACGCCCAAGAACTGGAAGAACGAGGACTGATCGAACGAATGCCCGTCCGTGGCACAACGGGCCGGCCTCGCCTCGCCCTGCGACTGGCCCCTGGCGCAATATCACTCTTCCCACGAGCCTACGCGGGGGTGACCTGCGCTGCCCTCGCCTACATTGAAGAAAAGCTTGGACGCAAAGCTGTCGAAGAAGCTCTCCGTCGCAGACAAGCCGAAACACTCACCACATACCGGGATCAGGTGAAAGCGGAAACCCTGGCCGAGCGAGTCCACCAACTTGCCGGACTCCGTGATCGCGAAGGGTACATGGCCGAAGATCGGCAGGCAGGACCTGCAAAGTTCGAGATTCTAGAACACAACTGTCCAATACTTGCAGTCGCTGAAAACTACTGGGAAGCATGCACAGTCGAGAACGAGTTATTCCGGAAAGTTCTGGACGCGAGCGTCGAGACGACGCATAGGGTCGTCGCAGGCGAAAACGTCTGCCGCTTTCTGGTCACTCCGAAACGGAGGACTCCGGGATGAAGTGCGTCGCCCTTGTAACTGGGGCGGGACGTGGACTCGGCCGGATTTTAGCCACATTCCTTGCAGGCCAAGGACACGACATCGTCATTACGGCTCGAACCTCTGCAGAGCTTCATGACGTGGCTCAATCCCTAGAAGGTACAGGCGTTAGAGTTGTCGCGATCCCGGGCGATATCACAGACCCTATGCACAGGACCCGTTTGTTACAACAGACGAGAATGATCGGTGGACTGGGATTGCTCGTGAACAACGCTTCCGACCTCGGTGAGATCCCGCGCCCCGAGCTTGCCATTGCCTCTCTCGAACGTTTTCGAGTGACACTGGAAACAAATCTAGTCGCACCGCTCGCGCTGATCCAAGAGGCCCTTCCCCAGCTAGAACGGACTAGAGGGTTAGTCGTCAATATTTCGAGCGACGCAAGCAAGGGAGGCTACGAGCGCTGGGGAATCTATGGATCAAGCAAGGCCGCGCTCGACCTCGCCTCGAAAACACTTGCAGCAGAACTCAAACCTCGACACATCTCAGTCGTCAGCGTCGACCCAGGTGACATGCGAACCAGGATGCACCAAGATGCGTTTCCCGGTGAAGATATCTCGGATCGTCCCCTCCCAGAGGTGACCGTTCCATTCTGGGCCTGGCTCATCAATCAGGACCCCGAGCGGATTACAGGAATGCGTTACCATGCTCAAGGAGCGATGTGGGTGATTCCAGCTTGAACCGGTCCGAACTCTTGTTTGATCGTCCGACGGAATTATTCGCCTCCCAACCGCCCGAGACGCGTGGACACGATCGGGACGACGTCCGCCTGATGGTCTCTACACCAGAAGGCGACACCCACCACGCATTCACTGACCTACCGCAACTCCTAGAGTCAGGGGATCTGCTGGTTGTCAATGAGAGCGCGACGATACCGGCGAGCCTCCGAGCAAATAGTCGTCTTGGCGAGATCCTGCTCAACCTCTCCACTCGGTTCGCGGATGATCTATGGCTCGCGGAGCCGCGATGGAGCGCATCGAGACCCGGCCCACTCCCACTCAACGAGCAGGAGAGACTCGATATTGGCAAGGCAACAGCCGTCCTGCTCTACCGGTATCCTGGAATTCCGAGACTATGGTTCGTAAGACTCGGCACACCGGCAAGCGTTCTCATGGCCAAGTATGGCGAGCCAATTCACTACGGTTATGCGCCTGCTTATCCGATGGCGAATTATCAGACTCTTTTCTCCCGTTTTCCCGGGAGTGTCGAGATGCCAAGCGCCGCTCGACCCATCACGTCACGCGTCCGAGATTCGCTCATTTCACATGGCATCGGTATCGTAGGAGTAATTCTTCACGCCGGCGTCTCCAGCTTAGAGATTGAGGATGATGCTGTAGAGCACCAACCTCTTTTCCCGGAGAGTTTCCGAGTCCCCGACGCAACCGCGCAAGCTGTTAACGCAACACATGCTCGTGGTGGCCGAGTTATCGCTGTCGGTACCACCGTGGTCCGTTCTCTTGAGACGGCCTGGGCATCAAACGGCGTTCGTGCTTGCTCAGGTGCCACCGGGCTCTACATCCATCCCGGAAACAGCGTCCATGTCATCGATGGCCTCCTAACGGGATTGCACGATCCCGTCACAAGCCACCTAGCAATGCTCAGCGCTATCGCAGGCCTCCACAGAGTTAGGAAGGCGTATGCGGAAGCGATCCAGAACCGATATCTGTGGCACGAGTTCGGTGACAGCCATCTGTTATGGCGACAAAGTGCAAATTAGTTGGAACGGCGGTTCTGTAGCCCGGCGGGTTGCACGAAGAGAGCATGTGCGAGATTGCCCTAGTATGAGCCCTTATCCCAAAACCAAGCCAACGATATCTGGGCCCGCCCGGACCTAACTCCGAACGGGCGGAAACGGCATACTTGGTTGTCAGGAGTCACGACTATAGGTCGATTTTTCGTTTGGGGGATTCTGGGCGCTAGACTTGGATCTTGCCTTCCTTAACTAGGATTCTTCCGTCAACCTCAACCGTGGCTTTGCTAAGGGTCTGTGCGTATCCGAAGGTCGTGTCGTTGTCACCTCCATAATCCCTGTTGGACCCGATGCCGATGGTCACGCCCCCAAGAGATAGTTCGTCGGAACCGGCCATACCCATGACTTGAGCCTTCGGATTTATCCCGATGGAAAACCCGCCAAGACGGTCTTTGTCGCCGCTTGCGCCCTGGTACATGCCGGAAAACGCGTCGAGATTTTCCTTTGCATCGAAGGATGACAGCTTCCCACTTTGGAACTTTATTGTGAATCCCTTTACCATCTTCCCCATCAAGGCTTGGGGGGTATCGAAGCGGACGATCCCCTCCGCGCTGGATTCGACAGGGGCCACTAGAACGCTTCCTGAGGGCAGAGACTCGGTAAGGTTCCCCTTAGAAATATCCTCCTGGTCGATTATTCCGTCCCGTACCCGAACGGGACGATCCTGGACGGCGAATGTCAGGTTCGTGCCGTTGCTATGGCTGATGTGAACCTTGTTCGCGTTATGAAGCTTGGAAGATACGTTCTTGCCGAGAGCCTTCATCTTTTGCATGTCAACATCTATCGCCTCGTCATGGTTGCTCCGCCACTTTGACAAGTCGAGACCATAGTTCAGCGCCCGTTCCGAGGTGATGTACCCCACGGGGAGGTCCGCGGTCCGGATTTTTCGCTCCCGCACCTTCTCCATTATCGGCTTCTCCGACTCGAAAACCTTGGCAAAGCGCTCTCCCGGAGCCATCATCAGAACCTTCGGGTCCTTGGGACCGAAGAGCACGACCTGCGCGTCAATCTGGTCGAGTAGCGAGAGCAGGGCCCTTGGGGTCTTCCCGTAGTATTTCTCGGGAACCGTTGTGAGGTAGTTCAAGAAAGAATTCTGTGTGGTGAGATTTACAAACGGTATGGCCCCTGCCTGGTAGACTTCCAGAGCGAGTGAGTCGGATAAGTCCAGCGTGTGATCCCAGGTCTGGATCAGTACCTGTTCGTCTTCCTTGACCTGTAGGCATTCCTTAATGACCTTCCTAGCTATCGAAGAATTGGGCATGTGCAGAAATTCACAGTTTTTGGCTCCTCGTGGTAAGTAGTTAACAATTTCTATTCATGATTATCGAGTATTCACTGGCTAGAGCTGCCTTCCAGTGGCGATCTGTCCTAGGAGGATCAAGGGAGCCAAGTGACGGAACTACTAAACCGCGGGTACTTTTTCTGCTTGGGTCTTTGTTGTTAGAGTTACGCCGAGCTGTTTCAGCAGTCCTACCAAGTCGTAGAAGAGTTTCTCCTCGACAATCTCGTTGTTCTTCCAGTGCGCAACGGTGCAGAACTCTAGCTCGAATTTCTTGTTGGTCGCAGGGATCATGCGCCCATCCGGACCCATGAACGGTCCTGTGTTCTTGCCGGTCCATCTGGCCACTGAACACGTATAGTCGCCGTAGCCGAAGAGGATCTTGTATGGATTGTTATCGACATGATTGTCAAACGCCTTGAAGAATTCTACAGATTCGTTATGATGCGCGTGACGTCCCCTCGTTGGCTCGGGCTGGCCTGGCCAGTACACTGCAACGTTCTCAGAGTGACGTTTCATGAACGTTTCCCAATCCTTAGTATTCCAAGCATTGTCTAATGTTTGCATCAGTCGCAGGTTTTCTTCAACACCCATTCCAAAAATTCACCTCGCAGATTACGATACAGCTACTGATTCACCTATTATGACTATTCGTCGCCTTCTATTCCAGGCATTGGCCCGTAGGGTTACACCGAGAAAATGCCCGCCTGGTGATTCTGCTTACGAGGAATGAAAAAAAAGGGGAACAATAAAGCTGATTCTTTTGGCTTAGGCTTTTTGTAGTGAGGGTACTAGGACGTTCGCGAGCGGGCTTCCAAGCCCGGTGACGAAGTCATAGTTTGTACCTGCTGTGCAGAGGCTTCCGCAGCTGCCGTTGGTTCCCGAGGTGATGTCTCTGAAGTTGGTGCTGTACGCGGTCTTGGCGATATTGTAGATTGCAAGGTTGGTCGGAGTCGTACTGGATGTAGAGGAGAGAGGAGAGGCCCTGCCTGCGTTGGCGATAGCGGCGAGAGCAGCCCACTGTGGGGACCCTGCACTCGTCCCGCCGACTTGGATCCAGTTTTTGAAGCCTTGGTCGCCTAGACTGTCGAAGACCGCTACGCCCGAGGCGGGGTCAGCGTCATACGACACGTCGGGGTTGCCCCTCAAGCCACCAGTGCTGGGAATAGGGTAGTTGGTCTGGTAGGAGGGCTCATTCTCGAACGCGCTGATTCCGCCACCGCTACCGCTCCATACCGTTTCACTGACCAAGTTACCGAACCTGTCGATGTTGAGGGTTGTGCCGCCCACCGAGACAACGAAGGGCGATGCGGAGGGGTAGATGAGGCCGTGACCACCGTCTCCAGACGAGGCGAAGAATGTGACGCCCGAGACTTGGAAGTGGAAGTCATTGCTGGCCTCGCTGGAGAACTCTCCGCCTCCCCAGCTCATGGAGACCTGGTGGACTCCGGGTTGAGACGCTGCATAGTCCACGGCGCCGAAAAGATTTGCGAAGCTGTTCGTCTTGGACTCGACAAGAAGGATTTTAGCTCCAGGAGCTATGGCATGAGCCCACTCCACGTCCAAGGAAACCTCTAGGGCCCAGCCACGATCAGTATGCTGTATTCCCTGAGGCGTGGCAATCGTAAAGCAGCCGTTGGAAGTGGTGCAATCAGGAAGACCAAACTGGCTGTCGAAGGTGTTCAGATCGCTCTGAATGTTGGGGTCAAAGAATGCATCAACGATAGCTACTGTCTGGCCGGATCCGCAAGTGTTGGATGTTTCGCAAGCTAGCCGATCGAAGCCGTAAAAGTGCCGTATCTGGGATGGAGTAAGGCCGACAACTGTACTGCTGGCTGGTGAGACGGTGCGGCTGAGCAGGAAGGCGTAGCCGTTGACTGAGGACGCTAGGGCTTGGGGAATGACTAGTCCGGGCGATAGAAGTATCAGTGTTGCCGTTGCGAGAAATATTAGCTTGTTCATGATGTATCTTCAAGAGCGGCTTCGCTCCTGGTGCAAATAAAAAACTATTGGAATAGGAGCAATAGACACCATGCTATCGCAATTTTCAAGTCGCAGAAGATTTCTGCGGGTATCTTCGACAAATTTGGGCTAGCTCCTTCGTCATTCATTCACATTGCGAGATACTCTCTCAGAACTTGCAATCAAAGTGGGCTACAATTCTTTCACATTTCCTCCCATCTCCTCCTTAATCACTCCCACTCACTCACACCTCCGCATGCGGTCGGTTATAGTCAATGAGGTCATGTGGTGTTGGAGCTGCAACAAGGTCATAGAGCACGACGTTAGCAATCATCCTGGTTCGGCTGGTGGATGGGTCACTATAGTCTGCAAGGGTTGCAGAGCAACGCAAGTAGAGCAGCTATGGAAAGACGGGCAGATGCGAGATTCTCTTAGAGGACAAATCTAAGGCGGTTATGTCCGAAACAGCTGCTCGTTTGCCATTCGAGTCTCGCTAAAAACATCCTTTTTCAGAGCTTTGAACGAGCTCTCTTTTTCCGGGGCATGGTTCTCTCTCACGGTCAGTTCTCTGGGCAGGTCCCGCGAGTCAGGGCACCATCTGGAGCTGGACGTTTCAGGGAAGATGTCACTATCTTGCCTAGCTTAGGCCTGCGAGGCTCAGAACATAGTATGATAGGCCGGCTATCGCGGCCGCGGCGGGAATCGTGAGGACCCACGCGTAGACTATTCTGCGGGCCACTCCCCATCTCACCGCCGAGAGTCGGCGCGTAGAACCCACCCCCATAATTGCCCCGGCTATGGTGTGCGTTGTGCTGACGGGGATCCCGAGGGATGCGGTGGCGAAAAGTGTTGAGGCGGCTGCAGTCTCGGCGCTGAACCCTCCGAACGGGTGCAACTTTGTAATCTTCATACCCATTGTGCGAACTATCCTCCATCCTCCGAAGTAGGTTCCAAGCCCCATCGAGGTTCCCGCCAACAGTATGACGTAGAACGGGACGTAGAACGTCGAACCTAACAGTCCCTGCGCGAATAGAAGCGCGGCAATGATTCCCATTGTCTTCTGCGCATCATTCGTCCCGTGTCCAAGACTGTAAAGCGCTGCGGATACAAGTTGTAGCCGTCGGAACGCGTGATCGGATGTGGAACGGGAATAACGCATGGCAACTCGCACTGTCAGGAGCACTAAGGCAATGGCGAGGAAGAAGCCGATCACTGGAGACAACACTATGAAGTATGCTATTTTGCTGACGCCAGCGGTCTGGACTACGCCCCACCCTCCCTTTACGACACCGGCACCGATGAGACCGCCCACCAAGGCGTGAGACGAACTCGTTGGCAGGCCAAACCACCATGTTATGACGTCCCAGGAGATGGCACCGGTGAGGACGGCAAGTAGTAGCCAGGCGGTGACTATCCTCGGGTCTATGGTTCCCTTCCCGATGGTTGAGGCGACATTTACTCCGAAGACGAAGGCTGCCACGAAATTGAAGAACGCGGCCCAAAGCACTGCGACACGGGGGGTCAGAACTCTCGTAGAAACAACGGTTGCAACTGAGTTCGCCGCGTCGTGAAACCCGTTCATGAAGTCAAACCCTAGGGCCGCAACAATCACTAGGACAACTATCTCAAACGGTACTGTTGAGGACATTAGGAGGACCCTGTTTGCTAGGAGTACTCCAGGATTATGTCCCTGATCACTTGAACAACATCTTCACACTTGTCAGTAATCGTCTCCATTAGTTCGTAGACCTCTTTGAACTTGATAATGGCGATCGCATCGTTCGTCTTGAAAAGAGCGGCGACGGACTCGTTCAGAACAACATCCGCCTCGTTCTCCAAGGTGTCAACCTCATTGCATCGAGCCTCAATCTCAGAGGCCTTGATCTTCTGAATGCTGGCGAAGGCGAAGTCTATTTCCCGGACTGACTTCAGGACCAAGTCGGCGAACCGTCGCATCGGCTCTGTTGGCGATTCGACCTCGTAAAGAAAGAGACGGTTGGCAGCGGCGTAGATGTAGTCCAAG
>Ga0099827_10001257_pt1 | contig 12889 bp, 9 predicted proteins | sample CZO8metaG_FD_79339 | JGI IMG/M metagenome (GOLD analysis project Ga0099827, IMG submission 79339) | Vadose zone soil microbial communities from the Eel River Critical Zone Observatory, Northern California, USA - CZOApr15con1.8 metaG | ecosystem: Environmental > Terrestrial > Soil > Vadose zone ...
CTGAGTCTGGCGCGGCTGAGTCTGTGGCGACGGAGTCTGTGGCGGTGGAACTTGCCGCGGCGGCTGTTGCGGTGGAGCCGGGCGCGGCGGCGGAGCGGCATCGCGCGGCTGGCTGGACCGAGGCGGCGGCGCCGACGTGGGCTCAAACAGCGACTCCGGGGCCGAAGAAGGCCGAGCCGGTGCCGGCGCGGAGTCCCAGACCGAGTCAGGTGGCGGCGGAATCGCCGGCGAGGAAGCATCGGTCCCTGGTGTCCTGGTCGAGCCAGAAGCCGAGATCACGGCCCAAGGCAGTTCAGTGGTCGGTCGGCTGGCCGGCTCCCACGGCGGATCCCCCGAGACCTCAGTCCGTCGGACGGAGTCCGAGCCGATGCCGGCCACCTGGATCGCGTGCGAACTCGACGCGGTCGCCTCGGTGGCCGATGTCGCCAGGCGCTCCTGGCTCGACCGCTCTCTCGGCGGGCTCGGCTGCGGCGAGGGCGTGAACGCGGACCGATTCGACAGCGGCGTCGACATGGTTGACCGGCCGGTCAGCCCCGGTCGGGCCTGGAACCGAGGCGACGCTGACGGCCCGGCGCCTCCTGGCAAGTCGGCTGGCCGAGGCTGCAGCGGGGCGAAGAATTCGAGCAGCGGGTCCGGCGGCATGCCGGCAGCTGCCGCGTCACGCTCACTCCGCTCGGCCGCCTCCTCCGCCTCGCGCCGCTCCCGCTGCCTCATAATCACGCCGTACCCGGTGATCGGCACGAGCAGCACAGCGAACGTCGCCGCCGAGAACATGGCGTCGCCGCCGAGCTCGCGCAGGATGATCGTCATGTTGCCCGGCGTTTGCGGGGTCACCGGCCGGCTTCTGGGCTGCGCTCCGTCCATCGCCGGCCTGGCGTTCGGCGGCTGCTGGATGGCCGTTTCGGCGAACGCGGGCACAGCGAAAGCAAGAAGTGGCACTGAGACCAAGCTAATCGCAGCTGCGGCCTTGGCGAACCGCGGAATACTCAGCGGCAAGAGTCGTGGCCTTCCATGTGAGTACACACATTCTGTCACGTCTGTTCTGTTTCGTTGGGGAGTGCTCGCAGATGGCAGCGAGTCCAGTCAACTTGCGACTTCGGCGGCGATCCTTACTCGCGCTCCGGGCGGCAGAGAGAGCCTTTCTGCCGCGCTGCCGCTCCTTACTGCGAGCGAGATGAGACCAGCGCTGTCGGTGAACGCGATTAGCTCACCGGCCGCCGCCGCGCCGAACGTCAGCATGTACGGCGCGGAGATTTCGCGCCGGTTGTACCTGATCGTCATCCATGACCCGATCGCGATCCCGAGTTCGGCCGCGGCCGCCGACGGGATCGACAGTTGCACGTTGCCGAACCGGTCCACCGACAGCACCTCGCCCTCGGCCTCGCCTTCCAGCATCCGCGCGGTCGGAGCCGAGAGCATGACCAGATCGGCGATGTCGATCTGCGTTCCGGCCTGGGCGAGCGCGGTTCCCGCGGCTAGATGCGCGGCCACCGGCATGAATATGTCCCGGCCGTGAAACGTCGGTGAAACCGGCCTGTTCCAGAGCTCAGAGTTGGTGAGCACGAACGCGCACGGCTTGCCGCCGAGCGCGTTGACCGCCCACGACAGCAACCCGTTATCCGGCCCGATCAAGATGGCTTCGCCGGCCTGGATCGCGACCGCTCGCCTGGTCGTACCCACTCCTGGATCGACCACGGCGACGTGGACGGCAGGCGGCATCGAAGGAACGGTCTGCGCGAGCACCGCCGCGCCCCGCCGGACATCGCCCGGCGGCACCAGGTGGGTGATGTCGATGATCCTGACCGCAGGCGCGATCCGCGTGGCCACACCGTGACAAGCCGCGACGAACCCATCCTCAAGTCCGAAATCGGTGAGGAAAGTCAGGCAGTTACGCGACGTCACAACCCGTGAGCGTACGTGCTCGCCGCGCTGGTGCGCTAGATGGGCCCGTGGCCTACGATGAACCGCGGGGGAGAAAGGCCAAAGTCGCGGTGTCGTCGCTGACTGATCTCGAAATGCGCATCCTCGCTTTTGAACGGAGCCTGTGGCGATCCCATGGCGCCAAGGAACGCGAGATTCTCGAGGTATTCGAACTTTCGCCGACCAGGTACTACCAGTTGCTCAACGAGCTGATCGACACTCCGGCGGCGGCCCAGTTCGACCCGGTGCTTGTCGCGAGGCTGCGCCGCCGCCGCGACGCCCGCGGCCAGCTCCGCTCAGCCGAATAGCTCTCTGCTCCATCGAACACACAGACGTAGAGCCGAACGGGGGCCGGCGTTGGGATCTGACCCGCTGCCCAGGTTCCGGCCGGGCACGGAAGTCGGCCGGGCCGGCCTGGCCGCTCTGCTCGCCGACCCAGCCCGGGCGCTGATCGCGCTCGACTTCGACGGCACGCTCGCCCCGATCATCGAAGACCCGGCCCAATCCAGGCCGCTGCCGCAATCCACCTCGACGCTGCGCGCCCTGGCCCCGCTCATCGGCACGATTGCCGTCATCACCGGCCGCCCGGCCGCCGCTGTCGTCGACTTCGGCTCCTTTGATCAGATCCCCGGCATCGTCGTGCTCGGCCAGTACGGCCGCCAGCGCTGGCAGGCCGGCCAGCTGACCAGCCCGCCCCCACCTCCGGGTCTGGCGGTCGCCCGCGACCAGCTTCCCGCCGTACTCGGCGGCGCGCGGGCGCCGGCCGGCACCTGGGTCGAGGACAAGGGCGACGCGCTGGCCGTGCACACCCGCCGGACCGCCGACCCGCCCGGTGCCCTTGATCAGCTGAGGGCGCCGCTCCTGCGCCTGGCGGCGCAAACCGGCTTGCGGGCCGAGCCTGGCCGACTGGTCATCGAGCTGCGTCCCGATGGTGCGGATAAGGGCAAAACCCTTCAAGACCTTTCAGAAGAAATATCGCGCTCGGCGGTCTTGTACGCCGGCGATGATCTTGGCGACCAGCCGGCCTTCGAGACCATCCGGCGGCTGCAGTCGGCCGGGCAGCCGGCGATTGCGGTGTGCAGCCGTTCGGCCGAGGTACCCGAACTGGCCGCCGAAGCAGACCTAGTGGTCGACGGCCCGGAAGGCGTAGCCGCCCTCCTGACCGAGCTGCTGAGAGCGATAACTGCGCCCCGCCGCTAACCTCCGCGCCAACCGCGACTCCCGCAGCCCCCGCGGCTGTCGGGCCGTCCGCGACTCCCGCTCCCGTCATTTCTGCTCACCCGCACAGGAGATGGTCTTGCGGGCTCGCAACGGGGGGAGTTCGTGGTTGCCAGCGCCACTATGAACTTCCCCGTGGTGCTTGGTCCCCGGCGCTAGGAGAGCAACCGGGGCACTCTGCTGTCGTTCTGGCGGCATCGGGGGCACCCCGCTGTCGTTGTTGGGGCCTGGCGCGGGCAGGCTACGCGTCTAGCGCGTCGAGGGCGGCTAGCTGGCCGGCGAACCAGGCAGATGGTGGCACGGCGCCGGCGGCGGCCGCCAAGGATCGACACCGCGCAAATTTTTCTTCCTCAGACATCATCAGCGCCTCGTGCAGAGCCGTCGCTGTCTCGGCGATGTCGAACGGATTGATCATCAAAGCGTCAGCCCCGAGTTCGGCTGCCGCGCCTGCTTCGCGGGAAAGTACGAGCGCGCAGCTGCGGTCGGACAGGATCGGGCCTTCCTTGGCGACCAGGTTCATGCCGTCCCTGATCGGGTTCACGAGCAGTACGTCCGCCAGGCGGTAACCGGCCAGCGAGCGCGGGTAGTCGTCATTGGTCTGGAGCAGGATGGGGGTCCAGTCCGGCGATCCGAACTCGTCGTCGATCGCGCCCGCGAGGCGCTGCACCGTGGCCATGTACTCGCGGTATTCGGGCAGGTCGTGGCGGGACGGGTAGGCCATCGAGAGCATCATCACCTTGCCACGCCATTGCGGCCTGTTCAGCAGGAGTTCGCGGAATGCGGACAGGCCCCTGACGATGTTCTTCGACAGCTCGGTGCGGTCTACTCGCACGATCAGCTTCCGCTCGCCGACCACCTCGGTGAGGCTGGCCATCGCCAGCTCCACATCGGGCTGGGAGGCGCGGTCGATCAGCCCTTCGGCGTCGACGCCGAGCGGATGGATGCCGATGCCCGTGACGTGTCCTTCGTAGCTGATCTGCCGTCGGCCGCGGTCGACGGCGGCGGCGAGGATCTGCTCGCAGCAGTCCATGAACGCGTCGGCCCAGCGCTGGCAAAGGAACCCCGCGTGATCGGCGCCGAGGATGCCGTCGAGCACCTCAGCCCCGATCGAGTCGGGCAGGAGCCGGTAGTAGTCGACCGGTGCCCACGGGGTGTGCGAGAAGTGCGCGATCTTGGTGCCCGGGGCCAGCTTGCTGAGCATCCTCGGGGCCAGCGTCAGGTGATAGTCCTGGATCACGGCGCGGGATTGCGTCGATCCGGCGTCGGTGGCCAGCGCCTCGGCGAACGCCTGGTTGTACTGCCGGTAGGCGGCCCAGTCGCGTTCGAAGGCGAATCCGAACTGGGGGTGGTTCGGCGTGTCGTAGAGCATGTGGTGGATGAACCACAGCACGGAGTTAGCCACGGTGTTGTACGCCCGGTTGAACGTGCCCGGCGCGATGTCGAGCATCTGCACCGCTGACCCGCCCGCGTGCCCGTCCAGGTCGAGCAGGCCGCCCGGGGACTCGCGCGCGGCCGCCCGGTCGGCTTCGCTGAGCGCGGCACAGATCCACAGCATGTCTTCGCTGCTGGCGACCGAAGACAGCCCGGATACGACGCCGCCGCCGCCGCGCTTGGCCGTGAGCTGGCCATCCTCGTCCCGGCTGAAGGAGACCGGTCCCCGGTTGGACGCCACCAGAATCCGGCGTCGCTGTGACCCCTTCACCGGCATGCTGCCCCTTTCCTGAGCTGCGCTGGCGGTCGCCCGCTGGTACCGCTTCCCCGAGTGAGGTTAACGCTGGAGGCGCTAGTGCCAGGGGACCGACCCGCAGCCTGCGGCCGGCCGGCCGCAGGCCGCTAGGCCGATGGTGCACGCGGTGCTGGTTGCCTGACGGCCATGGACCAGGCGGCTATGGCTAGAGCAGCGCGGCTATGTCACTACCGAGCGGGATGCTCGTGACTCCCGCCAGCGCGAAACTAGGCTCCCCGGACCTGCGTGATAAGCTGGTTGTGGTCTGGCAAGCAGGGCGTATGCCCGCTAGCTGGTCATACAACTTCATATTGCTCATCCAGAGGGGTGGAGGGAACGGCCCTGTGAAGCCCCGGCAACCATCACGCCGAATCTGAATTTGACCCGATCTGGGTCAGGCAGGCCATCGCGTGACTGGTGCCAACTCCGGCCTGCTACCACCAGGTAGCAGGACAGATGAGGAGAGGCCTCACTTGTCATGACATCGGTAATCCCGCATCCACGCACGTCTACCGTCAGCCGGCCCGCGTTCGGCCACGCTCGTTCCCTTACCTGCCGCGAGTGCGGCGCCAGCTTCGAACTAGGTGGCCAGCACGCCTGTACCGAGTGCTTCGGCCCGCTCGAAGTCAGTTATCACCTGCCGCCGGTCAGCCGGGAGTCCATCGAGGCTGGTCCGCGCAACATCTGGCGGTACGCCGACCTGCTCCCGGTGCCGCCCGACATCACCTCGCGGCGGACAACCGAACCCGGCTGCACGCCTCTGATCAGGGCCGACAGCCTGGCTCGGACGCTCGGTATGCGCCTGCTGTGGGTCAAGGACGAACGCGCCAACCCCACTCACTCGTTCAAGGACCGCGTGGTCGCCGTCGCGCTGGCCTCGGCGCTCGAGCTTGGCTACAAGGTGCTCGCCTGCCCGTCCACCGGCAACCTGGCCAACGCCGTGGCGGCCGCCGCCGCCAGGGCCGGGATCGAGTCGGTGGTGCTGGTCCCGGCCAACCTCGAGCCGGAGAAGATCCTCGCCTCGGCCGCCTACGGCTGCACGCTGATCAAGGTCGAGGGCGGCTACGACGAGGTCAACCGCCTCGCCTCCGAGCTGGCCGAGGAGCGGGACGACTGGGCGTTCGTCAACGTGAACGTCCGGCCGTACTACGCCGAGGGCTCCAAGACGATCGGTTACGAGATCGCGGAGGACCTGGGCTGGCGGTTGCCTGAGCAGATCGTGGTGCCGGTCGCCTCCGGCGCTCAGCTCGTGAAGATCGACAAGGCGTTCCGTGAGTTCACCGCGCTGGGCCTGGTGGAAGGCTCGACCGGGCCGGGGGCTGAGCCGCGTGTGTTCGGCGCGCAGGCGAGCGGCTGCGCACCGGTCGCCGAAGCGTTCGCCGCCGGACGTGACTTTATCTCTCCGGTGAAGCCGGACACGATCGCCAAGTCACTCGCGATCGGCAACCCAGCCGACGGCCCCTATGTGCTCGACGTGGTGCGTCGGACCGGCGGCAGCATCGCGTCCGCGCCGGACGACGAGATCATCGACTCGATCCGGCTGCTCGCGGCGACCGAGGGCATTTTCGGCGAGACCGCCGTAGGCGTGACGCTGGCCGTGCTGCGCAGACTGCTGGCCTCCGGCCAGCTCGACCCGGACGCCGAGACGGTCATCATCAACTCAGGCGATGGCCTCAAAACGCTCAACGCGATCGCGTCCGTCGTCAACGTGCCCGCCGCGATCAAGCCGAGCCTCGCCGAATTCACCAGGTGGTACAACACCAGGACCACCGATAGCCACGCTGAGTAGCCAATTGGCCGTCTTGCGCCTTTGATTACCCCGTGCGCGCCCGTACCGTCTTGGGCGCGGATTGATGCGCGATGATCCCGGCGCGGCGACGAGTGAGTCACGAGAACAACTGACTGTCGAATCAGTTCATCGGCCCCAGCCGCGCGGTTACCAAGTTATCCCGCGCGGCTGGGCCGGGCTTTGCTTTATTAACTCCCTAAAATACTCGCCGGTAGGCGGTAATGATTTGCTAATCACACTCACCCGCCGGGCAGAACCCCGGCCTCCCTTGCTGCCACGCGCAGACGGGAACTGGCCAGATCGAGCGCCCGTGACCGGTTCGTCGCCCTAAGAGCCGTTTGACGCCCGAGTTGAGTCCGGTATCGACGGTCTGGTAATAGTTTGACGTGCAGGTTTTGCTATTACCAGCAATCGGACTAAATGCCGACAGATCAGAGCGGCCTCGCCGTGTCCCGGCTCCCGCTACCGACCGGCGATCTCGGTCGCGACCTTGGATCAGATCACGGCACGCTTGGCCTCGCGAGCATGTAGTGTAATGTCCGGTCGCTGTCGGTACGGCGAGAACGGCAGGCAGAGCTTGCGCAGCACGTCCCACCCGTTCCGCGATCAACGGGTTTCGCGTAGCAAGGGCGAGGCCTGAAAGGCCCGAGCGAAAGTTAGGGAGTTGTTGTTTCATGGCTCAGGGCACCGTCAAATGGTTCAACGCGGATAAGGGCTACGGCTTCATCGCGGTCGACGGTGGTAGGGACGTCTTCGTCCACTTCTCGGCAATTCAGGCAGACGGTTACCGTACGCTTGAGGAAGGCCAGCGTGTCGAATTCGAGATTACGCAGAGTGACCGCGGTCCTCAGGCCGAGGCAGTCCGCGCGGTGTGAGTTCCGCGTCTTAACGCGGTAGGCCCGGTGCCCGATCCCACTCAGGTACCGGGTCTTCGCGTCTCCAGCCACTTCTGGCTCTGAATCTCACGTGCGCTTCTGGCCCTGAATGGCACGTGGCCGGCGGTTGCATTGCCGGCTCTTGACCTCCGCCCGGCTTGCACTCTCACCCCGAGAGTGCTAAACAGGTCGTTGGCACTCTCCGGGTGAGAGTGACAGTTTTAGTGGCGTGATCGGGGCGACGAGGTACTGCGCGCGCGGCGGGAAGGGACCGTCGGAGTGCATGCCGTCCGTCGCGGGCGTCGGCTCGGTCGGCACTGAGAGGCAATAAGTTCCGGGAGGACACCGAGCCTATGGCAGCGAAGATGATCGCGTATGACGAGGACGCCAGGCGCGGCCTCGAGCGCGGCATGAACCAGCTCGCCGACGTCGTGAAGGTAACCCTCGGCCCGAAGGGCCGGAACGTGGTGCTCGAGAAGAAGTGGGGAGCCCCCACGATCACCAACGATGGTGTGTCCATCGCCAAGGAGATCGAGCTCGAGGACCCGTGGGAGAAGATCGGCGCCGAGCTTGTCAAGGAAGTAGCAAAGAAAACAGACGACGTTGCCGGTGACGGCACGACCACGGCTACCGTTCTGGCCCAGGCGCTGGTCCGCGAGGGCCTGCGCAACGTCGCGGCGGGCGCCAACCCGATGTCGCTCAAGCGCGGCATCGAGGCCGCTGTGGAGCGGGTGAGCGAGGAGCTCTCCAAGCTGTCCAAGGACGTGGAGACCAAGGAGCAGATCGCTTCGACCGCCTCCATCTCCGCTGGCGACACCGCGATCGGCGAGATGATCGCCGAGGCGATGGACAAGGTCGGCAAGGAAGGCGTCATCACCGTCGAGGAGAGCAACACCTTCGGCCTCGAGCTTGAGCTCACCGAGGGCATGCGCTTCGACAAGGGTTACATCTCGCACTACTTCGCCACCGACCCCGAGCGGATGGAGGCGGTTCTCGAAGACCCGTACATCTTGGTCGTCAACTCCAAGGTGTCGGCGAACAAGGACCTGCTGCCGCTGCTCGACAAGGTCGTGCAGTCGGGCAAGCCGCTGATGATCATTGCCGAGGACGTGGAGGGCGAGGCCCTCGCGACCCTGGTCGTGAACAAGATCCGCGGCCTGTTCAAGTCGGTCGCGGTCAAGGCACCGGGCTTCGGCGACCGCCGCAAGGCCATGCTGGGCGACATCGCCATCCTGACCGGCGGTCAGGTCATCAGCGAAGAGGTCGGCCTCAAGCTGGACGGCGCCGAGCTCGACATGCTGGGCACGGCCCGCCAGGTAATCGTCACCAAGGACGAGACGACGATTGTCGGCGGCAATGGCGACCAGGACGAGATCGCTGGCCGGGTCAACCAGATCAAGGCCGAGATCGAGAACACCGACTCCGACTACGACCGCGAGAAGCTGCAGGAGCGGCTCGCCAAGCTGGCTGGCGGCGTGGCCGTCATCAAGGCCGGCGCGGCCACCGAGGTCGAGCTGAAGGAGCGCAAGCACCGCATCGAGGACGCGGTGCGCAACGCCAAGGCCGCCGTCGAGGAGGGTGTCGTCGCCGGTGGCGGCGTCGCGCTGCTCCAGGCCGGCAAGAACGCCTTCAAGAAGCTTGAGCTTTCTGGCGACGAGGCAACCGGTGCGAACATCGTGCGCCGCGCGCTGGAGGAGCCGCTCAAGCAGATCGCTATCAACGCTGGCCTTGAGGGCGGCGTGGTGGCCGAGAAGGTGCGCAACCTTGACGCTGGTTTCGGACTCGACGCCTCGAGCGGCGAGTACGTCGACATGTTCAAGGCCGGCATTCTCGACCCGGCTAAGGTCACGCGTTCTGCACTGCAGAACGCTGCGTCGATCGCGGCGCTGTTCCTTACCACCGAGGCAGTCATCGCCGAGAAGCCTGAGAAGGAGAAGGCTCCGGCCGCTCCTGGCGGCGGTGACATGGACTTCTAGTCCAGTTTCACACGGCGTGATAAGCGCCGGATGAACGAAGAGGGCGGTTCTGGCTGTAGCTGGGGCCGCCCTCGTGTTTTTCCTGGTACGGTCTCGGTTGGCCAGCGATGTGAACCTCCTCCAGCAACGCATCGTGGCCAGGGCGATAGGTTGAGAGCTCATTGCGCCAAATGATCCTTAGTGATCATGCGCGTCGGCTCCTCAACCGCCCGTCAAAGGTGGATTATCAAGTACATGAATCCGCCGACGGAGCAGTTGATCCGTGACTACCTCAACCGGTTGTCGGTTGCGGCGCGCGGCAAGCTCGGATTCTCCGAGCGACAGTCACTGCTTGACCGAACGCGGGCTCGGATTGAAGCTGAATGTGACGGAATCAATGGCGCGAGTGCCATACAGGTCAGGAGGGCACTAGCTGGGCTAGGTGATCCGATCGCCATCGTAGAGTGGGAGCATGCCCGAATCGGTGCAGGTGAAGTCGGCTCGGTGACCGGTTCGGCGGCAATAGCGGGCACGCGGAGCGAGGCAGAAACCAATGGTCGAGTCGTAAGCACGGCGGCTGCGCTCGGTGAGCGCATCGAGCTAGCACAGGCGGAGCAAGAACGTGAGACAGGCGGCGACGGCAAAACCGGCAATAACGCAAACGCCGGTGGCGCGGATAAGGAGACCGAGATAGGCAAGGAACCGCTCGTGGCCCCGTCGGCTAACGGGTTCGGAAGCAGCGGGTCAGGTGCCGGGCCGGAGCCCGGCCGGGCCGCCAGCTCGATCCGGCCGGTGACGGCCGGGCCAGCCGCCGCTCAGGGTTCCTTGGCGGGCTCGGTCGGAGGTAGCCGGTCGCCTGGTACGGCCGCAAGCAGCGCACCGCCTCCTGGCTCTGGTTCCGCGCCGAGTCCCCGGCCAACCGCCGGCGGGCAGGAACTGTTCTCGGCGCCGGACTCCACCCAGTTCGACCAGCCCAATCCCGTCAATCCGCCGGGATCGTCCGACCTGCCAAGCTCGTCCGAACCGGCCGAACGCCAACCGATGGCCTCCGCATCGCAGTCCAGTTCGGGGTCTGGCCCGCAGCAAGGGCCGGGGTCTGATCAGCAGCAAGGATCGGGATCGCAGGACTCTCCGGACTCGGCGCCCCCGCCTGGTTCCGTGCCCCTGCCGAGACCGGCTAGCGGGCCAGTCCCGCCGAAGCCTAAGTTCTTCAAGCCGACGACTCCGGTAGCCAGCCGACGGTCCAAGCAAGGCGCCGCCCTTCCGCGTCCAGGTGATCCAGCGAGTTCGGGTGGCCCAACTGCGCCGCCGGCCTCGAACGCTCCCGCGGATTCAAGTGGACCGGTGGGTCCCTCGGACGCTGGCATTGCGGGAGGTGGCCGTGCCGAAGGAAAAGGCTCCGGCGGCACCACCTCGGGCCGAACCACCCCGGGCGCAACGACCCCGGGCATGGGTGCCAGCGGGACAGGCGCCTCGACCGAATCCGGCGGTACCGCGCCGAAGAGACGCGCATCGGCTGGAACGACACCGGGTGAACCAGCGTCGACTGGAAGCGGGCCAACCGGAGCTGCGCCGACCGGACCCGCAGGCGGACCCGGCAACTCCCCGGGCGGAACTCGGCCCGGTACCGTTCGGCCAGGTGGCGCTCGCCCTAAGACCACCCGCCCCGGCACCGCCGCTCCAAGCGCAGGCCGATCAGGTGCCGCCCGCGCTGGCAGTCCTCGTTCCGCAGGTGCCCGGCCTGGCCAGGGGCGCGTAGCGCCGTCCGGTACGAAATCGTCCGGCGGAGGCTCCAGGTCGCCGAGGACGGAGACCGCGCCGAGGCCGAGCGGCCCGCTGCGCAATGTTGTCTACGGGGTAACCGAACTAGCGATCCAGAATAAGGTCGAGATCCTTGCGATCGTTCTGCTTGGCCTCGGCGGTGCCATTTATCCGCCGATCTGGATAATCGGAGCCTTTATAGCACTGCCCTCTAGAAAATGGGATATACGGGATAAATTCCTTGGAGTCACGCTCCCGGTCGTTGTGGTGATTGTCGGCACCGTGCTGGTTCTCGTTCTCGGCGGTCAGCACTCCTCGGTCGGTTCCTACGCGTTCGAGGCCTGGCTTGGAGCGGAGCGGCTGAGTCGCGTCGCCGCCTCGGTCGGTGCTCTTTACCTGGTCTGGGCACTCTGGCGCGGTCGGCGCGAGCCGAGGCAGCCGCCGTGGAACGTGCCGCACAAGCTCGGCTGATCTCGCGGTCGGCGCTGTGGTCGGGAAGCGACGATTTATTCCGGTGTTGCGACAGACCGGACGGGGGTATGTTTCAGCTCACGACTCCTCGGGCTAGCTCGGTAGATTCTGTTCTGACCTGGTTAACTCGATCCGCACATCGCTGGTCACCCGGCCAGGACCGATAGCCTGGATGCGCCGCAAGTTTTCTAGCCCACAGTTCTCCTCGTTGTAAAGGGTCTGCTCGTGCCTACTGGCAAGGTCAAGTGGTATGACGCCGATAAGGGATTCGGCTTCCTCACCCGCGATGACGGTGGTGAGGTCTTCGTGCACTCGACCGCTCTGGTAACGGCTGGCGCCGTGTTGCGACCCGGGCAGCGAGTTGAGTTTGGTGTGGCCGAAGGCCGTCGCGGAGCCCAGGCGCTGCAGGTCAGGACCCTAGAGCCGCCGCCCACCGTGGCCAAGGCGAGCCGCAAGGGCACCGACGAGATGACGGTCCTGGTCGAGGACCTGATCAAGCTGCTTGACAGCCTGTCGAACACCTACCACCGGGGCAAGCACCCGGACAGCAAGGAAGCCAAGAAGATCGCGGCTGTACTCCGGGCCGTGGCCGACGACATCGACGTCTAACCGCGCCCAGCGCCTCCACGAACCCTCGCCGGGTGACGAGGGAACTACGCTACGGGCAGTTGCATGTCGATCACGTGTTTGTCTCACCTGCAGTGCGGTGCTGACCTGAGGGCATGCTGCCGGCCGGCGCGGACGGCGCGCGCCGACCCGGGCCGCACCCGGCCTGGTCAGCAGCATCGGTGCCCCGCTGATGCTGTAGCTTCCCGGGACGCAACCACCTCAGGAGGGCACCGATGTCGCCAGAGCGACATCAGGAGGGCACCGAGGCTGTAGCTTCCCCGGAAGCAACGACATCAGGGGGGCACCGATGCCGTGGCATCCGGGCGCAGGTGTTCGCGGACGCAGGTGCTAGGTGGAGGCTGGGGCTGGTGTTCGGCCGCGCAGGATTCGGTTTCGGCGGGCTATTAGGAGCGAGCCGAACGCCAGCGTCAGCCCGGCCGCGGCGACGGCGAGGCCGATGACTCCGCTGGTCAATGACAGCAGCAAGCCGAGCAGGCCGCCGACGACCCAGGAGAGCTGGTGCAGCGTTTCGGACGCTGCGAACGTCGACGAACGCACCTCCGGC
>Ga0099827_10001259_pt1 | contig 12877 bp, 9 predicted proteins | sample CZO8metaG_FD_79339 | JGI IMG/M metagenome (GOLD analysis project Ga0099827, IMG submission 79339) | Vadose zone soil microbial communities from the Eel River Critical Zone Observatory, Northern California, USA - CZOApr15con1.8 metaG | ecosystem: Environmental > Terrestrial > Soil > Vadose zone ...
GACGCATGCAGGGATAGTGCTTGGCTGGCGCTGGTGTCGGCACGAAATGGAGAACTATCTCATTGATCCGGAGGTCGTAATAGCGGCGACCAACTGGGAGAGACCCATATACGAAGCAGCCCTGGTTAATGTAGCCCAGCATATCCGCTATTATCAAATTGCGCGATGGGTTGTGGGGACTGCTCGGCGCAGCTCACCGCCGCACTATGAGTTGTATACCAAGCCAGATGACCTACAAGATCACGATTTCAGGCTGCCTCGCGATTTGTCCGAGAGCACCTCAGTCGAATGGGCCAATGAACATGTGGCACGCTTCTATGAGCGTGTAGGGCAGACCGTAGCCCCTTAAACTATTAGCACGTCCATCGTATCCCGCGCAGCACGAATCACGGAGTCCTTGTTTGCCTCTGCAGCTAATGTCCTGCGCTGGTGTTCCGGTAAAGATCTGCTCGCCGCTCTTGAACCCTGGCTGCAGACACAAAACTTGCCAGATGCTGGGAGCTTCCGTGCCATGATGCGCGATTGGATCAGAGGCCATCCTGAAGAAGCCACACGTTGTCTTCCTGAGTGGTACAGATTGCGTCAGCTCGTGATGGTGTAGGGGATCACAGACGTTTTAGAGACAAAGACCGCTGAGAGACACAATCATCTGCCCTCAAAACGCCTCTCATGATACACTGACGCACACAATCATCCATCCAGAGCCATGAGTGCTGGCATAGGGGAGCGGACGTGCTCTGGAATCAGGAAGGAACTCAGGTATGGCCTATGATCTACTGATCAGACACGGCACAGTCATCGACGGCACAGGCGCGCCCGGCGTGGTGGCGGATGTGGGCGTCAGTAGTGGGCGCATTGCGGCTCTGGCGCCGCGCCTGGAGGACAGCGCAGCGCGCCAGATCGATGCCAGGGGGCGTATCGTCGCACCGGGATTTATCGATGTGCACACCCACTCGGACTTTACCCTGCTGAGCGCGCCAGGGGCCGACAGCAAGGTGCGCCAGGGCATTACCACTGAGGTAGTCGGGAACTGCGGCTTTTCACCCGCACCGGTGCGGCCACAGACGCTGGCACTTCTGAAAGAGTATACCGGCTTTTTGAACCCGCATCTGCCCTGGAACTGGCAACGCCTGGGGGAGTTTTATCAACGGGTGAGTGAGTGTGGCTGTGCCATGAATATTGCGCCGCTGGTGGGACATGGGGCGGTGCGCATCGCTGTCATGGGCTTCGACAACCGTCCGCCCAGTGCCACTGAGTTGGTCCAGATGCAGCGTCTGGTCGGGGAGGCCATGGAAGACGGGGCGTTTGGCATCTCGTCTGGGCTCATCTATACGCCCGGATGTTACGGCGATATGGCGGAGCTGGTGGCGTTGTCTGAAGTGGTGCGCGACGGCGGGGGTATCTACGCCACCCATATGCGCGGCGAGGGCGCCACGCTAGAGTCGTCTATCGCTGAGGCCCTGCGCATTGGCGAGGAGGCCGGCCTGCCGGTACAGATCTCGCACCTCAAAGCGTCAGGACGGGAGAACTGGGGCAGGATGGAACGCGCCCTGCAGATGATCGACGAGGCCAGGGCGCGCGGTCTGGCGGTGACGGCGGATATCTATCCTTACATTGCCGGGAGCACGACGATGACGAGCCTGTTCCCAGCCTGGACGCTCGAAGGTGGCATGGAGCGCTTTTTGGCCCGCATTGGCGATGCGGCGACGCGACGACGTATCATTGATGAGGTCCAGGGCGGGCGCGAAGGCTGGTCACGAGCAAATGGCGCGGTGGGCTGGGACGACATTGTGGTGTCGTCGTGCCAGAATCAGAAAGAGTTTGAAGGCAAAACCGTGGCGCAGATTGCTGCGGCCATGGGCAGGGATCCGGCCGATGCGATGATGGACTTCTTGCGAGCGGAAGAAGGGACGGTATCGATTATCATGTTCATGATGTCGGAAGCGAATGTGGCCCGGGGTATTGCTCACCCACAGGTGATGATCGGCTCCGACTCCCTGGCGCTGGCGACAGGCCAGGGCGGCAAGCCGCACCCGCGTACTTACGGCACGTTCCCACGCGTACTGGGAAAGTACGTGCGCCAGGATAAAATTATCACGTTGGCAGATGGCGTGCGCAAGATGACCTCCATGGCCGCTGCCAAGTTGGGACTGAGCGACCGCGGAGTGCTGGCGGTGGGAAAGGCAGCGGACATCACGATTTTTGACGCGGTAATGGTAGGCGACCGGGCGACGTTCGAGAATCCGCATCAGTTCCCGGATGGCATCGACTACGTCATCGTGAATGGCCAGATTGTGGTCGAGCACGGCGTCCAGTACCCGGTGCTGCCAGGACAGGTGTTGCAGAGATAATCGCTTTCAGTACTGGGGGATATGGTATGGACAAACCCACCATTCTCGTCGTCAATCCGAATACGTCCGACGCCATGACCGTGGCTATTGACCGCATTGCCTGGGAGGCGGCTGGCGCGAGTGCCAATGTGGCGACGCGCCGCAGTCTGCAAGGGCCACATACGATTGAGGGGCCATTGGATGCCGCTCTGGGCGTGGCCGGCATGCTCGAGGTGGTCGGCGCTTATCCGTACTCCTTTGACGCCGTCGTCGTGGCGTGCTTTGGTGACCCTGGCGTGGACGCCTTGCGGCTGCTGGTGTGCGTGCCCGTGATCGGCATTGGTGCCGCGTCGTTCACCCAGGCCGCATTTATCAGTCAGCGCTTCGCCATTGTCACCCCAGCGGTGGGCACGCCAGAGCGGTATGCCGCGGTGACTGCGGCCATGGGATTGAGCAGACAGTTTTTGGGGACGTATCAGACACCACTGGCGGTGGCGGACTTTGAGTCGGGGGAGCCAGCGGTGCTCGACACCCTGGTGTTCCACGCCCAACAGGCGGCCAAGGACGGGGCTGATTGCCTGCTGTTTGGCTGTGCCGGCATTGCGGACCAGATCCGCGACATCGAGGAGCGCGTGGGGGTGCTGTGCATTGCGAGTGTGGCCGCGGGGGTGACGCAGGCTATCGCGTGTACGCGCCATCGGCGTGCCCCGCTGGTGGGTGGACCGTTCCGGCGTGTCAGCCCAAAGCCGCTCGAAGGTTTTAATAATCTGGTGCGTCACTATACGGGGAGGGCGTAACATGCGCACGCTAGTCAAGAATGGTCGTATTGTCACAGCGGTAGACGATTATCATGCTGACATCCTCATCGTCGATGGCGTTATTACGGCGATCGGCCGTGGTCTCAGTGATGACGAGGCGGAGGTCATCGACGCGGCTGGCCGCATGGTGATTCCCGGTGGTGTGGATCCGCATACACACCTGGAGAACCCTAGCGGGACGACAACGACCAGTGATGACTTTCTCACTGGCAGCCGTGCTGCTGCGGTGGGGGGCACGACGACCCTCATCGACTTTGCCAAGCAAAACAAGGGCGAGACGCTACACTATGCCTATGACAAGTGGCAGGACAAAGCGCGTCACCGTACCTGTATCGACTATGGCTTCCACCTCATCGTCGTTGAGGCGGACGACGCGCGTCTTGAAGAAGTCCCGGACATCGTCAGGGCCGGGGTCACCAGCGTGAAGATGTACATGGCCTATCGCGGCCGTATGATGGTGGACGACGGCACCCTGTTTCGCACCATGCTAGCCTTCAAGGAGCAGGGAGGCCTGGTCGCCCTGCACGCCGAAAATGGCGATGTCATTGACGTGCTGGTGCGGCAGGCAGTGGCCGCTGGCAAGGTAGCGCCAAAATATCACGCGGTGACACGCCCTCCTATCCTGGAAGCCGAGGCCGTGCACCGCGCCATTTGCATTGCCGAAGTGGCTGAGAGCCCGGTGTACTTCGTGCACCTGTCGTCCCGCCAGGCCCTCGAGGAGTTGCAGCGTGGCCGTGACCGCGGCCTGCCGGTGTTTGCGGAGACGTGCCCGCACTATCTGGTGCTCGATGACTCGCGCTACGACCTGCCAGGGTTTGAAGGGGCGAAATATGTCCTGACCCCACCCCTGCGGCCTCCCGAGCACCAGGAGGCGTTGTGGCGGGGGGTGCGCTCGGGCGATATCTCGGTCGTCTCAACGGACCACTGCCCGTTCTGCTTTGCCGACCAGAAAGCCCTGGGGAAGGACGATTTTTCCAAGATCCCCAATGGTGGGCCGGGTATTGAAAACCGCCTGTCTCTGATCTATAACGCCGGCGTGCACGGTGGCCGGATCAACGACAACCAGTTTGTCAGCCTCATAGCCACGCAACCCGCGAAGATTTTTGGGCTGTTTCCGCGCAAGGGCACCATCGCGATTGGCAGCGACGGTGATCTGGTGATCTTTGATCCGCAGCGCGAATTGGCAATTTCCGCTAGTACGCACCTGATGAACATTGACTATAACATGTACGAGGGCATGCGGGTGCGCGGCAGTGTGGACGAGGTGTTGCTACGCGGTAAGCCCATCGTGCGCGAACGCAAGTACGTCGGGCAGCCGGGGGACGGGCAGTACCTGCCACGGCAGCGCTTCCGTGGCTGAGCGGTGCTGCGCTCCGTCTTGGGGAAAAGCCCCTCACCCCCCGTTAAAGCCTCTCACGGAGGGAGAGGGAGATGACGACCTCCTGCAGCCGTGCTATAGTGCCCATGGTAATGCATGGCCCGGCGCGTTTATAATGCTATTGTGACTGTAACCATTTTCTGGAGGGCTGGAGCATGCTAGCACGCGAAGAAAACGAACTGATCACTCGTATTAGTCCTGGCACCCCGATGGGCAATACCATGCGCCGGTATTGGATGCCAGCACTGCTGGCGTGGGAGCTGCCGGAACCCGATTGCCCGCCGGTGCGCGTCAGGCTGCTGGGCGAAGACCTGGTAGCTTTTCGGGACACGCAGGGCCGTATCGGACTGCTCGAGGAGTACTGCCCACATCGGCGCGTATCGCTGTTTTTTGGCCGCAACGAGGAGTGTGGCCTGCGCTGCGTCTATCACGGGTGGAAGTTCGACGTTGACGGTCACTGTGTCGATATGATGAACGAGCCAGAAGAGCTGAATTTCAAGAACAAGATTCGTGCCACGTCTTATCCCACAGTGGAAGTCGGCGGCACTATCTGGGCCTACATGGGACCACCGGAGCTGCAACCACCTCTCCCCAAGTTCGCCTGGACCCAGGTACCTGCGATGCATCGCCACGTAACCAAGGTGATTCAAGAGTGCAACTGGCTACAGGGCCTGGAAGGAGGCATTGATACCTCCCATGCCCAGATCCTGCACCGCGATTTTACTGCGACCATTGGCCCCACCAGCCGCGGGGCGAGGGGTGGTGCACCGACGGTGGAAGTTGACGTGACGAGCTATGGCTACCGTTACGCTGGCATTTACCCCCGGCCTGGTGAGGTCTCCTTCATCCGCGCCTATCACTTCGTCATGCCGTTCCATCAGCTCCGCCCCTCAACGACGGATAGTGGCAATCCCTCGGTGGCCGGCCATATCTGGGTGCCGATGGATGACGACAACACCATGGTGTATAACTGGGAGTACAGCACCACGGACGAGCCGCTGAACGAGGAAGACCGCCTCGAACGCCGTCTGGGCAATGGCTCGCTCACCGTCGACCAGACGACCTTTCGCTCGAAGAGAAATCGGGAAAACAACTACCTGCTAGATCGCCAGGCGCAGAAAACGAAGAGTTTTACTGGCATTGAGGGCATTAACACGCAGGACCGGGCCGTCCAGGAAAGCATGGGATACATTGTAGACCGCTCCAGAGAGCATCTCGGGCCGGCTGACAAAGCCATCATCCAGGCACGTCGACTGCTCCTGCAGGCCGTCAAGACGGTGCAGGAGGGTGGCACGCCCGATGGCATCGATCCGACGTATTACACAGTGCAGGCCGCCGAAGGCGTACTGCCGCGGGCTGCCAATTGGCGTGATGTCTTTACACCCGAGACGTCTGCCGTCGAGGTCCTGCAAACGGTGTAACCCGTCGTAGCTAGTGCTGCGCACGGCTACTGCGTAGGGCTTATTACCCCGCCAGTTTGGCGGGGGGTGTATAGCCAATTAGCCGTGCACAGCACCCCCGCCATACTGGCGGGGCCAGTTGCAGTACGCAGTACCCAGTTTGGCGGGGGGAGCTGCCGCATCTTGCGTATGCAAGGACCTCAAGCCCTCCATCACGTTACAAACGTAGCCCAGACAGACTTGGCGGCTTTGGCCGGGCTGCTCATAGCGTCCATCACGGCGGTGGCTTCATAGCCACAGTGCACCATACAATCGGCGCAGCGCGGGTCGCGACCCGTGCCATACTTGTCCCAGTCGGTCTCTGCCATCAGCTCCTCAAACGTCGTCGCATAGCCGTCAGCCATGAGATAGCAGGGCTTCTGCCAGCCCAGCACACTGTAGTTGGGATTGCCCCAGGGAGTGCACTGGTACTCGCGCCCACCTTGGAGAAAATCCAGAAAGAAGGGAGAGTGATTGAAGTCCCATTTCCTCCCGGCAAACACAGTGCGAAACAGCGCCTTGGTGCGTTCCCGCTTGAGAAAATGCTCCTGGTCTGGGGCTTTCTCATAGCTATACCCCGGCGACACCATGAGGCCATCGATGCCGAGCGTCGAGGCATAGTCAAAAAAGGCTCGCAGCCCCTCAGCGTTTTCGCCTTCGAAGACCGTCGTGTTGGTGGTGACGCGGAACCCTACCGCCTTGGCCGCCTTGATGGCTTGTATGGCGATGTCAAAAGTGCCCTCACGGCACACCAATTCGTCGTGGCGCTGCCGGAGACCGTCGAGGTGCACGCTGAAGGTGAAGTACGGGGACGGAGTAAATCGGCCCAGATGCTTCTCTAAAAGGAGGGCGTTGGTACACAGATAGACAAACTTCTTCCGCGCCACCAGGCCAGCAGCAATGGCGTCGATCTGCGGATGCAGCAACGGTTCACCCCCAGCAATGGAGACCACCGGCGCGCCGCACTCCTCCATGGCCCGGAAGCAGTCTTCTGGCGACAGGTTCTGGCGTAAGATAGCCGTTGGGTGTTGGATTTTGCCGCACCCAGCACAGGCAAGATTACAACGAAAGAGCGGTTCCAGCATCAACACCAGGGGATACCGCTTGTGTCCCTGCAAACGCTGCTTGAGGACATACGCGCCAACCTTCAGCGCCTGACGTAGTGGTATGCTCATCGCGATGATTCCTCTCGGCTCTTCCGGTATCCCGCTCTCCCGTATGGAGAGGCCGTAGCGGGGGTGAAGCCGTTCCAGAGCTGCATGCGCACTATTGTAGTGTTCTCCTGGTGTCCCAACAAGCGCTGTTTGCCCCCACGCGCATCCGGCAAGAGATCAGGCATCAAGCTGGTCTTCTGCCAGCGTGGGCGTATGCTGGCAGGCCTCGAGTTGCGTGCAGACATACGTCAGCGCCTCGTCCATATGTTCGAGAACTTGTTCGGCATACTCGCTGTTATTACGATGGGTGGCAAAATCCGCCGCCACAAACTGGGCTGCGGCAGCACAACTGGCATCGATGATGTACGTCTCACGATGTTCGATGGATACGCGGTATCTCACTCGCTCGTCTCCTCTACGGTCTGTGAGCGCGTGCCTGGAGAGGTACGCCCTGCGGTAAGGTGTACCGTATCCGGCGCCAGATGCCAAATAAAAACATGCTACAAGCGAGAGATCCTCCCGCCAAACTACTGGCCCCGCACCGGCGTCGTTACCCGTAATCCCAGGGTGTGGATCAGGCGCGACAGATTCGACGGCTGCAGACCGAGGAGTTTCGCGGCCTGGCTCTGGTTCCCCCGGGCCATTTCCAGGGCCTGGAGGACTTTGGCGCGCTTGAAGGTGCTGACCGCTTCCGCCAGTGGCAGCGAGGGATCAATACCCTGTGGGGGGGAGGGCGTATTGGTGGGGGGACGACCGGCCTGGCGGATCTCCAGCGGAAAATCGGCCGCCGTGATATCCGCGCCTTGGGACAGCACAACGGCTCGCTCGATGGCATTCTGGAGTTCGCGCACGTTCCCCGGCCAGTGATAGATGCGCAGCAGCTCCAGCGCTTCCTGGGTAATGCCAAGCCGAGGACGGTTCACTTCGCGGCAGTAATGGTCGAGGAAATAGTGCACGAGCGCCGGGATATCCGGCCGCCGGTCGCGCAGCGCGGGGAGCGTAATCGGCACGACATTGAGGCGGTAGTACAGGTCTTCACGAAAGACCCCACGCTGCATAGCCTGGTGCAGGTCACGATTCGTCGCGGCCAGGATGCGGACATCCACACGCAGGTCCTTGACGCCACCGACGCGTTGAAACTCCTTGTCTTGGAGGACGCGTAACAGCTTGGTCTGCAAGTCGAGCGCCAGATCCCCAATCTCATCGAGGAAGAGCGTACCACCGTCCGCCAGTTCGAACTTGCCTTTTTTTTGTGCCGTCGCCCCCGTGAAGGCGCCCCTCTCATGGCCAAACAACTCGCTGGCCAGGAGTTCCGGGGTCAGCGTCACACAGTTCACAGCCGTGAAGGGCTGGTCAACACGTGGACTCCACTGGTGGATAGCCCGCGCCACGACCTCCTTCCCCGTGCCGCTGTCACCCAGTAGGAGCACAGTCGTATTCGTGGCCGCCACAGTACGGGCGAGGCGTAGCGCCTCTCGCATCGCCGGACTGGTACCGCTGACCAGGCGGTAGCGGTCCTGGATCACCTCTTGGAGTGCCGCACCGGCATTGCGTACCCTCGCAAAAGCCTGCGTGCGGGTGATGGCGGTACCGGCTAAGCCCCCAAAAGCCGTGAGCAGGTCGAGGTCTGCAGCACTAAAACCCTCGGTCCTGGTCGTATTGATCGCCTCGATAACGCCAATGATACGATCGTGTTGCTTGAGCGGCGCGCACAGGATTGACCGCGTACTATACCCGGTCTGCTGATCAACACCCTGGAAGAACCGCGTATCCTGGGCGACGTCATTACACACCACCCCTTGCCCGGTCTGCGTCACCCACCCGGCGATGCCCTGCCCCAAGGCGAGACGAAATTCCTCCACCTTCGCCGGGCCCACCATCTTCACAAAGGCGAGTTCCTGAGCCGTATCATCCAGGAGCGCCAGGCTACATCCCTCCACCTCGAAGAGCCGTAGAGCAGCTTCGAGCACCACGGCGAGCACTTCGTCTGGCTCGACGGCACTCATCAGGAGTTGGTTGATTTCGATGAGACTTTGTAACCGCACTTGGGTCTGGTCAGTTGGGGTATGCATATCAGTACGATATTATCCAAACGATAACACCAGCATCACAAAGCTGGAGTATACGTGTTATACTCTCACTCCCTCACACCCAGGCAGCGCTCTCAGCGCTTATAAACACAAGCCCGAGGCAAAAAAGCATCCGTCTGCCTAAAACTGGCACAAACTTTGTATCAGAATTTGGCCGTCAGCACAAGAGATACACCGACTGACCTGACTGGTGTAAGGAGGTAGACCATGAAGACGGCAACCGCTACACAGAATGTGATACGCACTCCGTCCACATACTGGGCAAAGACAAAGACGCTGTCGAGGTCTTGGGCTTTCTTCCTGTGCTCAGGGCGACCGCAATGGCACCAGGACAAGGGGACGATGAAGCACCGTCAGAGCCCACAGGCAGGCTATGTGCCCCATCCACCAGCGAGCACTTTTAGTATGTTGGTCGAAAGCGACATCCTGAGGGGCAGCCGTAGCGTGTGCCCCTAAACTGTGAAACACCTCTCACGACATCCAGCAGGTAGTATCCTGCACGATCTTGAGCACTTCAGCCATAGAGAGCGCTGTCCCCTGGCGCGTGGTTTCGAGGCGCGTATAGTCGGGAACACACTGGTCATCCCACACCTGGGTCTGGGCCGGTGCGACGCGCGCGATGATGCTGAGTTCCTCTGCACTCGTGCGCTGGCGCTTGGCGGCCTCGGTGCGCTCCAGGGCGGTCCCCAATCCCTTCAGCCAGACTCCAGCAGTCGGTTTGAGGCTCAAGCTGTAGTGCTTGTCGCGCTCACGCAGGATCACCAAATCAAAACCGTGCGTCGTGTCTCGTGTATCATGGTGGGCCCAGGTGGCAAACAGTGCACTCGTCGGGTCTTCGAGGGCGACAGCGGTGAGGTGTTGCCTGGTGCCCGGCGTCCCCATGACCGGGAGCACGAGAGCGAACGTGTAGGCGCGTATCACATCGCAGTCATACAGCGCCACGTCACTTCGGACAAAGTCACGCTCGCGCTCGAACGGCGGCTGCAACGGCTCGGTCTCGTCGAACAACGGGGGTGTGGCGTGCGCTGCGGGATGTATGATATCCACACCAGCCGCGATACGCTCCACCAGGTATTGCAAAAAGTAAAACGTCCGCTGGACGTCGTAGAGGTCTTGCTGGGTCTGTGATAAGGCATGCTCCTGGCAATAGCGTAGATTGCGGCCACGAATGCCCAGCAGGACACCGTAGGGCGTATGCCACACAGCTGGTGTCGGCGCCAGCACACCTGCCTGCACATGCTGGATATACTCCACAATCTGCCGGGCTTCTGGCGGTATGCTGCCTTTATCCAGGAGCTCCTGTACCAGATACGCTGCCACAATGGCATCAAAATCGGGACGCCGAGGGAGGATCAATCTCACCTTGGGCAGATGGTCCCTCTCCACATGTTGTAACACCAAGTCTGGATGAGCATACACCAGGGCGGCTGCAGAGGCGTTGTCGGCTGCGTGAGCCATACTGGTCGTCTCAGACGCAACCATGCGGACCGCGCCCCGCGGCTGACGTCCAATGCGGCCAGGCCCACAGTATTGTCCGAGCGCAATCGTCACGGCGCCGGGAGAGGAGAGCCCAGAGGCGTTGGGAGCAACAAAATCTACGGCGAATTTGAGCAGAGGATGCCTTCCCAGCACCTGCCACACGCGTTGCACTTCGGAAAAGCCCTTGGGCATAAAGGCCAGCACAGGCAGCGTATGAAAATACCCCCCCAACAATTGGTGCGTCGCGTCGCTGACAAAGACGGAATCGACGGTGGCATACTGTTCCAGACGTGAGGCGAGGATCACCGCCGGGCCAATGGCCGTATAGTCCATCTTGCCATAGCAACCAATGTTGCCAATGATGGTAGGACCGGAGTGCACACCAATACGAATATGGATGGCTTGTTGGTGGTGCACGGCACGCTCTGTATTAAAGTCACGCAGGCGTTCGAGCATGTCGAGCGCGGCGTAGACGGCGCGATTGGCATGATGGCCCACCCCTGGCACCTCCTGGAAGATGGCCATCAGGCCATCACCAACGTATTTGTCCACATGGCCATGGTGGCGAATAACAATATCAGTCATCCGGGTAAAATAGTCATTCAGGGTTTGGGTTACTTCTTGGAGATCAGTCTCCGCGGCGTAGGTAGTAAAATCCACGATGTCAGACATCAGGACAGTGAGCACCTCACGTTGCCCGTCGAGGAGAAACGACCGTGACCCCATGTCTTGCCCATTGACCCGGCGGAAGGCACGCTGCACCGCCTCCTTGGGGTCAAGGCGTTCGAGTAACGCGTCGCTGCTGCGCACCAAATCGGTATCCCCAAGCTTTTCGGCCAGGTCGAGGGCGGTATGCACCTCGGTTCTGGCAGCCTCGATATCGCCGCTGTCCAGATAGAGCTGCGCCAGTTCCAAGGTCACCACGGCAACTTCACGCGGACACACACTCTCACGATACAGAGCCGATGCCTCACGTAACGCCTCGATCGCCTCTGGCCATTGACCCATGGTATGCAGGAGCCCCCCTTCATGTTGACGCGCTGAGGCGAGGCCAGGAATGTCGAGGCAGGCGCGAAACATGGGCACGGCGTGTGCACGTAACACGGTCAACGCCTGTTCTATGGCACCCTGTTGGCGCAGCAGTCGCGCCTGTCCAACATAGGCATGCGCGAGCAGGTCGGGGAAACTGTGTTGCGACGCCAGACGGATGCACATCGCCAGTGCCTGCGTGGCCTGGGCATCGTCCTGCAAGGCTATATAGGCCTGGGCTAAGCTATTGTAGTTGTGCGTGACCTCGCGGATATTGTCCGTCTGCGTACCCATCTCGATGGCCTGACCAAGCCTCTCCACGGCCTCGGCGTACTGCTCACTCGCCAGGAGCAGTCTCCCCAGATGTCCATATGTCACGGCTTGGCCGCAGACATCACCTATCTCAGTCTTTTTCGCAATGGCCTGGGTATAGCACGACCGCGCCAGGTGTGGTTTCCCCAGGGAGACGTAATAGGCTCCCAGATCGTCCAGCACATTGGCGGCTCGTCCGGACGTGTGTTGGAAGAGCTCGTAGGCGTGGGTGAAAAATTCGAAGGCGTGCTCCTTTTCCCCCAGACGGTCATAGACCACCGCACGGTAATGCGCAATGATCGCGGCCGCCTGTCCGTCGGCATCTTGTTGGTAGGTCGCCGCCTCATCCAACTTTTGCAGTGCCGTTTGGAGAGCATGTACCACCCCACACTGGACTGCCCCCATGGCCTCCTCGGCGAGGACAATGGCCACCATCTCCGACTGTGCCAATTGCTCATACAACTCGCGGGCACGGTCGAAATAGACTTGCCCAGTACGGTATCCCTGCTCTCCACCTTGTTTGAGCGCACACCGGCCGCCAAAGAGGGCCAATGCCGCTTGCTTGTTATATGGGAGGTCGCCGGTGAGGAGTCCCTGGACGGTGCGCAGAGCCTCAGCGAAGTGCCCCTGGCGTTCCAAGGCAATGACGGCATCCAATGGGCTTGACATGTCCTCTATACCTCAGCATGGCGGTAATCCCAAACCGCGTGTCGCCATGATATTGCGCAGAATGGTCGAAGTCCCTCCCTGAATGGTATAGGCCGGCGCGTAGAGATAGGCGCGCGCAATACGACCATCCAGGAGCGCCCGGTGCGAGCCCGGCAGCAACTGCCCATACCCGCCCATCA
>Ga0099827_10001260_pt1 | contig 12876 bp, 8 predicted proteins | sample CZO8metaG_FD_79339 | JGI IMG/M metagenome (GOLD analysis project Ga0099827, IMG submission 79339) | Vadose zone soil microbial communities from the Eel River Critical Zone Observatory, Northern California, USA - CZOApr15con1.8 metaG | ecosystem: Environmental > Terrestrial > Soil > Vadose zone ...
AAGATCGGCGGAGTAGGCCTTTTGCAGTAGAGGCCCAAAGCGGGATCGAACCGCTCGCCGGCAAACAGGTAATTGTTCGGTGTTGTACCGGTGGAAGCGATCAAGTTACCGAAGGCATCGTAGTCGTAGGTGTCGGTGATCGCTCCGGTTGAACTGAAGAGCCGACGCACGGAGACATGTCCATCGTATCCGTAGAAGCTCGTCATTGCCGTGCTGTTGATGCTCTGAGTTTCGCTGATGCGCTCCCAGTCCGTAGGAATACGTGCGTACGACGTTGCTGCTTTGGAGTTCTTCGACCACCTGGGCATAGCCGGTGAGGTTATTCGTATCAACCAGATAGTTCGTCGTTACCCCGCCCACGGTCTCCGCCACGCGGTTAACGCCTGATCCAATCCGACAGAAACGTTTTGACCCATGTTTCCTTTTTGAAGTTGGCGTATGTGACCGTATGATGGCACTAACGCCAATGTTCATGCGGTTCTGAGCGCAGAATCAACTCTTGGAGGTCCTGGACCTAATGGGTGAGAACCAAAATCAGCCTTTTCAACTGTCTTTCAGGTATACTTTCCACCATCATCGACGAAGAGGATCAAAACATGCATCGCAGACTGATTGTGTTGATGTCGATCCTCATAGCTCTACTCGGACAACTACCGGCGCAGACGACGAAGCCCGCGCCCTGGTCGGCGAAAACAGAGCGCACTGTGGGCGGCCCGGAAGCCGATCTGGTGGTTCGTACGGGTGACATCAACAATCTCGGCTTCGGCTGGCCGCAAGGATTCGATCCTTTCTCAGGACGATCAACGCCGCCGCACAGCTATCCGTGGACGCCCCCGCCGGGAGCGCCTGCCGGCACGGACCGCATCATGCTGGGGTCAGCCGTGACGCCGCAGGACGTGGCCACCCGGTCGGGCGACGGCTATGCCGGTTCCGCCCAGAGGCCTGACAGCATGCCGCAATCAGTCACGCTGGCTGTGGGCGATCTGCCTCCCAAGATTGACGCGATCGTTTTTCAGATGTTCCTCGATGATTTCCAGGCGCCGGTGTGGCATTCACGCTTTCAAGTGTCGCTGAACGGGACCCGTATCCCATCGTTTGAAGATGCGGTCAACTCGCTGGAGCAGACAGGCCCGATCGGCAAACTGGTAACCCTTAAGCTGTTGCCAGAGTATTGGCCGCTCCTACGCACTGGAACGGCGAAGTTGCTGATTGATGATCCTACAACCCATGAGCCCGACGGTTATGCTATCGATTTCGTGCGCATTCTGGTGAATCCGCATCCGTTCAAATACCAGGTTTCCATCACGGGATCGGTGGTGGACGCGGATACACATCGTCCTGTTCCTGGCGCCAGTGTGACCGCAGCGCTTGCGACTGCCAACGCCGATCCGCAGGGTAAATTTGCCTTGAAAGAAGTGCCGGCCGGCATGGTGGTTGTGAAGGCCAATGCACCCGGCTATGACGATGGTGTACTGTCACTCGATCTGTCGTCAGGAAGCAACGGCCAGGCCGATTTCCAATTGCACAAGCACCAGGAAAGAGCCGCTGACCTGGAGCGCGCCATCGCCGAAAAAGGTTCTGTGTCGATTTATGGACTCCACTTCGACCCCGGTTCGGCCACTCTGCGGCCAGACAGCACACCAACGCTGCAGGCGATTCTCACCCTGATCAACGGCAAGCCGGGGTCGCGCTGGATTATCGCCGGACATACGGACAACCAAGGCACATCTGACCTTAACCAGAAGCTTTCGGAGGCACGTGCGGCTTCGGTCGTAGCCTGGCTGACCGGGCATGGTGTGACGGCAAGCCGGCTGGTACCTAAGGGCTTCGGCATGAAGCAGCCGGTCGCCGACAACTCGACGGAAAGCGGCCGCGCGCTGAACCGCCGCGTGGAAATTGCACCCGCCCCATAGAAAGCAATCGCCAGGCGCAGTTCCTTTAAGAAACAGGTTCAAACCGTCGATTTGGCTGGTTGAATCAGTCCGCAATCCTGAGTTACCGCCGGTTGGGCTGGTTGTTCAAGATCACCTTTCCACCATAAATTCAAAGATATTGATTGAATTGCGCGTAAGCCGTGTGCCAGAATTTACGGCCAAATATGACAACCCCCTTGATTCGGTCTTTCGCGAAATGTGTGCGTCTTATCCTTCTGTGCGGGATCGCTATGCTCGTCGGCAATCCTGCCTGGGCCAGCTTCGGCGATTGCAACGACCCGGCCTACCTCGCCCATTTTGATCCGAGCCTCACCTCCGCGCACGGCTTTCTTTGTGTCGAGAGCGGTCGCCTCGCCGTCACCTCTGAGGCCGGCACAACCCACATCCGCATCATTCAGCACCTGGTCGCCGATTGGGCAACGCGTCCCGGTGCCCTGCGCGCGATCAAGAACGGTGTCGCTGCCTCTGTGCGGGCGATGGGAACACTGGGAAGCTTCCGCATTTCCGATGTCACGATCCTGCTCATCGACGGATTCGCACCCGGTGGCGGCGGTGAACGCTTCGGCGATATCGCTGCAGGAACGAATTTTTCACCCGGGGATGAATGCCACATTGCGGTATGGCTCCTGGGGCCAGGTGCGACGGCTGGCTATGGGGCCAGCATGATTGCCCATGAATTGTTTCACTGTGTCCAGCGATCGAGCCTCACGGACGCGCAGATGCGTACCACCGCGGGCGGAGGCGTTGCGGGAGGAGGAACGTGGTGGATCGAGGGCTCCGCCGACTGGTTTTCGACGGCAGCCGTGCCGCCCCCTTCCTATTTCCAAGATCGCGTACGTGCCTTCGATTCCGATTCCCCAACCGTCGCGCTGAACACGATGTCCTATGACGCATACGTCTTCTTCGCCTGGCTAGGTGGGGCCCACGGCCACGCGAGTGTCGTCCCTTTTTTGCGCGCCATGGCCTCGAGCCCTGAGCCGGGCGCGCAGCGTAGGGCGATGGCAAGTGCCCTCCCCGCCGCCGAGTGGCTTAGGTTTGCGGAGGATTATCTTGATCGGCGCATCCACGACGGGCAAGGGGCCTCGATCAATTCGACGCCCGTCCCGGGCGACCAGTGGGAATGGCGAGATTCGCGAACGCAAAATACGCGCCTCGAGCCCTTCGTCCTCGCGCGCGACCGCCTCAGCTTCCATTGCGGGAGATGGAATGTGACGCCGCGACCGGCAACCTCGCACGCTGCGCGTACGGAAAGTGGTGGAACCTGGGGGGAGGTCCCGGCGAACATCGACACGATTTCGGGCGGCAACAGCGATTTCCGCTTCGCTGGGATGAATGCGACGGCCTCCGAGGTTTCGCTCCAGATCGACGGCCGTCTTGCAGCCAGCTGCGCGGAGTGTGCAGGGACACGCGAAATCGATCGCTGTCTCGTCGCCACCTGGCAGATGTCGGTCGATGGTATGGAGCAATGGATGCGGGAGCACATCCACAAAGCCACCGTCACCGGAGTCTCCCAGGTGGGCAATACGCTGACGCTGAACTCCGATGGCACCTTTGCGACCGGTGCCTCCCGTGTGAACGTTCAGCTCCAGGGTTCCGGTGGAGTCAGCGGCCAGGGTGCGCTCAACGGCAATGCCAGCGGCCGCTGGTCAGCCGCAAACGGACATCTCAACCTCTGCCCCGACGAGAGCGCGATGAGCGGCACGATCAGCGTCACCAAGGGTGGGCACACGACCACTATCCCCCATCCGGCAAACGAAATGCCGCCCTCCTCGCGCGCATATTCATGCGCCAGCAACTCCTTTACGCTGACCACGCCGATAGGAAGTATGGGCAGCGCGGTGTCGACATACACAAAGACGACACCATCGCATTAACGTCCCCCTTTCAAGACGAGTGGGGTCTGGTCGAGGAGCGTGGCAAAGAGACGCCAATCTGCCATGACACAAGCGACGGGGGGTAAATCGTCGAATCGGTTGGGGCCGACCAGAGACGAAATCATTCGCGCTAGGAACGAACCGAAGCGCTGTCGAAACCGCGAGACCGGATACGGCCAAGCACAAGCAAACCAGGAATGGCTTCTTCCGCGGCACATTTTCAACTTTGGCGCCCGCAGGCAAGTGGTTCCTCCGAGAACGAGGTAGATGCAGGTTAGAGCAGGTGAGTATAGCCTAGCAGGCTGCGGCGCTCATAGAAGCTGATGTTATCCGGTGGGAGAGGACTTGGGCCAACAATTTGGCGTGGAAGGTGGCGGAAATCCCATATACTTCCGAGTTCTGCAAAACAAATGTCAACCCATCTCATACAACCCATCTCATAAATGTCACTGATGAATAAATGCTTGCATTGTGAGCGATGTTGGAAACCGTTAACCCGCTGATTCTGCGTCAGTTAGATTGTCGATGAGGTTTTTGCGGACCACAGGGACCGCGAACTCCCCGATCCGCGAGCTTCGCAAGCAAGTGCGCGATCTTAAGCGCGTGCTGGCGGAGAAGACTCTGGAAGTGGATTTTTTCAAAGGTGCCTTGCAAAAAATCGAGGCTCGGCGCCAGAGCAACAGGGGCTCTGGCGGGACGGCATCTACGAACAAATACGGGAAGTGATGCCGATGCAAGGCGGCCTGAGTATCGAGCGAATGTGCGATCTGGCGCGAGGACAACCTGCTTGCGGTACAGCCCAAGCGGTTCGTGACGACGACAGATTCGAACCACGCGCTGGAGATCTACCTGAACCTGGCGCGGCGCATGACGCTGACCGGAATCGATCAGCTCTGGGTGTCCGACATCACTTACATTCGACTGCGGGCGGAATTTGTCTACCTCGCCGTGATCCTGGATGGCTTCTCGCGCAAGGTCGTGGGCTGGAACTTGGAGCAAAATCTGACAAGCCGCTTGGTGATCAAGGCGCTGGAAACGGCCATCGAAACGCGAAAGCCGCTGCCGGGCTTGGTCCATCACTCGGATCGCGGCGTGCAGTATGCTTCGGCAGACTATGTATCGATCCTGAAGAAGCATGAGATGGTGCCGAGCATGAGTCGGCCGGCAAACCCATACGACAATGCCAGCTGCGAGAGTTTCATCAAGACGCTGAAACGGGAAGAAATCTACGCGAACGAGTACGAGAACTTGGAGGACCTGCGGGCACACATCGAGGAATTCATCGAGCGGTATTATAACCAGACGCGGCTGCACTCGGCGCTGGGCTACCGCTCACCGCAGGAGTTCGAGCAGCAAACCAACCGTGTCGAGGCGTGCTCCGGTGCGACAGTGAGATTCTTTCCGATAACAGACGAAGATTCTTCTACAGGGCTGCTGGGGAAAGGGACTCAAACGCCGTCCCTTCCCCAGACCCCATCCCTGCTTGTAGAATCAACGAGATGAGTTTTGGGAAGGACAAGTGTTGTAATGTGTAGCAAGGCGACTTTGTTTCACGTGAGGGTTCACATGAAAAAACTGTGGCGGGTGTAGCAACCGCGAACTGTCTCACTGGAGGGGTTCACCCCAGGTTTCTGTAGATGAATTTGTAGCTGCGGAATTTGAGGTGCCCCCCCCCCGCTCCTGAGACAATTTCCGTTGCGTCACTTTGTAGTTGCTGTTTGTTCGAACCCTTCACTTTGCACCCAGATTATGCAGTTTTGCGAACTGTACGAGGTTTTTGCAGAGCACAGCCCCTGGGCAATATACTAGATGAGTAAATGGATCTTCCGTCGCGAGACTTGCACTAACGAACAACTCAAAATGGAATCAAGAAGAACTATCCTGACGTTTGAATTTCTGGTGCCGTCAACTGCAAAAATGTATAAACTGCCCGTCACGGGCATTGAGCGAGGCGACAATGAGGATGCAACAATTGTGGCCTGCGATACTTGCAGGCATCATCGGTTGTGTTTTTACCGTGGCTGCGCCCGGACAGGTAGCTGTGTGGACCCAGCACAACACCAATACGCGCATCGGCAATAACAACTCTGAGACAGTACTAACGCCGACCAATGTCAACCGCAGCACGTTTGGGAAGCTATTCACCTACACCCTGGACGACCAAACGTATTCGCAACCGCTGTATATACCGGGACTCAAGATGGCGATAGACGGCCAAGTGCATAACGTTGTATTTGTCACTACTGTGAACAACACGGTCTATGCGTGGGATGCCGATAGCAACACAGCGAATGGGGGAAAGCCGCTCTGGGTGCGCAACCTGACGCCGCCCGGAACCAGGGTGCCGGATGCAAAATTTATCAGGGGTCTGGGCTCCTGTGGCTTTGACTACAAGGATTTCGCAGGGAATCTGGGAACGGTAGGGACACCGGTCATTGACACCTCGACGAACACTCTCTATGTAGTCACGCACGTGCTGGAGGGCCCGTATCAAGATCAGGCGGTACAGCGGATGCATGCCTTGGACATTACCAGCGGCAAAGAGAAGTTCGGCGGACCCAAGATCATCGAAACGAAGGAAAAGGACGCGTTCAGGGGCTTCAATCCGCAAACCAACAACCAGAGGCCTGCTCTCGCCCTGGTCAACGGCGTGGTTTACATAGGGTGGGCTTCCTATTGTGACATGGAGCCATATCATGGGTGGATCATCGGCTACAAAGCGTCGGATCTCTCCCAGGTAACGGTGTGGTCTGCAACACCCTTTCCCGGCGAAAAAGGGGGCTTCTGGCAATCGGGACAAGGTGTAATGGCCGATGGTGCCAACAATCTGTACCTCCTGACCGGTAACGGAACCGCTGACAATGGAATAGATAACTACGGCATGAGTGCCGTCCGGCTCACGCCGGATGCTTCAGGCGCTCTGGCGGTGTCCAGCTTTTTCACGCCTTGCAATTACGCCAATCTCAATGGCGATGACTTGGATATCGGATCCGCCGGGGTTATACCCATTCCCGGGACGGAATTAGTTGCTGGAGGCGGCAAGGAAGGCATGTTTTACTTGATGCAATCGGACAGACTGGGAGGCAACGGTCGCGTTTGTCCCGACGACATTATTCAAGAGTTTCAAGCCGTCTTTCCTCATCCCTCCACAGCTACCTCGCACATTCATGGATCTCCGGTTTACTACGACACCGGAACCGCTGAATACGTCTACCTCTGGGGAGAAAATGATTTCCTGCGCGTGTATCAGTTCTTCAGGCAATCGCCCCAGAGCCCCGCCCATTTCAATTCGACAGCGGCAGCGGCGAGTACTATGCAGGCTCCGCAGATTCCACCGCCTCCTCCTAAAGAGCAGCAAGGAGGCATGCCGGGTGGTTTTCTCTCTATTTCCTCCAATGGCACGTCGAATGGTATTGTGTGGGCCTTGGCTCTCTATGGCTGCAATGCAAACCACGATGTTGAACCCGGCATTCTCTATGCCTTCGATGCCTCCAACTTCACAGACACTGGGCCAACGCGACAATTAACTGAGCTGTGGGATAGCAAGCAACTGGCGAGCCGTGATGACGTTGGGTATTTCGCCAAGTTCACCTACCCGACCATCGCCAATGGCAAGGTATATGTGGCCGGATGGGGACCGGTTCCACCCGGTGAATTCAAGCAATGCTCGCCCACCACCGGCGTTCCTACCGACCGGGGGCAGCTTTCGGTTTATGGATTGATAAGATAGGCTGGCCCGGCGCAGGAAGAATCCCGCACCGGGCGTTGAGTTTCATGCGGGCATGGGATGGACGGCTCTGGTTTAAGACTATGACACGATCGGCAGAAAGTTCCACGGACATCAAATGGGGGCTGCTTACGGCACTCGCGCGAGCAGTATTTCTGGCGCTGGTTGCCTGCGCCTTCCTCGGCTCTTCAACGCCAGATCCCGCTGTACGGGCTCCCAGATTTGAAGTGTCAGACCTCGGCCCGCTCCAGAAACTTGCTTCCGACCTGGCGCCCGGCCTCAATTCCAAAGGGGACGTTGTGGTCTGGCGGCAAAGCGAATCGCTGTCCTTCGCGACTGTTCTGTGGACTGGTGGCCGGCCAAAGACGCTGGAGACTCCATCCGGGTACCGCAACAGTTTTGCTTACTCGGTCAACGACAACGGCAACGCCGCAGGATGGGCCAATACAACCTTGAATCCTGTGGACAGTTTTTCTATCGTTAACGCCGTCATGCTCAGCGATCACGGGGATACTGATCTTGGCACTCTGGGCGGAAGATGGAGCCGGGCTTACGGCATTAACAATCACGATGTCATGGTCGGAGTTTCAGAGTTGGTCAACAAGCAGCAGCGGGCATTTCAGTACACCAAGGGAAAAATGTCAGAACTCGCTCCTCTGGCCGGAAGCAAAACCAGCATTGCCTTTGCCATTAATGACGCTGGTGTCGTTGTGGGGGGCGCGGAATTGCCTCAACCGGATTCCGGGAAGATGGTGATTCACGCGGTGCGATGGCGCGACGGAGTGCCCGAAGATTTGGGGGCACTGAGCGCCAAAGGAGGCAGCCTGGCCTACGCCGTGAACAGCCACAATGAGGTGGTTGGAAAAGTCGATGTGGGAGAAGAGGAAACAGCCTTCCTTTACCGTAGCGGCCACATGACCAGCCTGGGTCCGCGCGGCGGGCGCGCGTTTGGCATCAATGATCAAGGACAAATTGTAGGCGTACAGCGGATGGGGGAAGAACATCCCCACGTCACCGGGTTCTTATGGGAAGCCGGTAAATTGTATGATCTTGATCGTTGCCTGCCTGCTCACAGTCCATATTCCATCAAGGGCGCTTTTCGCATCAACAATGCTGGTCAGATAGCAGCTATCGGCTTGTTGGGAAGTGAGCTTCACGCTCTCCTACTGACCCCCGAAAAGTGAAGTTGTAGTCCGCAAAAACCTCATCGGCAATCTAACTGACGTCGAATCAGCGGGTTAACTGTTGTCGTATTTTTGCTCCGGTTGACGATTTTCTCGGCTTTCTGGAGCTCAAAGGCTCCGAAAACACGATCCCGCCGGACAAAACCCGGGGAATCGATTAACCCTCTCATTTTGTATCAAGTTACACTTTGCCGACGAGGTTTTTGCGTAATACAGCACTGTCAAAGGTCGGTTCTGCCTACCTCTCTCCGGACCCGTTTGCTGCCGGGCATCTGGAGAACTTGATTCTGGCAAGCGGCAGTAACCATCGTCGGTCTTCGGGATCGGTGAATGCTGGACTCTCACCTTCCCTCCGCCAAGGACAGACCATCGAGCTGCCCGACAAAAACTCTGACAGGAATCCGCTTTTTTTGACATCATTCGTACTTAGTTAATTCTTCTTCGAGATCGCTTTTTAGCTGCACCGGGCTTACTGTAGTTGTCTGGCCTTCGGTTGTGGGAAAGACCGCTACCATGAGCTTGTCTTTCTCCATACCTGGAATCCACTTATTTAACCAGTCCTCCAGTTCGATTTTTTTAGGCTTATAGCCAAGCCATTCACCATGCGTGTAGGCCTCCGCAAATACGGGATGGGGCCACACGGGAACGTGCTCTCCCTCCTCTTTATCACCCATCAATACCCAGCCGTCTTTCCCGAGGCGACAGCTTCAGCTGGGCTACTATCACGGCTGAGAGCCGATCGGTTTGCCGCCGTTCGTAGGGAAGCACTACAAATCTCCTGTGAGCGATTTCCTGAAGCGGCACGGCCGTGGCTCGAGCGCGCGCTACTGGATTCTCATCCTGTGGTCCGCGGCTATGCCCAATCTCACGGCGAAAAACAACCGGGGGCAGATATCCGGCAATTCTACATTGACGCTCTTGGCAGATCTGATCCGCGCAGCGTGTATTCTGCACTCTCCGGTTTAGGCGAGACTGGTTGTTCGTCCGACGTTGATCTGGTTCTCCCGTATGTATCACACGAGGTTTCAAAAGTTCGCCGAGCCGCTATTCGTTCACTCGCCCGGTTGCACACAGGCGGATTTGTGGATTTGTTCGTGCAATATTTATCAGATGCAACCGCGAGTGTCTCGCGGGAAGCAATGAAAGCACTGGGGAAAAAGAGCCCATCTACTGGATGGAGAACGCATTTGGTACGTCTTTAGTAACACGGCGAGAGCACACAGTCGTCGCAATGCCCTTTTCTTGATCGCTCGCCTAGGTAAGTGGGAGAGCATCGTTTATATCATTGAAGCGCTGTGCACGGAAGATCAGGAGCTAAAAGAACTGGCTAAGAAGTATGTCCGGCGGTGGCAGCTGCAATTCAACCGTAGCTTCACCACGCCGACAGCGGAGCAAGTAAAAGGGTTGTCTCGCGCAATATCGCGATGCGGTGCGTTCGTCGACCAGCCTGTTAAAGAACTGCTCGAGTTTTCGATCCGTGCGTTTTGAGGAGGCCAGGCATTCGAAACAACTTAAACCTTTGAGTTGGAGACTGACGAAATCTGGTGCCAGCGGAGAGATTCGAACTCTCCAACACCTGTTTCTAAGACAGGCTGCTATTCCAATTCGCACACTGGCACTCTGGTGCACAGGGGAGGATTTGAACCTCCGTGTCCTCATATGAGGTAAACCGGGTTACCGTTCTTTGGAGCTATTGAATGTCACTACCTAAATCGTTCGCGGAAGAAATCATGGAGGAGCATCCAGATCTGCTCGAAACAACCCAGTTGATCGACGAAGCTTTTTCCGTCGTTCATCCGAATCCGGAGCGTATCGGATGTCCGCCGGTAAAATTCTTGCAGGAAGTTGCAATGCAACGAGCCGGGATCAAGAAGCTTCCCATCGAAACGCTTGTTCCCTGGGTCGACCACTTCAACAACTGCAGTCCTTGTCACAACGATATCGACCGCTTCGCACGCGCCATCGAAGAGGTCAACAACTAGATTCTTGACTTCCCACATGGGCGTTTCTCGATACGGATCCCTGACGCAACGTACTGATAACTTCCGGATAGCCCGTGATCCAGGAGCAATCCAGCAATTGAGACTGCCATCGGCGAATCACGTTCCATAAGCGACTTGTAGGCACCGATAGCGTTCATCGCTCAATGAGCCCTGCAATTGGATGTCGGAGGAGATTCCAACCGACAGAGAGCATGAACTGGACTCGAAAACGGGGGGATTTCTAGCGCGTTGGGCTGCGACAATCGCCAATCCCGACCCGACAGCTGGAACCACCTTTGGCGGCCTGGCGGTCGCCCCTATAGAGCGCTTACTTTTACCAGCGATGGAAAGCGAAGAGCACCGAGCAATAAGGAAGGCCGGAACCTCACGGATTGCCTGTGATCTCACCGACGTTGGCCACGGTGTCGCCCTTTTTCATCGAAGGCACACCACATATGTAAAGGACTACACCTGCGGCCGGCGCGTGCGCTTCGAAAACTATTTTGCCGAAGTAATCAGTGACGTAACCTATCTTCATTCCTGGCTCGACGTACGTGCCGCGCTGGACCAAGGGATAAAAAATTCCTGACTGCTCGCTGGTGACGGTATCAATCTTGCCGAACCAGACAGGATGCTCGACCATGGTCGCCGAACCCGGAAGCATCTTGAGATAGCGCATGACGCTGAACGTCCCTGCGACAAGAGCGTGCACGTCATCTGTCTCGACCGTTCCCGAATACCCCGCTTCGACGGCGATGGCCGGTTTGCCGCGCGTGTTGGCCGTGTTGTCGAGATAACGCGACGCGTTCGGATCTTTGGGGCGATCACTCCACACTATGATGTGATCGAGACCGAACGCCAGCACCATGTCATGTGTCGTTGCATCCTGTTTCGCGTTTCCGGTTTTGGGCCAGTAGCTGTAGGGACGCAGATTCTCATCAAGATCGCCGCCGTGGTAATCGATCAGATAGTCGCTGGTCTCCACTACCTGCTTGGTGATCAGCCACGATGCGCGCTCCGTCTGCGTGCCGTCTACCTTGCCCGGATAGAATCGGTTCATGCTCTTGCCGTCGACGGGATTCACGTGCGGAACCTTCTGCTCGAACGACTGGATGTTGACCAGCGGAACGATAATGACCGTGCCAGCGACCTGTGAGGGATCGAGTGATCGAATCAGTTCTTCCAAAGCGATGATGGATGCGTACTCGGTTCCGTGCGCACCCGAAACCAGAGCCAGAACCGGTCCCGGCTTCACGCCCCGAATCACTGCGACGGGAATCGAGGTAGCAGCGTCCACGCCGGCCGGTACATCGATGAACCCTGTGGCTTTTTGTCCAGGTGCAGCTGTTGCCGTTCCCACCGTAAAACTGCTCTGCGCGAGGGCTGAGAGCGTGCCAAGCACGAGCGTCGCGGTCGCAAGAGAAAGCCTGTAGCGATATTTCATAGCGCCATGAGTATAAGCCAATTAGGCTCCACACCTTGTGCTAGTATTTCGCTCCGCCGAGGAGGGACGCCATGATGGATTATCCCTACTCCCGGTTGGTTGGCAACCCGGAAGTAGTCCGGTCCTGCCATCAAGAGATTAGTCCTGAGTCGGCTTGTCGGAAGTAATCCGACTTTTCGGCGATGCTTCAGGAACCGGACTACTGAAACGCTCACCGGAGAAAAACAGGTTTTTATGGCGCCTGCAATACTCTCTCAAGGTAGGTTTCGTTAGGCAATACGCGCAATTAGCCCGGAATGCGGACTATTCGCGCGTATCCGGAGAAAAGTGGGTTCGCGGCAGACTGACTGGCGGGGGAACAGTCAATTCGAACCATCAGTACAGCTTTGATCCACGGCGAATCAGGAACTCATTTTCGATCTTCGGCTTCGGAGTCTCCAAGCAAGCGAAGTTCTCACCTTACTTCGTCAGCTATTGATCAACAAAGACAAGCTTGGGCTTGGCCTCTGAACGGCACCCTTTGGACGAAGTCAGCATATGGATGAGTTTTTGGACTACAAGCGCTTGCCTCAGCGTGGTTGTGGCCGCGGCGAGCGGTTCACTACCACAGTCGGTGATGAGCCGCCAGCCACGACTCCATCGCCCAGATACACTGCCCTCACATTGTGCTGGCCTATGGAGAGCTGAGTTTGGTAGCTTGCTTGACCGGAGGTGAGCGTCAGGATCGGGCC
>Ga0099827_10001265_pt1 | contig 12866 bp, 10 predicted proteins | sample CZO8metaG_FD_79339 | JGI IMG/M metagenome (GOLD analysis project Ga0099827, IMG submission 79339) | Vadose zone soil microbial communities from the Eel River Critical Zone Observatory, Northern California, USA - CZOApr15con1.8 metaG | ecosystem: Environmental > Terrestrial > Soil > Vadose zone ...
ACCGACCGAGGACGGTTCGCATTTTGTGTTGAACGGCGAGAAACGCTACATCACGAACGCGGCCATCGCGCACGTGCTCACGGTCATGGCGCGGACGCCAGTTCCCGAATCGAATAAGACCGCGATCACGGCATTTCTGGTCACGCCGGACATGCCTGGTTTCGAAATACTCGAAGCGCGGATGCCGAAGATGGGAATCCGCGGCACCGCCACCGGACGTTTCGCGCTCCGCGACGTCAAAGTCCCAAAGGAAAATATTCTCGGCCCGATGGGCAAAGGTCTGAAAGTCGCGCTGACCGTGCTCGATTTTGGCCGGACTACCTTCGGCGCGTGTTGCACCGGCGCGGCCAAGACTTGTTTGCGGTTGGCGACCGAACACGCGAACACGCGCAAGCAATTCAACAAAACCCTGGGCGAATTTCATCTCGTAAAAAAGAAAATTGCACGCATTGCCGCCGATGCCTACGCCATGGAAGCGATGACCACGATCACGGCGTCACTCATCGATCGCGGTCTTGAGGATTACATGGTCGAGACAGCGATATTGAAAGTCTTCACGACCGAGCGACTTTGGGAAGCGATCAACGACGCATTTCAAATCTACGGCGGATCGGCTTACTTTGTCGATCTTCCCCTGGAACGGATGCTGCGCGACGCGCGCATCAATCAAATCGGCGAAGGCAGCAACGAAGTGCTCACTTCATTCATCGCGCTGGTGGGAATGCGCGGTCCCGGAATGGAGTTCAAAGAAATTTACGACACGATGTTGAAACCATCGCGTGCGGGAATTGGTAAGGCGTGGACTGCTGGTATGCACCGGCTCGGGGCAGCGGTGCGAATTCCGGATATACCGGTGGCCAGCGCCGAACTGGGTTCATTTGCCATTCAACTCGGTCGCTTGATTTGGCGTTTCAATTTAGCCGTGAACCGCGCCCTCATTGCGTATCGCGAACCCATTTTAGACATGCAACTGGTCCAGGAACGGATCGCCGGCGCGGCGATGGACCTTTTCGCATCGACCTGCGTTCTCAGCCGATGGGACGCCGAACTTCAACTTGCCCGCCGAAACGGTGACTCTCGCCCCTCGACTAATGGCGCGGCCGACCTCTTCTTGCGGCAATCTTTCCGGCGCATCCGCGGTTTTCTCGCCGGATTAAAGAACAACGACGATAAAGCGCTGATCGCCACCGCCAATTCCGTCTTAGGCAAAGAAAACTCGACTGGCTGAAACCGACTTTTCCTGCCGCAATTTCCCGGCGCGTCCGCGGTTTTCGCCGGATTAAATAACAACGACGATGGGGCATCGCTAAGACGTGAAACGCGCTCATAGTTTTCGCGCTAAAACTAGCTCGGGCGGCATGAAAAATGGTTCAAAAGTACGCGCGGATTCTTCCGTCTATGGCTTCGCCTTCCCTCACCATTTTGATCCCGTGCCTGAACGAAGAGGTCGGAGTTGCATCCGTCGTGCGCGAGTATGCGACGGCGTTTCCGCAGGCCGATATTTTGGTTGTCGATAATGGCTCAGAAGATGGAACGGCCGCAGCGGCCAGAGCGGCCGGCGCTACGCTCCTAACCGAAAGACGGCGCGGTAAAGCGCGTGCGGTGGCGACAGCGCTCGCTGCGATCGATGCCGATTTGGTGTTAATGGTAGACGGCGATGGAAGTTATCCAGCTGAAGGCGCGAAATTTCTGGTCGAAGAATATTTGCGCGAGCCGGCCGATATGATCACCGGCATTCGCAGCGCGCAAAACGCCACGCGAATTTTCCGGCCGATGCATCAATGGGGAATGTCGATCTTCGCGACGGTTCTAAACTTGGTTTTTCGCTTCAAGCCACTCGACTTGTTTTCAGGGTTGCGACTTTTTTCCCGGCGGTTCTACCAACACGTACCGGTGCTGTCGCGCGGGTTCGAGTTGGAAATCGAACTGACTATTCAAGCCGTCGACAAAAGTTTCTCGATGACTGAAATCCCGGTGCCGTTCCGCAGTCGCACGAATGGTTCGGAATCAAAGCTCAGGACCATGCGCGATGGGCTGCGCATTCTGCGGTTGCTCCTCGTGCTCTTCCGCGATTATCGGCCGCTGGCATTTTTCGGAACAATCGGCGGAATCATCGCAGCCGCGGGTTTGGCGGCCGGTTCAGCCCCGATTCTGGAATACTTCCACACCGGCCTGGTCAATCGCTTGCCGCTGGCGGTGCTGGCTGCGAGCCTGATGACATTGTCGATCTTCGTCGGGCTCGCTGGAGTGCTTCTCGAAGCTAACCTGCGGTATCATCGCGAGGCCTATCACATTCAGATACGAAAGTTTCGCGCACCGATGCAAAAATCTTCGCGATCGTACCCACGCGTGCTCGCGAGCTGACGGCACGCGATGGCGACATTCCACATTCTAAGCCAGTACGTCTGGCCGGACGCTGCGCCGACCGGACTTTACGCGGAACATCTCGCGACGCGTTTGCACCAACAAGGCTGCGATGTGCGGCTGGTCGGTGGGCAGGGCAACTATCGAGCATTGGGCCGCGACAAGCCGCCGGTGCCGATTCTTCACCTCGAGCATTATCGCGGGCGACGGGGGAATCTCGCGCAGACGTTCATCGAGTACGCGTCAGTGAAACGCGCCTTTGCCAGTTACATCGACAACTTTGTTAGGTCAGCCGACGTGGTCGTTGTGACGAGCGCTCCGCCGAACACCGTCCAGCTCGCGAATCGCATCAAACGGCGTCGCGCGCGCGCGATTTACTGGTTGCAAGATTATTATCCGGAGCTCATTCGCGGCGTTCGCGAATACCCAACTTGTGGCCGTCGCGCTTTCAGTCGCTACTGGGATGGCCGGCTTTTACAATGGGACCGCGTGGTTAAGATCGGCGCGAACCTCGCGGGCCCAGCGCGCAATTCGGTTGTGATCCGCAACTGGCCGACAATCGCTTTCACAGAAGTTTCTGCGCCCGAACCCAAAACCGCACTCTACTCGGGAAATCTCGGCTATGGCCATGATGTCGGTTTGCTCGTCGGCGCATGCGAGCAATTGCGCGACCAGGGTTACAAGATCGACATCCATGCGGATGGGCCAGGCACGCGCCAGCTTCCAGCCTGGCTGCAAGTGCAGCAGTTGCACACCGAGCCGGAAAAATTCAAAACCGAGTTGCTGCGACACGAAATTCATCTGGTCGCGGGACAACCCCGAATCCGCCGCGCCATCTTTCCTTCCAAAGTCTGGAACAGCATCGCGGCTGGGCGCCGATTGATCTGCACCGGCTTTGAAGGCGAAATGTTTGATGAACTCGAAGCGGCGAAACACGCACGCTTCGAGTCGCATCTCGATCAATGGGTAGATTTGATCTCAAGCGCAGGAACGTCTCTCGCGACGCAACCTGACACACTACAAACGAAGCCGGCGGAGTTAGTGCCAAATCTTGAGCCGGCCGCGATCGCATGAAGAATTTTTCGACGACGATTGTCTCGAACGGCGGCTGGTCGTTACTCAACCACGTTGTGCGCGTCGGATCGCTCGCGGCGGTCATTATCGCGTTGAGTCGCCATTTTGGTCCGCAACGATTTGGCGCGCTCGCGGTCGGCCTCGCGCTCGTGCGAGTCTTTGCCGTAGTGGCGAGTTTCGGACTCGACCGCGTCGTGGTTCGCCATCTTGTCGATCAAGAGGAACGCAGCGCCGCCATCGTGCGCGAAACATTCTGGCTCAAACTCGGCATCGCGCTTCTGAGCTACCTGGCGATGCTGGGATTGATTTTCATTTTCGAACGCGGCAACACGTTGCTGCTTTGCATCGCTGCGCTCGCCGGCGGCGGATTGCTTTTCCAAGCTTGCGATGTGTTTGATTACGCGTTCCAAGCGCAGGGTCGCTTTCCACTGAGTTTTTTGGGACGCGGTGTTCCGATTTTGCTGAGCACGGCTCTGAAGCTCGCCGCGATACTCGCAAACGCGCCGCTTCTTTTCTTCGCTGCGCTGGAAACAGTTGAAGCCGCCCTTATCGGTACCGCGCTCTACTTCATTCACCGGCGAAGCGGCTCGCGGAGTACCGTGTCGATCTTGGCAACGACAGTTGTCTGGCCGCGTCTCATCGCGGAAGGATTCCCGCTGTTTCTCGGCGCTCTTGCGGTGATGATCTACATGCGATCGGACATTATCATGCTTGGGAAAATGGCTGGCTACCAAGTGGCTGGGATCTACGCCGCGGCATCGCAAATTTCCGAGGCGTGCGCGTTGCTCCCGATGGCGTTGATGCCGCCGCTTTTTCCCGTTTTGGTGCGGTGGCGTCGGCTCGGTCCCTATTTTTACAAACGTCAATTCGAGCGCCTATTTCTTATCGCCGCTACCGGCGGGTTTGTGTTTTCGCTAAGTTTAACTTTTGCCGCGCCGGCATTCGTCACTGTCCTTTTTGGACCCAACTATCTTCCCGCCGCGAATGTTCTTGTCGTTCACGGATGGACGATTCTGTTCATTTTTATCGGCATCACCCAAAGCGGATATGACATAACCGAAGGCCTGACTTGGTTCGCGACTTTTCGGACTTTCACCGGCGCCGCGCTTAATATCACCTTGAATTTGCTCCTCATTCCAAAACACGGCGCGGTCGGCTCAGCAGTGGCCACCCTTGTCGCGCAAGCTTTCTCGTCGGTTTTACTGAATGCGTTGCACCCGAGGACGCGGCCGATACTGCGCATGCAATTAAAGTCGATCCTGCTCTTGCCCGCGCTGCGCACGCTTTATCGCAGTCGGGACCGGCAAAACTCAGCAAGCTGGCAAGGACTCGGCAACCGGGTGACACTCGCGGATGGTTAGCGCGCTCACGACGCCGGTTGTCCTGATCTTTTTTAATCGGCCGGAGCGGACCGCGGAAGTTTTCGCAACGATTCGCGCCGCGTGTCCAGCGCAGTTGTTTGTCATCGCGGACGGGCCGCGGCTCATTGGGAAAAGTGACGCAAGCAAGTGCTCGGCGGCCCGCGCGATTATCGAACAAGTTGATTGGCCATGTCAGATTCTACGCCGCTTTTCCGAACACAATATCGGACTCCGGCAAAATGTGTCGGAAGGGCCTCGACTGGGTCTTCAGCCAGGTGAAACAAGCGATAATTCTGGAAGACGATTGTCTCCCTGAGTCCAGCTTTTTTCCGTTTTGTGAGACTCTGCTCGGACGTTACGCGCAAGATCGAGAGGTTGCGATGATCGGTGCCAATGCAGTTCCCCGTTGCAGCATCCGAAAGAAAAAATCGTGAACGCGGCGGCCGATCGTTATGTCCAGGAAGAATTCTTCGAGGGAATTACTCGCTGGCAACGTTTATACTGGAAGCTGCGCCTGCCGTTGCCGATCTGGCTCGTGCGCCGCGTGCTGCGCTGGCTCGGCCGCTGAGGTAAAGCTCCCGTCCGATCGGAACAGCCGCACCTGTTACGCCCCGCGCACTTCATCGAGAACTTCCAGGTATTTTCCTGCCGCCTCGACCCAGGTCGTGCGGCTTGCCCACTTACGGAAATCCTGCTTGGGCGCGATACGAAGCGCGAGAATTGTTTCTGTCCAAACCCTCGTCTCGAGCGGAAGAACGTACGGATAGTCGCTCGGCACGGTCTCCGTCAAGCTGGTACGGTCGCTCACGAGCGTGGGGCAATTGGCGAGCAACGATTCCTGCGCCGTTAGGCCAAAGCCTTCGTAGAGCGATGGCAGAACCGAGCAGAGTGCGGATTGGTAATAGAATGCAAGTTGTGAGCGCGAGAGCCTCCCAGTTATATGAATTTCCACCCCGTGAGCTTTGCAACGCGCAATTGAAGGGCCGAGAGCTCCCAAGCCTGATCCGAGCGTAAACACCAGCGGGATCTCTCGCAGTCGCGCATCCTCGCGCCACATTCGAAGCAAAAATTCGTGGTTCTTGTGCGGCCACGCGTTTGCCGCATAGAAAACATACGGCATCGCTGGGACAATCGCCGGTGCTGGCGACGGCAACGGAATAGGAGCTAAAGGGATGACAGTTGATTCCACTCCATAATGCCGCCGGATACGTTCCTGACTGAATTGCGAGCTGGTGATGACTGCGCACCGCTTGACAGTTCGCGGGGTCATAAATCTTCGAAACTTGCGCTCCAAGAATGGAACGCAGCGGGGAAAGTCGCGATCGAGCGTGTCGTGGATCGTGACCGCGCCTTTTCCGTTGAAGTGGAAAGGCAGCATTGTTCCGAAGGGGAACCATGTCACCCCTTCGCGTGGCAAACCCTTGCCGCTCAGACCGAGCCGCAGCATCGCCGCTGCTTTTGTCGCATTTCCCCGCATCTTCCCGGTGCGAATTTCCACGATTCGGCCTCGCCACTGCGGAAAAAAAGTTGCGGCGTTTTCGTTCAGATAGATTCGAACGTTCGGGTGCAGCCGGAGAAAATTTTCGATCAACTGAATCATCACCTCACCCGCGCCGCCTACAGTGTCCGGTTCAAAATTTGGAGCGACGATGTTCAGCAGCCATCGATCGTTCTTCATCGGAGCTTCGTATGGCCGCGATCTCTTTCGTAGAGCGGATAATCGGCGGACACATTTGCGAAGGTGTAGAGATCGCCTTCACCGAGTCGCGCGTTGAAGTCGGTGAAGTGCGCGATTCCTGCCGGCGCCACTCGGCTCAGAATCGGCAGAGCGCAATACGTCATCCACGGACGCAGCCAGCTGCTGCCATAGACACGGAAGCCCGCGACCGCGCTGACGATCCTGCGCGAATGATCGAGCCAGATGTCGATCTTCGCCGGATCGGAGGGAACGTCACTTGCCTCGTCCAAGTTGGAGAGGATCACGTCGGTAATCATTGGGACGGTTCGTGTGCATGCCCAACCTCGTTAGCTCATCGCGCGTAATGAAGCGCGCGGTGCCGTTCTTCTCCAGCGCGGCGATGGCCGCAGGGCTGAGGCCGAAAAGCGAAACGATGATCGGGCGTTGTTCGAGAAAAGGATCATTGCGGATAAGATCGGCCGAATACCACGCGTCGCGTGTGTCGAGGGCGACGATGTCCTCGTGCATGGCGTGAATCACCGCGGCCGTCCGTGCGTATGGCCTAACGAACGTCTCTGCTTGCCAGCAACGCAACGGCAGTTGAATGAAGAGCGACATGGCGACGCCGGCGAGGACGAACGTTCGCGCGCTGCGCTCGCCAACTAAGATCGACAATCGATTGAAGCCGGCGACGGCGACGATGACAAAACAGGCAAGCGCGCCGTAAAAATATCGGTAACCCCAGCCATGGGCTTGATCGAGATAGAAGAAGAAATAGAAAATAAATGTCAATGCGCAGCTCAGGATGGCGTCTTGCACGATCGGTTGCTCTTTGAAGAACTGTTTCGCTCCGAGAAAAGCCAAGAGCGGAGTGGCCAGCGAAGCCCACGCGATGATCAGGAGCAGATTCATCGACTGAATCATTGGCATACGCGGATTGAGAAATTTGAACACGGAACCAACCCCGCCGCCGCTTTGTACTTGATAATGTTCCCGCCAAAGGAACCAAAGCGCGCAGCCGGCGAAATAAACCAACGCAAAAATTACAACCGGACGCCAGCGCCGTTGCCACACGAGCCGGAGAAGAAACGGCAGCGCAAAGAGCGCGTGCACAATCGGCTGATGCAGGCCGATGGCAAGCACACCGACGAAGGGCGCCAAATAGAACCGGCGCCGATCGGGTCGCGAATAGAGCCAAAGCCAGATCGTGTTCAGAGCCAAATGCGCCGGCATGGAATACGCCGTCATGGACATGAGCAAGAACTGCGATGAACTCACGAGCAGACCCATCGCAACCAGCGCGTTCGTTTTCGATTTCGGCCAGATGTTTCGCGCAGCTCCGTAAAGAGCCAGAACGGTCACTGCGGCGAGGAACGGATTGAGCAATGTTTGCAGGTCGGCACTTTGAAAGACCGCGCGCATCGCGGCATACACGGGCAGGTAAGTCGCTTTCCACGAGTGGGTGGCAGGCAGATAGTCCACAAATGTCGGTTTGATGACGCGAACGGCATCGCGCCATTGTGCCGGGACCTCAGCCGTGACTCTTCCGCGCAGAAAAATTTGCGCTTGAAAATCGGCCATGTTCTCGTCAGCGGTGAGCGCGTAGTTGTGACAAACCAAATCCGTTCCGATCGCGCAAATCGCCAGAGTTGCAGTGGCGACGAGACCGATGATTAATGCCGGCCGCGCAAGCCGAGGCAGCGAGATAGCCGGGACTCCGCGTGCGAGCCAGATGATCGTCGCGCCAGTAAATGCGATCACAATCGCGAGCCCGGCCGGTTCATTTCTGGCAAAGAGAACATAGAAAACGTTGAACCAATCGCGCGAATCGGGATTGCCTAGTCGCGTCGTGCCGAGCCAAAGACCGAGCGCGACCCCAAGCGCCATGAGCGCGAAAATCCAGCAGAGTTTGGCGGTCAATTTCGCGTGCGGCGACGATGGCGTTGCGTTCGCGTGAAAAGCTTTCGCGGTCTCTGCTTGCGATGGAGCAGAGATCGGGACGAGGTTGATCGAATTCATTGCAGCTTGCGGGCGCCGTTTTCCCGAGCAAGCGGCACGCCAGTTGACGTTTCTTTTCCAGCCCTAGCACAAGACTTGCAGCAGCAGAGGTATGGGCCTCACCGCGGAAAGGACGCTGGAAATTCCAAGTTCGGGTAAGAGTCCTCTGACCGGCGAAGCATTACGTCGTCGCATTTCGGTTCGGGGGCCGAGCACCAGCAAAATTTTCGTGATGGTCACGATGGCTCTTATTCTGGCCGTCGGAATTTTCCTGCGCGTCTATCCATCTGCCGGCTTTAAGGGAATCGGATTCGACGAGCACGCTTATATGGTTTTTTTGAAGCAAATCGAAATGGTGGGTGTTCCGAACTACGATGCCGTGGTTCGTGTTTATGTGGAGCGCCAATACAAACAGCCGGATGCCGTTGTGCCGGCGACGCGCATAGGCTTTCTCGCACCGGCCTATTTCTTCGGCAAATTGCTGCATCTTTCTTCGTTTAACGCACTGCGCGCGACCAACTGCGGCGCGGGCATTCTCATGCTCGTGCTCAGCGGTTGCTTCGCGTATCGAATGGGCGGGACGGGGATGATGGTCGGGACGACCGCTCTCGTCGCCACGGCTCCACTCCAAATTTACCTTTCCCAACGCGCATTGATCGACGGCTACTTTGCATTCTGGGCTGTGCTGTCGCTCTGGCTAGCTTGGGAAAATCTGCAACGCCCCCGCCACTGGGGATGGCTCATCGCCTACACGTTGTCGTTGGCGGTGCTCGTCCTTACGAAGGAAAACGCCGCATTCGTCGTCGTGGCCATTTTCGGAGTGCTACTGTCGAACCGATGGCTGCGCCTGGGCACGCTGTCTCCTCAATTGCTCGTCGCCACGCTGCTCGGACCGACGCTGGCGCTGATGCTCCTTGCCGGAATGGTGGGCGGCGCCTGGGAATGGGCGCGCTTCTACCAAATGTTTGTCGCAAAATCGCGAACGAACTTCTACTCGATCTTCGCTCAAGACGGTCCCTGGTATCGGTATCTCGTGGATTTTATATTGATGTCACCCGTGGTCGTCGTGTTGGCCATCGGTCGCATCTTTCAGCTTCGAAAGGCGGATCGCGCGGAAGTCTTTATGACCGGGTTTCTGGTCTTAAACTTCATTTTCATGGCAAGCGTGACCTACGGGATGAGCCTGCGCTACGCGGCGTACTGGGACATGCTGCTTTGCGCGCTGGCTTCTTCACAGATCTTATCGCTAAGCCGAAAGTTTCCGAAGGTGCGCTCGACGATCCTGGCAAGCGGGCTCATCTTGATCGTGGGAATGACCGGACTTAGCCAGTACTATCGTTTTTTTATTAAGGGCGAGGTTTACGATCCGGTAACTGCCGCGCTCGTCCGGGCCGCGGATCTGCAAAAGTCTGCCAAGTGAACCGCAGCGCCACAGTCGACTAATGAGTCGACAAAGTCCGATCGATTTCCTGTTGTAACACAATAAATTGCGGCTGCGCTGGCTGAAGGTCGAGAGCGCGGCCGATCTCGTCGCGCGCAATTCTAGCATCGCCCCCGTTCAGGCACGCCCGGGCCAGCAGATAGTGGGTTTTAGGATCGCGCGGATTCTGCGCAAGCGCTTTAGCAAAGAAGGTCGCAGCAAGATTCCAGCGTTTTTCTTCCAAGGCTAGAATGCCAAGATTGTTGTAGGCCCCTTCGTGGTTTGGATCGAGACGCAGGGTGTTAAAATAATAAGATTTCGCCATTGGCTTGTCCCCGTGCCCGAGCCGAAGATTGCCCAAGGCAAAATTCACCTCCGCATTTTCAGGTACGTAAGCGTAAGCGACCTTTAGCTTCTGTTCGGCCAGCGGCAGGTCGTTCGACTCGAGTGCCTGCCAACCGGCATTGTAACTGTCCAGGGCCCAGAGCGACGGGTCGCGCTTCGGGATAGAGACGAACCAGGTTGCCAGAACTAAAAGCAAAACATAAATGCCAACGCGACGATAATTCGTTCTGACGCAGTTCTCCCAGAATATCCATGTGCCGTAAGCGGCGAAGAGAAGCAGGCCGGGAACCGCCGCGAGTCGGTAGCGCTCTGTCACAAAAACACTGAGCAACGAAACCATATGCAGGACAACCGCCGCAGTGATCCAGCGTGAGAGAGGCAGTGCGATCCAGGCGATCAATAGACCGGGAATGGCCAAGGCGGCGACAATTCCAAACCGCAGCCCAGGAAGAATTACGTGATGCTCCCGGAGCGCAGTGATCATGCTAAGGTCATCGTATTGAAATGCGCTCCAGAAATTGCACGCTTTCGTCCAGAGCAAGTTCAGCCATGCGCCGAAGTGGTGACCGATGTAAGCTTTCGCCTTGGCAAACCAGTAGACAGAAACTTCCGATCGTTTGAGCGGACGGCCGGCGGCTTTTTCGGCGACATTGATCGACTCCTTCAGCATTACTTCCTGACCGGCATGCAACCCGGGCGGGAACCGGGGATAGCCAGTCGCGAGCGGATTATTGCCGATCCAAAAATTCACGCCGCTGTGAGCGGAAAGAAACACCGGATCCCGTGCGACGAAATAGTTGTGGATCCAACAAGGCGAAGTGCCGGCACCGATTCCGAGAAGAAGAAGGGCGATGGCACTTAATTTCGCTATACGTGACCGTTCATGACTCGGCGGCGGCGGCTTGAAAATGATGGCGGCAAGGAGCAGCGGAGTAAGGAAAAGGATGGTCGCAACACCCATCGCAGCGACGCCGGTGAACAAACCATAGACGAAAGAGGCGGGCCCGCTCGGCGCTGACCTTGTTCGCACGATCAACCAGAGCAAAAACCAAAAAATAAAAACCGACCACACTGTCGGCATTAGGATAACTGCGTAGGCCTGCGCCGGAACAAAAAATGCCCAGCCAATAGCGGCAAGTATTCCGACGAAGTGGCCGCCCTTCCGCAGAACAAAACTCAGGAGGCCGCCGTGAGTTTTTCCTGACTCCTCTTCCGACGATGGCGAGAAAACGCTGACGCCGAGCTTGTAGAGAACCACAGCCGTTCCGGCATCGAGGCAGGCCTGCAACAAGCCGGGAACGAATGGGCCATAGCCTGCCAGTTTATAGATCAGCGCAAGCAAATAGGCATAGAGTGGCAGACCGTAGAAGGCGAGATGATCTGTGAGTTGGCCGTGAAGGATGCGTTGCGCCCAATCATCATAGAAGTGCATGTCCCCACGCATGGGGAGCAGGAACGGAGAACCTGTCAGTCTTGTCAGGACAACGATGCGCAAGAGAAAGACAGCCACAAAAATGTAGTGGCTGGCGCCGACAGAGTGTCGGAGGGCCGATTTCAAGAATCTCACGCCGCTATTCAAGCACGATGCGTGCGCCCGGCATAACAGGTTTGCGGTGAAGTGCATATTCCCGAAAAAATGTGAAAAAGCGCTGACCTTGGCATCAACACTGCTCCATAAAGACATCTCCACGATCGTATCGCGGAGCGCAGTCAAACAAACAAAAGATAAAGAAAGCAATAGCATGTTAAACGCCATCAATAAACGCCGCGGGGGCTTCACCCTCGTGGAAATCATGATCGTGGTCGCGATTATCGCGCTGCTCGCGGCGATTGCCGTGCCTGGATTTCTCCGGGCCCGCAAACGTTCGCAGGCCACTCGAATCCTAAACGATCTGCGCATGATCGACTCCGCGGTCGATCAATACGCGATCGAAACCAATCGGGTCACCGGCAATACAGTTGCCGTTGCCGATTGGACGAACTACCTGAAAAAAGGAACGGTCCTTTACAATACGGGCAAGGACCTTCTCGGCAACGCCTACGGTGCACAGACCGTGGACACACTGCCGGGGGTTCCGGCGCTCAGTTTCGCCGGGTTGTCGGACGTTGCACCGTCAGAGTTCTGGTCGCCCTACCCGATCGCCCCGTAGGAATCTGGCGACGATTCATTCTCCTGTCATTCCCGCAGAGCGGGAGTGGCAGGGAATGAGTCGTGCGAACAAGACTCGGAAGTCGGCCTATCTCGCAACTGTGTCTCGTGCTCGCCTCACCAACCCCGCTCGTTAGACCGAGAATCACACACCCGGTTCCGTGTCCGCGCGCAGTTGGCGATTGGGTTTCAATTTCCCGCCTGTCGAAACTCGCGACTTATCTGCGCAAAGAATGGCTGCGTGTTCTTCTTCTCATCGTTATCGGCGTCATCGTGCGCGCGCCGGCCCTGCAAGGAGAGCGCATCTGGGACGATCAGTATTTGTCTCATGACAATCCGTTTATCAAGAGCCCTCTCCTGATCCTGGAGGCCTTTCGGCACTATCTGTTTCTGGACTCGTTCTCGGCCCATTACCGGCCGGTGCAGAACATCTCATTCATCGTCGATTATTTTTTTTGGAACACCGACTCGTACGGC
>Ga0099827_10001266_pt1 | contig 12864 bp, 10 predicted proteins | sample CZO8metaG_FD_79339 | JGI IMG/M metagenome (GOLD analysis project Ga0099827, IMG submission 79339) | Vadose zone soil microbial communities from the Eel River Critical Zone Observatory, Northern California, USA - CZOApr15con1.8 metaG | ecosystem: Environmental > Terrestrial > Soil > Vadose zone ...
GCCACCCGGTCTCCATGCCGACCTCGTCCCTCAACGTGCGATAGAGGTCGACCGAGTTCATCATCATCCGCGTCAGGCTGAGCGAACCGCGAAGCTGGCCGACGAGCCCGGCGGAGTGGAACGTCGAGCCGCTGGTCAGGCGCGCGCGCTCGACCAGGACCACTTCGGTCCAGCCGAGACGCGTGAGCCAGTAGAGGATCGACGCGCCGCCGACACCGCCGCCGATGACGACGGCGCGCGCATGGGTCCTCAAGAGCTCGTTAGGCGCGTGCCTCCACGGGTGCCGTGGCCGGCGTTTGGGTCGCTCGGCGCTGAGCGATCACCCAGTAAACAAACCCGACCACGATGATCGCCCCGAGGGTGAACTCGTAGATCGGGATGTTGCTGAGGAATCCCGGGATGGTGACGTTGGGCAGGGCGCTGAGCGGTGGGTTCTGGCCACCGACCGATGCGTTGCGCGGCCAGAGGAAGTTGATCTCCATCGCGACGCCCCAGGCGAGGCCGAGGATGTTGACGATCACTCCCCAGCTGCCGAGCTTGAAGGGTGCGCTGTCCTTCGGCCAGCCCTTCAGCCTGGCCAGCAGGATGGCGATGTTGCCGAGGATGTAGGAGAGGTAGATCATCCCGGTCGCGCCGATGGCGATGATGCCGGCGCCCGCGTAATAGACCAGCGGCAGCCCGGCCAGCACGCCGACCACGATGCAGGTACCGATGGGCGTGTGTAGCGAGGAGTGGACCCTGTTCCAGTAGTGGCCCAGCGGCAGCTTGCGGTCGCGCGCCATGCCGAAGGCGAGGCGGATGGTCGAGGTCTGGATGGCTAAGCAGCACACGTAGATGGCCGCAAAGACCACCAGGAGGTAGAGGTTGGCGGCCCAGCCGGGGAAGTTCGACTGGATGATGGTCACGAGCGGGAAGGGATCCTTGCCGGCGTTGATGTCGGAGACGAACTTGCTCATGTCGCCCGGGATGGCGATCACGGTCGCGAACAGGAAGATGGCCCCGATGATCGCGGCGCCGATGATGGCCGCGATGACCGCACGCGGCGCTTCGCGCCTAGGGTTCTTCGTCTCCTCGGCCAGGGTGCTGGCGGTGTCGAAACCGTAGATCACGAACAGGGACATGAACATCGCGGCGAGGAACGTCCCGGCCTGGTTGCTGAATCCGGACCCGAGGTAGCTGGTGTCGGTGAAGACCGACAGCGACTGATGGTGATAGAAGAGGACGAGGATCAGCGCGAAAACCACCATGCCGAGGATCTCGAAGACGACCCCGGGGTTGTTCACGAGAGCCACGACCCGCCCCCCGAAGATGCTCAGCAGGGTCGTGCTCAAAAGCACCAGCGCCGCGACGTTGCGCTCGGTGTCGAGGTCGGTGGCGATGCTGGTGCTAAACACGTTGTTGATGAGCGGAATGAGCACGAGTGGAACCGTCGCGACGACTGCGGCCACGGTGAGCACGCCCGCGAACAGGTAGATCCACCCTGTGAACCACGAGTAGGTGCGGTTGGAGAGGTACTTCGTCCACTGGTACACCGATCCCGCCACCGGAAAGTGCGAGCTGACCTCTGCGAAGTTGAGGCCGATGAGCAGCTGGCCGATGACGACGATGGGCCAGCTCCAGAAGAAGAACCCGCCGGCGAGCGAGATGCCGAGGATGAACAGGGTGAAGATGCCGGTCGACGGCGAGATGTACGAAAAGGCCACGGCGAAGCTGGAGTAGACGCCCAGCACCCTGCGGAGCTCTTGCTTGTAGCCGAACTTCTCCAGGTCGCGAACGTCAACATCGTGTGCGGATTCCACTGCTTCCCCTCCCCTGGGTGAACCCGACTGCTATTTGCTCGGGGAAGCTATCACCCGTTGCGAGTCGCGTCAACGCGCGCGTTGGACGCAACGACGGCCCGTCCGGCGCTGCCCAGCCAGCCGCCCGTCAGGCCCAGCAGGGCTCCGACCAGCAGGGTGAGGACGACCGGCACCGCGGCGGCGTGACCGAAGCCCATGATCGCGGCCAGGCTGGTCGCGGTCGGGCCGAGCCCGTAGCGGGCGTGAGTGGCGGCGAGCGGGACGAGCCAGGAGAGCAGGCCGATCGCGCCCGACGTGGGGATGGCGGCGCGGGCCCGGGGCAGTACCGCGCCGACCGCGAGGCCGACCAGGAACGGCGCCCACCAAAAGCCGAACAGCACGCCGGTCAGCGCCAGCAGGGCGGCGACCAGGACGGTGACGTAGACCCTCACGGGTTCAAGCTCCAGGTCTTGATGCCGGTCGCGGACTGCGCCTCGTCGCCGCTCAGCATCGGCTTGAGCAGCCCGTCCCACCAGGTGTCGACGCGGTTCGTGTACCAGCTCGAGGCCGGGTTCTCGCTCTGCCCGCCCGGATAGACGCCCTGGAACGTGTGCGTCCCCCAATCGACGACCATCCTCCAGCTCGGGCCGTGGGTGGAGGGAAAGTCGCCGGCCGCGAGCGGCGTGTTGGCGTCGCCGCGGTCGGCTCGCGGCCCGTAGCTCAGGCCGCTGACCTGGGCGAGGTTCTCCAGCTCACGGGTGTGGACGCGGCCCCACGACCACCTCAAGGGGTCATTGCCGAGCTGCCTTGAGATGGCGGCGATCGCCTTGTGGAACGCCGCCGCCTGCGCGTCCGCGGCGGTGCGTGACCCCACGCCTGGTGCGCTGAACGCGCGGTTGCCGGTGTCGTGAAGGGTCCACGTCTCAAGGTCCTGGCCCAGCGCGTCGACCACCTCGCGCATGTCGACGTGGACCGCGCGGGATTTCCACCACGGCCTGAAGGTCTCGGCGAGATAGGCGGACCAGAACACGTTCCAGACCGTCGCCGCGGAAGAGGTGACGTCCATGCGGTAGTCCCAGCTCGCGAGCAGCCGCATCGCCGCGGTCTCCTTCGCGCTGAGCTTCGATTTGGCGAGAGTTTGCAGCAGGACGGGGACGATCTCTGATGCGAGGAAGTCGCGCGTGTCGGTCTGCAGCGCCTGCATGTCGGTGGCGCTGAGCTTGCCGGGCTGGCTGAGGACTCTGTTGATCTCATCGGCACGGTAGCCGGGGTCGAAGAAGTTCGAGGCGGTGCCGATGTAGTACGGGTAGTCCCTGGTCACCTGGCGCTGGTTGGCCGACCAGATGTATCCCGCCGGCGGGTTGTAGACCTGCGGTATGTCGTCGTAGGGGATCGTGCCTGCGACGTCGTACGCGCCGGTGCCGGGCATCGGCAGCCAGGGCTGGCCCTTGTTGATCTGCGGGAAGTAGCCGGCAGAGATGAGGCCGATGTTGCCCTTGTCGTCGGCGAAGACGAAGTTGTGCGTCGGCGAGAACCAGCCGCGGAGCGCGTCGCGAAACTCCTGCCAGCTGCTCGCGCGGTCGATGTTCAAGAGGACGGAGAGGTCCTGGCTCGGAATGTTGCCCGCCCACCACACAGAGGTCGTCTGGCCGCGCTCAGAGATGACGGGGCCGTGGACGCTCCATCGGACCTTTACATGCTGGGTTGTTTCGCCGAGCACCGGGATGTCAAATGAGACGGTCTTGTATTCGTTCCAGCTTCCATTCCAGAAGTACATGCCGGGGTGAGCAGGGTCCTCTTTCTCGACGTAGAAGAAGGTCTGCTGGTTCTGTGCGTCGGTGAGGCTCCACGCGATGTGCTCGTTGTGGCCGATGAGGATGACCGGCGTGCCCGGGATGCTCACTCCCGCGGCGTGGTAGCTCGGCGCGTCCATGGTCAGCTGGAACCAGATCGCGGGCAGCGTGAGGTGCAGGTGCGGATCGCCGGCGAGGAGCGCGCCGCCGGTTGCGCTCTTGGCGGGCGCGACCGCCCAGTTGTTGCTCGCGCCGCCTCTGGCGACGAGGCCTTGCGGCAGCGCGGCAAGGCGGTCGTACAGCGGCTGCAGTCCGTCGCCGTCCAGGGTCGATTGCGGCGGAGGCAGCTGGCCGATGGGCCTGATCGACGGCTTGCCGTATGGCCCCGGGTCGTATGGCGCCTGCACGTTGGGCGGAAGGATCGGAAACCACTCCGACGTGAGGTCGGCGCCGAGCTGCTTGCTGAGCAGCGCCATCACGAGCGGCGTGTCCGTGAAGTTGAGGGTCTGCGTCATGTCGCCCTTGACGAGCAGCGAGTCGATGGGCGTCCAGTGCTTGGGCTGGTAACCGAGCAGGGTGAACATCGCGTCGAGCTGGTGGGTCGCGACGGCCTCGGAGATGCGGTCGTTCACGCCCTGGGCGTAAGCGAGGAGGGCTTCGCGTGATGGGTCGCCCGGCTGGAGCTGGTTCCACTCGGCCCGCGCGGTCTCGAGCAGGCCGAGCTCCAGCTCGAAACGGTCGGTGTCGAGCGCCGCCTTGCCGACGATCTCCGAGAGACGGCCCGCGCCCTGGCGGCGCATGAGGTCCATCTGGAAGAGCCGAAATTTCGCGTGCACGTAGCCCATCGCAAGGAAGAGGTCGTGGTCGGTCTGGGCGGTGACGTGTGCCGTGCCGTCTTGCTCGAGAACGACTTTCACCGGTCGCTGCAGCCCGTCGAGGCGCATGGTGCGGTCGGTGACCTGTGCGTCGGCGGCCATCGTCCAGGCGCCCGTGGTCGGGTTGAAGGCGGCGCCGAGCGCGGGCAGGCCGGCGACCGGAAAGAACGCGACGTACAGCACGGCCGCCGCCACCAGGATGGCCGCGGCGAGGTTGAGGAATGGCAGCCGGGCGCGGCGGCGCCGGCGCGGCGCGGCCGAGGTTCGCATCGCCGGTCGTTCGGCGACGGCGGGCTCGGCGGTCACGCCCGGAAGTGTAAGCACGGGAGAACGTCCCCTCCCGTGGAACCCCTCTATTCAGAGGGATGTCCGTCGGCGTCTGGGCGATCTAATTGCTACTCAGCGCGGCCGAACGCTTTGATCTCCTCCATCTCGGCAGGTGTCAGCTCGCGAGGGGTCTGGCCGCGGTTGACCTTCTCCGCCTGGACGTGATGCTTGATGCTATCGACCACCTCGGGGTTGGCCAGCGTCGTGATATCCCCCGGACTGGTGAAGTTGGAGATTCCGGCGATGACACGCCGCATGATCTTTCCCGACCGGGTCTTCGGCATGTCGGCCACAATCCAGACGTTCTTTGGGCGCGCGATCTTGCCGATCAACTGCTCAATCGCCGCCGACACCTTGTCCTCGACTTGCTTGCTCGGCTTGAGGCCAGGCTTCAAAGCCACGTACATCTCCACCGCCCGCCCTCTCAGTTCGTCCATGACCGGGACGGCGGCAGCTTCGGCGATCTCGTCCACGGTCAGAGTCGCCGATTCGAGCTCTTTGGTGCCGAGGCGGTGGCCGGCGACGTTGATCACGTCGTCGACGCGGCCGAGGATCCGGTAGTACCCGTCGTCTGCTTGCAGCGCGCCGTCTCCCGCGAAGTAGGGCCAGTCGCGCCAGTCCTTGCTGTCCTTCTTCTTGTTGTACTTCGCGTAGTAGGTCTGGACGAACCTGTCCGGGTCGCCCCAGATGGTCTGGAAGATCCCGGGCCAGGGATTGCGGATGCAGATGTTGCCGGCCTTGCCACTCCCTTTGGGCACTTCCTTGCCCTGCTCGTCCAGGATGGTTGGATACACACCCAGCACGCCAGGACCGGCACTGCCAGGCTTCATCTTGTCGAAGGCCGGCAGGGTGGAGCACAGAAAACCGCCGTTCTCCGTCTGCCACCAGGTGTCGACGATGACCGCCTCGTCCTTGCCGACCGCGTGGTGGTACCAGCGCCACACCTCAGGCTCGATCGGCTCGCCGACCGTGGTCATGTGCTTGAAGTGGTAGTCGTACTTCTTGGGCTCGTCCGGACCGAGCTTGCGCAGCATGCGGATGGTCGTCGGGGCGGTGTGGAAGATGTTGACTCCGAGCTGCTGAGCGATCCGCCAGGGCCGTCCTGGATCCGGGTAGGTCGGCACTCCTTCGTACATGACGCTGGTCGCCGCGAGCGCCAGCGGTCCGTACACGATGTAGGAGTGTCCGGTGATCCAACCGATGTCCGCGAAGCACCAGTAGGTGTCTTCAGGATGGATGTCCTGGTAGTACTTGGAAGTTCCGGCGACGTATGAGAGGTAGCCGCCGGTGCTGTGCTGGGCGCCCTTCGGCTTGGCGGTGGTGCCGCTCGTGTACATGAGGAAGAGGGGCGCTTCGGCCGGCATCGAAACCGGCTCGACGATCTTGCCCTTGTAATCCTGGAGTACGTCGTTGACGATGAAGTCGCGCCTCTGGACCATCGGGGTCTTCGCCGAATACGTGCCGGGGTGGCGCTGCCAGATCAGCACCTTGTCGACCTTCTGGCCCTCTTTCTCCGCCGTCGCTACGGCCTCTTCCGCTTTGACTTTGTGGTCGAGCAGCTCGCCGTTTCGGTAGTACGCGTCCATCGTGATCAAGATATTGCTCTGCGAGTCGGCGATGCGACCACCGCACGCCGCGCCACTGAAGCCACCGAAGACCTCCGAGTGGATGACTCCAAGGCGTGCGCACGCAAGCATCGTCACCGGTAGGTCGGGAACCATCGGCAGGTGGAGGGTCACGCGGTCGCCCGCCTTAAGCCCGCCGAAATCGCGCAGCAGCGCCGCCATCTCGTTGACGCGTCTGTAGAGCTCCTGGTATGTGATTGATTGCGTGACCTGGTCTTCGGGTTCCGGGACCCAGATGAACGCGGCCTTGTTGCGGTACTTGGCAAGGTGGCGGTCGACGCAGTTGAAGCTTGCGTTCAGCTTGCCCCCGACGAACCACTTCCAGAAGGGCGCGTTGCTGGTGTCGAGCGTCGTATGCCAGTACTTGTCCCAGGTCAAAAGGTCGGCATATTCCTTGAAACACTCCGGAAAGTTCTCTTCCGCGAAACGATCCCGGATCGCGGGGTCATTCGCGTTTGCCTGGCCGATGAACTTCGCGGATGGGTAGTAGTACTCCTCCTCGCGCCAATGGACCGCGATCTCCGCTTCGGACACCTGGACTTCGGTCGCGTCCTTTACGTCAGTCATCTTTGCGAGGTTACCTGGGCTCGTCCCGTAGCTCCTGCCCGGCTTTCACTCCACAGTGCAGCGCCGACCGGCAGGATGGGCGCCGGCCGCATGCTGTTGGCGACGACCGCTGCGGACGTGTACCACGCCACGAGGGCGGTGAGGATTCCGACCCAGCCGCCGAACTTGATCAGTGCCTCGTTGTTGCCGAAGAATCCGACGAACAGCAACAGCTCCGTGATCTCGAGCGTCAGGAACACACCAAAGGTGGCGACGTTTGTGCGCAGGCTCCAGACCATCATGTAGGTGTTGAAGATGAAGAACGCCAGCAGGAACCAACCGAGGTCATTCGTGACGTCCTTCGCCGGCACCTTGCCCGCCAGCACCAGGACCACAAAGCTTGCCAACGCCAGCCAGAAGGCCCCATACGTCGAGAACGCGGTGGCGCCGAACGTGTTCCCGGTCCGGAACTCCCACATTCCGGCCGCGAACTGGGCCAGCCCGCCATAGAAGAAGGCCAGCCCCACCCACGTCAGGTCCGGCGCCAGACCCGCGTTGTGGGTGCTCAGGACGAACGTGGTGAGTGCGAAGCCACCCAGCCCGAGCGCGGCTGGATTGGCGATCGCGACGGCCGACGGAGCAGATCTGACTTCAGCCATCTCCTGAACTCCTCGCAGCACCAGGGCGTTCAGCCCTGGGCAAAAACCCCCCGATTACAGCGCATTACGATGGCACCGCGCCGAGTTCATGTCAAATTCGCATGACTGGCGTTTTCTTTGCCTCAATTCGCCCCTCAACCTGTTGCGCCAGGTCCCCAGCGGTCTAATCTTTCATGCTCAGGAGGGCCCGCCGGGGGAAATTCGGGCCGACCTGAGGGAAGGAATCCGGGGGTGCAACCAGGAATAGTCGGGCTGCGCGGTGCGCTGATCGCCGCCTGGGAGGCGGACCTGCGTGCCGTGCGCCAGGACACGTTCGATCCGGGGGTCGGGCGCGAAGCACTCGTGTTCATGCAGCGCTTCTACGGCTTGATCTCGGACCTTCGGGCGCCGATCCAGCGGTCCTGGGGGCCGGGCGGACACGTGCACGTGGTGGACTCGCCGGACGTGGGCGGGCCCGGTCCGCGGGTCTCGCAGTCCCGAATCCGGCTGCGCAATCACGGCGACCTTGTCGCGGTCGAGCTGTTCTCATACGCCGACGGCTCATACCGGGCCAACCCGTCGGCGGGCCTGGACCGCGACATCCGCGTCGTCGAGATCGAGCCGCTCGCGTACGTGAACGAGCTGTATCGCACGGCCGTGGATTTCCTCCAGGTCTCTTTGAACCTGGACTTGCTTCTGTCCGGGCCTGGGTGGTTGTTCGAGCACGTGGCGGCGAATCACTTCGTCGAGTCGGGCCTCTGGGCGTCGCTGGGCGAGGTGTATCGGTGGGCGACGCGGGAGTTTGCGGTCGCGGAGAGCTTCGAGAACGTCGCGGCGATCTTCAGCCCCAAGGCGGAGGCGAGCGGCGCGAACGGTTCGAATGGATCCGCGGCCGATTTCGATTTCGCGCTGTCCATCGAGCAGCTGCAGCGATACCTCGAGCCGCAGGCGGACCTCGGGAACTTCCTCCAGCTGATGCACATCGCCGTCGACGCCGACCAGCAGGACCGCGCGCTCGAGAGCGCCGAGGTCGCGTCGACGCTGGCGCTTGACCCCGCGGCGGTCGCGAAGCTTGGCCGCCTCGTCGCGCGTGCGCCCGACGTGTGTCGCGAAGGCGAGTTCGCCCTGGACTTCTCGTCGTGGACGTTCCTGCCCTCGTACAACGTGCACTTCTTTCGCCGCGTGCACACCATCGACGACTTCCTGGTCGTCCAGGCGACGCTGGTTCCCCGCGCCGCGTCCGAAGGCACGACGATCACGACCCCGGGCGAGGGCGGCAAGGGATTCAAGGTCGAAGATGGCGCCTCGCTGCCGGACGGGATCGTGACGTTCTTGATGACCGACGTCGTCGAGTCGACGCCGCTGTGGCTGCAGAGCCGTGCGTCGATGTACCAGGCGATGCGGCGGCACGACCAGCTGTTGACGTCGGCGATCGAGTCGAACAACGGCATCGTCTTGAAGGAACGAGGCGAGGGTGACTCTTTCTTCGCCGTCTTCCTGCGCGCGACCGACGCGGTGGCGGCCGCGGTCGAGGCGCAAATGGCGATCGAAAACGAGCAGTGGCCGGACCAGATCTCGCTTGCCGTGCGGATGGCGGTGCTGACGGGGGAGGCGGATGCGGCCGACCGGGACTACCGGTCGCCGGCCGTGAACCGGTGCGCGAAGCTGCGGCGGCGTGCGGTAGGGCGGCAGGTCCTGGTCTCGGAGACGACGTACTCGATCGTCGCTGACATCCTGCGGCCGGACATCAGGTTGGTGTCGGTGGGGAAGCGACGGCTCGAAGGCCACGACCGGCAGGAAGAGGTGTACGTGGTCGAGCACCAGGACGTCGACCTGATCGCGGGGGTGGCCGAAGACGAGGTGGCGGCCGTCTAGGGTCGTTCTGCCGTCTGTCGGTGTGTCGTTCTGTCGTTTTTTGATTTCGCCGGTCGTCGCCGTGGGCGTGGATGCCGCCGCGGGTGCCGCGGTCGCGGTCTTAACAGGCTGGGTTGACGCCCCGGGTACGCTGAGGCCGGTAGGCCGGCGGGGGAGGGACGGCAGCAAGAAGGGAGGGACCCCGCCAGGGGTGTTTGCCTTCCGCTGGAAGGCCCCGGCGCGAAATGCCGTTGAATGTGAGGCGATGGCAACCTCCCGCAGCACCACCGGCGCCGGCGTCGCGATCGACCGCTTCTCGGTCGTCCTCGTCGCGGTCGCGGCCACGCTCTGGGCGACCGACACCTACTTCCGCAGCCAGCTCGTCACCCACCTATCGGCGACCGAGATCGTCGTCGCCGAGGACGGCCTGATCACCGTGTTCCTGGTCCCGATACTGATCCGCAGCGCCGGTGAGCTCCGTAAGCTCGGCCCGCGCGGCTGGCTGGCCGTCGTCGGCATCGCCGTAGGCGCGCAATCGCTCGCCACCATCCTGTTCACGGCCTCGTTCCAGGTCGCGGCGACCTACCAGGTCTTCGCGGAGACGTTCGTCCTCCAGCAGACCCAGCCGCTGATCGCCATCCTCCTTGCCTGGATCGTCCTCGGCGAGCGCCGCCGGGCGTGGTTCTGGCCGGCCGTCGCGGTCGCGATCCTCGGCGTCTACCTCGTCCTCTTCGCCCAGGATCCAGGCGCGCCGCTGTCGGCGCTGCAACGCGGAAGGCTCGAGGTCGGGCTCCTCGCGCTCGGCGCCGCCGCGTTGTGGGCCAGCGGCACGGTGCTTGGCCGGTTCGCGCTCGGCGCCATCAACTTCTGGTCGATGACCGCCCTGCGTTTCACGCTCGCGCTGCCGGTGCTGGTCGTCATCGTCGTCGTCCAGTACGGCCTCGCCGGATTCACCCACTATCGCGTGAGCGACTTCGTCCCCAACCTGCTCGCGATCGCGCTGGTGCCTGGCCTCTTCGCGCTGCTGCTTTACTATCGCGCCCTTTCGCGCACGCCGGCGTCGCTGGCCACCATCGCGGAGATGGCTTACCCCGTCGCAGCGACTCTCATCGCGTCGGCGCCGCCATTCAACCAGCCCCTCTACCCCGCGCAGGTCGTCGGCACGGCGCTCCTCATCGGGGTGATCGTCTTCCTCAACCTGACCAAGGACCGGGCGGCGGAGATCTCGCCGGCGGCGCTCAAGCTCGCGGAGAGCTGAGAAGAGCGAGAAAAGAGAAAGGAGAGACGCAAGACCGAGTCGAGCTGACGGGCTAGCCTCGGGCGTACTCCTCGCGCCTGCCGCGATATGCGGCGCTCGCTCTTCGCCAGCTCGTCCACGCCCCGGCGATCATCACGACCAGGAAAACCGCCAGCGCGATCGCTAACAGGCATGGTCCGACCTTCCCCGCGCGCACCGCGGAGAGGAGCGGCGCCCAGTCGACAGTTGCGGCGGCGTTTAGCCAGGCGATCGCTCCCGTGGCGAACGCAAGCGTGATGAGCGTCCAGCGCTTCTCCGCGCGTGACATTTGCGCGATGTCGAAGCGTCGCTGGCGCAATGACATCGAGACTTTGCCGAGCCGCGTGAGCAACACGAGCCACACCACCAGCATCACGAGACCGATCGACAACGCGATCCATGGATACGCGGTCTTGTCGATGGGTGACAGGTCTGAGGATCCCGCCCACGCCGCCATCGGCAGCGCCCAGATCAAGCTCGTCAGCGCGGCAAAGCCAGTGCGTCCCCAGCGATCGACGAGCCTGCTCATGACAGCGCGTACTTCTCGGCGAGGTGCTGCTCGAAGGTGACGCGCCCATCCCGGTGCGCGGGCGAGGTCAGGCGGCCTTCGGCGATCTGCCGGCTGAACTTCACCGGAAGACGTAGGTCGATCATGCGTCGTTCATCATGGCGGGCGGTGAGCCAGGACCGCGCGAGCGACTTCATGTCGCGGACCTCCGGGCCGCCGAAATCGGGAAGCAATCCGCCCGGTTCACCAAGCACGACGTCGACGACGCGGCGCGCGACTTCATTTACGTCGACGGGTTGCAGCTGCCAGCCGTAGGGGACGGCGATGAGGCCGGGCACACGCGCGAATCCACGAAGGAGAAGCTCGACGAAGCCATGGAACTGTGTTGCGCGCAGGATCGACCACGGCACGACATCTTTGCGCACCTCGGCCTCGGCCGCGAGCTTGGTCTTGTAATACGGGTAGCCGACTCCGTCGATGCCGACGATGGAGAGGTATACAAAATGACAGATGTTCGCTTCGTGTGCCGCGGCCAGCAGACGGCGCGTGCCGCGCACGTCGACGCCGCGACCCCGCCAGGGCTCGCGAGTCGCCGACGCGGCATGGACGATCGCGTCCATCCCCGCGACAGCCCTGGCCAGGCCCGCGCCCGTGCGCAGGTCGCCCTGCACCGCGTCGACGTGGCCGCGCGGCTGGCGGCTGAAGATCCGCGCGCGATGTCCTGACTGACGGAGGCGCGTGACGACGTGCCGACCGAGATTGCCACTGCCGCCGGTAACCAGGACGTTCATGGTGTCTAGCTCGTTGGCGCGAGTTGCTCTCCAAAGAATTTCAACGTTCGGCGCCACGAATCTTCCGCCGCATTCGTGTCGAAGGACGGTCGCGTGTCGTTGAAGAACGAGTGCCGCGTGTCCGCGTAGACCTTGATGTCGTGCTTGATCTCGTATTCGGTCAACGCGGTGTCGAGCGCACGGCCCGCGCCCGCGGTGAAGTCCCGTTCTGGATATGAGCCGACCACGGGACACAGCCGCTTGACCGCGTCGAGCGGCCGCGGGTTGGTGGCGTAAAAAGGGGCGATGGCCTTGAGGCGCGAGTCCGTGCAGGCCCACGCGACGGCGAAGCCGCCGCCCATGCAGAAGCCGATCGCCCCGAGCCGCCGCGCGTCGACCTCGGGCAGCTTGGCGAGGTAGCTGAGGGTCGCCTTGAGGTCGTCGATGCCGGCTCGGTTCACCGAGCCGATCAGCAGGCCTGCCATGTAGCGAGTCATGCACAGCATGCGGTTGCGGCCGGTGAAAAGGTCGGCGGCCAGGGCGGCGTAGCCGGCCTCCACGAAGCGCCGCGTCACTGCACGCATGTGGTCGTTGAGCCCGTAAGCCTCGTGGATGACGACGATTCCGGGGAAAGGTCCGTTCCCATCGGGAAGGGCCAGGTACCCGCCGCCCCGAAGCTCGCCGGTCGTGATTTCGCGCGTCTGCATGTTGAGGTGAGGTTGGCAGAGATCCTAGTCGCGCTTCGAGGATGGCCGACTTTGGCGGGTATTCTTAGGTTGCCCAATCGAGACCGCGCGTGGGCCCGTGGCGCAGTTGGGAGCGCGTCAGACTGGCAGTCTGAAGGTCAGGGGTTCGAATCCCCTCGGGTCCACCA
>Ga0099827_10001268_pt1 | contig 12862 bp, 7 predicted proteins | sample CZO8metaG_FD_79339 | JGI IMG/M metagenome (GOLD analysis project Ga0099827, IMG submission 79339) | Vadose zone soil microbial communities from the Eel River Critical Zone Observatory, Northern California, USA - CZOApr15con1.8 metaG | ecosystem: Environmental > Terrestrial > Soil > Vadose zone ...
GCTTCGCCACGCCCTCGCGGGACGTCGACGCATGGCTGAGGGCCGCCGTGGGACGCTAGCCCTTCGGCGTAGAGCACTCTCATCTCCTCCTTCATGCCGGTTCATCCCGGCGCTTTCCGGAAACTCTCCGCCAAACCACCGCAGCGCCGGTACCGGCCGCCGGACGGCTGACCCGCGATCGCCCTCGCCGACCACCAGGTGCCGGGCACCTGTCCCGCTGGACTATGCCAAAGCCCTGCTGCCCAGGCCGGAGCGGATAAAGTCCGCTGTCGACCCGGCCCAAGTCTTCAACTTTCCTCAAGCCATCCCGCCGGACAGCCCGGCGACTAGCCGCCTCGAAGAGTCACCCTCGAGCGCGGCTGAGTCGCCGGGCTGATGTGCTATCAGCTATTCCAGATCTGGAACTCCGAGGCCTGTCCGGCGGGCCAGCCGGTGTTGGCGGTGAAGTTCAGCCGCACGTATCGGGCGCTCGCGGACGAGAAGGTGATCGTGACTGTATTGCCGGTTGACGGATTGAACGTGTAGCCAGCCGACCCGACGATCGTGGTGAACGTGGAACCGTCGTTGCTGCCCAGGATGGACAGGGTCTGGGTTCTGGTGCCCCATGAAGTCGATGGCGGAAGGTCGAGCACGATTCTGCTGAAGCTCTTCGTCGCACCCAGGTCGACTTCAAGCCATTGGGGGAAAGCATTGTCGGTGGTCTCGAAGTAGGTGCTGGTATTACCGTCCACGGCGTTGGCAGGTACGTACGTCTGGGTGAATCCGCTCGCCGAGGTCGGCTGGCCAAGGGCCAGGTTGGTGTTCACCGAACCGGCCCCGGTGCCGGTCAGCGCGATCGTGGTCGGGCTGTTGGACGCATTGCTACCGATCGTGAGGACGCCGGTGCGGGTGCCTGACGCGGTCGGCGTGAAGGTCACGCTGGCCGTGCACGAGGCGCCGGCCGCGATCGACGACCCGCAGTTATTGGTCTGGGTGAAATCGCCGCTGGCGCTGATGCTGGACACCGTTGCCGTGGCGGTCCCGGTGTTCTTCACCGTGACCGTCTGCGCGCTGCTGGTGGTGTTCACCGTCTGGCTGGCGAACGTCAGAGATGCGGGGGCCAAGGACAGAGTCGGCGTTGTAGTGCCGCCAACTGCTGGGAAGACCGCGAAGTCGGAGATCTGGCCGGCCGGCCAGCCCGTGTTCGCGGTGATGTTCACCCGCACGTACCTGGCGGTGGTGGGGTTGAACGTGATGGTGACCGTGTTGTTGTTGGCATTCGGGTCGAAGGTGTATCCGGCCGAGCCCACGATCGTCGCGAAATTCGAGCCGTCGGTGGATCCGAGCACCGACAGCGTCTGCGTCCGCGCGCCCCACGCCGTCGAGGGCGGGAGCCTCAGGGTTACCTGGTCGATGCTGAAGTTCTGGCCGAGGTCGACCTGCGCCCACTGCGGGAACACCCCGTTGGTGCTCTCCCAGTAGGTCGACCGGTCGGAGTCGGTCATATTCGCGGCGACGTACTGGCCGTTGGCTGAGTTCGCGGAGGCCGGCTGGCCGGCGGCGAGGTTAGTGGTGCTGCCGATGCCGTTGCCGGACAGGGCAACGGTCGTCGGGCTGTTGTTGGCGTTGCTGGTCACGGTCAGCGTGCCAGTACGGGCTCCGGCCGCGGTGGGCTTGAACGACACGGTTACCGCGCAGGAACCGCCGACCGCGATCGTGCCGCAGTTGTTGGTCTGGCTGAAGTCCCCGGTCACCGCCACGTTCGAGACGGTCGCCGAACTGGTGCCTGAGTTGGTCACCGTCACCACCTGGGCCGCCGCGGTCGAGCCGATCACCGTGCCGGGGAAGGACAGGCTCGCCGGGGCGCCGTTCAGTATCGGACCCGGTGCGACCCCGGTACCGGTGAGGCTTACCGTGTTGGTGATGCCGCCGGCGTTGACGGTGAGATTTCCGGTGCGGTTGCCCGTCGCGGTAGGCGCGAACGTCACGCTGACCGTGCATGATCCGTTCGCCGCGATCGACGAGCCGCAATTGTTGCTCTGAGCGAAGTCGCCGCTGGTGGAGATCGAGGAAACGGCCGCGGCCGAGCCAGTCGGGTTGGAGACCGTCACGGTCTGCGGCGCGGTCGTCGAGCCGGTGGCGGCCGAGCCGAAGTTCAGCGCGCTCGGACTCACCGTGACCACGGAGGGCGGATAGGGCGGGTACACCGGGGCCGGCCAGTTGCCGCAGTACGGCGTGCCGCTGATACCTGAGTTGCCGCCGCCATCGGTCACCGTGAAGTTACCGCCCTCGCAGCTGTACACGGGGGCCGGTCCGTTGACGCCGGTTGCCGTGACGTTGGTGAACGTCGCCGTGCCGCCGGTCTGCTCCTGCAGGGCGAAGGTACCGGTCCCAGAAATGGTGACATTGTTGAGTGACACCCCGCTGACGGTGCCCTCGACCCACTGGACCGCCTCGAACGGGCTCTGCTCGATCAGCGCGTTGGTCACGTTGATCGGGCCGGTGATCGCGCCCTGGCTGCCGTCGAACCACAGCGCGCCGACGCCGAACAGCCAGTTCGGGTCGAGGCTGCCGTCTCTGATCATCGTGTTGTTGGAGATCGTGGTCAGGCCGGTCGGGGTCGAGTTGAAGCGCTGCCCGACCTGGATCCCGCCGCCCTGGGTGATTCCGGAGTCGACCACCAGGTTGCCGGTGACGGTGTTGTTGTTGCCGCCGTAGATCGCGATGCCGTTGGCGAGCTGCTGCAACTGCACGGTGTTGTTGGAGATCGTGTCGCCGGAGTCGGCGCCGACGCTGGCGTCGGCCCAGGTCGCGATGCCGTCATCACCGGTATTGCGGATATTGCTGTTGGTGACCGTCGAGTTGGTGACGCCGCCGTGGAAGTTGATGCCGTCCGCTGTGGTGTCCCTGATCCGCATGCCGCTGAAGGTCAGGCCGTTCATCGGCCCGTCCATCCAGGCGCCGACCTTCAGGTGCTCGATCCAGATGTTCGACCCGGTCGAGCTGCTCATCGCCCCGCCGATGCCGTTGACCTGGGCACTGTCGTTGCGTTCCTGAACGTTGCCGAAGATCGCGAAGTTCTGCAGATGCACGTTGGTGCTTGGCGAGGGCGCCGAATTGCCGTAGAAGCCAGGCGCCGTGCCCGTGATCGTCGAGTACCACATGCCCGCCCCGGCGATCGTTACGTTGTTCACCATGATGTGCCCGGGGATGTTGTACGTGCCCGGCGGTATCCACACCGTGCCGCCGGATCCGGCCGCGGCAATCGCCGCGTTGAAGGCGTTCGTCGAGTCACCCGCGCCGGTCGCGTCAGCGCCTTCGCTGGTCACCGACACTGAGCCGGCTGGCTGGGTCAGGGCGGCCCCGACCTGCTCGAAGTCGGCGAAGTCGACCGTGTACGACGACGCGGTGTCTTCGGCGTCGATCTGCAGCTTGAAGGTCGTACCCGCCGGATACGTCGTGGCGAACAGGCGGTGCACCTCGTCGTAGAAGTGGTGTGGGTTGCCGCTGCCAGGGGAGTTGGTAAACGGGTAGCTGCCGTAGTACCAGCTGTACGCGTTGGTGAGGGTGAAGTCCGGCTGCTTGGTGCCATTGATGTAGAGCGAGAGCGGCGCCGTGTAGACCGAGCCGCCCGAGGTGTCAGGGATGGAATACCTGAAGTCGATCGAATTGGTCGAGGTCGGCGTGGTGAACGTGACGAACTGCCCGCTGCCCTGCAATGTCACGGCCTTGCGGCCCGACGCCTCGTCGGCCAGCTGGCCCTGGGTGTAGCTCGGGCCGATGACGGTCCCGTTCGTCGCCGAATTCTCCGCCTGCACCTCGACGTACGGCAGGTTCGCGCCGTTGCCGCCCGTGGCGGCGGCCCACGCTGGCGGAACCGCTGTGGTCAAGATGCCACCGGCAAAGAGGAACGTGGCAGCCGCTGCTAAGGCAGTCGATCGGGAAGCTCGAATGTGCTTACGCAAAGCTTTCTCCCTAATGAAAGATTTTGAAGGTTTTAAGGTCCCCAGGGAGCCGGGGGCGGCGGCGGAACGACCGGCGGGCGGTCGTCGCAGGTGATGGTGTTCGGCAGCTCCCACGAAGCGAGCCAGGGCCCAGTGGTGCCGCCTCCGGTGTTGCCGCCCAGGTCGGTCAGCGAGAACTCCGAGCCGGCCGGGGTGAAGTGGAAGGATCCGCAGTTGTTGACTCCGACCGCGCCCACGTTGCGGGCCTGGACGTTCTCGAAGGACGCGGAGCCGGCGACACGGGCACTGACCACCGAGGTGCCGGTGCCGTCGACCTTGATGTCGGCGAAGTGGACGTTCGTGATCGAGTACAGGTCCTTCACCGGGAAGTCTGAGACCAGCATGATCGCGTTGTAGGTGTTGTCGAGGAAGTTGTCGCCGACCACCTCGATGTCGGCGGTGATGCTCGCCTGGAGCGCGTAGATCCAGATGGCGCCGAGCCCGATTTTCCAGTTCAGCTCGAACGGGCCGGCCCGCACCGTGGTGTTGTCCGTGATCCACAGATGTCCAGTGAACGGCTGCGCGTTGAAGCGGGACCCGACACCGATGGCGCTGCCCTCGCGGATCGGATCGGCAATGAGGTTGGCCGAGACGGTGTTGTCGGTGCCGCCGTAGATCGCGATGCCGTTGGCGAGTACCGGCGTCTGGATCGTGTTGTGGTCGAAAGCGTCGTTGGCGTCCGGCGCCGTCTCCGACCACATGGCGAGCCCGTCGTCATTGGTATTGCGGATGAAGCAGTTCGACACCACCGAGTTAGTGACACCGGAATGGAAGTTGATGCCGTCGGCGAGCTGGTCGACGATCATGGTGTTAGTGATCTTCAGGTTCGTCATCGGGCCGTCCAGCCAGATGCCCACCTTGGTGTGCTGGATGTAGAGTCCACTGATTCTCGAGTTGCTGAGCGCTCCACCGATTCCATTCACCTGGTCGGTGTCGATGCGCTCGCGCACGTCACCCTCGATCGCAAAGTCGGACAGGTGAACGTTGCTGCTTCCGCCGGCCGAAGCGTCCTGGCCGTAGAAGCCGACCCCGGTGTGCACCGAGCCGTCGGGCGCGGGCGCGGGCAGGTCGACCTGGTGGCCGAAGACGATCGAGTACCAGTTGCCCGCTCCCTCGATCGTCACGTTGTCGACGATGATGTGCCGGTCCACCTGGAACCGGCCCGGCGGGATGTAGACCGGCAGGCCGGTCCGGTGGGCGAACGCGATCGCCCGGTCGAAGGCGTCGGCCGAGTCGCGGCGTCCGGTCGGATCGGCCCCGAAATTGACGACGTTCGCCGCGCGCCAGACGATCTTCGGCGGCGGTACGTACTGGCTGTCCATCAGGTCGATGGTTGTCGTCGCGGCGTCGCTGCCACGGGGGACGGTGAGTCGCAGCTTGGCGCCGGCCGGGTAGGTCCGGTGCAGCAGCAGGCGCTCCTCGTCGTAGAAATGGTTCGGCCGGAACGGCGTCGGGAACACCGGTTCCGGCGTCGTCTGTTCTGGAACGCAGCTGCATTCGGTCACCCATTGGTCGGGGAACAGCAGGCCGGCATTCGGGTCGTTGGAGAACGGGTATTGGTTGTAGAGCCAGGCGTACTGCGACGTGAGGGTCATGATCTGGCGGTTGCCGCCGTTGACCGTGACCTCGAGCGGCGCGGTGATTCCGCCGCCGGTCGGCACGTCGGGGATGCTGTAGCGGATGTTGATCGCGTTGGCCGCCGTGGGCAGCGTGAACTCGACGTACTGACCCGGCGTCAGGCTGACCGCTGACCGCCCGGAGGCTTCGGCGGCCAGCGTGTAGGCGTTGGTACCAGGGCCGATGGTCGTGCCGTTCGTCGCGGCGTTCTCGGCCTCTTGCTCGGCGAAACCGAGATCGGCGCCCCGGCCTGCGACCAGCAATGGGTCGATCGCGGCCCTTGTCACAGCGGGAGTGGCGACGGAGGTGGCGGTGGCTTTGGCGGCGAGGGCCGTGCGTCCCGACGAGACGGTGAGGCCGGCTGTGATCATGGCCATCGCCGCGATGGTCGCCGCGGTGTTCCGGCATCGCCGGCCGAACGAGGTGGATTCTGCTCTCGCAAAGTTCCTTGACATCGACATTGCTGTCCTGCCTTGAGGTGATGCCTGAGGATGCTCGCGGCCAGGGACGCCACGAGTGACCTGAATTTAAGCCTCAGTCACGATCCCTACAAGGGGTTCTGTCGAAGAATTTTGCGTAATAGGCGACTTACTGCTCTTCGATGTTAGCTTCTTGCTGTCGTCTTGCAACTACTTGCAGGACGCTTGCGGCGCTAACCGACCGCCTGAACGCCGACCGCAGCCGCGCTGCGTACGGTTGCGGGCCCGGTCGATCCACGGACCACAAGCTCAGGCTCGAAGAGCAGCTCCTCCGGCTGCACCGTCATCGTCTCCATCTGGTTAACCAGCAGCGCGACGGCCGCCTTGCCCATCGATTCGATTGGCTGGCGGATGGTTGTCAGCGGCGGGTCGGTACAGTTCAGCCAGCCAGAGTCGTCGTAGCCCACGACCGAGACATCTCGCGGGACGTCCAGGCCAGCGCGCCGGACCGCCCTGATCGCACCGAGCGCGAGTACGTCGCTCGCGCAGATGATGCCGGTCACATCCTGACGCAGCATTCTCGTGGTGGCCGCCTGCCCGCCCTCAAGGGAGAACAGCGCGTGCTCCACTGGCGCCACGCTGTATCCGGCCTGCTCGACATGCCGGACGAAGGCCGACAGCTTGCGCCGCGACGGCATGTGATCTTCAGGACCGACCAGCAGGCCGATGCGCTCATGTCCAAGAGACGCCAGGTGCCGGAACGACTGCCCGGCGGCGACCGCGTCGTCGGTAGAAACGCAAGGAAAGTCAAGATTGTCAATCGCGGCGTTGATCAGTACCACGGGGATGCCGCGCCGGTGCAGCAGCCGGTAATGATCATGCGGAGCCGCCAGTTCAGCGAAATGCCCGCCGGCGAACACCACCCCGGAAGCGTGCTGGTCGAGCAGCATATCGACGTAGTCAGCCTCGGACAGCCCGCCGGCCGTGCGGGTGCAGAGCACCGGGGTAAACCCGCGCTGAGCCAGCGCACCCCCGATGACCTCGGCTAGCGCGGGGAAGATGGGATTCTGCAGTTCGGGAAGCACTAGGCCGACGAGCCGGGCGCGCTCGCCGCGGAGCTGAGTAGGTCGCTCGTAGCCGAGCACGTCCAGAGCCGTGAGTACGGCTTCTCGCGTGCTGTCAGACACGCCCGCCTTGCCATTGAGCACGCGGCTCACTGTGGCCTCACTGACCCCAACCTTCTTGGCGACTTCAGCGAGTCTTCGAGCAGGAGTTCGCGTCATGGCGCAACGATACGACATTCGTGAGCAAGAGCCCGGCAACGTCTGCGACCCAAACCCGATCGAACCAGGGCATCCGCGGCTCACATCCTCCCAGGTCAGAGGCGAAAGTAGGGCTAGCCGCGGCAGGCCGGCCAGATGACCAGGCCAGACATCGTCGGAGATCACCGTAATCAAGTTGTGTCTTTGCGTCTTTTCATTGACATCTTGCGGGCGGATGTCGATCTAAGTATGTTGAGCGCATTATCGCCCTCGTTCAGCCCACGGAAGGATTGATCGATGAGCAGACAGCGCTACCGACTGAGTTGCCGAACGGCAGCCGCAGTCGCTGCCGTGGCGGGCCTGGGCCTCGCCGCCTCGGCCTGCTCAAGCAGCGGCTCTTCGAATGCGTCGGGCGGCGGCAAGGTGACCGTCAGCATCGACTGCGCACCGACGGCGGCCAACAACCCGGTGCAGCACAAGGAGTGGCTGGCGGACGTCGCCACGTTCGAGAAGGCCAACCCGAAGATAACCATCAAGAGCGTCTACAACTACCCATGCGAGGTGCCGGCCACCTTCACCGCGATGCTCAGGGCCGGAACCGAGCCCGACATCTTCTACACCTACTTCACCGACCTGCCGCAGGTGCTCATCGCCGGGCAGGCGGCGGATATCACGCCGTACGTGAACTCCAAGACGGTGCCGACGCTCAAGGACATCGTGCCGGGCGCGATGCGGGCAGTGACGGCCGGAAAGACCATCTACGGCCTGCCAACCTCTAACTACACGCAGGGCCTGGTCTATAACCGGATGCTCTTCAGCAAGGCCGGGCTGGACCCCAACAACCCGCCGACCACCTGGGCGCAGGTCGAGGCGGATGCCGCCAAGATCGCCAAGCTCGGGCACGGGATCTACGGATACGGCGACTACAGCGCGGGCAACACGGGCGGCTGGCACTTCTCGTCGTACATGGACGCGATGGGCGGCAAGATGGTCAACACCGCCACCGCGCCTCCGTCGGCGGCGTTCGACACCGCCGACGGCACCGCGATACTCACCGCGCTGCACACGATGCGCTTTACCGACCACGCGATGAGCCCGACGCAGGGCCTGACCTGGGGTTCGCTACAGCAGCAGATGGCCGAGAACAAGCTGGGCATGTACATCGCCGCGCCCGATGACATCTACAACGTGATCGTGCCCACCGACAAGGGCGACGTCAACAACTTCGGCATGGGCCCGCTGCCCAGCGCGAGCGGTACGCCGGCGGGCTCGCTCGGCGGCGGCAACACCTACATCTTCGCCAAGCACGACACCCCGGCGCAGATCGAGGCGGGTATCAAGTTCATCGATTTCGAGGACCTCACGCCCGGTGTCGGCCAGTTCAACTTCGCCAGGACCAAGGCCGACGGTCAGCCGGTCGGCTTCCCCGAGCCTGAGCTGTTCGACGGCGCCGCCGGAACGAAGATCAATGAGCTGCGAACCAAGTTCGCCACGGTCAACACCTCCAACTTCGCGGCTTTCGTCAAGGCCAGCGAGGAGGACCTCGGCGAGCCGCTCGACGCCCAAGCCGTGTACAAGACGCTTGACCCCGTGATGCTGGCCGTGCTGACCGAGCCGAACGCCAATATCAGCGCACTGCTGAAGACGGCGTCCACCAACGTCAACGAGATTCTGGCGAACAGTCCCGGTTAAGCGCACTGCGATAGACGCGGGGGCCGGAATGGCTGGACCGGCCCCCGCGCGCAGGCCGGCCAACGACGGGAGGCTAGATGGCGGACGTGATGACGCTCAGGAAGGTCCGGGCCGGGACTAGTGCGAGCAGGCGCCGGACCGCGGCCGGGTTCGCGCCCAAGATACGCCGCAACCTGTCTGCCCACGGCTTCCTGATCGGCGCCGTGCTGTGCTTCACCTTCTTCTCCTGGTACCCGATAGTCCGCGAAGTCATCATGAGCTTCCAGAAGGCCGTGTTCGGCGGCGGATACGCCTGGGCGGGCTTCACCAACTACGTCAGGATCTTCCACGACCCGACGTTCTGGCAGGCCTGGCGTAACACCGGTGAATTCACTGTGCTGGCGCTCGTCATCGGTTACGCGGTTCCGTTCTGCGTGGCCATCCTGCTGAACGAGCTCCGGCATGCCAGCGGCTACCTTCGGATCCTGGTTTACCTGCCGGTGATGCTTCCGCCAGCCTCGGCGCTGCTGTTGTTCGCCTACTTCTACAACCCTCAGTACGGTCTCTTCGACGAGATCCTCCGGGCGCTGCACCTGCCAACCTCGCAATGGGTCTTCCAGCCGGGCACCGGGTTCGTCAGCACCGCGATGGTCTCGGTGGTGATCGCGTCCACCTGGATGAACATGGGCGGCGCCACGCTGATTTACCTGGCCGCGCTGCAGAACATCCCCGGTGAGCTCTACGAGGCGGCCGAACTGGATGGCGCCGGGCTGTTCGGCCGGATCAGGCACATCACGATCCCGCAGACCAAGCTGATCCTGCTCATGCTGCTGCTGCTGCAGGTCGTCGCGACCATGCAGATGTTCGTCGAGTCTTTCGTGCTCACCAACGGCGGCGGCGGAGTCGCCGATAACACGCAGTCGGTGGTGATGCTCATCTACCAGTACGCGTTCGCGCTAAGCGGCGCGAGCAACTACAACAGCGCATCGGCACTTGGCGTGGTCCTCATGCTGGTACTCGCCGTTTTCTCCGGCGGGTTCCTCTGGGCCACTAAAGACCGCGGGTAGGGGGTTTGCGATGGCAGGACTGGCCGGCGTAGGCGCTCGGGTAGGCGGGCGCAAGCAGGTGACGAAGGCGACCACGAGGACCCTGATCTCCAGCGCGCAACTGAACCGGCGCAGCGGCAAGATCGGTTACCGGGTCATCCTGACCGTGGTCATCGTGGTGTTCACGCTGGTCTTCATCGGGCCTATGTACTTCCTGTTCACCGATGGGCTGAAGTCCACCTCAGAGGCGATAGCGACACCGCCGACGCTCTACCCGCATCACCTGCATCCGGGTACCTACCGGGCCGCATTCGACCGAATGGACGTCGCGCGGCTGTTGTGGAACACGCTGTACTACGCGTTCGGCGCGCTGGCGTTCCAGCTTGTCTTCGATGTCGCGGCCGCCTACTCGCTGTCCAAGCTGCGGCCGGTGCTGGGGAGCGTCATCTTCTTCCTGATGCTGGCCACGCTCATGATCCCGACCACGGTCCTGGTTGTGCCGCAGTACGTGACCGTGGCCAATCTTCCCATCCTGCACGTGAACCTGATCGGCACCCCGGAGGCCATCTGGCTGCCCTCTGTCGCCAATGCCTTCAACATCTTCCTGCTCAAGCGGTTCTTCGACTCCATTCCCGAGGACTACATCGACGCCGCCCGCATTGACGGCGCTACCGGGCTCACGATCCTGCGCCGGGTTGTGCTGCCGATCTCCCGGCCGATCATCGGCGTCGTGTCGATCTTCGGGCTGGTGGCTGTCTGGAAGGACTTCCTCTGGCCGCTGCTCGTCGAGTACGGCTATAGCCCGACGAGGGAGTCGCTGAACGTGGGCATCTGGCAAGCGTCAGCCACCACGCCGCAGAACCTCATCATCGCGGCGTCCGCGATGGCGGCGATCCCGACGATCGTCTTCTTCCTGATCTTCCAGCGCAACATCATGGCCGGCCTGACCGCGGGCGGCATTAGGGGCTGACCGCCGGGCGGCGTGCACCTAGAGCTGTGTACCTAGATATGGCAGAAAGCAGGTTCATCGTGCACGAAAACCGATCGGGCGGACCTCCCGTGCCTCCCGTGCCTCCCGCTTCGGCGGCTCCCTGGTGGCGCAGCGCGGCGATCTACCAGCTCTATATTCGTAGCTTCGCGGACGGCAACGGTGACGGGATCGGCGACCTGGCCGGCATTCGGGCGCACCTGCGGTATCTGGCTGAGCTTGGCGTGGACGCGATCTGGTTCAACCCGTGGTACCCGTCGCCGATGTCGGATGCTGGCTACGACATCAGCGACTACCGCGATATCGATCCGGCTTTCGGCACGCTGGCCGACGCGGACGCTCTGATCAGCGAGGCCCATGCATACGGCATCAAGATCATCATTGACGTGGTGCCCAACCACGGATCCGACCGGCATCCCTGGTTCGCCGAGGCGCTCGCGGCCGCACCAGGTTCGCCCGCTCGCGACCAGTTCTGGTTCCGGCCAGGCCGGGGTGAGGCCGGCGAGTTCCCGCCGAACGACTGGCAGTCGATATTCGGCGGGTCCGCCTGGACCAGGGCCGCCGCGCCTGACGGCTCGCCGGGCGAGTGGTACCTGCACCTCTTCGCGCCGGAGCAGCCAGATTTCAACTGGGCCAACGCCGAGGTCCGGCAGGAATTCGAGAATGTGCTGCGGTTCTGGTTCGACCGCGGTGCGGACGGCATCAGGATCGATTCGGCCGCGCTGCTGACCAAGGACCCAGAACTGCCTGAGGTCGGGCCCGACCAGCCGCCGGGACCCGGTCACCCTTACTCTGACCGCGACGACGTACACGACATCTACCGGTCGTGGCGCGCGGTCGCCGACGAATACAGCGGCCGGGTGCTCATCGGCGAGATCTGGCTCCCCGACCCGGTCCGGCTGGCCAGGTACATCGGCCCAGGCGAACTGCACACGGTGTTCAACTTCCCTTACCTCAGCTGCCCGTGGGACGCGGCGGAGTTGCGGGCCGTCATCGATCACACGCTCGGGCTGCACGCCCTGGTGGGCGCGCCGGCGACCTGGGTGCTGTCTAACCACGACGTGGACAGGATCGTGTCCAGGTACGGGAGGGCGGACACCGCGTTCAGCCTCCAGCAGCGGCCGTATTTCCACAGCTTCGGAGTCGACTTGCAGTTCGGCACCCGCCGGGCCAGGGCGGCGGCTCTGCTGACCATGGCGTTGCCCGGCTCGGTCTACGTATACCAGGGCGAGGAACTCGGCTTGTGGGAAGTCCTTGACATCCCCGACGATCTGCGGCAGGACCCGATCTGGCGACGCACAGAAGGCGCCGATCCCGGGCGGGACGGCTGTCGTGTCCCGCTGCCGTGGTCCGGGCAGGAGCCGCCGTTCGGATTCTCGCCACCGGGAGCGAACAGCGAGCCGTGGCTGCCGCAGCCCAAGGAGTGGCGGGAGCTCACGGTCGAGGCGGAGTCAGGCAACGCCGATTCGATGCTTGAGCTTTACCGGAGCGCACTTCGGATCCGCAGGTCAGAGCCCGCGCTCGGCGACGGCTCGTTGCGCTGGTGGCCATCGGCCGACGGAGTACTCGATTTTGATCGCGGCGGGAGCGTGCGGTGCGTGGCCAACCTGTCCGACGTGCCGGTGGACCTGCCCGCTCATGCCGCGGTCATGCTCGCGAGCGGCCCGGTGACCTGTGACCTCCTGCCGCCGGACACCGCAGTCTGGCTCCGGATAACCCCGGCAACCGAGGCGATCACGGCCGGCTCAGGTGGCACCGCTCCAGCCGATGCCTAGGACACTGCAGCCATCACCCTTAGCGGCCAGTGTTCGGGTCGTGTGAATGCGGCCTTGCTATGAGGCGAGCAGTTCCCGTGTCCGCGGGACCACCTGGCGCC
>Ga0099827_10001269_pt1 | contig 12849 bp, 14 predicted proteins | sample CZO8metaG_FD_79339 | JGI IMG/M metagenome (GOLD analysis project Ga0099827, IMG submission 79339) | Vadose zone soil microbial communities from the Eel River Critical Zone Observatory, Northern California, USA - CZOApr15con1.8 metaG | ecosystem: Environmental > Terrestrial > Soil > Vadose zone ...
AGGTCGACGTCGAGGTTGCCGAGGAAAAGCTGACCAACAAACGACGGCTTCTCCCACTCGGTCTCGCGAGAGGCTTCGGCGACCTCCATCGCTTCGACCGCGCCCTGGGTTTTCACTTCGGCCATTTTTGAAGACTCCTGATGATGTCGGACGGGTTTCAGCCCGTCTCACGACCGCATTGCAAGCGCTCAGCCAATTATGAATGAGTGCTCATTCAGTTGTCAACGGCGTACACTATCGCGCGATGAAAAACGGCACATCCACCGACCTCATTCAGCAAACTGAAGTTGAAGCTCTCCTCGGCGACCGCGGGCTGATGATCAGTCCACGACCCAGCGTCGACCGCGACAAACTCGAAGAGCATCTCCGCGAGGTGCTGCGGCTCCTGCATGTCGACCTGCAGAGCGAAAACCTTCGCGACACGCCGCGGCGTTGGGCCGACTCGCTGGTGACGATGACCAGCGGCTACGACTTCAGCGACATCAAGCGGCTGACGACGTTGTTTCGCAAAGCCTGCTCGGCGGCCGATGAAGCCTGCCAGAACCTCGTCGTCATCGGCGGCACGTACAAGACGCTCTGCGCGCATCACATCCTGCCGTTCTTCGGGCATTTCATTGTGGGCTACATCCCTGAGCGGATGATCATCGGCGCATCGAAGATCCCGCGCATCGTGGAAGTGCACATGCGCCGGCTGCAATCGCAGGAACATCTCGCTCACGACGTGGCCGACATGATCGAGCGCATCCTCGAGCCGCGCGGACTCGCGGTCTGGATGGGCGGGATGCACATGTGCATGGTGATGCGCGGCGTGGAGCAGGAGTCGTCGTTCGTGGAGACCAACGTCCTGCGCGGCGAGTTCCTCAACGACGAGCGCACGCGCCAGGAGTTCATGTCCATCGTCAATCGCCGCGGGCAACGCGGGTAGAGGTTGCTAGGTTGCCCTAAGCCACCGGCGTAAACCGCCCCTTGGCCATCGCCCTGATTTCTTCGATGTCCTCACGTCTGGCGATGGCCAGAGGCACCGTGTTGTTCGCTGCCTCGATCAGCGCTTGCGTCGTCAGCGGTTGTTTTTTCTGCAGCGTGCGATAGAGTGCGGAGATCACCAGCTGCTCGATTTCCGCACCGCTGAAGTTGTCGGTGGCCTGCGCCAGCGCGGCAAGATCGAATGGCGCCGGATCCTGCTTGCGCAGCGTGAGGTGAATGCGAAAGATTTTCTGGCGCTCGTCGGATGTCGGTAGATCGACGAAGAAGATTTCATCGAAGCGACCCTTGCGCAGCAGCTCCGGCGGCACGCTCATCAAATCGTTCGCCGCGCCGACGACGAACACGTCCGCATTCTTTTCCTGCAGCCAGGTGAGGAATGAACCGAAGAGGCGATGCGTCAGGCCCCCGTCCGATTCCCCGCTGCCTCCCTGCGCGAAGACTTTCTCGATCTCATCGATCCACAACACCACTGGCGCCATCGCTTCAGCGAGGGTGGTGGCCTTTCGGAAGTTCCTCTCCGTCTCGCCGATGTACTTGTCGTACAGCCTTCCGGCGTCGAGTTTGAGAAGCGGGAGTTCCCACTGGCGGGCGACGAACTTCGCCGCCAGCGATTTGCCGCATCCCTGAACGCCGACGAGCAGGATGCCTTTGGGCGCCTCGAGATTGAGCTCGCGAGCGGCCGGCGTGAATCCGACTTTCGCGCTGTCGAGCCATCCCTTGAGCCGGTCGAATCCGCCAAGCTCGAAGCGATTGCCATCGACGGGAAAGAACTCCAGCACTCCGCCGTGCTCGAGCAACTCCCCTTTGCGTCGGATGATGCTCTGGATGTCTTTGGCCGACAGACTTCCATCATCGACCATCGCCTGCGCGATCACCTGCCGGGCCTGATTGAGCGTCAGGCCAGACAACGCGCGGACCATCCGCTGCGCATCGTCGCGGGTCAGGTCGACGTGAACCGGCTGCCGCGCGCTGATGCTGTCGATGACGGTGCGAATGACTTCGCGCAGCTCTTCTTCGTCCGGAAACTGCAGCTCAAACCGTACAGCGAGCGCGTCGAGATCCGGCGGCAGCTCGATGGGATGACCGGTGAGTACGATCGCCGAGCGTGTCGAGGTCAGCTTGTACGCCAGGTCGCGAAGCGCGCGGGCAATGTTGGCGTTCAACAGGTGGGGCGCGAGGTCTTTGAAGAGATAGACCGCGTCGAAATCGTACTTCTCGATGGCGCGCAACGCCTGGAGGGCATCTTGCGTCATGTCCATCGTCGCTCCGCGCAGCCGTCGCAATCCTTCGGTCACCGACCACTCGTAGAACGGCAGCCGCAGGTCGTTGGCCACTTCGATCAGCAGTGAGCGGACCCGCTCTTCCTCGACTGTCTCGACCGCCAGAAGGGAGTGAAAGGACAGAACCAGCGTCTTCAGGTCGTGGACGGCACTGCGATGGGACATTTGCGCTGAGTTTAGTGCAATGACAAACTGATTCACGCTGTTTCCCCGGTAGTCCATGACTAAGAAGGTCCTGAACGAGATCCGGGTATTTCTGGCCATGCTGCTGGTGGTCAGCTCGCTTCGATCGGCGCTCGCCGACTGGAACGACGTGCCGACCGGGTCGATGAAGCCGACCATCGAGGAAGGCGACCGCGTCGTGGTGAACAAGCTCGCCTACGACCTGAAAGTGCCCTTCACGACGTTCGAGGTGCTGAAATGGGGAGATCCGCAGCGCGGCGACATCGTCGTGCTGTTCTCGCCGGTCGATGGAACCCGTCTGGTGAAGCGCGTGGTCGGCGTGCCGGGCGATCGCATCGAAATGCGCGAGAACCAGCTCTTCGTCAACCGCCGCGCAGCGCAGTGGAAAGAAATCGGATCCGAAGAGGACGGCGAGCAAGGAAGCTCGCTCGTGGTCGAGGAGAATCTCGCCGGGCGGACTCATCAGGTGATGTTCACGCCGCAGATCCCGGCGGTCCGTTCCTTTGCACCGATGACCGTGCCTGCCGGACGCTACTTTGTGATGGGCGACAACCGGGACAACAGCAACGACAGCCGCTTCATCGGGCTGATCGACCGCAGGCGCATCGTTGGCAAAGCCACGGCGGTCGTGTTCTCATTCGATCGAGCGCACCACTTTGCGCCGCGGTTCGATCGTTTCTTCAAACCGATTCACTGAGGAGATAATCACGCAATGCGAATTCTTCTTACCGCCGCGGTGGCGATCGCACTGACCGCGGCGCTTGCTGACGCCCAGTACAAGACGACGACGCAGCCCGCGCCGCCACCCGCACAGACGCCGGCCAATCCGATTCAGATCACGCCGAATACGCCGAACTCGCAGGTGGTGACTCCTGCGGCCGAGGACGAACTGTCGAAGGCCCGCAGAATCTCGCGCGACCAGGCGATGAAGCTGGTGAAGGCGAAGAAGGCGGTCTACGTCGACGTCCGCTCGAAAGAGTCTTATGACGAAAGCCACATTCCCGGAGCGATCAGCATTCCTGAAAGTCAGCTTCTTGCGCGCCTCAAAGATCTTCCGGTGAGGAAGTTTCTGATCACCTATTGTGCTTGACAGAACGAGCATACAAGCGCCCGTGCGGTGCTCGACCTCGATGTTCACGGAATCAAAAACACGGCCGCGCTCCTCGGCGGCTGGAACTCATGGAAGGAAGCCGGGCTGCCGGTTGTAAGCGCGAAGGTCAAAGCCAGCAGCAAGTAGTCGTGTCATGCAGCAGCACGTCAGGATCCTCGGCTGGCTCTTCATCATCTACAGCGCAGTCTTTGACCTCATCGCGCTCATCGTCCTGGTGATCCTTGGCGGCGCCGGCGCGATCTCCGGCGACCGTCAGGCACTGTTCATCACCAGCGCTGTAGGCGTGGCCATCGCCGTGATCCTGCTGATCCTCTCCGTCCCCGGGATCATCGCCGGCCTCGGCCTGCTCAAATATCGCCAGTGGGCTCGAATTCTGGCGATCATCCTCGGCGCGCTGCATCTCTTCAGCTTTCCCTTCGGCACCGCACTCGGGATCTACACGTTCTGGGTGCTGCTGAATGCGCAAACGACTCCGCTTTTCGAGAGGCCGCCCGTGGCCTAGTGTCGTGTAGATGAACACCGGCACCGGACGCCGGACACGATCTGCGCCGAGTGTCCGCTGTCGAAGAGCATCGCGTCGCGATCTCTGCTCTGCGCGCCCTAACAACAGGCGGGCATTGACTGGATGGCCATTCATCTGCACCATATGGGGGAGACGCGTCGCCGCCGCGGTGAGCTTCTGCGGTGCGAGAGGCGCGAGGAGAGAGAGCGCGAGGAAGCGTCTTCGGTCGATCGGCACGGTGCGAGTCTGGCCGTTTTTCGGGACCCGGGCGCAACGCGATCAGGACACGCGTTGCCTCCATGTAGTTGTCCTATATACGTTTGCTCGACAAGCCTAACAAACTGGTCCGCCTTTTGCCCTCGACGCCTGTCCGGATGAGCCGGACGCGTAAGAAGTGGAACTACCGGGTGATCTGCCCGTGTCAGCGGCATGCCGGACGGCGGAGGATCGGCCGGTTTGTCCGAGCGGCGGCCGACCATCTGCAGCGCCGCGCGATCGCCCTGGTCATCGGAATCCCGCTAGCCTTCTGCGCCCTCGGATTCCCGATTGACGCCATGAATGTTTCTCTTCCGCTGATGGAGAGCCGGATGCTGCAGCCGGCGCAGTCCTTCCATATTTTCACCACACGCAAATCGCGCGAAGCATTCTTGTCTCCCGATGCCCCCCAGACTTTCACCATGGATATCGCGAAAGAACAATTTTTCAGCAGCGAAGTGCCATTCGGATCAATCATCTATCGCGAGGCGCTCCGCAACAATCTCTCTCCGGAGCTGGTCGCCGCGGTGGTCGAGGCTGAATCCGACTTTCGCCCGCGACTCGTTTCAAATAAAAATGCGCAAGGGCTGATGCAGATCGTCCCCGAGACCGGACAGATGCTCGGCTGCGGCAATCCGTTCAACCCCTCGGAAAATGTTGCAGCAGGTGCAAAGTACCTTCGTTATCTTCTCGACCGCTTCGGCGACCAGCGCATCGCTCTCGCGGCGTACAACGCCGGAGAAGGCACTGTGGAGCGCTTTGGCGGCATCCCCCCTTTCCCCGAGACGCTCAATTATCTGCAGAGAGTGGCGCACGGAACGCGCGCGTATCGTCAGCGCGTCCAGAATCGGTACGAAGCGTCGGCGCGGATTCATACCGCCTTTCTGGAATAGCGGTCGCGAGGTTGCGCCGTCTCGTAGTGCCTCGGTTGGCGCTGTATCTGGTTTCTGGGTTGCTAAAGGTTGCTCAGTTGCTCGGTCTTCCCAGCAACCTAGCAACCCAGTAACCGAGCAACTCCCGCGAGACCCCGGGACCCCGAGACCTCGCCACCCCATCGAATAAAATGACGCGATGCAGCAACTCCGGCCGGAAGAGCGGCGCGAGTTTCAACGGCTGACGCTCAACCCGCCCATTCCTGGCACTCTCGGAAAAATCCCTGTCTCCATCGTGGAGATCGGAGTCCTCGGTGCACGCGTGCAGCACACCGATGCCCTCGATTCCGAATATCCCGAGATCCACTTTTCGCACGCCGGCAAGGAGATCGCCATCAAGTGCGAAGTCGTTCGCACGTCCGGCGTCAAGCAGTCGGGAGTCCGTTTCCTCGCGGCGATCGGTGAGTCGGGTGAACGCCTGCGCGACATGCTCGGCACTCTGGTGACGAAGGAGATCGATCGCCGGCGCACATCGCCCGGCCGCGATCCGCTGCCTTCGCATACCGTCGACGGCGATAAGACCGTGCGCGGCGCCGACGCCGGCTTCCTCAGCTATCGATTCGAGAATGGCCGCTGGAACAAGCGCTCGGTTTTTCTGCCGGAGCAGCCATCGACCGGCTTCACCGTCGCGAGATCGTCCGACTCCGAAGAAATCCACCGTCTCTGCAGAGTCTACGAAGCCTCCGACGAAGAGGGCCGGCGTCTCATCCGACTCTTCGCAGAGTTGAGCGTCAGTGATGTGCTGGAGATTCCTCCGGCTGTGAAGAGCTGACCTTCCCTTCTTCTTTGGCCAACGGCAATGTGAAGTAGAACTTCGTTCCCCCGCGCTGAGCGCTTTCGACCCAGATGCGGCCGCCATGGGCTTCGACGATTCCCTTGGCGATCGGCAATCCGAGTCCGGCGCCGAGGCGTTCGGCGCGCTTCGCTTGCCAGTAGGGATTGAAGATGTCGTTGAGATGCTCTTTCGGAACGCCCGGACCCGTGTCAGCCACAGTGAAGAGAACGTGTCCGTCCTGCGGATCGGCTCCAAAGGTGACCATTCCTCCCTGCGGCGTGAACTTCATCGCGTTTCCGATCAGGTTGGACAAGACCTGGAGAACGCGATGATGATCGGCGTACACCGGCGGCACGTGCTCGGCGAGGTGATACTGCAGCGTGATTGAGCTCGTCGCCGCCTGGGCTTTGAACAACTCGTACGTCTCGACGAACAGCGGCTTGACCTCCATCGGTTTCGGCTCGATCGGCAGGCGCTTCCCGCCCTCGAGGCGTGTCACGTCGAGCAGATCCTCGATGAGACGCCGCATGCGCTGCGCCGAGAGGTCGATGATGTCGAGCTGCTCGCGATCGTCGGGCGAGATCGATTCCGACGTCTGCAGCAGCGACGCCGCGAGCGTGATCGCGCTGAGCGGATTGCGGAGATCGTGGGACACAATCGCCAGCACTTGCTCGCGCGCGCGGAGCGCCTGCTGCGAGTCGAGATAAAGCCGAGCATTGTCGATGGCCAGCGAGCCGTGCCGCGCAAGCTCGTCGGCAAGCTGCCGATCTTCGCGCGTGAAGACGTAGCCTTCCGGCGCGGCCACGGTGACCACTCCGAGATTCTGTCCGCGGCTGATCAAAGGAACGACCATGATCGACGGCCGTTGCTCATCAGCCTTAATCGGGGGAACTAGCTGGCCGACCTGCCGTTGCATCTCGCGTTCGATTTTTTCGTCGCGATGAGCAACCGCACGCCGGCAGAGCGTTCGATCGGGCTCGGCGAGATCGACCGTGCACATTTGGGCCAGATTCGGGACGAAGAGTCGGGCGAGGGTGCTGACGGCACGGTCCACATCGAGCGATGAGGCCAGCTCCTGCACCGCTGTGGCCAGGAATGCTGCGCGGCGCTCTTCTTTCTCGGCCGCAGCGCGGGCGATCTTCGCCTCTCCCGCCTCCCGCTCCGCCTCCTGCCGCCGGCGCATCGCCTCGCGAGCGAGGAGGCGCGTCTGGCGTCCGAGGCTGGCGACGAGCATCGCGGACGTGAGGGCGAGCAGGGTCAGGATGATGGTCAGCGCCATGTTGAGGCGCTCTGCATTGTGGATCTTGACCAGCCGATCGTTCGCGGCGGCCTGAATGGCCGTTTCCAATGTGGCCGCGGAGCGGAGCGCGCGCTCGTACGATGGATGCCGCTCGAAGAGACGGGTCATGAAAATCTCCGAGGGCAACTGACGCTGCAGGAACTCGCCGGTGGTGACGCTGGCGTGCCAGCGCTGCGTTTCGGCGATGAGTGCGCGAAGATTTCGATCGACATCTTCGCCGAGGCGCGGGCCGAGGTTGCGCAGCGCGGCGTAGTCGCTGACTTGCTCATGGAGCAGATTGCGATAGTCATCGCGGAAGTCAGCCTGTCCAGTCACCTGATAGGCGATGACCTTGTCCAGTTCAGAGGAGAGATCGACCTGGATCTGATTCGCTGCGCGGCGCGCGGGCTCGGCAATTCGAGTGATCTGTTCGCGCATCTGCGCGGTGTGATTGCCGACGACGACCGGCAGAACCGCCAGCGCCAGCAACGAAACGATGATGAAGAGCACCGGCACCACAGTGGTCCAGGTGCTCTCCGGTCCGACTCGCCAGATGCTTCGGCGCTCGCGAAGGGGCTCTGTTGACAAAGGTGGTTGACCTCGGTCCGCGAACGCAGCAATATGCTTGCCTCCGCTGCGAAACCGTGAATACTTCCTGAGGGATGGCCCCGAACGACCGGCGCGAATTTCAGCGCCTCAGGCTGGCAAAACCAATCCTCGCTCTCCTCGATGGCCAGAACGCGTTGATCCTCGACATCGGCATCAGCGGTGCCTTCGTTGAGCACTACGGCCAGTCCAAAGCGGACGACCGACTGAGGCTGCTTTTTCGATGGAAAGGCGCCGACGTTGAATTCGTCGCCGAAATCGCCCACTCGGTCGTGGTGCGGAACACCCTCAACTCTGTGGTTTCGCACAGCGGGGTGCGATTCGTGCAGGCGGCGGGCGACGCGGAGTCGCTGCTCAACGACATGATGGCCACTTTCGTGGGAAAGATTCTTGCCGCTCAGAAAGCGAACGCCGGAGCAACCGAACCCTCCGGCGCCGCCGCTCTCGTCGACCTCGGCGGCGCTCGTCGCTCACGCTCGCGGGGCTTCGTCACTTACCGGCTGCAGGGCGGGACCTGGTCGCGCGAGCTGAGCGATTCGGCAACGCAGCCGCTCAATGGATTCACCGTTGCCGCCTACGAAGAGGAGGAAGAGCTCGAGTCGCTCTGCCGGACCTGGGAAGCTGCGGACGCCGAAGGGCGGCGCATGATTCGCCTGGTGGCGGAGTTGAGCGCGCGGACGGTGAAGAAGACGTACTGACCGCCACCCGCCACCCACATCGCTCATGGATCCCGAATTCACGAAGTTGCTCATCCGCGTGGCCATCATCGGCGGGGCGATCGGCGTCATCGGCGCGTCCGTTCTCTTCTTCGCCTTCCGCGCCTTTCGCGGCCGGGATACCTTCCGCGCCACGGTGCTCGTTGCCGCGCTGCTCGCGTTCGTACTCCTCTGCTGCGTGATTCTGCTGCGCTTGTCACTGCTCAGGTGAAGTTTATCCTGAGGAGCGAAGCGACGAAGGATCTGGTGATGTGTGCCATTCAGTCACAGGCCGCCAGATCCTTCGCTTCGCTCAGGATAAACTTTCAAATGACCCCGGCGGAGCGAAAGCCCCGAATATCGTCGCTGCTGAACCCGAGCTCCGCGAGGATTGCATCGGTGTGCTCGCCGAGGGTGGGCGGTGGGGTGCCGAGAGAGCGGCGTGCGCCATTGCCGAGGATGGGATTTCGCACGGATTCGTAGCGGCCGATCTGCGGATGGTCGATCGTTCCGACAAGAGCGCGGCCTGCCGGGGTTCGGAGCGCCTCACGCACGCCGCGCACGAGCGACGCGGGAATCGACGCTCGCCGGCATCGGGAGACCCACTGCGATGCGCGCCCGCGTCGAAACTCACGTTTCAGGATTCGGATCAGAGCGACCCGGTTCTTCACCCGCTGCGCGTTCGTCGAGAAGCGCGGATCGCCGGCGACATCATCCCGTTTCAAAACCCGCTCGCACAGAAGCCGGAAGTGGCGATCGGTTCCGACACCGATGGCGAACGGCCGATCGCTGGCGTGGAAGAGTTGATACGGCACGATCGACGGATGCGCGTTGCCGTAGCGCCGTGCCTCTTTTCTTGTGAGCAACACGTTCTGCGCAACATTCACCAGCGAGGCCACAGTCGCGCTGAAAAGCGAAATCTCGAGAATAGCGCCTTGGCCGGTGTGCTCCCGTTCATAGAGCGCCGAGGTGATCGCGCCGAACGCGTAGTGTGCAGTCAGAACATCCGCAAGCGCGACGCCGGCTTTCATCGGGTCGCCTTCCGGTTCGCCGGTGATGGACATGAGCCCCGAGCCGGCTTGCGCGAGCAGATCGTAGCCAGGTGTGTCGCGTTCCGGCGTATCACTGTCGAAGCCGCTGATCGTGCAATGAATCGCCCGTTCGGGAACCCTGGGGAAAATCAACGATCGTCTCTGCGCCGGAAGGAAATTGTCCACGACGACGTCCGCGCGTGAAGCGATTCGGCGCGCGATTTCCGCCCCTTGATGCGATTTCAGGTTCACGGCGACCGATTCCTTCCCGCGATTTACCGACAGAAAATAAGCGCTGACACCTTTGACGAATGGCGGCCCCCAGCGCCGCGTCTCGTCGCCGCGTGCCGGATCTTCGACCTTCACGACGCGCGCGCCGGCGTCGGCCAGGAGCTGCGTGCAGAGAGGCCCGGCGAGAACGCGTGAGAAATCGGCAACGAAAATCCCGTGCAGCGGTCCTCGGTTGCATGCATCGCCCATGAATGTCGTATACCATGGCGCCTCCCGAACTTGGCGCGAGTGTCGCAACATCCCGAGCTCGTAGAAGTGCGAACAAAACTCTTACTGATCAATCCTCGATTTCCCGAGAGTTTCTGGAGCTTTCGGTGGGCAATCGACTCAGTGCTGTCGAACAAGCGCACGGTGAATCCGCCGCTGGGGCTGGCAACGGTCGCCGCGCTTTCGCCGGAAGATTGGGACGTGGAGATCGTCGACGAGAACATCGAGACGATTCCGCTCAAGCCCGCCGCCGACATCATCGGCGTCTGTGGCATGGGGGTCCAGTTCCGGCGTCAGAAAGAACTGCTCAGCTACTACCGCGGACTCGGCTATTACGTCGTCGCCGGCGGAAGTTACGCCTCCCTCTGTCCGGAGCGCTACGAAACGCTCGCCGACACCGTCGTCGCCGGCGAAGCCGAATACATCTGGAAAGAGTTCTGCCGCGATTTCGAAGCCGGAAAACAGCGCGCTCTCTATGAAGAGAAAGGCGTAGTCTCGCTCGAGGACTCACCGACTCCGCGCTTCGAGCTGCTGAAGCTCGACCGTTACACCAACATCAGCCTGCAGTTTTCACGAGGCTGTCCGTTCCGCTGCGAGTTCTGCGACATCATCGTCATGTTCGGGCGCAAGCCGCGCACGAAATCGTGCCAGCAGGTCGGACGCGAGCTCGATGCCCTCCGCGCCCTCCGCGCCCGCAACGTCTTCTTTGTCGATGACAACTTCATCGGCGACAAGAACCTGGCCAAGAATCTGCTCCGTTATCTGCGCGACTATCAGCGCGAACACGGCTACAAGTTCCAGTTCGGAACGGAAGCGTCACTGAATCTCGCGCAGGACAATGAACTGCTCACCCTGTTCCCGGAAGCGAATTTCGCCTGGGTCTTCATCGGCATCGAATCGCCGGACGAAGAGAGCCTGAAAGAAACGAAGAAATATCAGAACACCCGCGAAGACATCCTCACCTCGGTCCGGCACATTTACGCGCACGGGCTGGACATCTTCGCCGGCTTCATCATCGGCTTCGACAACGACACGCTGTCGACGTTCGACCGGCAATATCGATTCATCGTCGATTCCGGAATTCAGGTGGCCATGGTTGGCCTCCTGACCGCGCTTCCGAAGACGCCGCTTTATCAGCGATTGGAAGCTGAGGGCCGGCTTCTGCCCGGTGCCGATGGAACGGACAACACTTCGGTCGGAACGAACTTCGTGCCCAAGCAGATCGAATACGACACGCTCGTGCGCGAATACAAACGGTTGTACGAACGCCTGCTCAGGCCGCGCGCCATTGCCGATCGCATCCGGAACAAGCTTCGATACATGGGCAAGCCGAACTATCAGCCGCTCTACCCGATCCGGACGCAACTGGCGATCATGGCCAAATTCGGATGGCGTGGCGTGCTCAAAGGCGGACCGCTGCGCATGCTGCACTTCGCGCGCACGATTTCTTCCGCCTCATTCAGTCAGATTCCGCTGATCCTCAGCGACTGGATCGCCGCGCTGTCGATGAAAGAGTTCGCCGAGCGCCATCTGATGGTCCGCAAGCGCGAAGCGCAAAATGCGACGGTGGCGCACTTCGAGCAGCTGCGCCGGAGTTTCCGCTCGTATGTGCAACAGGGGCGCGTTCTCATTCAGATGGAGCAGGGCAACATCTCGCTGCGCGTGCAGGGCTGGGTCGATTCCGCGTTCTACACGAAAGCGTCGCGCGCGATCCGGCATCTCCTCAAGAACACGACGTCAACGGTCACGCTGCACGTCGATCACTTCCAGGAAGAGCAGCGCACGCACTGGAATCGCCTACTGCGACGGCTTCGCCGCGATGGCGACCGCATCTACGTCTCCGCGAGCGAAAAGCTGAAGGACCTGCTGGAGGTCGACTCCTCGGTCTTTCACCTGGTGCTGGAACCGGCAGCTTAGTTCCTGTGAAGAAACGAATTCTCATTGTCGAAGATGACGCTTCCATGCGCCAGGTCCTGCACCTTCGGCTCAAGTCGCAGAATTACGACACGATTCCGGTGGCCGACTCGATCACCGCGCTCTCAGAGGCGCGCAAACAACCGCCTGATCTGATCATTCTCGATCTCGGATTACCCGGTGGCGGCGGCATCGCCTTTCTACAGCGGCTGCAAGCGTTGCCGCGCCTCAGCACCATCCCGGTGATTATCTTGTCAGCACAAGAACGGAAAATGGGCGAGAAACCCTCACTGGACGCGGGCGCCGCAGCGTTCTTTCAGAAGCCGGCGGAGCCGGAAGAATTGTCGAAGAAAATCCGCGAGTTGCTCGGCGAGGACTAACGGTAGGTCTGTTTCAGCGCGTCCAGCTCGGCAAGCGTGCGCCGCAGGATATTGACCACCTTGTGCACTTCGCTGCCGTACACCTTGAGCTCCGCGTCGCAATCCGTCATCGCGTAAACCGCCTCATCTTTTTCGAGGCGGTCGCGCTCGAAACGGAGGCGCTCGACGAGCTCTTCGATCTCGGTGATCAGAACGAAATTAACGTCCTTTTCACCGAGGTAGCGCTTGCATTGTGGGCAGTAGATGGAGCGGTCTTCGGACGTTTCGACCAGCTCGAAAACGAACTGTCGTTCGCACTGCGGGCACTCGAAGACCTCGGGCAACATCGCTCTCGATTGTGCCACCGAACCACCTATTTGTCGCGGAATTCAGGGCTTGACCGCCGCGTTTGGCGCCGTGTAGCATCAGCGGCCCACCTCGAAGC
>Ga0099827_10001270_pt1 | contig 12847 bp, 11 predicted proteins | sample CZO8metaG_FD_79339 | JGI IMG/M metagenome (GOLD analysis project Ga0099827, IMG submission 79339) | Vadose zone soil microbial communities from the Eel River Critical Zone Observatory, Northern California, USA - CZOApr15con1.8 metaG | ecosystem: Environmental > Terrestrial > Soil > Vadose zone ...
CTCTTGCAAGACCTCGGTGCTGGTGCAGGCCTCCACTTGCCGTCTACGCACGCGCTCCAAGAATTTCCGCGCCGGTTCACGGTGCGGATGGGCTCCCCCGATGAGCATGTAACATACTCCACAGGCCATGTGCGAGTTCAAATCAAACTCTCAATGCTTCCCCGTCTATACCAGTGCATCGAAACCGGTTCGAGTGGCGCGAGGAGTTCACGAAGACGTTGAGTATCGGCCTCGTCGGGATGATAGATGGCCAGAAACGCCGCGCTTTCCCGCGCCCGCCGGATATCCGCCTCGACGAAAGCCGCCTCCGTTGCGATAACGCGTGAGAATCCCTCCATCAGGGCCCCGAAGAGGCTGGTTTCGGTACGGAGCTGACCGAAGAATTTAAGCATTTCCTCGCCCGTCACCGCCATGACCTCATCCGCGCCCATTCCGGCTTGCAACAGCGCGTCCCTCGCAGCTTTCGCGGGTTCAAACGACGGAAACGTCGCGATCACATATTTCCACGGATAGAAGACCCCTAGTGAGGTTTTGGCCCCTTTGAAAAAGGCGAAAAGATCGGCCCCGCTTCCGCTTCGATCGCCAGCGCGTACATCGCGATCAGTGCGCGCGGACGCGGACCGCTGGCCGTCTCGCGGTATTCCGGCGCGTTCAATCTCGCCGAGCAGAGCGGACAGCGTGTCCTCCAACTGTCGCCGGGACGGTTCGTCGCGGACCACGCTCAAACTTTCCATGGCGTTCTGCAGGCTGAGAGCGTACTCTTCCGGCATGGCGCCGAGCAGATAGGCTCGTGCACTTTGCAAGTGCTGAATCAACAGATCGTCCCGATTTTCCTGAGAGTGGCCCAAAGCCGCGATCCACTCGTCCAGGCGTTGCGAATCGGCGTCCCTTTGCGCTGGCCCTAGCGTGGCGTGTGGCATTGTACACCTCAATACTCAGATCCGTGGACGCGGCCCGGCGTTTCCATAAAAGCGAAAACATTGGAAAGGCAGTCCTGCCATAATGAATGCGGCTATGGCCGCGCTGCCTGAACCCGCCGACAGCCGGATTATCGATCTGCGGAAGATCTCCGCGGAGGATCTCCTGCCTGTGCTCGAGGAGGAGGCCGCGGCATGGAAGTCAGAACTTGAATGGGATCTTCGCCCCGCCACCGAGCTAGTCCAGCGCTTCGTCCAGATGCAGGCGCTCAACGGCTATGCCCTGGACTACCGGGGCAGCATCATCGGTTACGCCTACTATGTCTGCGAGGAAGGCAAGGGGCTGATCGGAGATCTGTATGTCCTGGCGCGGGCGCGGACGCCGGAACATGAAAACTCGCTGATCCAGGCGGTGCTCGACTCGCTGTGGCGGGTTCCCGGGATCCGGCGAGTGGAGGCGCAGCTTCTGATGCTGGGCCCGCCCGTTCCGCGGCTGATGCCCTACCCATTGTGGTTCCACGCCTATCCACGAAAATTTCTCGAAATGCCGGCGGCGAAAGTCTCCCGGCTCACGCCGCGCCCGGTGGACCGAATCGCGATCGCGCCCTGGACCGAACGCCGCCAGGACGACTCGGCGCGGCTGGTGGCAGCCGCCTACCGCGGGCACATCGACAGCGAGATCAACGACCAGTACCGTGCGCCTGCCGGAGCGCGGCGCTTTCTGGCCAACATCGTCCAATACCCAGGATGCGGCACGTTTTTCGCGCCCGCCTCTTACGCCGCCACCGACGCACAAAGCGGTGGGCTGTGCGGCATGTCGCTTGCGAGTTTGGTAGCCAGTGACGTCGGGCACATTACGCAGGTGTGCGTGGCGCCGTCGCACCGCGGAACCGGTCTCGGCTACGAGCTCTTGCGCCGATCGCTGCTCGCACTGGCGGCGCACGGCTGCCGGTCGGTGAGTCTCACGGTGACCGCCTCCAATGCGGCCGCCGCGCGGCTGTATGAGCGCATGGGATTCACACAGCGTCGCGAATTCGCGGCCTGCGTGTGGAATTCGCGGTAGCTCGCATTCACAACGTAGCTCGCATTCTGGCTTGCTTACGCGCCCATCTGCTACGGTAAGAGTGTTCGCTATGGCGTGGTTTTCGCGGCAGAAACCGGGAGTGGAAGAAGGCTCGGGCGAGGGCGAAAAGCGCGTCCGCACCGAGGGTTTGTGGCTCAAGTGCGAGAGCTGCAGCCATATCATCTGGAAAAAGGGGCTGGATGAGAATTTTCAGGTGTGCCCGGAGTGCAATCATCACTTCCGCATCGATGCACGCACCCGGCTGGCGCTGCTGTTCGACGACGGCGTCTATGAGGAGCTCGACGCCAGCCTGACCTCTACCGATCCGCTCCATTTTCGCGATTCGAAAACTTATGCCGAGCGCCTGGCTTCCATGCAGCAGGCGACCTCGCTTTCAGACGCGCTGATTTCCGCCGCGGGTAAGCTCGATGGACGGGCAGTCCAAGTCTGCGCGATGGAGCTGAAGTTTATCGGCGGCAGCATGGGTACGGTGGTAGGCGAAAAGATCACGCGCGCCATTGAGCGGTCGATCGAACGGCGTACGCCGCTGATCATCGTATCGGCCTCCGGAGGCGCGCGCATGCAGGAAGGCGCCATCAGCCTGATGCAGCTCGCCAAAATTTCGGCCGCACTCATGCGCCTGGACGAAGCCCACGTGCCCTACATCAGCGTGCTGACCGACCCCACCACCGGCGGCGTGACCGCCAGCTTCGCCATGCTGGGAGATCTGAACATCGCCGAGCCGGGTGCGCTGATCGGATTCGCCGGGCCGAGAGTCATTGAGCAAACCATCCGCCAGAAGCTCCCCCAAGGTTTCCAGCGCAGCGAATTCCTACTGGCCCACGGCTTCCTGGACGCAGTGGTGAAGCGAGGCGAGATGAAGGCCTACATCGCGCAAGCGCTCAAGTTTTTCTGCGACTGAACTTTCTAATTTCAGCGTTATGGTAACCTATGTGTTACCATTAGTTGTGGTTCAGATCCGTGAGTACCTCGACCCAAAGGGCTGGGCCCCTTTTGCCGAATGGTTCGGCTTGAACGCCCCGGCAGCGGCCAAAGTGACAACGGCGCTGGTCCGGCTCGAACAAGGAAATTTTTCAAATGCGAAAGCCGTGGGTGCAGGCTTATATGAATGCCGGATTGACTTCGGCCCTGGCTACCGAGTCTATTTCGGCAAGGATGGAGGAACGCTTGTGATCCTGCTCGGTGGCGGAACCAAAAAGCGCCAGAACAGGGATGTTCAATCCGCCCTCAGCTACTGGAAGGCTTACAAGCACCGCAAGGAGAGGTAAGATGCCTTTGACACGCAGCTTCAAACAGACGGTTCAATCTCGCATAGAAAAGGATCCCGAGTTCCGCGAGGAACTTCTGCGCGAAGGCGTCGAGTGCCTTCTTTCCGGCGATCTCGAGACGGGCAAGGCGATTCTTCGCGACTATATCAACGCCACGATCGGCTTTGAGAAACTGGGCGGGCTCACGCACAAACCTCCAAAGAGCCTGATGCGGATGCTCGGTCCACGGGGCAACCCCCAAGCGCGAAATCTTTTCGAGGTCATCGGGCATCTGCAGAAGGCCGAAGGGCTTCATTTCCGGCTCGCTTTGAGGACGTCCGCGCGATGATCCAACTCCAGGGGGCCGGGAAACGCTTCGGCCACAAACTTCTGTTTGAAGATTGCGACTGGCTGATTACGCCGCGCGAGCGCACCGGTCTGGTGGGCGGCAACGGCACCGGCAAATCCACCATCCTGAAAATTCTGTGCGGGCTGGAATCGCTCGACTACGGCTCGGTCAGCTTCACCAAGGGCATGACCATCGGCTACCTGCCGCAGGACGGCCTGGCCCTCACTGGGCGCACGGTCTTCGCCGAGGCCATGACGGTGTTCGCCGGCCTGCTCGAAATGGAACAGGAGCTCGACACGCTGCACCACAAACTGGCCGAACTCGACCCTGCCAGCGCCGAATACACAGCGGTGGCCGACCGGCTGCATCACATTGATTCGGAGTTTCGCAATCGCGACGGTTATGCGATCGAGGCGCAGGTGGGCACGGTGCTCGACGGGCTCGGGTTCCGCAAAGACGACTGGACGCGGCGCACCGAGGAATTCTCCGGCGGATGGCAGATGCGCCTGGCGCTCGCGAAATTGCTGCTCGAAAAACCGAACCTGCTATTGTTGGACGAGCCCACCAATCACCTGGATCTGGAAGCGCGCAACTGGCTCGAAACCTATCTCGCTAACTACCCGCACGCCTACGTGCTGATCTCGCACGACCGCTATTTTCTGGACATCACGGTGAATCGCACGGTCGAGATCTGGAACAAGCGCGTGCAGTTTTACAGCGGCAACTACGATTCCTACCTGCGGCAGAAAGACGAGCGCCGCGCGCAGCTTGAAGCCGCCTACCGCAATCAGCGCGAGCGCATCGAACAGCTGGAGGCCTTCATCAACCGCTTCCGCTACCAGGCCACCAAGGCTCGCCAGGTGCAGTCGCGCATAAAGGAACTCGACAAAATTGAACGCATTGAGATTCCTCCCGACGAGCAGACCATTCATTTTTCGTTCCCGCAGCCTAAGCCCAGCGGGCGCATTGTCGCCGAGTTCAAGAACGTGTCGAAGAGCTACGGCGCGAAGTCCGTCTTCGGAGACGCCAGCTTCATCATCGAGCGCGGCGACCGCATCGCGCTGGTGGGCGTGAACGGAGCCGGCAAATCGACCTTGATCAAGCTGGTGGCCGGCGCCGAGCCGCTGACTTCGGGCTCCTACACCCTGGGGCACAATGCCCTGCCCGATTATTTCGCGCAGGACCAGTACAAGGAGTTGAACCCCCAGCGCAGGCTGGTCGATGATTTGTCCGACGCCGCGCCGCGCTCGACCCAAACCCAGCTACGCACGCTGCTGGGGTGTTTTCTGTTCAGTGACGACGATGTGTTCAAGCCCATCGGCGTGCTCTCAGGCGGCGAGCGCAACCGTTATGCGCTAGCGCGGATGTTGCTGGCACCCTCGAATTTCCTATTGTTAGACGAGCCCACCAATCACCTCGATATGCGCGCCAAGGACGTGCTGCTCGATTCGCTCAGCAAGTATAACGGCACGGTGGTATTCGTCTCGCACGACCGCTATTTCATCGACAAGCTGGCCACGCGGATCTTTGAAATCGAGGACGGTCACGTGCACGTCTATCCCGGCAACTACGAAGATTATTTGTGGCGCAAGCAAGGCGGGCCGGAGGCCATGATCGAGAAACCGCTCGCTTACGCTCGTGACGCGGAACCGAGCCGCGACCCAAAGGGAGCGGTCAAGCGCGTCAACCCGATGAAAGTCGAAAAAATGCGCGGCCGCCTCCACGAAGTGGAGCAGCAGGTGGCAACGCTCGAATCCGAGATCCAGCAGCACGAAGCGGCCCTGGCGGAGTTTATCAACGTCGAGGAAACGGTCCGCCTCAACGAACTGGTAAAGGCGAGGCGCAAAGAACTGGAAGCGCGGGTCGCGGAATGGGAAGAACTGTCGGCCGAGCTCGAAACCAATGCGTGATAGCGAGCGCGTGACCGGCTATTGCGTGAGCCTGCGGCCCGGCATCAGCGCTATGGGCGAAACCTGCTGCGGCTGCGAGAAATAGTCCGCCGCTTCCAGGTTCTTGTACACGGAACCGGCGACGCCCGCGGCGGCCGGCCCGCTCACGCCCTGCGCGCCTGTGAGCAGCACTACCACCACCAGCTTGCCTTTGCTCGTATCGGTAAAGGAACCGAACCAGCCCAGGTGCGTGGGCGTCCGCGCGTCGGTGCAGGTTCCGGTCTTGCCGTAGACGGGCTCGTTCGGATCGAACCCGATGCGGCGGGCGGTGCCGTACTCCACCGCGCCCATCATGCCGGGCTTGATTTCGGGAATCCATTGATCGATGTCCAACCGGCGTTTAATCTGCGGCTCCAGCTCCTGGGCTTCCTGCTGGGTCTTGGGATATTGCAGATAGTACAGCGTTCCGCCGTTGGCCACCGCGCCCACCAGCGCCGCCAGTTCCAGGGGCGTAAGCGCGATGCCATCGCCGAAGCTGGTCATCATGCCCATTCCGCTCTTGGGCGGAGCTGGCGGCAAAATGCCCGCCTGCTCTTCTTCGATATTCAGTCCGGCTTTTTCACCCAATCCGAAAAGGTGCGCGTAGTAGCTCATGCGCTCGAATCCAAGCTTCTGGCCGAGGCTCGCGAAATACTGGTTGTTCGACTTGGCCAGCGCTTCGGTGAGCGCGACCGTGGTGCGCCCGTAAAGGCGGATCGCCGTGGTCCGCTCCACCACCGATTCACTCAGCGCCGCCAGCGCCACCGGGACCTTGACGGTAGAGCAGGGCTGGAAACCATCTCTGTATGCGAGCTTCTGATTCACGATGGACAGGATGCGTCCCGTATCCGGCTGGGCGACCACGATGGTGCCATTCAACCCGGCGAGCGCGGCTACCGCGGCGCGCCGTACCGTCAGGTCATCGCCATCGATGCGGTCCCCCTCAGTCGAGTCCGCGTAGGTTGGAACTCGCCATGGGCCGCGCAGGATCGCCTTCCTCTTCCCCGCAGCCGACCTGGGAATCGAGAGCGCTATGCCCTTTACCACCGGCTTACGCTTCTTTTTCTGGGGACTGAGCGCGGAAAGCGAGCCGGTGCCCAAGAGTAGGGCCAGCAGGATTACTCCTAAACGGGATAACCCAAGCCGACGATATTGAAAATGCAAGACTTCTTACCCCGTTTCGATGAACACCCTAATGCACGAGCGGAACATCCATTGTGCGCGATGAACCAGTGCCAGGTCAAGCAATTTTCCAAGCGCCTCACGCGTTTATCGGTAGAATTTGCCGCTCACATTACCCCACGTTAGATGGTACGCTATTCCCGTGGCTCCTTCTCAGCACGTGGTGGGTGCGGATCCTCGCGAATTACTGGTTCGGGACTCCGACGGCAAGACCATTCACATGCCGCTGGACCGCGACCGCATTGTGCTCGGGCGCTCCAACGCCTGCCAGTTGTGTTACCCCGACGACGGCGGCCTTTCGCGCCAGCATTTGGCGCTGACGCGCGTCGACGGCCAGTGGCAGGTCGAAGACTTGGGCAGCAAGAACGGAACGCTGGTCAACGGCAACCGGATCGAGGGCCCCACTCCGTTGGGCTTTGGCGACCGCGTCGTGGCCGGGCACTTGACGCTCGAACTAGCCGAGACGGCTTCGGCCGCGGCCACCGCCACGGCAGTTCATCAGCGGGTGGAGTTCGTCGAGAACGCCGAGAGTTTCGCGAAAGGCACCACTACGCTGGTGGCCAGTCTCGACTCCGTGCTGGGGTCTCAGCCCGGCGATCTGGACAAGACCTACATCATTCAGGGCAATCCGCAGATGCAGGCGCTGATTCGCGCGGGGCGCGAGCTGGCCGGCCATCGTCCGCTCAAGGAGCTGTTCGAGGTCATCATGGACCTGTCGATGGAAGCGGTGATGGCGGGCCGCGGCGTCCTCATGACCCTCGAGGGCGATCAACTGGTGGTGCGCGCCGCCCGAGGCGCGGGCTTCAAGATTTCGCAAACGGTGCGCGACCGCGTTCTCAATGAGAAATCGTCGCTGCTGGTGCGCGACGCGCAGCTCGATCAGGCCTTGAAGGCCCAGATGAGCATCGTGCAGCAAAAAGTGCGCAGCATGATCGCCGTGCCTCTGCAGACCAACGATCGCGTGATCGGGTTGATTTACATGGACTCGCCCGACATGATTCGCGAGTTCACGCGCGAGGACCTGGGCCTGCTGACCGTCATGGCGAACGTGGCGGCCATCCGGATCGAGCACGCGCGGCTCAACGAGATCGAGCTGGCCGAACGGGCCATGGCGAAAGAGCTCGAACAGGCCGCCCTCATTCAGAAGGGCCTCCTGCCGTCTGCCTCTCCTAAAGTCGCCGGCCTCGATATCGCGGGCAAGACCTCCTCCTGCCGCACCGTCGGTGGGGATTACTACGATTACTTGAGCTTCCCCGACGGCCGTATTGCGATGCTGGTGGGCGACGTAGCGGGTAAAGGCATGCCGGCCTCACTGCTGATGTCGAGCCTGCAGGCGCGCGTCATGGTGCTGTTCGAAGATGGCGACCACCTGGCGCAGAAGGTCACGCGCCTCAACAAATCCACCTGCGCGAGCTGCCCCGAGAACCGCTTCATCACGTTCTTCATGACGGTGGCCGATCCGGCCACGGGGGAGCTGGTGTACACCAACGCGGGCCACAATCCGCCGCAACTGGTGCGCGCGGCGGGCGGGGTCGAGCAGCTCCAGGGCGGCGGCATGATCCTGGGCATTCTGCCCATGGCGACCTATCAGGAATCGCGAATCAAAATGGAGCCCGGCGACGTCCTGGTGCTGTACAGCGACGGCGTCACGGAAGCCGCGAACGGATCGGATGAAGATTTCGGCGAGCAGCGGCTGGGCGAGTTGGTGGCTTCGCTGAAGGACCGGCCGGCGATTGAAATCGTGAACGCCATCCATACCGCGGTCGCCCAGTTCACCGAGGGCGCGCCCCCGGCCGACGACATCACGGTGGTGATCGCCCGGCGGCTTTAGATCCTCACGGTGTTCCACAGCATCGCCGCCGTGAGCGCGATCATCACAACCGCCGTCGACCAGGCCACCGCATTCTGCCAGAACTTGTTGACGTAATCCTGCATGATGCGCTTGCGGTTGATGAGTGTCAGCATGTAGATCAGCACGAAGGGCAATAAGACGCCGTTGGCCACCTGAGACAGCAGGATCACTTTCAGCAGAGGAAGCTTCGGGATCAGGACGAAGCCCGCGCCTGAGGCGATCAGCAGCGTATACAGCCAGTAAAAGATCGGCGCTTCCGAGAAGCGGCGCTCGATGCCGGATTCAAATCCCAGTCCTTCACAGACGTTGTAGGCGGTGGCCAGCGGCAAGATCGCCGCCGACAGCAGCGACGCGTTCACAAGGCCGACGGCAAACAGAAGACTCGCGAACCTCCCGGCAAAAGGTCCCAGCGCCATGGCGGCGTCGGCGGCGTCCTTGATTTCGCCCCCTCCGGTCTTGTGAATTGTGGCGGCGCATGCCACCACAATAAAGAACGCGATGACGTCGGTCACGATGCAGCCCACAATCACATCCCAGCGGCTCAACGAGTAGTGCCGCCGGTCGATTCCCTTCTCCACAATCGAAGCCTGAAGATAGAACTGCATCCAGGGCGTGATGGTGGTGCCGATGAGGCCAATGGTGATCAGGATGTACTGCTTCATCAGCTGCGGGTCGCTCGGCAGGTGCGGGATCAGGGTATCCTCCAGCGCCAGTTTCCAGTCCGGCTTGGCCAGAATCGCAGAGACCGGATAGGTGAAGTAGATCAGCGAAAAGAGAATGAGCATCCGCTCCAGCGGCTTGTAGCGGCCCCGCACCACGATGGTCCAAACCAGCGCGGCTCCGATGGGCACCGCGATGTACTTGCTGACGCCGAATACCCCCATGCCCGAGGCCAGGCCTGCGAATTCGGCCGCGATGTTGCCGAAATCGGCGATGCTCAGAATGGCCATTGTGACGAAGGTCGCGCGCAGGCCGAATTCTTCGCGAATCAGGTCGGAGAGGCCTTTGCCCGTGACCGCGCCCATGCGCGCCGCCATCTCCTGGACGACGATCAGAGCGATGGTGGTGGGGATCAGGGTCCACAGCAGTGTGTAGCCGAACTGCGCGCCGGCCTGCGAATAGGTGAGAATACCGCCGGGATCGTTGTCCACATTCGCGGTGATGAATCCCGGACCCAGGATCGACAGGAAGGCCAGGATCCGGTATTTGAGCACGGACAGGTTGGCCGTCCGGCGCACCAGCGGTCGCGGGATGGGATGCTCGCCACGCAAGAAAAACCAGTCCTCTCATTGAGGCTACTTGGGTATCGAAAGCAGAAGCAAGTTTTTGGAGGAAAAATCCGCAGTCGCGATGGAGCGGCGCCTAAGAATCCTTCGCCGGCCGCCGCGCGGGAGCGCCCGAGAGCATTCCTTCGACGCTGATGTCCTCGTCTAGATCAGGCCAACGGACTCCCTGGCCGCTGCCCAGAATCTCAAAATTCTATGCGTTGCTCCGGAGTGGCATCGGACAACCGCCAAGACCAACTCAAAGGGACACTAATAGCACGTCCATCGGCGAGGCGAGCGGTGATCATATCCTCGGAAACGGATACTTCCCGAATTTTCGGCTCGGCGCTAGTCGCAATGCTCATGCCAAGCCTTTATTATACGAATAAGATTCTCCTGGATCAGGTTTCGGATCTGATTCGGATCTGATTCAGGTCCCGCGCCGAAAACCCATCGTTGACGGCTACGACCAGAGGTTCAAGCCAGAACTTACACAGACGATTGTCCCTCTGCACATGCACGTGCTGGGGCTCGTTGCAGTCGAAACTATAGAAGAACAACCTAGTAAGGTCCGGCGATATTCTTGATGGTCGGCATCCTCGGCTCAAACAATACCACGTTCTTAAAAGGTGACGTGATATGATCGTCGCGCATGAACACGCCACTCAAAATTCTGGGAATCGCCGGGAGTCTCCGCAAGAAATCCTACAATCGTGCCGCGTTGCGGGCCGCCCAGCAGCTTACCCCCGAGGGCGCCGTCATCGAGACCTTCGAGCTGGACGGGATTCCGCCCTTCAATCAAGATCTGGATGTGAATCCTCCGGCCGTCATCGCGGAGTTCAAAGCGGCCATCCGTGCGGCCGACGCCATTCTATTCGTCTCGCCGGAGTATAATTACTCGATTCCCGGAGTTCTCAAGAACGCGATTGACTGGGCGTCGCGTCCCTACGGCCAGAGCGCGTGGACCGGCAAGCCAGTGGGTGTCATGGGCGCGGCGACCGGCGTTCTCGGCACTGCGCGAATGCAATATCATCTCCGGCAGTGCTTCGTGTTCTTGAACATGTATCCGCTCAATCTACCCGAGGTGATGATCACTAATCCGGCCCAGCGCTTCGACGAGCAGGGTAATCTGGTGGATGAGGCGACCCGGGACATCATGCGCAAGTTCTTGCAAGCGATGGTTTTGTGGACGCGGCAAGTAGAGCATGGCAAACAGATCCAGGCCTGATTGCATGCAGGATTCAAACGGGGCGGATAGAATGAAGGCGAGTCCTGCGATGCCGGCCCAACTCGATCTCTCCAAACTTAGCGTGCGCCAGTTCGCCGAGCGCTTTCGCGGCGACATGATCCCTCTCAGTAACACCTTCTCGTATTTCTGCGCGTCGGTGCCCATGTCGGAAGAGGATTTAAAAGAATACCTGGAGGAGCCGGTGGCGGCGCTGCCGCCGTCCATGCTCGCGGCGCTCCCCAAGATTTCCATTCTGCTGGTCCCCTACCTGGAGCGCGCCAACGGCGCCGAAAAGAAAAAGACCGGTGGACTGGCGGCGGACTACATTTCCATTGAACGGCCTCCGGAGGGACGCCAGTCGACCTACACGCAGCTGCGGCTCGGTGAGGAAACCGTGCTGGCATTCGCGCTAAAGGATCAGGAAGTGGCCGAGTATCATTACCGGTTTTATCATTTGCTGGCTTCCTTGATGAGTGACCACTGGAGCGAGGCCGTTGAAACGAAATATTCCGGCGTGCTGCGCGAGGAAATGACCGCCGACGCCCACGGAGAAGTGGATGAGCCGAGCTGGCGCCTGAAGCAAGCCCTGCGGCGTTCGCAAGGCGGGCGCAGCACCAAGGCCTTCCGCGAATATGCGCGGCAGTCGTTCACTGACACACTGACGCTCTATCTACACGGCATCTGCTGCGACATCGACGTCGATACCGGCCCCCGGCAATTGCCCAGCCGTTATCTCCGCCGCCGGCTGCTGGCGCTCGAGGAACTCTTCCCGCCGCCCACCGGGTATGCGGTGTTCCCCGAGGAGTTGGAGCCCTGAGCGCCCCCGTGGCGCACGGCTTCAGCGTGCGGGCGCGAACTTCAGTTCGCGCTGCTTCGGGTTTTTGACCCACATCGAACTGTGTTAACGTAGAGCCTGATCCTGTCGGCGTCCCTTCTGGGTGAGAGGGGAGCTAGATTCAAAACGGGGAACACCGAACGTGTGCGGCATCGCAGGGTTTACCCACTATGACCGTCGACCACGGCCTGAGCGGATCTGGAAGATTACCCGCTCGCTGAGCCATCGCGGCCCGGACCAGCAAGACGTCTGGGAATCGCCAGTGGTGTCTCTGGGCGCGGTTCGTCTCAAAATCATCGACCTCGAGCACGGCGACCAGCCGATGATCAGCGATGATGGCGACACCGTTCTGGTGTTCAACGGCGAAATCTACAACCACGTCGAATTGAGGCGCGAGCTCGAAAACGCCGGGCACCGCTTCGATTCGCGTTGCGATACCGAAGTGGTGTTGCGCGCCTTTCTCGAATGGGACGTGGATGCGTTTCCGAGATTGCGCGGTATGTTCGCTGCTGCGTTGTGGACCGAGTCGCAGAGGCGTCTGGTCCTGGTGCGGGACCGTATGGGAATCAAGCCGCTCTACCACGCCCGCCCCGGTAAAGACCTGTATTTCGGCTCGGAGATGAAGGCCATCCTGCTGCATCCCGAGATCGATCGCACCATTAACAGCGCCGCGCTGGACCGCTACCTTTCGGTCAACTACGTATCGGGCTCCGATACTTTAGTCGAGGGCATCGAAAAGCTGGCGCCGGGGCACTGGCTTGAATGGCGCGATGGCAGGATATCGGATCACGTTTATTGGCAGCTCGAATTCCGCCCCGATCCGCGGCTCGATCTCGAGTCCGCCAAGAGCGAGCTCGACCGCCTGCTGCGTTCCTCGGTGCGCGAGCACCTGGTCTCGGACGCTCCTCTGGGGGTATGGTCGAGCGGGGGGCTGGATTCCACCACAATTCTCCATTACGC
>Ga0099827_10001277_pt1 | contig 12836 bp, 10 predicted proteins | sample CZO8metaG_FD_79339 | JGI IMG/M metagenome (GOLD analysis project Ga0099827, IMG submission 79339) | Vadose zone soil microbial communities from the Eel River Critical Zone Observatory, Northern California, USA - CZOApr15con1.8 metaG | ecosystem: Environmental > Terrestrial > Soil > Vadose zone ...
CACGACTATTTCCGCCGGATCGCCAGCCGCTTAGCGGTCGGCTGCCGGCCGTCCGTGCTCTTTATCACCCATCTGCTCAACGATCGACCGCTGTTCGTCACCGCCGTGTCACGGCTGAGTTCCCTGGCGGCAGTACTGCCCAAACCCAAGTCGATCGACCCAGCAGCATTGAAGGAGATCATCCAGCTAGCGCCCTGCGACACTCTGGACCGGAATCGCTTAGCGCAGCCTGACTGGCTCGTTGGCTATTTGGAGACTCGCGCGCCTGGCCAGGATCTCGTCTTGCTGGACGTCGGCGGTTACTTCGCGCCGGCTCTGGAGGAAGCCTGTACGCGTTTCACCGGCCGGATTCTGGGTGTGGTGGAAGACACGGAGAACGGGCTCCGGCGCTACCTAGAGATCGATAAGCTCCCGTGCCCGGTTTTCAGTGTCGCTCGCAGTCCACTGAAAGAGCCGGAGGACTACCTCGTAGGCCAGTCCGTTGCGTTCTCTGCCGAGGCGCTGGTGCGCAGCCGAGGCGACATCTTGCAAGGCCGGCAAGCGTGCGTGCTCGGCTTCGGGAAAATCGGGTCAAGTGTCGCCCGCTTGCTGCGTGCCAAGCACATGCAGGTCACCGTGCACGACACGGACGCTGTCCGCCTGACCCAGGCGCTGGCGCAGGGTTACCGCACCGCCGCCAGCACCGCCACCGCAGTGGCCGGCGCGGGTGTCGTGATCTGCGCGACCGGCAACCTCGCACTTCGCGCCAGCGACTTTGCTCACCTGGGCAACGGTGCCTACATCGCTTCGGTCACCTCTGCCGATGACGAACTCGAACTGGTCGGCGTCGAAGGACTATATGAGCGCAGCCCGGTGAGCGATCACATCACTCGGTACGCCACCGCCGGGCACTACTTCTACATGCTCAACGACGGCAACGCCATCAACTTCCTGCACGGTGCGTCGGTCGGCGCGTTCATCTACCTCGTCCAGGCCGAGATCCTCGCGGCTATGACGGCGCTCTCTGGCGCGGACATCCAGCCGGGACTACATCAGTGCGATGACGACACTCGCCAGTTCATCGCGGCTACCTGGCTGCAAATGTTCAATGGAACACCGTGACCATCTCCAGCCGTGAGATCTCCCGCGCCACCAGGCGCTACCTGAACAACCACCGAGACGAGCGCGACAACCTGGCCCCGCTGCTGTCCTGTCTCGCCGACGACGCAGAAATCACCTCCCGCCGGGCAACTCCTGGCCACGTCACCTGTAGCGCGGCTGTTATCAACGCCGCAGGGCAGGTTCTTGTGATCCATCACAACGTCCTGGGCCGCTGGCTCCTGTCCGGTGGCCATCTTGAACCCCCCGACACCGGGCTGCTCGCCGCGGCGCGGCGCGAACTCGCCGAGGAAACTGGCATTACCCGGCAGCTCGCGATCAGCCCGCCCGAACTCGATGGCCTCCCGTTCGACATAGACCTTCACCACATCCCAGCCAGCCAGCCCAAGGGCGAACCCGCCCACTGGCACACCGACTTCCGGTTCGCGTTCTTCGTGGAAAATCCATCCGTACTGATGCAGCTCGAAGAGGTCAGCGCCTTCGCCTGGCACCTGCCGTCGTCGCTGCACACCAGTCGGCTCGCCAGCAAAATCACGCGGCTTGCGCGCTGACTCAACTGGTCGCACGCAGCCACCGAAGTCGAAACGAAATCGGCCGATCAGGCTGGACGCTCTGGATGCCGGGCACCGTGGCCAGGAGGCGGGTCAAGGATCGTCTGGTAGGCGGCGCCAGTTCGAGCAGCGTCGGCTATGGCGTCCGGCCGCTGAAGACCCAGCAGAAGGTCTCCGGCCGGCTCACCAGCGACGAGGCAACCCAGGACGCTCGACATCCACGGTTACATCGACACCGCCCGCAAGCACGGCCAAGACGTCCTCACCATCATGCGCAGCGTGATTACCGGGCGACCTTCCGGCGCAGGGCAGCAAGCAGTAAGGAGCCAAGAGTTTATATGCCCTCGACGTCGGGCGTGGTATTGCGACGACGCTGACCAGAAGCAGGTCGATGGCAGCTTACTCTACCCGTTTCTATGCCCTCGATGTCGGGCGTGGCATTGCGACTCGCTATGGGCGAAGGTGCTTTCCCGGTTGTTTACACGTTTCTATGCCCTCGGTGTCGGGCGTGGCATTGCGACGCGTGGCTTCGACATGTGGTGCTTGACCGACCCGGAAACGTTTCTATGCCCTCGGTGTCGGGCGTGGCATTGCGACGGTGGCAATTCCCAACAAAAGAGTGGCGACCCGAAGAAGTGTTTCTATGCCCTCGGTGTCGGGCGTGGCATTGCGACGGATGCCTCTGCCGCACTGGCCGTGACCTGCGGTTTTGGTGTCCGTTTCGCCATCCTCCCGGACAGGCGGCTGGTTCGGCAAGGGTTCGGCGCGCGGGTACGGGTCACCCGCCGCTGACCTGCATGTTCGCGGTGCGCCAACCTCGGCTTCCAAGAGCATGAAACGCGAGTTCTGTACCGGCTCAGAGACTGACGATCCGCTGACTCTGCTCCGATGCGGATCGCGCCGTGATCGGCCGGGCGCCGGGAGCGCCAAACGACCAGAACAGTCGGCTGTATGACACGTATATGACTGCCCAGCCGGGGCATCTGGCTTCGCGCCTGCTCAAGCAGAATCGCAATCTCTCAGCGGCGATGGCGATGCTTAGCGCATCGACCTTGGCCGCGTCCACGGTGACGGACGCGCCGCGCGCGAGCGCCGGGCCAGGTGGGTACAGCCTGTCCTGAGCGGATGCTTGATCGGCCTGCAACGTCGGGCGAAATTTCAGGCTGATCCACTACCCAGATATGACAAATACCTACACACCTGGCACCTTCGGGCCGATGATCGTAGCGCTTTGGGTGGTTAAGGTGCCAGCGTAGACGTTTCGCTACGTTCGGAGCAAAAGATTGGCTGTTCTGGATGACGTGGCGGGGGAGAGCGCGCTATCGTCGTCTGCTGGCTTGGGAGGGCTAGATTGCCGGAGCAGGGGTTAAGTTTGGCTACCGATGAGGCGCTGGTTCTTGTCGCATTGCCCGGTGTGCAGCAGTTCATCGTAGAAGCTCGGTCGACGTCCGACGTCGCTGGCGCGAGCAAGATTTACGTCGCGCTGGGCTCGCTGATCGCAACGACGCTGCGTGACCTGGGTGGTCGGCTCGTTTTCCCGTCCTCCCTGGATGAGACCAGCGGCATTACTAACAAGGTTGTGGCGCTCTTTGCCGCCGGTGGCCCCAGCATCCTGGTGAACCAGGCCGAAGTAGTGGATGCACTCCGCGTGGCGGTAGAAGCTAAACGCCGGGAATGGCTGCGGGCCACGTTCGAGCTAGACGGTGACGCGGTTCCTGACACGCCGGGTTTTCCCCTTGTCCAGTGGGTCTTCGTCCCGTCGGCGCCAGGTGGCTATCGAGAGCAGTGGATGCAGGCCCAGCGACTGCTCGCGGCGCGGCGGCAGGTGCGCGATTTCCGCTGGGTCGAATGGCGGGACAGAGCCTTGTGCTCGCTAAGCCCTCGCTGGCCTGCCGAGGTCAAGGCGCCAACGGGGTTGCAGGAACACGAAAAGGCGACGCTAAGCGCGGTTGGCTGGGTCAAACGCCGCTTTCGGCACATCGAAGGCGATGAAGGCTTTCCTTCGACGGCGTCCATCGCGTCGGCTCCATACCGTCTCGCTGTCCTTGAGCATCTCGCCGACGATCAGGTCAGAGCGGCAGCGACCGAGCTCCGCGACGCCACGCGGGAGATCGGCAGGGCTTATCCCGGCATGGCGAGACCCGAAACCGCGGTACCAGGGCTGCCGGTCATCGAAACCGAGCTGGGTGCCTGGATCAGGCGAGCGAGCGGCCCGTGGGTCTATCACGATCAATGGCAGCCCGACTCGCTGGCCCGGGAGGCAGGGGCGAAGGACGCGGCCCCCGAGTCCTTCCGGAAGGCTGCCGGCCGAGGCCGGTCGGCAGCCCGGCGTCTCGCAGCGAGGCTGGATCAGCTCGGAGTCCCCGCTCTGGCCAGCTATCTCGCGGTGGTCGTTCAGGACCTGGACGGCATGGGACGGTTCCTCAGCGGGGAAGCGGCGAGCACCAGCGGTACTCGCCTTGAGGTGACGCCAGAACGTCATCAAGAGATTTCGGGCTTGTTGCAGCAGGTGTCCAAGGGCCAGCGCGACTTGCTGCGCACGAGCGACTTTCTCAGTGTCCCGGTCTACGTCGGCGGGGATGACTTGCTGGCTTTCGCTCCGGCGGCCAAAGCTCTGCTGGCCGCCTTTTTCTGTCACGAGGAGATCCCTGACAGCCTGCGGACGTCCAGCACCGCGATCTTGTTCTTCCACTATCACGGCGGCCTGCAAACGGCATTGAGCGATGCGCGTGTCCTGCTGAAGCAGGCCAAGCAGCGCGTACCCGGTAAGCATGCGCTGGCAGTCGGCTATGTGCGCCATTCTGGGGCCGGGGCATCGTCGATCCAGCCGTGGGACAATGGCGCCAGCGCCGACGGGTTCGGGATCTTCAGCTCAACGCGGGCGTCCAGGCTATCGCCGCGACTTGTGGCCGACCTGGATCGCGATGCGGAAGAACTCGCACGCTTGTCAGAAGTCTCCAAGCGGCTGTACCAGGCCGAGCTGTCGCGGCTCATCCGTCGCCACACCGAGGATGGAGCAGCTGCGGACGAAGCGACCAAGGTGGCGGACGTGCTGGACCGGCTCGGACGGCACGAGGCCTCCAAGTGGTTGGAGGAGCGCGGAACAGGCTCGTGGCCGCAGCTTGCCGCGCGAGTGGGCGTTTTCCTGCGACAGGAGGCGCGGTGACCGAGCAGTCGTGGGTTGCCCTGGTACCCAGGGACACGGTATTCGTCCGCGACGGCCGGTCGTTCAACGCCGCGGCGGACACGCTGGCGGCGACCGTGCTGCCGGGTCCGGCTACGGCGGCCGGGGCGGTCGGGGCGGCGTTCGGGGCTGAGCCGGATGAGGTCCGCGGACCCGTTTTCGCCCGGCGAGTCGCGGGTCAGTGGCGGCCTTATTTTCCGGTGCCGGCCGATCTAGTGGTGTGCGCGGACGCCCCTGAGTCGCTGGTGTACAGGCTGAAGCCCGAGGAACTGGCCGGCGACACTGACCTGGATCAGCTGCCAGGAGAGCACGGGGCCGGGCCGGGCGAGCGGGTCTGCGTCCCTGAGCGCTGGCTTGTGCCGCCCCTGGCCGCCGAGCCGGCCGAGCCGCTGAGCGGCTGGCTGTCCGCGACCGACCTGACGGCATACCTGGCCGGTGAACTGCTCGATTCAGGTGGCGTGACGCCCGGCGACCTCGATCTCGGGACGCCGTTTGAGCGCGAGCGGCGAGTCGGCCTGGCGCGCGATGACAGGACCGCCAGGGCCGGGTTCTTGTACCAGACCGAGCACCTGCGGCCGCATGAGAACTGGGCATTCCTGGCCCAGTACACCTACAAACCGGACTGGGCAAGTCGGTTGACCGGCCCAGTCAGCTTCGGTGGCCGTGGCCGCCTTGTTGACACCGAAGAGGCAGTCAGCCGCTGGCCAGAGTGCCCGGATCCGTTTTCAGCTAAAAGGGTGTTGGTCTATCTGGTGACGCCGGCGTTGTGGCCGACCGGCTGGCATCCGCCACTGCCGCCCGGAGCCCGGCTGATCGCGGCCGCGACAGGCAAGCCGGAAGTGGTCGCGACCCTCACGCCGGGTCCGGACCCCAAGAAGACGCGGACGCTGCGATGGGCGGTACCGGCCGGCTCGGTCTTCCTGCTCGAGTTCGACACCGCCGAGCGCGGAGCCGCCTGGGCCACCGATGTTCACGGGACCGCGTACGCGCCCGGCACTGACGATCGGCTTCGTACCGCGGGATTCGGGGTCGTGCTTACTGGAGTGTGGAAATGACGGAGTTGCTGCTGTATCTGTACGCCGAATCACCGGTGCATACCGGCGCGGCCGACAGCTCGGACGTGCTCGACCTGCCGGTGCAGCGCGAGAAGGCCACCGGCTACCCGGTGATCTGGGGCCAGTCGCTGAAGGGCGCCTTGCGGCAGGCGGCCAGGGACGCCGGCTGGGGGCGTGACCGGGTGGTGGCCGTGTTCGGCTCGGACGTCGAGGACCAGGGAGCGGGCAACCCGACCACCCCAGGTGTGCTGGCCGTCGGTGACGCTCAGCTCGTGGCCATGCCGGTGCCGACCCTGCGGAGCACGTTCGCGTGGCTCACGACGGACATCGCGCTGGCCCGGCTGGCCAGGAAGTACACCACCCTCCAGCGCCCCGCACTGCCCGTACCGGAGGTCAGCCGGGATGAGGGCCGGGCGGCCTGCGACGAGTGGATGGGCAGCGCCAGCGAGGTGCTCGGGCCGTGCCTGGTAAGGCTCGGCTCCGCCGCCGACGAGCGGCTGAGCGCGTGGGCGGATTTGCTGGCCCGCGACGCGGTCGGATCGGAGGCTGGCTTTGCCCCGTTCGCCGACAAGCTGCTCAAGGACCTGATCATGGCCGGATCGGATCTCGCGCCGATCCTGCTCACCGAATGCACCGAGCAGGCGGTCCGGGTCCAGCTCGCCGCCGACTCCAAGACCGTGCAAAACGGCCCGTTCTACAGCGAGTACCTGCCCGCCGAGACGATTCTCGCCGCCGCGCTGACTTTGCGGCCCCGAGGGGATTCCGATGCCAACCGGGCCGCGCTCAAGGATCTGGTGGACGGCCGGCTGCTGCGGATCGGCGGCGACGAGACCCTGGGCAAGGGCCTGATGTGGGGACGGCTGCTCACCGCCGGGGCGCAGGACGCCGCCGCATGAGCGTGGAACGGGTGGATCAGGGCATGGCCGCGGCCGCCGCCGAGATTCTTCCGCAAACTGTAAGCAAGGAACTGCGGACCAGGTACCGGCAGCTGCGCGTCATGATGCACACCGCCGGGCTGGCGGCGACCTATGCGTTCATCGCGGCCAAGGAAGGCGATGAGAACGACCTGGCCGCTGCCTATCGGCAGGTCAACGAGGGCATCAGGAAAAGGCTGGTTCATCTCGGCGTACTACCAAGCGGGGCCGAAGGCCTTAAGGCCAGGGACGTCCTGAGCGAGCTAGGCAGCATGGACATGGCCAGGTACACGCGGGCCAGCGCCGACGTCGCCGCGTTCACCGGCTGGCTGTCCCGGCTCGCCGACGCCGTGCACCAGGCCGACCGCGAGTCGGAACCATCCCAGACCGGGGAGCGATGAAGGCCGCCGGGCCGATCGGCTCGGTCGTCGAGGCCGAGAACGGTCGCATCAAGGCCAGCGCCGGATACCGATCCGGCCGGTACGAATTCGCTGCCGGCGCCAGCGCGCTGATCCTGATGAACCGGGTCGCCTTCTTCGACGAGCGGGCCAGCAAGCTCGATGACGAGGGACAGCGGGCGCTGCTGCGCTGGGCCGTGGAGCGCGCACTCGGCCAGAACGGCAAGCTGCTCGGCCAGGTGGCTGCTCGCCGCGATGCCGCGCTCACCGAACTGCGGCGACGGGGCCTGTCCGTGGCGCGGTTCGCGGCCGAGCCGGAGTGGCGGCTGGCGGTCGGCCTGGGCAACAAGGCGAATCCGCACGAGATCGGGTTGTCGCTGCACGGCACTTACGGCTGCCCGGTGATCCCTGGCACGTCGCTCAAAGGTCTCGCAGCGGCCTGGGCCGTCGCCAGCGGGGCTGACCACGACGACATACGGCGGGTGCTCGGCACTCCGAGGCGTGATCTTCCGGCTCCGGCATCAGAATTAAAAGATCCAGATTCTGGAAATAACGCCCGGCTACCTCAGGCAGCCAGAGGCACGGTGTGCTTCCTCGACGCGATTCCGCTGCGCGGCCGGGTCGATGTGCAGCTTGACGTGCTCACCCCGCACGTCAAGCCCTACTACAGCGCGGTTGCGGGCGGCGAGGCCGTGCTCGTCCCCCCGGCGGAGTACCACAACCCCGTCCCGGTCAATTTCCTGACCGTGCGAGGCGCGTTCGCCGTCGACCTGTACGGCGCCGCCGAGGCCGACGTGAACCTCGCCGCCCGCTGGCTGAGCGAGGCCGCCAGCGAACTCGGCGCTGGCGGTAAGACAGCGGCGGGGTACGGCTACCTGGTCATGAAGGAGCTGCCGCGGAAGGGATCACGGTGACCGTCCACCTGATCGCCGTCGGCACGAGCATCCTCGACAACTTCGATAGGCCGGCAGCCGTGTGCGGCAAGGATTCCGACGCGGCCGCGGCAATCGCTACGGCCAAGCCGCACCTCCTGCTGGCCGCGGCCGGCGACAAAGACCAGGCCAGCAATTGGATCGCGGCCGCACTGCAAGCCCACGGTCAGCAGTCCTCTTCGGAGAGAGCCGAGCTCAAGCGAGTGACTGCCAAGGCCCGGCCTGACCTGTGGCCAGCCGGGATCAGCGCCGAGGTGGCGACGCTGGCGCGACCTCCGGTCCGGGCCCGGACGCTGCCCAGGACCGATATGGCGTTTCTGGTCTGCTCTGATACGACGCCGGGCCTGGTTGCCGGACTGTGGAACGCCATCGCGTTGACAGGCAACGACCTGGATCGGGTGAGCTACCTGGCTGACCCAGATTCCGCCACCGATCCGGAGCAGGGCAAGGCCGTTATTGTCAGGGTGTCGAAGATGGATGCGGCAAGCCGAGACGACTTCATGACAGCCATGAAAGGCATGGGAACGCTAGGCCATCACCTAGTCGAATCGGCTCGCATAGCCGCCGACGAGCCGTTCCTCTTCTACCTGTCGGGGGGATACAAGGCCGCCATTCCCTACCTCATCGGCTTGGCCGAGGGGCTGCGGTCGCTGGACCGCAAACGCCCGGTCAAGGCCTATGTGCTGCACGAGAGCGCGCCGCCAGGGACATCGCTGATCGAGCTGCCGCTGCGCTACATGCACCCTGACCGGGTCACGTCGGAGCTAGGCAAGTTCGACCAAGGCGTACGCCAGAGCGTCCCTGACCCGCCGCTGCTCGAAGGCTACGCCTACGAGGTCTCCGGCGGGAAATGTATCCTTACCGCCTTCGGGGCAGGGTTGTCTTCGCTTTTCGGCCTGGACACCCCTGGGCTTGGCGAATGAGAAGTCCGCGGCCGACTGCCCACAACCTCGCCGACCTTGAGATCCGGTTGCGCGGCGGTATCTGCGAGTCAGCCCGTCCTAGCCTGCCGGAGGACTGGGCGCGGTACGAAGACGAGGCACTCCATCGGAACTGGCCCGCCAGCGCCTTCGCAGCGCTCGGAACCTTCCGTTCGGCGGACCGCGAGCCTGCGGCCGTCAGCCTCCTGGCCAGCGAACTGGCGGATAGCCGCAACTTGCTGCTCGTCGTCCTGTTCTCGGCCGACCGGGTGCTTCAGCACCTGCGCGATCTGCGGCGTGACGCCGACGCGGACTTCCCGGAGGCGGATAGCTGGGTCGGGCTGCTCTGGCTTTCCATCGCTGCCTGGCGAGTCGTGGGCGAAGGCCAGTCTCCGCGAGGCGCCGGGTTCTCCGTGCTCGATGACGATTTGCTCCGCCCGCTCGCAGCACGGCTGCTGTTCCTCGTCGCGAGCGAGCCGATGCGTTCCCGTCAGCAGGCCGAATCTGCGTGGTGGGGACGCGCGGAAGTGGAACTGAGCGAAAGCGGAATTGCCGGGGTTGCCCTCGGGCCGAAATCCTGGCATCAGCTGGTCGGCGTCTGCCAGCTCGCCCGCCGGAACTGGCTCCGCTGCCTGGGCGCTTACGAATCTCATCCGTACCTGGCGCTGGCGCAGCCCGCTGAGCTTGAGGAGGAGCTGCGCACGCTGGTGTTCTGTGACGGACGGCGTGGCGCGGGCCGGCGTGGCGCGCCGCTCGCGCTCTCGGCCGCATACCTGGACTCTGCCGCGAGCCTGACCGAGGAGGACAAGGCCGTCATCGGCGAGGTGACTGACCAGTACTTCTTGCCAAGGTTCGACCTGCGTAGCGTGATCAGGCTCGCAACGCACGACGACGACCGGGCTGCGCGGAGATGGAGAAGGATCGTCGGCATCGTCTCCTTGGCCGCCGCCATCGCGGTCCTCGGCTGCACGATTTTCTTGCGAATACACCAGGCAGCAGCTGTCGCTGCGGGGTATTTCCTGCTTGTCGGGTTCGGGATCGCCGTGTTCGGCCGGGGCTGGTCGGCGCCGTGGCTCCTGCGTTTCCCTGCGGCTGCGGCGGTGGGCGTGATCGCGCTGATCAGCTTGTCCCCCGGTGACTGGGTGACCGGGCCGCCCGGAGGCTGGCAAGCAGCAGTTGTCCTCGACACGGCCGCCTTCGGATACCTAATCGTCGAGGCGCGCAACCACGGCGTATCCGGCGGCGCCCTGCTGCTCAGGTCGCTCGGCGTCGCCAGCATCGGCGCTATGTACGGGCTGATGGTGGCGCTCATCGGCCTCGTCTTCGTGGCACCGGTGTTTACCCAGAACGGGCGGAGCATCACGGCTCTGTGGACCTGCCCCAGCTACAGCCATGCCGGGCTGGCGCTGTGGCTCGCCGCCTCCTGGTGCCTGGCGATCGGGGTGTTCTCGCAGATCCTGTGGGACGACCGCCCGATCACCGCACCGCTGGCGCACCTGAGCTGGCAGCGGCGGTAGGACCCGGACAAGGGAGGCGCAAGCGCAATGGCGTGGACGACGGTGAAACTTGAAGTCACGACCCCGCTGTTCAACGGCGGCGCGACGAGCGACCCCGAACTTCGCTTGCGCCAGGAAGAGCCCGGCATTCGCGTCGCATCGATCCGAGGGGCGATGAGGTTCTGGTTCCGCGCCCTGGCTGGCAGCCACACCGGTCCGGATCTGGCGCTGCTCGCCTCAATGGAACGGCAGGTGTTCGGCGGCCTCGCCGGAGGCTCCGGTGCCGGTGCCGCCGACGGCGCGTCCGCGAAGGACGAGCACGCTACTCCTTCGCCGTTGCTGCTCCGGATTCCGGCTCGGCCGAAGCTGTCGCCGGCCGAGGCGAAACGCGGCTGGCTGCCACGATCCGGCGCCGAGAAAGATCCGCAGAAATGGATCGTCTACCTGATGGGCCAGGGACTCGGCGATCTCCAGAGCGGCACGCTCCACCGCGCGTGCGTCGAACCGGGCGAAACATTCGACCTCAAGATCGGATTCCGGCACCCTCCGGGTCAGGACCCCGAAGCCAGCATGGCTGCCGAAACCCTCGCACTGGCTTCGCTCTGGCTGACTTGCGCCTACGGCGGCATAGGCTCGCGCACCAGGCGTGGCTTCGGCGGACTGAGAATCGTCGACGTCGACGGGCCGCTGCCTGAGCCGTGGCAAGACCCGGCGACGCTACTCACGCCGGACCTCAGCCGGGACGAGCACCTGGCCCGGCTGTGGCCGGGCTGCCCGCTTGGTGACTGCCGTCAGTCTCTGCAGACCCTGGCACCTGGCCGCGACCTTGACCGGGCGGTCGGATGGAGCGCTGAGCCGAGCTTCCCCGTACTGAGCGTTAGTCACGCAAGAGCCGAGCTAGGCAAACAGGTTTACGCGAGCTGGGTCCAGGCTCTCAGCGATGCCGGGAAGGAATTGCGTAACTTTCGCGCCAATTCCGACAACCCGAAGGCGAAATATGATCCGCCCCGGGAATCCATCGAATGGAAAACGGCAATCCACGGCAGCGAGACCAGCTATCCCGTGGGCGGGCTCGGGCTGCCGGTCGTCTATTCGAAAGAGCTGGCCGTCAACCTGAACAAGCCCGACGACACGCCCGCGCGGCGTTCGTCGCCCCTGTGGCTGCGACCAGTCGGCTCAGGCAGGCGGTGGCGACTGCTTTCCTTCGCCTTTCACGCGGAATTCCTCGCGCCGCCCGCCAAGGTCCGCATATGGCGCCGTGGCAAGGAGGACCCGACCAAGGATCTGGTAGTGGCTAACGCCGACGTGAAGCGAGTGACCGACCAGTGGATCGACCAGTTGAGTGCCGGCGGGACGTTTACCAAAGATGAGCGACGCGTCTAATAAGTCTCTGGGTTTTGGCGGCGTGAGGTTCCCGCGAAACGTGGGCCGCCGGCCTGGCTCTGGCGGTCACGGGCCGGCGCCCGGCGGTGGGTGTGCTGTCCGGTGTGCCGACGCCGGCGCCGTGACCGTTTCCAGGTGCCGGAGGATGCGCCGGGGTGTCCAGCCGGCTGGTTTGCGTGGCGCGCGGGTCCGCTGCGGGACATGATCGCGGTGTGCTGCCCGTGACGCCGTTCTCTCTTTGGTGCCTCGTGCCCGGTAATAAGTCTGGCGCTGGGGGCGATCATGCGGGCTGGGTACTGTCGCTTCGAGCACGCCGATCAGATTCGGTTTTCCCTGCGCCGCCCCCCGGGCAGCTTCCGGCTGGTTCACGATCAAGGGAAGCGAGGCGGCGATGACCGCTGGGAAGATCAAGGGGAAGGACGGTGCCGTGCGCGGCCCGGCGGCTGCGGCCGGCGAGGCCGGCGGTGACGGCGCGGAGGTGACCGAGGAGCACGTCGAGGTGGTGACGTACGCGGCCGCGATCGATGTCGCCAAGGGGTCGGGGATGGTGTGCACCCGGGTACCGGGGAGCCGGCCGGACCGCAAGCGGCAGAAGGTGTGGCAGGTGGAGGCCACCTACGCGGCGGTGGTCGCGCTGATGGATCACCTGCGGTGCGAGGGCATCCAGCGGCTGGTGCTCGAGAGCACCTCCGATTACTGGCGGATCTGGCTGCGCCGCGAGGCGTCCTGTTGTATTCCCGGCTTAGCCGGGAGGAATTTGGAGGATATTCCTGGGTCTGATGGCTTACTCAAGATCCGAAAGGTGAAGGGGACAATAGCATGCCAGGAAACCAGCGGCCGTGCCAATGCGTATGGGCGGTGCGCTGGGGGACCCGCGCGATACGGTTAAAGCTGCACTGCCTGAA
>Ga0099827_10001279_pt1 | contig 12829 bp, 10 predicted proteins | sample CZO8metaG_FD_79339 | JGI IMG/M metagenome (GOLD analysis project Ga0099827, IMG submission 79339) | Vadose zone soil microbial communities from the Eel River Critical Zone Observatory, Northern California, USA - CZOApr15con1.8 metaG | ecosystem: Environmental > Terrestrial > Soil > Vadose zone ...
GAGCTGATGCGCTCCTATGCGGCAAACCGCTGGACCGTGCTGCCCTCGAGACGCTTGATCAGGTCGCGCGCCTCGTCCCAGACGGCGCGGATCAGATCCTGGTTGGCCGGCTTGCGCTTGGCGGGCTCAGTCATTCGTGATCTCCAGTCGCGGAAGGACGGGCTGGACGTCCGGGGTCCCGAACATGCGGAAGCGGTCGTAGCGCCTGGCCACGAGCTCCTCCGGCGTGACGCCGACGAGCTCGCGGAGGCACGAGACGATCGCGGCCTTGAGATTCTGCGCCGCCACGAGCGGGTTCTCGTGGGCGCCGCCTTCGGGCTCTGGGATGATCGCGTCCATGATCTTGAGCCGGAGCAAGTCCGGCGCGACCATCCGTAGCGCCGCCGCAGCCCGCGGCGCCTGCGCGGCGTCCTTGAAGAGAATCGTCGAGCACCCTTCGGGGCTGATCACGGAGTAGTACGAGTTCTCCATCATCAGCACGCGGTCACCGACCGCGAGCGCGAGCGCGCCGCCGCTCCCGCCCTCGCCGGTCACGATGACGACGATCGGCACCCGGAAGCGCGACATCTCCATGATGCTCTCGGCGATCGCGATCGACTGGCCCCGCTCCTCGGCGCCGAGGCCGGGGTAGGCGCCGGGCGTGTCGACGAGGGTCACGATCGGCAGGCCGAACTTGGCCGCGTAGCGCATCAGCCGGAGGCCCTTGCGGTAGCCCTCCGGGTTCGGCATGCCGAAGTTGCGCTCCATCATCTCCTGGGTCGTGTGGCCCTTCTGGTGGCCGACGACCATCACGGTCAGGTCGCCGAGCTTCGCCAGGCCGCCGACGATCGCGGCGTCCTCGTCGAAGAGCCGGTCGCCGTAGAGCTGCTGGAAGTCGTCGAAGACGTGGCTGATGTACTCGAGCGCGTTCGGCCGGTCGGTGTGGCGGGCGAGCTGGACGATCTCCCACGGATCTCGCGTCGGAAGCTGCTCGGGGTCGGTGATCGGCGCCGCGCCTTCGGTCTTCGGCAGGCCGTCCACGCCCCCTCCGGACGTCGCGTGGAGCTCGAGGATCTTCCGCAGCGAGACGCGCAGGGTCTCCCGCGGCTCGACGAGGTCGAGCTGGCCGTGGTCGAGCAGGAAGCCGGCCGTCTGGAAGCCCTCGGGCAGCTTCTGCCTGATCGTCTGCTCGATCACCTTCGGCCCGGCGAAGCCGATGTAGCTCCCTGGTTCGGAGACGAGCAGGTCGCCGAGCATCGCGAACGACGCGCTGACACCGCCGTAGGTCGGGTCGGTGAGCAGTGAGATGTAGAGCAGGCCCTCCTCGTGCAGCCGCGCGACGGCCTGGCTCGTCTTTGCGAGCTGCATCAGGGAGACGCAGCCCTCCTGCATGCGGGCGCCGCCGGAGGCGGAGATGACGAGCAGCGGCTCGCGCCGCTCGAGCGCGAGCTCGGCGGCGCGGGTGATCGCCTCGCCGACGCCGCTGCCCATGCTCCCGCCGATGAAGGCGAAGTCCATCGCGGCGATGACGAGCGGATTGCCGCCGATCGTCGCCGTCCCGTAGAGCGCGCCCTCGCTGTTGCCGGTCTTGCGCTGCGCCTCCTCGAGCCGCTGCGCGTACGGCTTCGAGTCCGCGAACCCGAGCGGGTCGACGGGCTGGATCTGTTGCGACAGGTCGTCGAAGCTGCCCTCGTCGAGGAGCTGCGCGAGCCGCTCGCGGATCGGCAGCCGGAAGTGGTGGTTGCACTCCGGGCAGACGCCCAGGTTCCGCTTCAGGCGCTTGTGGTAGACGAAGGCCTCGCAGGACGGGCACCTCGTCCACTGGGCCTGCTCGGCGGCCGCCTTCGGAGTTGTCACGACGTCAGAGGACAAGGGCAGTGTGGAGTTGTCGGTGCTCTGCGCGGGAAGCCGCGAGGGCGTCGTCGACCTCGCTGCGGGCTGGGGCGGGGCGGTCGCCGGCGCCGAAGACCTGCGCGACGACGAAAGCGAGGATGTCGGTCGTCCGCCCGTAGCGGTCGACCCGGGTCGCGTCGACCGCGAGGTCGAGAGCGCTCCGCCAGCGCTCGCGCCGTAGCTCCGCCTCGATCATTCCGTGGTAGGCGAAGACCTCGTGGTCGGGCTCGTCGTCGACGTCGCGCAGCCAATGGAACGCGTCCGCTGCCTCCTCCAGCCGGTCGAGGGCGAGATTCAGCTCGGCCACGTCGACCGCGGCGAGGACGTCGTCGGGCGTCAGGGCAACGAGCTGACGCGCCGCGGCGAGCGCCTGCTCGAGGCTGCCGGCGACCCGGTACATGTCGACGAGGCTCCGCAGCGCGGCGAGGTTACCCGGCTCGCGCTCGAGCGCCTGCTCGAGCGTCGAGATCGCGGCGTCCGTCCGGCCGGATGCGTGGGCGAGGTGCGCGAGGTCGACGAGCGACACCACGTCGTCAGGGCGGAGCTCGACGGCCTGCTGGAACGCGCGCTCCCCGTCCTCGAGGCGACCCTCGTAGAGGAGCGCGTCGCCGAGCTCGCGCCAGGCATCGGCATTGTCGGGCTCGACGTTCACGGCCTGCTCGAGGTACTCGGTGGCGTCGCCCAGGTCGAGCTCGAGGCTCGCCTTCCCGGCGAGCCGCAGGAGGTTCGAGTCCTTCGGATGCTCGCGCAGCCCCTGCAGGGCGGCCTCGCGGCAGCCCTCGAAGTCGCCGCCGTTGTAGAGCGCGAGCGCCCGCTCGAAGAGATCGCTCGTACTCGTCTTCGCCATCGCTACCCGCCCGCCAGCTGTCGGTACTGGCCGTGGTGGAAGAGCAGGGGCGGCACCTCCGGGTCGACGCCGAGCGCCATGACCTCGCCGATGAAGATGACGTGATCCCCTGCCTCGTGTGCCGCCGCCAGACGGCAGTCGAGGTACCCAGCGGCGCCCTCGAGGATCGGGCAACCTGTCACGGCCGCGGAGTGGGGAATCTCGCTGAAGGCCTCCGCGCCGCGCGGGCGGTCGCGCGTGGAGAAATAGCGCGAGATCGGCTCCTGGTGCGAGCCGAGGATGTTGATCGCGAAGGTGCGGTTGTGCTCGATCGTCTCGGCGCCGATCGTGCCGCTCATCACGCAGACGAGCGCCATGGGCGGATCGAGCGAGACCGAGGAGAACGCGTTGGCCGTCATACCGTAGGCGTGCTCAGCGCCTTTCGACGTGATGACCGTCACGCCGGTCGCGAAGGCTCCGAGCGCGCTCCGAAAGTCCGTGCTGCTGAAGCCTTCCTGCGCCACTGTCGGCTCGACTGCTGCCTGCTGCATCGCCCGTCCCCCGTCGCACCTATGCCGCGCCTATCCGGATCTCGCCGAGCCGCTGCTGGATCACGCGGTCGAAGTCCTGCGTCGTCCCCATCGACTGTGCGACGAGGCCGCGGAAGGCGTCGCGCTCCATTGCGAACAGGGTCGTCGGCGTCACAGCCCGGACGGTGGCCATCCTTGGGGTGTCCCGCAGGATCGCCATCTCCCCGAAGAACTGGCCGCTGGCGAGGGTGGCGAGCTTCCGCGCCTCCCCGTCGTCCTCGCGAATCACCTCGACCTCGCCGTCGATGATGATGAAGAACTTGTCCGCCGGTGCGCCCTGACGCACGATGATGTCGCCGGCCGCCACCTGCATCGTCTGCAGCTTGGCCGCCATGGTGGCGATCTCCTCCTTCGGCAGGTCCCGGAAGACGCTGTAGACGAGGTCTCGCTGGTACTGCACGCCTCCGCCCCCAGGCTCGCCTGCCTGCGCGTTGTCGATGAACTGCACCTCGCTCGGCGTGATCCTGAAGAAGGAGACGCCGCTTGCGAGCCTGCCGGCGAGCGCCGGGTATTTCTGCTCGAAGAGCTCGACGACGCGCGTGAGCTCCGACGGGTTGAGCACGACGCGCGCCTCGCCGGTCGCCTGGATGCCTTTCGTGTCACGCCATTCCGGTGTGTACTGGTTGATCGCGAACGACACGACCGGGTTCTCCTCCATCTGGCGCGCCGTGGTCGTCTCCGGGCGCGTCCAGACGTACACGCCGGTGCCCTGGTTCACGTACGTCAGCGTGGTGGCTCTCGGCACGCCGCCGCGCGTCGCCGTCGCCAGCGTCAGCGTCGGCTGCTGGTCGAGGTACTCGAGCACGTTCGGGGGTACGTCGAGTACCGGCGTGTCCGTCCCCATCACTCCTCCTCGTGTCCGGTCCGCCGTGGTGGGCACGCCAAGAATGACGCTTCCAGCCCGCGTGTTCAAGCGCCGCCGGTCGCGGCGCTCGTCGGCCGGTAAGGTCGAGCGGCGCACGGGCAGCTAGGGCGCAGCGAGACCCGTGCCTTCGGCCCGCGCCGCGTCGTCGACCTGCACGTGAGTCCGAACCGCCAAGACGGCGGTCACGGCGCCCACGATCGCGACGGCGCCCGACGCCATCAGGACGTGCTGCAGGCCGGTCACGAAATGCTCCGCGTAGCCGGGATGGCCGACGGTGAGATGGGCGGTTTGCGCGCCCATGATCGCCCCCATGGTCGCGATCCCGAGCGCGCCGCCGATCTGGCGGATCGCCTGCAGGACCCCCGACGCGACGCCGGACTTGTCGGTCGGAACGGCGGCGAGCGCGGCCGCGGTCGCCGGCGGGAGCACGAAGCCGAAGCCGGACCCGCCGAGCACGAACCACGGGAACATGACCCAGAAGTGCGTGTGGAGCCCGACCACGCGGGAGAGGATGATGAGCGACACGCCGAACACGGCGATGCCCGCGCTCATGGGCAAGCGAGAGCCGATCCGGTCGCTCAGCTTCCCGCCCACCGGGGCCATCAGCATGATCGCGACCGTTGACGAGATGAACGCCAGGCCGGTCTTGAACGCCGAGTAGCCGAGGACGGTCTGCGCGTACAGGGACATGAAGAAGATGAACCCGAAGAGCGACATGAAGGTCGTGAGCCCGACGATGTTCGCGCCGGAGAAGGTGGAGTTGCGGAAGAGCGAGAGGTCGATCATCGGCAGGCGCTGCCGCAGCTCGACCAGCACGAAGACGGCGAATGCCGCAACCGAGCCGACGAAGCAGAGGACGATGAGCGTCGAGGACCACCCGTATCGGTTCGCCTCGATCAGCCCGAACGCGAGCAGGAACATCGCCGTGGCCGACGTCAGCAGCCCGGCATAGTCGAGGCGCTGCTCCTCGGAGGTGTCGCGCGACTCGGGCACGACGAGCAGCGTGAAGAAGAAGCCGAGAACCCCGACCGGCACGTTGATGTAGAAGATCCACGACCAGCCGGCGCCGTCGACGAGGGCGCCCCCGACGAGCGGCCCGACGGCGAGCGCGGCGCCCGAGACGGCCGCCCAGATCCCGAGCGCCACCCCGCGCCGTGAGACGGGAAAGATCGCCGTGATCACGGAGAGCGTCGAGGGGAGCATCAGCGCCGCGCCGACGCCCTGTGCCGCGCGCGCCACGATCAGCTCGCCGCCGCTGGTCGAGAGCGCGCACCACAGCGACGTGAGCGTGAAGACGACGAGACCGGCGAGGAACATCCGTCGGCGGCCCAGGAAATCGGCCAGCTTGCCCGCCGTGATCAGCAGCACGGCGAACGTGAGCGAGTAGGCGTTCACGACCCACTCCAGCTCGGATACGGTCGTGTGCAGGTCCTTCTGGATCGCCCGCAGCGCGACCGCCACGACGGTGTTGTCGAGCGAGATCATGAAGACCGACAGGCTGAGCGCCGCGAGCGCCCACCACTTCTTGTTCGTGTCGGTTAGGAACCCCACGCGCGTTCGAGCGTACCCCGCCGGAGGCTGAGATGGAAGGGGGCCCAGCCGCGGGCCCCCTTCCAGCGTCGGTGGAGGGGAACTTACGAGCTCCCCGACCACCTCCATTCCTTGATCTCGGGCAGGTCGTCCCCGTAGGTCGTGACGTACTGCTTGTGCTCGATCAGCTTCTCGCGGATCTCTTGCTTGACGTACGCCGTGTTCGCGCCGAGGTTCGGGAGCCGGTCGATCACGTCGTCGACGAGGTGGTAGCGGTCGAGATCGTTGCGAACGACCATGTCGAACGGCGTCGTGGTCGTGCCCTCCTCTTTGTACCCGCGAACGTGCAGGTTCCCGTGGTTCGCCCGCCGGTAGGTGAGGCGGTGGATGAGCCAGGGGTAGCCGTGGAAGGCGAAGATGATCGGCTTGTCGGGCGTGAACAGGGTGTCGAACTCCTGGTCCGCCATGCCGTGCGGGTGCTCGCTCTGCGGCTGCAGCCGCATCAGGTCGACGACGTTGATCACCCGGATCTTCAGCTCGGGGAACCAGTGGTGCAGCAGCTCGACGGCGGCGAGCGTCTCGAGGGTGGGGATGTCGCCGCAGCAGGCCATGACGACGTCCGGCTCGAAGCCGCGATCGTTGCTCGCCCAGTCCCAGATGCCGATGCCGGCCGTGCAGTGCTTGATCGCCGCGTCCATGTCCAGGTACTGGAGCGCGGGCTGCTTGCCGGCGACGATCACGTTGACGTAGTTGCGGCTGCGCAGGCAGTGGTCGCCGACCGAGAGCAGCGTGTTGGTATCCGGCGGCAGGTAGATCCGCGTGATCTCGCCCTTCTTGTTCACGACGTGGTCGAGGAAGCCCGGATCCTGATGCGAGAAGCCGTTGTGGTCCTGGCGCCAGACGTGGGAGCTGAGCAGGTACGTCAGCGAGGCGATCGGGCGGCGCCAGGGGATCTCCGAGCGTGTCACCTTCAGCCACTTCGCGTGCTGGTTGAACATCGAGTCGACGAGGTGGACGAACGCCTCGTAGGTGGTGAAGAGCCCGTGACGCCCGGTGAGGAGGTAGCCCTCGAGCCAGCCCTGGCACGTGTGCTCGCTCAGGATCTCCATCACGCGCCCGTCCGGAGACAGGTGGTCGTCCTCGGGCTTCGTGTCCGCCACCCAGGTCCGGTCCGTGACGTCGAACATGGCGCCCAGGCGGTTCGACGCCCACTCGTCCGGCGCGAAGACCCGGAAGTTCCTGGCCTCGTGGTTGAGCTTGGCGATGTCGCGGAGGAAGGTGCCGAGCACCTTCGTCGCCTCGGAGACGGTCGTGCCCGGATTCGGGACGTCGATGGCGTAGTCCCGGAAGTCCGGCATGCGCAGCTCCCGCATCAGCAGGCCGCCGTTGGCGTGGGGATTCGACCCCATCCTGCGCAGGCCCTTCGGGGCGAGCTCTTTCAGCTCGGGCATGAGCGTCCCGTTCTCGTCGAAGAGCTCCGCGGGCTTGTAGCTCCGGAGCCATTGCTCGAGGAGGCCGACGTGCTCCGGGTTCTCCGCCATCTCGGCGAGCGGAACCTGATGGGAGCGCCAGTAGTCCTCGGTCTTGTGGCCGTCGATCTCCTTCGGCCCCGTCCAGCCCTTCGGCGACCGGAGGACGATCATCGGCCACTGCGGGCGCTGCGCGGAGCCGTTCTCGCGAGCCGTGCGCTGGATGGACTTGATCTCGTCGACGACCTGCTCGAGCGTCTCCGCCATCTGGCGGTGCATGACCTTCGGGTCCGAGCCCTCGATGAAGTAGGGCTTGTGACCGTAGCCGACGAGCAGGCTCGCGAGCTCCTCGCGGGGGATCCTGTCGAAGACGGTCGGGTTCGCGATCTTGTAGCCGTTCAGGTGCAGGATCGGCAGCACTGCGCCGTCGTTGATCGGGTTCAGGAACTTGTTCGAGTGCCACGACGTCGCGAGCGGGCCCGTCTCCGCCTCGCCGTCGCCGATGACGCAGGCGACGATCAGGTCGGGGTTGTCGAAGGCGGCGCCGTAGGCGTGCGAGAGCGCATAGCCGAGCTCGCCCCCTTCGTGGATCGACCCGGGCACCTCCGGAGCCGCGTGGCTCGGGATGCCGCCGGGGAACGAGAACTGGTGGAAGAGCTTCTGCATGCCCTCGGCGTCCTCGGTGACGTTCGGGTACAGCTCGTTGTACGTGCCTTCGAGATAGGTGTTGGCGACCATGGCGGGGCCGCCGTGCCCAGGCCCGCAGATGTAGATCATGTTCAGGTCGTGGAGGCGAATCAGGCGGTTGAGGTGCACGTAGATGAAGTTCAGCCCCGGCGTGGTTCCCCAATGGCCCAGGAGACGGGGCTTGACGTGCTCGAGCGCCAGCTGCTCCTTGAGCAGCGGGTTGTCCAGGAGGTAGATCTGACCGACCGCGAGGTAATTGGCCGCCCGCCAGTACCGGTCGATCCGCTCCAGCTCTTCGTCCGAGAGGGCGTGTTCTGCGAGCTCAGCGAGAGCAGTTGCCATTATGCCTCCGTTCTACCGCCTGGTTGAGAGCGACGGGACCATTATCGCGTAGAAGCGACAGTCGTCCAAGGGCGCACGGTCGTGCCCTTGACCGCGGCGAACCCGATGAAACAAGATGCGGTGCTCGGCCGACTCGGATGTCCTTGGCCCGCAACCTGTACATCACAGCTATGGAGCCGCAGAGCGGCAAGTCGGTTGTCGCTCTCGGGCTCATGGAGCTGCTCTCGACGCGGGTCCAGCGGCTCGGCTTCTTCCGGCCGATCGTCCCGTCGGGGACGGAGCCCGATCCCGAGATCGAGCTGATCCGCCGCCGCTACCAGCTCGACCTCTCCTACGAGCAGATGCATGCGCTCACAGAGGACGAGGCGAGCGCGATCCACGACTACGAAGAGCTCAGAAAGCGCGTCGTGGCCGCGTACAAGGAGCTCGAGCGGCGCTGCGAGTTTGTGCTGTGCGAGGGGACCGATTTCATCGGCGCCGCCCCGGCGCTCGACTTCGGCCGGAACGCGGACATCGCCAACGAGCTCGGCTGCCCGGTGCTCGTCGTGGTGAAGGGCGGCTCGCCGGAGGAGACGGTCGCCTCGGTGCGCGCGGCGCGCGCGGCGCTCGAGTACAAGAACTGCGCGATCTTCGGAGTCCTCGTCAACCGGGTTCCCGAGCAGCTCGTGGACGAGGTCGCGCGCAAGCTCGCGGGGCAGGACGGGGTGGAGCCGGTCTACGTCCTTCCCGAGCGCCCCGAGCTCGCCTACCCGACCGTCGGCGAGGTGGCGGCCGAGCTCGATGCGCAGATCCTCTTCGAGTCGCAGGAGACGCTCCAGCGCGAGGTGCGTGACGTGCGGGTCGCGGCGATGAGCGTGGAGCACTTCCTCGACGATCTCGTCGAAGGCACGCTCGTGATCGTGACCGGCGACCGGCCGGACATTGTCGTGGCGAGCGTGGCCTCCACGCTCTCGCCCGCGATGCCCACGGTCTCGGGCGTAGTGCTGACGGGCGAGTACCCCCTGAGCGAGACCGTGCGGCGGCTGCTCAAGAGTGCCCCGTTCCCGGTGCTCGAGGTGCCGCAGCCGACCTACGTCGCGGCGACGGCTGTGAACTCGGTGCGGCCGTGCATCCGAGCCGAGAACGAACGCAAGATCGTGACGGCGCTGGGCGTGTTCGAGTCCGGCGTCGACATCGCGGAGCTCGAGCGGCGGATCGCGCTCGAGCGGCCCGCGCGGGTCACGCCGATCATGTTCGAGTACGAGCTGATCGAGCGGGCGAAGGCCAGTCGTAAGCACATCGTCCTGCCGGAGGGCGACGACGACCGGGTTCTCCGCGCCGCCGAGATCATCCTGCGGCGCGGTGTCGTCGACCTGACGGTTCTCGGGAACCCGGACGAGGTCGGGGCGCGCGCGGCCGCGCTCGGCGTGGATCTGGAGGGAGCCCAGCTCGTCGACCCGCTCGCCTCGCCGCTCCGCGACGACTACGCTGCCCGCTACTTCGAGCTGCGCAAGCACAAAGGCGTGACCGAGGAGGTCGCCTTCGACGTGCTGGGCGACCCGAACTACTTCGGCACGATGATGGTGCACGCGGGCGCCGTGGACGGGATGGTCTCGGGCGCAGCGCACACGACCGGCGAGACGATCCGGCCCGCGTTCGAGTTCGTTCGCGCCCGCGAGGGCGTATCCGTCGTCTCGAGCGTCTTCTTCATGTGCCTGTCCGATCGCGTGCTCGTGTACGGGGACTGCGCGGTGAACCCGAAGCCTGACACCGCGCAGCTCGCCGACATCGCGATCAGCTCCGCGGAGACTGCGGCGAGCTTCGGGATCGAGCCGCGGATCGCGATGCTCTCCTACTCGACCGGCCAGTCCGGGAAGGGTGAGGACGTGGACGCCGTCCGCGAAGCGACCGAGGCCGTCCGCGCACGGCGGCCCGACCTCAAGGTGGAGGGCCCGATCCAGTACGACGCCGCCGTGGACGCGAGCGTGGCGAAGCTGAAGCTTCCCGGGAGCGAGGTGGCCGGCCAGGCGACCGTCTTCATCTTTCCCGACCTCGACACCGGCAACGTGGCCTACAAGGCGGTCCAGCGGTCGGCGAACGCGGTCGCCGTCGGGCCGGTGCTACAAGGGCTGCGCAAGCCGGTGAACGATCTCAGCCGCGGCTGCACGGTGACCGACATCGTGAACACCGTCGCGATCACGGCGATCCAGGCTCAGGACGCAGGCTGAGCCCGCGCGGGCCCGGCTTCAACCCCGACCGAGGTGAGCAGCCCCGACACGGCCGGACAGGCGCTGCAGCCCGTTGTAGGCGGCGTACTTGTAGGCCTCACTCCACGTCGGCACGTTGTACGTCGTGTGGATGAAGTGGTCGATCGTCCCCTCGTGGTGCAGAACGAGCTGCCCCTGGTGGATCAGCTCGGATGCGAGCTCACCGAGGATGTGGACGCCGAGCAACCGGCGGTCGTCCCGGCGGAACACGAGCTTCAGCATCCCCTGGGTCGAGCCGGCGATGACCGCCCGCGTATTGTGGGCGAACAACCAACGTCCGGTCTCGACCTCGATTCCAAGCCCGGCCGCGGCGTGCTCTGTCAGCCCGACCATCGCCACCTCCGGGATCGAGTAGACGCCGAACGGCGCCACCGAGTCGACCGTTTCCTTGAACGGGATGTCGAACGCGTCGCACGCCGCGACCCGGCCCTGCTCCATCGAGACCGAAGCGAGAGCGGGCGGGCCGATCACGTCACCGGCGGCGTAGATGCCCTCGGCGCCCGTCCGAAAGTTCGAGTCGACGAGGATGCGCCCGCGCCCATCGACCTTGACATCCGCTTCCTCCAGGCCGAGGTTCTCGGTATTGCCGATCCGGCCGGCCGCGAAGAGGAAGGCCTCGACGTGGAGCACGTCTCCGCCGCCGAAGGTCACGGCGAGACGGTCCCCCTCGCGCAGGACGCTCGCAAGCCGCTCCTCGAGCCGCACCTCGATCGCTTCCCGCTGGAAGACATCGACGAGCGCCTCCGAGAGCTCGGCGTCGAAAACCGGGAGCAGGCGCGGCCCCGGATCGACGAGCGTGATCCTCGTCCCGAGAGCATTGAGAATCGAGGCGTACTCGCAGGCAACGGCGCCGCCACCGACGACGACCATGCTCTCCGGGATCCGCGACATGAAGAGAATCCGCTCGGAGTCGTAGACGTCGGGATCTTCGAAGGGCACCAATGTGGGCCGGAGCGGACGAGAGCCGGTGGCGATCAGGACGGCCTCAGCCTCGAGCACGCGCTCGGTTCCGTCGGTGCCGCGTACGATCACCGTCCGATCGGGACCAAGCCTCCCCTCGCCGTGCACCAGCTCGATCCCGTGCCGGGCGATATTCAGCCGCACGGCCTCGGTCATCGTCTCGACGATCTCCTCGGTACGCGACCGCAGGCGCTCGAGGACGACCTCCTGAGTCAGCTCGAGGCTGAGCCCGTAGACCTCACGGTGCCGGAACCCGGTCATGTACAGCGCGGCCTCACGGAACGTCTTTGTCGGGACGCCGGCATGGGAGACAGCCGCTCCGCCCGGCGCCGGGCTTCGCTCCACGATCGCGACACGCTTGCCGAAGTAGGAAGCCTGAGCCGCGGCCTTCTCGCCGGCGGGGCCAGAACCGATGACAACGAAATCGAAGCTCTCCGTCATCGACCCCGCCCACTCATCGACGCCTGGACGAGTGGGTTCTTACCCGGCTTGCCGGGCGACGGCGCCGACGCTCGCCCTAGACGGGCTCCCACGAGCCCGTCCACCATTCGGCGTGCGGCATACCGCTCTCGAGCGCGAACCGGATGAAGAAGTCGACGTCGTACGGCGTGCGCCGCAGCTGGACGTCGAGCCGGCCGTCGTCGCCGTAGTCGAGCAGCCCGTACTCGGCCCAGCGGCAGACGCGGGCGGCGGCCACCGGCCATTCCAGGAACGGAAGACCGACGCTGCCGGGGTTGACGATCAGCCCGCGCGGGACGCGGCGAACCATCTGTACGTGCGTATGCCCCGCAACCATGATCGGCGCGTCCAGACCTCCCAGCATGTGCTCGAGCTCCTCGGTGGGCGTCACCGCGAGGATCGGCTCGTTGCACGAGCGCGGCGAACCGTGGAAGTAGAGCACGCGCCTGCCGTCGCCCAGATCGCGCTGGAGGTTCGCATCGAAGCCGCGCAGGTATTCAACGTCGTCCGCGCTCAGCTGATCGGCCCAGAAGGCGCCCATCTCGAGCAGCTTCGTACAGACCTCGCTGTCCCGGCAAGGCGGCAAACCGTCGATCATCCACGCGTCCCAGTTGCCGAGGATCGTCGCGCAGCCGAGCTCGCGCAGCCGCGTGACCGTCTGGCTCGGCCACGGCCCGACGGCGACGTCGCCGAGGCAGACGATCTCGTCGGGCTCATCCCGCTCGAGGCGCTCGAGCACCGCCTCGAGCGCGGGCAGGTTGCCGTGGATATCCGAGATCAGACCGATGCGCATCGCGAGGGGCCGGTCGAGTCTATCGCTCGTGAAGGCGCGCACAAGCCGAGTTGACACCGGGCAAGGCCCCGTTTAGACTCCTCTGTTCACCGTCGGTCCAGGGTCGGGAAGGGGAGCGTGGTTGCCGTCGCCAGCCGTTCCGGATAGCAAGGTCCGCTCGGATTACCGCTGCGCGGATTGCGGCTACGGC
>Ga0099827_10001281_pt1 | contig 12817 bp, 7 predicted proteins | sample CZO8metaG_FD_79339 | JGI IMG/M metagenome (GOLD analysis project Ga0099827, IMG submission 79339) | Vadose zone soil microbial communities from the Eel River Critical Zone Observatory, Northern California, USA - CZOApr15con1.8 metaG | ecosystem: Environmental > Terrestrial > Soil > Vadose zone ...
ACAAGCGGAGCCCGGCCGGCTTGCCACCGCACCTGAGGCGACGCGGGTCGCCTCGCACCGGCGCCAGCGGTCTCGCAGCCCGCGGAACCCGCAGGAATCAAACGGCGCCGCAGATCCCCAGAGCACCGGTCGGCACGACGGCCCCGGCCGCCTGAGAATCCCGGCCGTCGGGCAACTCTTCCTGATCCTCGCCGTCCAGGCCGTACTCTCGCTCCGCCTCATCAAAGCGGATACGGCGTTCCAGGACGAGGCGCTCTACCTCTGGGCCGGACACCGCGAGATCGCCCATCTACTGCACGGCGTCCCGGTGCCGCCCTTCCCGACCTACTTCTCGGGCGCGCCGGTCATCTATCCGCTGTTCGGCGCCTTAGCGGATAGCATCGGCGGTCTGTCCGCCGCCCGGATCTTGTCCCTGATTTTCATGCTCGGGGCGACCGGGTTGCTATGGAGCACCACGAGGCTGCTCTACGGCGAGATAGCGGCGTTCTTCGCCGCCGCCCTATTCGCCGTCCTCGGCCCCACGCTCCATCTCGGCTCCTTCGCCACCTACGACGCGATGTCCGTCTTCCTGGTGGCCCTCTCAGCCTGGTGCGTAGTCAAGGCCAGCGAAACCCGGCCCAACGGCTCCCCCGACAGCGAGCAAAACAACGCCACCGGCTGGATGATCGCAGCCGGCCTGGCTCTCGCGGTAGCCAACGCTACCGCCTACTCAATTGCCCTGTTCGACCCGGTGGTGATCCTGCTTGCCTTCATCACTAACGTCCGCCGAACCACCCCAAGGCTGGCCCTGCGCCGCTGCCTGACCCTGCTGATCGTCCTAGCCGTCCTGATAGGACTCGCAATACTCGTCGGCGGCGGCTACTACCGCACCGGAATCAACAACACCACCATCCAGCGCGCCCCAGGACCCGACCCCGCGCTGACGATCTTCGCCGATTCCTGGTTCTGGACCGGCTCGGTCGCGTTGATCGCGCTGATCGGGGTGGTCATCAGCTTCAGCCGCCGCCCGTGGACCCCGGCGAGCTGGCTGCCGCTCGTCGCGACCGCCGCCCTGCTGCTAGTCCCCACCGAGCAGGCCAGCCTGCACACCACCGCCTCCCTGAACAAGCACGGCACGATGGGCGCCTGGTTCGCCAGCCTGGCGGCGGGCTTCGCCATTGATGTATTCGCCAGTTGGTCGGCGGAGGGCCGTACCCGCGCGATCACGCTCGGAGCGTGCGTGGTCGCGCTCGTGCTCCCGGCCAAGCTCGGCATCTCCCAGGCTCACACGTTCGCCACCGAGTGGCCGAACTCGGCCAGCTTCACCGCGATCCTCGGCCCGCTGGTCAACCAGTCCTCCGGCCGGGTCCTGGTCGAAGATCCCTCGATCGCTGAGTACTACCTCAAGGCGGGCAGCCAATGGCAACGCTGGTCAGGCACCAGAAACATCGTCCTGCCCTCGGGAAAGAGCACGGGCGGGCCAAGCCAGAGCGCCGGCGTTGTGGGCCAAGGCAATGCCGGCGTCTACGCCGTCTTCATCCAAGAGGGTTATTTCTCCCTGATCGCGCTCAACTTCGCCGACACCACCGCGCTCGACAAGAAGATCAACGCCGACCTCAAGCACAACCACCGCTACCACATCATCGACGTCGTCCCTTACGGCCCGGCGCGCGGCACCTATGTCATCTGGCGATACGAGCCACGCCGATGAGCGCCACGATCAGCCGACTCCGGGCCCCCGCCAGCCCGGCCACGTCAACCGCGCGCTATCGCCCGCCGGATGACACCGAGAAGTACGCCTACCTCGACCGGGACCTGGCCTATCTAGCCACGATCCTGATCATCGGCGCCGCGTGCCTGGTGATCAGCCAGGTCAGGTTCGAGCTGCACGCCCCGTTCGCGTGGCCGTTCATGATCTTCACCGCCACCTACGTGATCTACCAGGCCATCAGCCTGCCGATCAACTTCACCGGCCGCGGCTTCAGCCTCGCCCGGCACCAGGACCTGGTCGGCTCCTGGCACCCGGACACTCACCCGGTCGTCGACATCTACCTGCCGATCTGCGGCGAGCCGATCGAGGTCCTCGCCAACACCTGGCACGCGGTGGCCGACCTGATCGCCGCCTACCCAGGCCCGGCCCAGGCGTTCGTACTCGACGACGGCCCGTCCGATGCGGCCCGCGACCTCGCCGAGCAACTGACCTTCACTCACCTCCGCCGCCCGGACTTGCGCGCCTTTAAGAAGAGCGGCAACCTGCGCTACGCGTTCGCCCAAACCAGCGGTGAGTTCCTGCTGATCTTGGACGCCGACTTCGCGCCAAGGGCGGATTTCCTCGCCGAGACCCTGCCGTACTTCGCTGGTGATGATCGGCTCGCGATCGTTCAGACTCCGCAATTTTTCCGAGAAAGCTTTGCGCAGGCTTGGATCGAGAACGCGGCTGGCGCTATCCAGGAGGTGTTCTACCGATCCATCCAGGTGGCCAGGGATCGTTTCGGAGCCGCCATCTGCGTCGGGACCTCTGCCGTCTACCGACGGTCCGCCCTCGAGCCGCAGGGTGGCCCGACGCTAATCCCCTACGCGGAGGACGTGCACACGGGCCTCGACGTACGTCGCACCGGCTGGTCGATGACGTACTTGCCCCTTGTCCTGTCGACCGGAATCTGCCCGGACAACCTCGACGCGTTCGTCCGGCAGCAATACCGCTGGTGCACGGGAAATGCGGGCGTCGTTTTTTCCCGCCGGCTGTGGTCGGTCCCCATGACGATCCCGGCTCGGCTCACCTATATCTCCGGCTTCTTCTATTATGCCTACACCGCCTTGCTGACCTTCTTCGGGCCGATCATCCCGGTCGTGATGCTGGCATTCCTGCCGGGCCAAATCCGGCTCAGGAATTTCATCGTGCTGCTGCCGGCCATGCTCACCGGATTCGTGTTGTATCCGCTGTGGCACCGCGCCAGTTACGGCCCCTCGGTCTGGCCGCTCGGCATCGCCAGGGGCTGGGCTCACGCCTTCGCGATCTGGGATGGCGCCCGGGGCAAGACGATGGGCTGGCATCCGACCAGAACGCCGGGCAGCTCGCTGCCCAGATTCAAGATCGGCGTCACCGCCTGGAGCGGCGGGATGGCGATCACCTGGCTCGGCCTGGCGATCTGGCGAACCGCCGCGACGGGCACCGCGCAGATGGCGATCCTGCTGGCCGTTGGCCTGATCAACCTGGCCGCCGTGGCCCGCGTCGTCTTCCCCGGAGGAAGGCCAGCATGAAGCCCCGCCTGGTGATGTACGCGGCGCTGATGATCGCAGCCGCCGCGCTGGCGACCGTGATCAGCCAGGTCTCGGCCATGCGCGCTAAGCCGCCGGTCGCGCACGCCTCGCTGCCGCCGAGCCTGGCCTCCTATCTGGGCGTCTTCGAGACCGGATCTCCGCCGTCGTTCGAGCCGCTAACCCAGTTCGGCAAGGCGGCCGGCCGGCCGCCCAACCTGGTCGGCTACTTCAGCGGCTGGGCTCAGCCCTTTGACGGCTCTTACGCGAGATCCATAACCCAGCACGGGATCATCCCGTTCGTACAGATTGACCCCACGTTCGCCTCGGTCTCCGCGATCAGCACCGGTGCTTACGACAGCTACCTGAAGTCCTACGCGGCCAGCGTGCGCGCGTTCGAGCACCCGGTCGTGATCGGCTTCGGCCACGAGATGAACGCGCCTTGGTACCCGTGGGGGTACGGCCACCTGGCGCCCGCCGCCTTCATCAAGTCCTGGCGGTACATCGTCAAACTGTTCCGGGCTGAGGGCGCCGACAACGTGACCTGGCTCTGGACCATCAACGCGGACCGGCCAGGCACCGGGCCGGTCGCCGACTGGTGGCCCGGCCCGCAGTACGTGACCTGGATCGGGATCGACGGCTACTACTACCGCCCCTCCGACAACTTCATGAGTGTCTTCGGCCGGACCATCGACCAGGTCCGCCACTTCACCGATAAGCCGATCCTGCTGTCAGAGACCGCCGTCGGCCCGCAAGCCGGCCAGTTCGTCAAGATCGGAGATCTCTTCCGCGGGATGGCCAAGTTCAAGACGTTGGGGCTCGTCTGGTTCGACAAGACTCAGCATAACGGGATATTTCATCAAGACTGGCGTATCGAAGACAGCCAAACCGCCGAATATTCGTTCAAACTGGGCGTACGGGACGAACTAGCGCCTATCAAATCACACTAGTCACGCGACTCACTGAAAGCAGGAACTAAGAGAGCTGATTTAAGTCCCCGGTGTGCGGCCTAATTGCACTAAACCACCCGCTAAATCCGCTGCCGAACTTTACCCTTTTGCAATAGGGGGGAACCATTGGATCAGGGCACGGCGACTGAGTCGGAGCGCGGCCGGCCGCCGCCTCGTACCGCTGTCGTGTTCCCGCCCAGACCCACGCGGCTCAGGCGCACCCCGCCGCCCCCGCCTGGCCCGCCGCCCGCGCTGCCCGGCTGGGCCGCCGATGGCCACTCGGCGACCATGCCTGACCTGCGCATCGACCCGTCGCTCTACTCCAGGCCGGTTAAGCCGGGGCCGGTCGAGCCAAGCCCGCCGCCCGCTCCAGTCGCCCCTCCCGACGCGGACCGTCGAACTCGCGACTCCCCCGCCCCGCGCGGCCAGATCCTGGCCCGCCTTCCCGGACTGCCGCTCACGATCATCTTGACCATCCAGGTCGTCCTGTCGCTCCGGCTGATCCGCAGCAACTCCGCGTTCAGCGACGAAGCCCTGTACCTGTGGGCCGGTCGCCTTGAGTGGTCCGGCTGGCTGCATCACACCGCCGTGCCGCCTTTCCAGACCTACTTCTCCGGCGCGCCCGTCATCTACCCGCCGCTGGGCGCGCTCGCCAACGCCGTCGGCGGGCTCACCGGCGCCCGGGTACTGTCACTGATCTTCATGCTCGCCGCCACCGTGCTGCTGCACGGTCTCACCAGGCGAATCTTCGACCGGCGCTCGGCTAACTTCGCCGCCGCGCTATTCGTCGGACTCGGCTCGGCCCAGTTCCTCGGCGCGTTCGCCACCTACGACGCGATGGCGATGTTCATGCTCGCGCTGGCGACCTGGCTGGGAGTCCGGTCGGCGGGTCTGCGCTCGGCCGGCTTCCGCGTCACCGTGATCCTGCTCGCCGCGCTCGCGCTGGTGATCGCCGATGCGGCGAAGTACGCCACCGTGCTGTTCGACCCGGTGGTCCTGACGGTGATCGCCAGCTTCCACTCGCACGCCCGCGGGCGGCGGGCGGGCCTGTCCGCCGGGCTCACCGCGCTCTTCGGCACCGCCGTCGGGCTCGCGGCGGCGCTGGCCCTGGGCGGATCGGCGTACTGGACCGGCGTCACCTCAACCACCCTGTCCCGCGCGTACAGCAACTGGCCGGCGTTCGGCGTGCTGTACGCCAGCGCCGGCTGGGTCGGCGTCGTCGTGATCCTGGCCGTCTTCGGAGCGGTGGCCACGTCGTACGCAAGCCGGTCAGGGCCGGCCAATCTACTCACCTGGACGCTGGTGGCGGCCGGGCTGCTGGCCCCGGCCGAGCAGGCCAGGATTCACGTCTTCACCAGCCTGTTCAAGCACGTCGCCTTCGGCGCCTGGTTCGCCGCGCCGGTCGCGGGCTACGCGCTGAGCGCGTTCATCCGGGCGATCCCGGCCGCCAAGGCCGCCAGCGCGCTGCGGGTCGGCGCCGCGGTCGCGGCCCTGTCCGGGCTGCTCGGCGTCGTGCTGGTCGCCGACCACTTCGGCAACTGGGCTGACACCAGCCAAGTGCTGCCCGCGCTGAGAGCCGCGCTGCAAACCCACCCAGGGCAACTGCTGGTCGACGACGGCCCAACGTTCGAGTACTACCTGCAGAACGTCGAATCGTGGCAGAACATCACCTCGATCGCGATCACCGGCCCCGGCGCGCTCGAGGAGGCGGTCCGCCACCAGCGGTTCTCGGTAATCCTGCTCTCCTACGCGGCCGGCGGTGGCGGCTGCGGAAACGCGGACCCGCAGCTGAAGAGCTCGCGCGCGCAGTGCCTGCACTACCAGGACCTCAAGGTGCTGGACGCGATCATCAGCGACGGCGGCTACCGGCTGGTCGAGCGGATCAGCTACAAGACCACGTCGTTCTCCAGCGCCTACCTGATCTGGGCCCGCCGCGACGGTGCTGGCCAAAGGGGGACGACCCCCTGAAACTCCCCGCGGCCGAGGTCACGGCATCAATGAGCACGTCCGAGCTGACCAGAATCGGTCGGCATCGCTCACGCGGGCATGTGCTGCCCGACCCGCCCAGCGATGCCGAGAAGTACTCCTACGCCTGGCGTTCACTGCCACTGCTGGCGACGGCGCTGTTCATCTCGGCTGTGTGCCTGATCATCACGCAGGCCTGGTTCGAGGTCAGGAACGCGCCGATCCTGCCGTACCTGGTGGCGGTCTTCGCCGCCTACACGGCGATCTACCTGGTGTATCAGGCGATCAGCCTGCCGGTGAACTTCGCCGGCCGCAGCTTCGACCTAGCCGCGCACAAGAAAGCGGTCGCCGCCTGGCGACCCGGCCGTTATCCGCAGATCGATATCTTCCTGCCGATCTGCGGCGAGCCGATCGAGTTGCTCCACAACACCTGGATCGGCGTGTTCGAGCTGGTCCAGGGCTACCCGGGCGACGCCTACGCATTTGTGCTCGATGACGGGCCGAGCGATGAGGCGGCGGAACTGGCGCCATCGTTCGGGTTCACCTACGTGCGCCGCCCGAATGTCCGCGAGCACAAGAAGGCCGGCAACCTCAACCACGCGTTCCGGCACACCCGCGGCGACCACATCGTGATCTTCGACGCCGACTTCAGGCCCCGCCCTGACTTCCTCGCCGAGACGCTGCCCTACCTGGACGATCCGGCCGTCGGGGTGGTGCAGACCCCGCAGTTCTTCCGGGTCAGCCCGATGCAGACCTGGGTCGAGCGAGCGGCGAGCGCGACGCTCGAGGTGTTCTACCGGGCCGTCCAGGTCTCTCGTGACCGGTTCGGCTCGGCCCTGTGCGTCGGCTCGAACGCGGTGTACCGGCGCGCCGCCCTCGAACCGGCCGACGGGTTCACCGAGATCCCTTACGCGGAGGATTCACACACCGGTCTCGACATGCGCTATCAGGGCTACGGCCTGCGCTACGTGCCGGTCGCGCTCGCGGCCGGCATCTGCCCGGGCTCCCTCGACGCGTTCATGCGCCAGCAGTACCGCTGGTGCTGCGGCGCGACCTCGCTGATCTGGACCAGGCACATGTGGCGGGTCAAGATGGGCTGGCTGTCCCGGCTGCCCTACCTGGCCGGCTGGCTGTGGAACCTCACCACCGGCCTGCGCACGCTGATCATCCCGCTGATCCCGATCACGCTGCTGGCGTTCGTGCCCGGCGAGATCCGGCTGCGCAATGCCCTGCCGCTGCTGCCCGCCGTCATCACCGGCACCGTGCTGTACCCGCTGTGGCACAACGCCCCGTACAGCCCGCGGATCTGGCCGCTGTCGGTCGCCGTGGGCTGGGCCCAGATCCTCGCGATCTGGGATTACTCGCGCGGCAAAGTAATGTCCTGGCAGCCGACCCGAGGTCCGGGCGACGCGACCAGGCGCTTCTGGCTCGGCGTGACGCTGTGGAACGGCACGCTGGCGCTCGCCTGGCTCGGCCTCGCCGCCTGGCGAATCGAGCAGACCGGCTCGCCACGATTCGCGGTCGTGGCCGCGTTCGGCGTGGTCAACGCGCTGATCGTGGCCCGGCTCGTGTTCCCAGGAAAGAACGCCTGATGAGCGTTCCGCCGCTGGTACCGCCCCCGCCGCCCGCCGACCTGCCGCCCAGGCCCGGCCGCCACTCCAGGGGCACCTTCGCCAGGAACGTGTCCGGTCGGCTAGGCCAGATCGCGAGCCGACTGTCGCGCGTCTCGCACGGCCGGGCCCTGACGATCGGCGCGAGCCTGGTCACGGTAATCGGCGCGGCCGCGGTCACCGCGGGCGTGGCCCAACTCGCTATTCCGATCGGCCTCTCGCAGCTCGAGCCGACCGACGTGACCACGGCGATCGGCACGTACAGCCATCATCCGGTCGTGATCAGCCTGTCCGCCCAGCCCGCCTCTTACCTGGGCCTGTACGCCCGGGGGGTGCCCGACAGCTACGCCCCGATCGAGAACGTCACCCGCCAGACCGGAGTCAAGCCGAACATCACGCTGTACTACAGCGGCTGGTACGAGCGGTTCCAGTCCCCGTTCGCGGCTCTGGCACAGGCCAACGATGCGGTGCCGTTCATCCAGATGGACCCGAACGGCGTCAGCCTGGCCGCCATCGTGGCCGGCGTCTTCGACAGCTACCTGGAGAAGTTCGCCACCGACGTCGCCGCCTTCGGGGCCAGGACCGGACGCGGCGTGATCATCAGCTTCGGTCACGAGATGAACGGCTACTGGTACCACTGGGGCTACAAGCACAGCTCGCCGGCCGTGTTCGTCGCCGCCTGGCGGCACGTCGTCACGCTCTTCCGCAACCAGGGCGCCGACGACGTCACCTGGCTGTGGACGACGAACATCATCGACGCTAAGGGCGGTATCCCCGATCCGGCTCCGTGGTGGCCGGGTCGAGCGTATGTGACCTGGATCGGCATAGATGGCTACTACTATCGGCCGACGTGGACCTTCGCTTCCTTGTTCGGGCCGACGATCAAGGCGGTCAGGGAGCTGACCAGGACGCCGGTGCCGATCCTCATCGCCGAGACCGGAGCGGCCCAGGCAGCAGGGCAGCCAGCCAAGATCGCCGACCTGGCCGACGGCGTGCGCGCCTACGGCCTGCTCGGCTTCGTGTGGTTCGACGCGAACGGGGTCAAGGACTGGCGACTGCACGGAACCGCCGCGATGGCCGCGTTCCGCGAGGCGGGCCGCCAGTACGGCCGGCTGGCGTCATGAGCCGGACCGAGCGGCGGCTAGCTCGCCGAGCCCGTCGGGCAAGGAGCCGATCCAGGCTGTTCCGCGGCCTAGCCGCCGCCCTGATCGCCGGGGTCGCGGTCGCGGTGGCGGTGGCGCTGACCGCGTTCTTCACGCTCGGCTCGCCCGGCCGCAGGCATCCGGTGACCTGGGGCCCGCACCACCCGATCGTCATCCACCTGCCGGCGAGGCCCACCTCTTATATAGGGGCCTACGCGCGCGGGGTGCCCGAGAGCTACGCGCCGCTGACCAGTTTCGCCAGTGACAACGGGGTCCAGCCGAACATCGCGCTGTACTACAGCGGCTGGGGCGAGTCGTTCCGGTCGGCGTTCGCCGCCAAGGCAGCGAACCACCACGCGGTGACCATGGTCCAGATCGAGCCGGGCACCGCCAGCCTGCACTCGATCGCGGCCGGCTTCGAGGACAAGTACCTGCGGTCCTACGCCAAGGCGGTCGGTGACTTCGGCGCCAGGACCGGTCAGGCCGTGATCATCGGCTTCGGCCACGAACCAAACGGCTACTGGTACCCGTGGGGCTACCGGCACCTGTCCCCCCGGCTGTGGATCTCCGCCTACCGGCACGTCGTCACCGTGTTCCGCCAGCAGGGCACCGAGAACGTCACCTGGCTATGGACCGTGAACGTCATGGACTCCGCGCAGCACATCGTCTCGCCGGTCAAGTGGTGGCCAGGCACCAAGTACGTCGACTGGGTCGGCCTGGACGGCTACTACTACACCCCGTCCCAGCGATTCGCCTCGCTGTTCGGGCCGACCGTGAAGTCGATACGCAGCCTGACCAGGGACCCGATCCTGATCTCGGAGACCGGCGCCAAGCCAAAGGCGGGCAAGCCGGGCAAGATCGCCGACGAGTTCGCCGGCGTCCGCTCCTACGGCCTGCTCGGCCTGGTCTGGTTCAACGTCAGATCCTGGCGCCTGGACACCCACGCCTGCTCCGCCGCCTTCGCCACCGCCGCCAAATCCTTCGGCCCCCTAGCCAGCTAACCCCGAACCCCAGTGCTGACCGACCCCGACGGACCGCAGACCAACGGCGGCCCGCACAACATCGGCCGGACGCACACCATCGACGGCTAGAACAGCACCGAGGCAGCAGACCAATGACGCCCGCACGGCACTGACGGCGGCCACCACCAACCGCTCGAACCCCACCCGGCCCCCGCGCCGCACCCGTCGGCTGCGCAGCGTCGACGGTTAGATCGCGCCGACGGGCAGCAGTGCGCCGAGCGCTCGCACCGGCACCGGACTAAGGCCGCCAGCCTGGCATCGACCCCCGCGGCCCCGCATTCGCACCGACCGACGGCGTCAGCGGGGCCGACTTCGGCCTGGCCTTACAACTCCTGTTGCTGGTGGGATAAATGGTGGTTTTGAGGTTAGGCAGCGGATCGGGCAACCAGATGAATGTGCATATTCATCCCCTAAAAACCAGATGAAACCGCATATTCATCTGAAATAGGAATGACCATGAGTTGCGAATCTGCGACTGATGGGTCCTTTGGTGACTTTGAGGTTCATGAGACAACGCTGGTGGGCGTCTGTACGCACGTGACGCTGAACCCAGCCGAAAATCAGTTGCCGCCGCTCGGTTCATCTGGTTACCTGCCTGCGGCGATAGTCGGCTACCCAGGGAGATCGATCATGCGAGCAGCGCTCATGTCCACTTCGCTCAGATTTAGCTACAGCAAGGACATGACGCTTCGTGCATACGTTGAACTTGGGGATCCTGGCGCATGTCGACGCCGGTAAGACCAGCCTGACCGAGCGGCTGCTGTTCGCGGCCGGGGTGATCGACACGCTCGGCAGCGTCGACGCGGGCAGTACTCAGACCGATTCGCTGGCGCTCGAGCGGCAGCGCGGCATCACGATCAAGTCGGCCGTGATGTCGTTCCTGATCGGCGATCTCGCGGTCAACCTGATCGACACGCCCGGCCATCCTGACTTCATCGCCGAGGTCGAGCGGGTGCTCAGCGTGCTCGACGGCGCGGTCCTGGTGATCTCGGCCGTCGAGGGCGTCCAGCCGCAGACCAGAATCCTGATGCGCGCGCTCCGGCGACTCAAAGTGCCGGTGCTGATCTTCGTGAACAAGATCGACCGGGGCGGTGCTCGCTACGGCGAGGTACTCGCCAGCATCGCCGAACGGCTGACCCCGGCCGTCATCGCGATGGGAACCGTGACCGGCCTGGGCAGCCGGACGGCCGGATTCAGGCCGTACGCCGGCGCCGAAGAGGAGTTCCGGGCGGCCCTGGCCGACCGGTTGACCAGCCACGACGATGAGTTGCTAGCCGCCTACGTCAGCGACGAGTCCGCCGTGCCCTATCGGCGGCTCCGGCGAGCCTTGGCTCGGCAGACCCAGCGCGGCCTGGTGCATCCGGCGTTCTTCGGATCGGCGATCACCGGTGCCGGAGTCGACTCGCTGACGGCGGGAATCCGTCAGTTGCTGCCGGCCGGACGAGGCGACGAACGAGGTCCAGTCTCCGCCAATGTGTTCAAAATAGAACGAGGTCAAGCAGGCGAGAAGATCGCCTATCTGCGGCTGTTCTCCGGAACGCTGGCGGTCAGGGACCGGCTCGCCGACTACAAAGACGCCAAGGTCACCGCGATGAGCGTCTTCGACGGCGGCGCCGCGGTGGCGCGCGAGTCGATGACGGCCGGCCAGATCGGCAAGCTGTGGGGGCTCGGCCGCGCGCGGGTGGGCGACTCGATCGGGGCGCCGCGACCAGGCCGCCGGCCGACCGGGTTCTTCGGGCCGCCGACGCTGGAGACGGTGATCGTTCCGGCCCGCCGCCCGGACAAGCCGAGGCTGCACGCCGCGCTGACTCAGCTCGCCGAGCAGGACCCGCTGATCAACCTGCGGCAGGACGACGTGCGGGGCGAACTGCTGCTGTCGCTGTTCGGCGAGGTGCAGAAAGAGGTCATCGCGGCCACGCTGGCCGACGAGTTCGGCCTCGCGGTCAGCTTCCGCGACACGGTGACGATCTGCATCGAGCGGCCAGCCGGCACCGGCGCTGCGCTCGAGGTGATCAAGGGCGAGGACAATCCGTTCCTGGCCAAGATCGGACTGCGGGTGGAGCCGGCGGCGATCGGGTCGGGCGTGGTGTTCGGCCTGGAGATCGAGCTGGGTGCGCTGCCCTACTCATTCGTGCGCGCGATCGAGGAGACCGTGCCGCTGACGTTGCGGCAAGGCTTGTACGGCTGGGAAGTGCAGGACTGCCGGGTGACGCTCACGCATTCGGGTTACTGGCCGAGGCAGAGTCACATGCACGGCACGTTCGACAAGTCCATGTCGAGCACCGCCGGTGACTTCAGGAACCTGACGCCGCTGGTGCTGATGACCGCGCTGAAGCAAGCCGGCACCGTGGTGTGCGAGCCGCTGCACCGGTTCGAGCTGGAGATCCCGGCCGACTGCCTCGGGCCGGTGCTGCCGGTGCTCGGGCGGCTCGGCGCGATGCCGGGAACGCCGGTGCTGCGCGGTTCGGCTTACCTGCTGGACGGTGAGATTCCAGCGGCGCAGGTGTACTTTCTGCGTCAGCAACTGCCCGGGCTGAGCCGGGGCGAGGGCGTGCTGGACAGTTCGTTCGACCGGTACGAGCCGGTGCGGGGGCGGGGGGCGTTCCCGACCCGGGCGCGCAGTGATAACAACCCGCTGGACCGCAAGGAGTATCTGCTTCGCGTTGAGCGGGTCGCCGAGCTGCCGGCGGCGACGGTCGACTGACCCCGGCGGCTCAGCCGGACAGCGCCAAGTCGGCGGCCGCCCTCCAGCCGAGCGCCGGTCCGAGCAGCGACGCCGCACCAGCCGTTGCCACGGCCTCCTCAAGCGCCGCCCGCTCATACCCGAACCTGAATCGGTAGCCGATCTCATCGCGGCATGCCCTGCCGGCCGCGATCAGGCTGACCGCCAG
>Ga0099827_10001287_pt1 | contig 12797 bp, 12 predicted proteins | sample CZO8metaG_FD_79339 | JGI IMG/M metagenome (GOLD analysis project Ga0099827, IMG submission 79339) | Vadose zone soil microbial communities from the Eel River Critical Zone Observatory, Northern California, USA - CZOApr15con1.8 metaG | ecosystem: Environmental > Terrestrial > Soil > Vadose zone ...
GCCTGCTCAGCCTGCCGGGCCGCGAGGAGGAGTTTCTCGCCAGCGTGCGCGAAGCCATCGCTCTGGCGCAGCGCTTCGGTACCCGGCGGATCAATGCGCTGGCGGGGATCTCTTCCGGCGAATTGGCGCGACAGACCGCCGTCAGAAATCTGCGCGCCGCGGCGCCGCTGGTGGAAAAAGCGGGGATGCAGATACTTGTCGAAGCAATCAATACCATCGACATGCCGGGCTACTTCGCTTCCACTCCGGACATCGCGGCGGAGCTGGTGCGCGCGGCGGAATCGGACAGCGTGCGGCTGCAGCTCGACCAGTACCACGCCGGCATGATGGGCCTCGATGCCCGCGCGCTGCTGGGGAAATACGCGCAGCTGGTCGGACACGTGCAGATCGCCGATGTCCCCGGGCGGCACGAGCCGGGCACCGGAAAGCAGCCCATCGCGGAGTTCCTCCGCGAGCTCGATGCGGTCGGGTATTCCGGCTCCGTCGGGCTCGAGTACAAGCCGCTCGACGGCGACGGCCTCGGCTGGCTGCCCCGCTCAGCGCGGGGCTAGAAGGATCTTCTTCGCCGCCTGGACGATCTGCGGCCGGCCCTGGCTCTTCGCGATCATCTTCAGCTCGGCAAGGGGCAACCTCGGCACCAGCTTCAGCGCCACCGGGATGGGCGTCTTCGGATTCCGCACCAGCGCGGCGGCGACGGAGGCGTTCTGGCCCCACTCGGGATGATCGGCGATGAGCTTGAGCGCCTCGGGATTGATGGTGGTGAGCTTGGCCGCCCAATGCACCTCTTCCAGCCCGATGCGCGGATTCTTCAGCACCAGCGGATGGAGCTGCTTGTTGGGATCGCGCAGGAGCTGGAAGCGCAGCTCGCGGTCTCCCGACATGGCCAGCGCCATCTTTTCCTGCAGCGAGAGCGTCTCGCGCGGCTTCGGTCCCTTGAGCCGCGCCGCCAGATCAAGGAGCGCCTTCGGCTCCTTCAGGAAAAGCACCGTGACGCCCTGCCCGGGCGTGGCGCTGGCCAGACGCGCTGTCGCCTCGGCCGCATCGGCGCCGGCGATTCGCACTACCAGCGTGCACTCGCCCAGCGCGGTCCCCGCGGGCAACTCCGCGCTGCGCACGAAGAGCCCGCCCGCGGCCACCTCCTGCTCGTGGACCGCGAGGTAATCCTCGACCGTAGGGAATTCCGCGACCACCTTCATGCGCGCAGCATGGCGCGCTTCGCCTATCCTGTCACGGTGCGCTGGAGGATCCGGGGCGGCGCCGAGAGCGCGCGATCGACGCGGCGGTAGACGACATCGACCAGCAAAGTGAGAACGAAGGTCATGGCGATGAGGAGCGAGAGCACCGGGAGATAGGTTCCCCACGACAAGGAGTTGCCCCACACGCGCTCGAAGGAGAAACCGAAGATGCGGAAGTAGAGCAGCATCTCGTGGAGGAAATACCCGGCCAGGGACGAGGTGCCGAAGACCTCGATGAAGCGCACCGGCGCGGAGGCGCGCCAGTTGCCCTGCCAGAGATTTTCCGCCGCCAGAAGCGCCAACGCGATCAAGGAGACCTGCGTCCAGCGGCGCGCATGGTTGGCGGGGTCGGTTACCCAGAATTCGTGCGGCGGGTAGAGCGCGGCGACTTGTGGAGTGAGGATCCAGATCACGATTCCGGCCAGCGCAAGCTCTATGAGCCAGCGCACGGTCGATCTCGTTCCATCCACCGCTTGCGTCGCGCCGATGGCCGCCCCCAGATAGACGTAGCCCGACCAGGGGAGGAGCGGGAAAACAGCGCCGGTGCTGCCGTTGGCGAGCATCGCCAGCGGCCCGCGCACCTGCTCGGCGTAAGGCGAGACGCCGAAGACGGCGGCCGCCATCGCCAGCGCCACCCAGCGGAGGATGCGCGGCTTTGGCGCGAGCAGGAACATGACCGGCAGCGCGATGAGCAGCGCCAGACCGATGCAATGGAGGATGTCCACCCGCAGGATCCAGCGCGGCTCGCGGAAGATGGGGAACCACATCCAGTTGGTCAGCGTGGCGACGAAGAGCACCTCACCCAGCCGCCGCAGCGTCCGGCGCAGGCGGCGGCCGCGCGAAGCTGCCGCATCTGGCGCCATGGCCGTGCGCACCTGCACCAGCGCGAGAGAGAACCCGGCAGCGAGAATGAAAGAGGGCGCTACCAGGCCGTCGATCCATTGCACCGCCGAAAAGAGCGGCCCGCTTCGTAATTCGGGCCGCAGCAACACCAGCGAGTGGGTCTGGATCATCACCAGCACCGCAATTCCCCGCAGCCAGTCGAACGCGCGCACCCGCATCGGGCCCATCCTGCGCTAAAAGGTGCGATATGCACAAAACTTCAGATCAACCACGGAGCGCACGGAGCGCACGGAGTTTGTTTTTTTCAAAAAGAATTTTTTCTCCGCGCGCTCGGTGCGCTCCGTGGTTGATCTTGCTTTTGGGAAGCGCGGCTGCCGTGGCGGAGGAGAGGCGGGATCCGAAGGTCGAAGCGGTCGTGCAGCGTATCGAGGCTGCGCACCTGCAAGCCACGGTGGCGAAGCTGGTCTCCTTCGGCACCCGCCACACGCTCTCCGACACCACCTCCGACACGCGCGGCATCGGCGCGGCGCGCAGGTGGCTGGCCGCGGAGTTCGCCTCGATCGGCAAGCGCACCAAGGTCTTCGAGGATCGCTTCACCGCGCAGCCGGGGCCGCGCATCCCCGCGCCGGTGGAGATCGTCAACCTGGGCGTGACCATCCCGGGCACCGATGCGGCGCGCGCCAAGCAGGCCATCGTCATGACCGGCCACTACGACTCCATCCCCAGCGACACGATGGACCCGAAGACCGACGCGCCGGGCGCGGACGACGATGCCAGCGGCACCTCGATGGCCCTGGAGCTGGCGCGCGCTTTCGCCGCCGAATCGCCGGCGGTCACGCTCTACTTCGTGGCGGTGGCCGGCGAGGAGCAGGGCCTGGTCGGATCGCAGCACCTCGCCGAGCGCCTCAAGGCGGAGGGAGTAGAGGTGCTGGCGATGACCAGCGTCGACATCGCCGGCAATGGCGAGGGACAGGACGGAATCCGCGACACCGGCTCGGGCCGCGTCTTCTCCGAGGGAGTTCCCGCGGTGGAGAGCGAAGCGCAGCAGAAGCTGCGCAATGCGGTGGGCGGCGAGAACGACAGCCCGGCGCGCGAATGGGCGCGCTATCTGCAGCGGGTGGGCGAGCGCTACGGCGACGGGCTGCGCCTGCGGGTGATGCTCAGGCGCGATCGCATCGCGCGCGGCTCCGATCACATCTCTTTCGCGCGCGCCGGATTTCCCGCCGCTCGATTGATGGAGTCGCGCGAGAACTACCGGCGCCAGCACCAGACGCCGCGGGTGGAGAACGGCGTCGAGTACGGCGACGACCTGGCGCATTTCGACGCGCCTTACGCCGCGCGGCTGTGCAGGGCGCTGGGGGCGGCCATCGCCTCCCTGGCGCTGTCGCCGGCGCCGCCGCAGCAGGTGGTGCTCGCCGGCGCGGTCAGCCCCGACACCAGGCTGCGCTGGACGCTGGCGGCCGATCCGCGCATCGCCGGCGTGATCCTTTATCGCCGCGATGCCGGCGAGGTGCGCTGGGAGCATGCGACCTGGCTGGGCAAGGTCGACAAGGCCGTCCTGCCCTCGCTGGTCCCCGACAACTTCTTCTTCGCGGTGGCGACCGTGGACGCGGCGGGAAACGAATCTCTGCCCCAGCCGCCCGGCGAGCTGGGCCGCTGACTACGCCTTCTCCTGCAGCTCGTGAATGTGGTCCTCGAGCGCCGCGATGCGCTGCGCCCCCTTGCGCAGCCTGCGGCAGAGATCGCGGGAGATGTTCTGCAGCACGAGCGTGTATCCCTTGAGGTCCTCCTTGTAGAGCTTGTAGAGGTCCATGTTGGTCAGCTCGTAGAGGAGCGAATCCTTCTCGGCCACGCAGGCGAAGGGCCGCGGCTCCATCTCGATCAGCGTGGTGACCCCGAAGTGGTCGCCGGGCCGCATCATCAGGAGGCGCGCCTGGCTGCCGTCCGAGCACTTGCGCTCGATGATCAGCGAGCCCTCGCGCACGATGTACATCGACTTGCCGTTGTCGCCCTCGCAGAAGAGCGTTTCGCCCGCCGCGATCCGGTGCTCCTTGAGCATCCCGACCATGCGCTCGACGATCTCCGGCGAGAGCCCGCCGAAGAACGAGGTGCCGGTGAGAAATCCGCGCAGGTCCTCATCCACGGCACGGGAGCATACCGCCGCTGCCGCCCGGAAAATACGGGGCTGCCGCCCTCGTCAGATGCGCAGCACCTTCATTTGACGCCGAGCGCCCTTTTCGCCTCCTGGAGGAGGTCGAGCTTGACGAAGTCTTTCGCCTGCGGGGCCTTGCGCAACTTGCCCACGCCGTACTTGAGCATCAGATCGGCGGTGATCTGCACGTGCTCCACGCTGATGTCGTAGGTGAAGGCGGCGTTGGACATGGCGTCCTTGTATTCCTGGTCGGAGAGCTGCCCGCGGAACATCTGCTCGCGCACGTACTTTTCCGCCTTGGCGGGGTCGGTGAGGAACTGCCGTGTCGCGTCGACGAAGCATTCCAGGGCGCGGAGGGCGACGTCCCGGTTCTGGTAGAGCTTCTCGGTCATGAGCAGCGCGCGGATGGGCTCGTCCAGGGGCGTGTCGTAGGGCTTGACGATCTCCACGCCGTAGCCGCGCGAGATGGCCTGGGTGGATTGCGGGTCGGACTGGCTCATGGCGTCGATCTGGCCCGCTTGCAGCGCCTGGTTCAGGTCGGCGAAGGCGAGGAAGAGGGTCTGCACGTCCTTGTCGCCTTTGTCGGACCAGGTGAGGTTCACCTTGGCCAGCTCGGCATAAAGCAGGAGCTCCTGCGCGCCGCCGCGCGCCACCCCCACTCTCTTGCCCTTGAGCTGCTCGAGCCTGGTGATCCCCGACTGCTTGCTGGCGACGATGCGCGCGCCGCCTTTTGCGAATCCCGCCACCACGAAGACCGGCGCGCCCCCCGCGCGGCCGGCGATGGCTGCGTCGAGGGCGCTCGCGGCGATGTCGATCTCGCCCGCGATGATGCCGGGCACGATGTCGAGGCCCTTGGCGAACATGCGCACGTCGAGCTTGATGCCGTGCTTCGGGCAGACCTCCTTCATGTAGGAGACGGCGCCGCAATGGGCGAGCTTGAGGTTGCCGAGGCGGAGATGGTCCTCGGCGCGGGCGGACATCGAGAGCACGACTGCGAGGAGGAGCGTGCGCAAGGCGCCACCTCTCGTCAGCGTCGCGCCCGCAGCAGGAAGCGCTGGATCTTTCCCGTCGCCGTCTTCGGCAGCTCGGAAATGACGCTGATCCAGCGCGGGCATTTGTAGCCGGCCAGCTTCTCGCGGGCGAAGATCTTGAGCGCCTCGTCGATGCCCGCCGCCTCCGCGCCCGGCTTCAACGTCACGAAGGCGTGCGGCTTGGTGAGGCCGCCTTCGTCCTCCTGCCCGACCACCGCGCACTCGAGCACGGAGGCGTGCGCGATCAGCGCCGCCTCCACCTCGACGGGCGAGACCCACTGCCCGCTCACCTTGAGCATGTCGTCGCTGCGGCCGCCGTGGAAGAAATAGCCGTCGCCATCCTGCGAGTACTTGTCGCCGGTGCGGATCCACTCGCCGCGCAGCGTGGACTTGGTGGTCTCGTGCTTGTTCCAGTAGAGCGCCATGGTCGAGTCGCCGCGCACCAGCAGATCGCCGAGCTGGCCGCGCGGCACATCCGACCCCGTCTCGTCGACGAGGCGCAGATCGTATCCCGGCACGGGCACGCCGCTCGACCCGGGCCGCACCTTGCCGGGGAAGTTGGAGAGGAAGATGTGGCAGATCTCCGTCGAGCCGATGCCGTCGAGGATGGTAAGGCCCGTCTTCGCCTTCCATCTCTCGAGGAGCGCCCCCGGCAGCGATTCTCCGGCGCTGGCGCAGGCGCGCACCGAGGAGAAATCCGCCTTGGCGCCGCCGTCCATCGCCGCCAGCATCATGGCGTAGCCGGTGGGCGCGCCGAAGAAGAGCGTCGGCTGGTGCTTGCGGACCTGCTCGAAGACCGCTTCCGGCGAGGGCCGCCCCGCAAAGAGCACCGCCGATGCGCCGACGTGAAACGGGAAGTACTGCGAGTTGCCCAGCCCGTAGGCGAAGAAGAGCTTTGCCATGCTGAAGACCCGATCGCTCTCGCGCGTCTGCAGCACCGCATTTCCGTAGGTCTCGCAGCAGACGTGCATGTCATGCTGCAGATGCACCACGCCCTTGGGCTCGCCGGTGGTGCCGCTGGTGTAGAGGAAGAAGGCGAACGAGTCGCGGTGCGTTCTTGCGTAGTCCCGTGGCTTGGTGCTCGCGGTGCGTTTGATCGCCTCTTCCGCGGACCAGTGCATGCACTCGGCCGGCGCGACCGCCGCGTCGGAGACCAGCAGGCGCGCATCGCAGTCCTCGAGGATCTTGCGGTGGTCCTCGGGCTTGAGCAGCGTATTGATGGGCACCGCCACCGCTCCCAGGGCGATGGCGCCCCAGAAGCCGCCGGAGAGGAGAGGCGTATCGGGCAGGATGAAGGCGACCCGATCCCCCCGGTGCACCCCCGCCTCGCGCAGCGCCGAGGCGAAGCGGCGCACCTCCAGGTCGAGCTCGGCGTAGGTGAGCGAGAAGCCGTCGCCGAGAAGCGCGACGCGGTTGCCGCGGCCCTCCTTGACGTGCCGTCCTACGAACCATTCTGCCGCGTTGTAATGGATGGGAAGCTGATCGCTGGCGCGCATGGGCCTATGAAAGCACCCGGCCGCCGCCCCGGCAATTGACCTCGCGCTCGCAGAGGGCTAGATGCGCGGCATGCGATCCTGCCTTTTCGTCCTCCTTCTGGCGTCTCCAGCCTTCGCGGCCGACAAAATCGTCATCGGCGCCACCCTCCCTCTGACCGGCTCGGAGTCGCGCATCGGCGGCTTCTACAAGGAAGGCTACGAGCTCGCCTTCGAGGAGACCAGCAAGAAGGGCGGCCTCAGCGTCGGCGGCAAGAAGATGCAGGTCGAGCTCCTCCTCCTCGACGACACCAGCACCCAGGCCACCGCGGCTTCGCTGGCCGATCGGCTGATCAACAGCGACAAGGTGCAGTTCCTTCTCGGCACCTACGCCACCAACCTGGTCGAGTCGCAGAGCGTGGTGGCCGAGCAGAACACCATCCCCTACGTGAACGGCGGCGGCGCGGCGAGCGCCATCTACAAGCGCGGGTACAAGTGGATCTTCGGCCTGCTCGCGCCGGTGGAGCTGCTCGCCGACTCGATGATGAAGTGGATCGACGCCGAGCAGAAAGCGGGCAAGCTGCCCAGGCCCGCGACCATCGCGCTCCTCTGGGAGAACACCTCGCACGGCAAAGACTTCCGCAAGGGCGTGAGCGACTTCGCCGCCAGGAGCAAGGGCGGGTACAGCGTGGCGGTCGACGAGTCGTTCGAGCTGAACGGCAAGGACTTCAGCGCGCTCCTCGGCAAGGTCAAGGCGGCAAAAACCGATCTCTTCCTCGCCGACGCGCACCTGCCCGACTACATCACCATGCAGCGCCAGTACGTCACCGCCGGCCTGTGCCACAAGATCCTCAGCTACGGCGCGCGCGGGAGCGAGAAGCAGGCGGCGGAGGCGCTGGGGAAGAAGGACGTCGAGTACATCCTCAGCGCCGTGTGGTGGAGCCCGCTGCTCGCCGCCAAGAACCCGCAAGCGAAGCAATTCGTCGAGCTGTTCAAGGGAAAGTATGGCGGCCGTACGCCCGAGTGGTACCAGGCGCTCGGCTACGAGACGGCGCGGGCGCTCTTCACCGCCATCGAGCAGGCCGGCTCGCTCGACCGCGAGGCGGTGCGGCAGAAGCTTGCGGCCCTGAAAATCCCCTCGCTCCTGCCCGGCGGCGAGCTGACTTTCCCCGCCGAGTTCGGCCAGCAGATCCACGCCCCCTTCGTGGTGCAGCAGAACCTGTCCGACGGCACCTCGCCCATCATCGCGCCGCCCGACGCGGCCACCGGCAAGGGGATTGCGCCCAACCCGGGCTGCCCCAAGTAAGTGGAACGGTTCGCCGAGCTGCTCATCGCATCGATCCTGCTGGCCGGGCTGTACGCGACGATGGCGTACGGGCTGGGGCTCATCTACGGCGTGTTGCGCATCGTCAACCTCAACCACGGCGGCATGATCATGGCGGGCGCGTATGCAGGCTGGTGGCTGCACGAGGAGCTCGGGATCGATCCGTACCTGGCGCTGTTGCCGGTCGCACTGGCCGCGTTTCTCGTCGGCGTCCTCACCTACGGGCTGCTGGTGCGCCGGCTGCCGCGGGGGGCGGCGGGCGGCGTGCAGTCGCTCCTGCTGCTGTTCGGCGTCTGGCTGGTGGTCCGCAACGCCGCGTATCTGATGTTCACCGGGAACGACCAGACGGTGCGCACCTCCTACTCGACGCTCGCGGTGCCGCTCGCCGGCGCGCTCGTCTCGGTGAACCGGCTCGCCGTCTTCGCCGCGGCGCTGGCGACGCTGGTCATCCTCCATCTCCTGCTGCGCAAGACCTATCTGGGCAAGGCCATCCGCGCGGTGGCGCAGAATCCCGAGAGCTGCACGCTGGTGGGAATTTCCGTGGAGCGGATCTACATGCTCACATTCGGGCTGGGCACCGCGCTCGCCGCCGTGGCGGGCCTCCTCGGCGCCACGCTCTTTCCATTCAATCCCAGCTTCGGTGCCGGCGAGCTGCTCAAGTCCTTCGTGGTGGTGGTCCTGGGAGGGCTGGGCAGCATCGCCGGGACGGCCATCGCCGCGCTGATCCTGGCGCTGGTGGAAGTGTTCGCCATCCTCGTCATTCCCGCCTACCTGACCGCCGCGGTGGGTTTCGTGCTCCTGGTGCTGGTGCTGGTGCTGCGGCCCGGCGGCCTCTTCGGGCAGCGCGTGCTGGGATGAAGCCGCCCTGGGTGCGCCCGCGGGCAGTGGTCGGCCTTCTCGCCGTCTGCGCGGTGCTGGCGGTTGGCCCTCTGCTCCACGGCGATCTCTACGCGCACAACCTCGTCACGCTGACCTTCCTCGGCATCGCGGCGGCGCTGGCGTGGAACTGGCTGGGCGGATATCTCGGCCAGGTCAGCTTCGGCCACGCGGCGATGTTCGGGCTGGGCGGCTTCGTGGCGGCGCGCGCGCAGATCTCGCTGAACATGCCGATGGTGCCCGCCTGGGTTTTCGGCGGCCTGGTCGCGGGGCTCTACGCGCTGGTCTGGGGCCATCCCACGCTGCGGCTGCGCGGGCCGTATTTCTCGATCGCGACCATCGGGGTGGGCGAGGCGACGCGACTCGTCTGCACCTACTGGGACTGGCTCACGGGCGGCTCGTCGGGGCTGTCCTTGCCGATGCAAGTCGGCCTCAAGTACAGGCTCTACTGGTACGGCCTCGTGCTCGCGGCGCTGGCGGTCGCGGGCTCGTACGTCCTGCGCCGATCGCCGCTCGGCCTCTCGCTTCTCGCCATCAAGAGCGATGTGGACGCGGCCAGCGACGTGGGCGTCTCCAGCACCCGGCTGCAAGACCTGGTGCTCTTTATCTCCGGCGCCACCATGGGGCTCTGCGGCGGCTTCTACGCCTCGTACTTCAGCTACATCGAGCCGGGGGACATGTTCGGCTTCGACCGATCGATCTCCTGGGTCCTGATGGGCGTCATCGGCGGCATCGGCACCATCGTCGGGCCGGCGCTGGGCGCGGTCATCTTCGTGCTGGTGCGGCAGTTCCTCATCGCGTCGTATCCGCAGCTCTATCTCGGGCTCTATGGCGTCCTGCTGGTGCTGGTGATCCTCTTCGAGCCGCTCGGCCTGACCGGCCTTGCGCTGCGACTCGCGCACCGCTTCGGCTATCGCGAGCGCCCGGACCTGGCCACATGACGGTAATGCTTCGGGCAGAGGGGATTTCCAAGCGGTTCGGCGGCCTCAAGGCCGTGGACGGCGTGAATCTCTCCCTGCGCGAGGGCGAGATCCTCGGCCTCATCGGCCCCAACGGCGCGGGGAAGAGCACGCTCTTCTCCATGCTGGCGGGATCGATCCCGCCCACCAGCGGCCGGTTCTTCCTCGGCGGGAGCGAGCTGACCGGCAAGCCGGCCTTCCGCATCGCGCGCGCGGGCGTGGTGCGGACACATCAGATCGTGCGGCCGTTCTCGATGCTGACGCTGGCGGAGAACGTGATGGTCGCGGCTTCGAGCTGCGGGCGCAATCGGGCGCTGGCGCGCAAGTCGCTGCAGTTCGCGGGCATCGACGAGCGGCGGCACGAATACCCCATGCGGCTCACTCTCGCCGGCCGCAAGCGGCTGGAGATGGCGCGGGCGCTGGCCACCGCGCCGCGCGTGCTCCTGCTCGATGAAGTGATCGCCGGCGTCAATCCCGTCGAGGCGCAGGAGATGACCCGGCTGATCCGGCGCGCCCGAGACGAGCTGGGCGTCTCCATCGTCATGACCGAGCACGTGATGCCGGCGGTGATGAGCCTCGCCAATCACCTGATCGTGCTCGACGCGGGCAAGCTCATCGCCGAGGGGAGCCCCGGGGAGATCGTGCACAATCCGGCGGTGATCGCCGCGTATCTGGGAAAGGCGCACGCCGGATGAGCGCGCTCCTCGAAGTGCGCAAGCTCGATGCCTCCTACGGCGACGTACAGGTGCTCTTCGGGCTTTCGCTCGAGGTCCGCGAGGGGGAGATCGTCACGCTGCTCGGCTCGAACGGCGCGGGGAAGACCACCACTCTGCGCTGCATCTGCGGCGTGCTGCCGCCGCGCAACGGAGAGGTGCTGCTGCGCGGGCAGTCGCTCGCCGGAGTTCCCGCCAGCGAGCGCGCCGGGCTGGGCATCGCGCTGGTCCCCGAGGGCCGCGAGCTCTGGCCCCAGCTCACGGTGCGCGAGAACCTCGAGCTGGGCTCTTACCGGGCCCGCGCATCGCTCCGCAAGAACCTCGACCGGGTGCACGCGCTCTTTCCCCGATTGCTGGAGCGGAAGAGCCAGCTGGCGGGAAGCCTCTCGGGAGGCGAGCAGCAGATGTGCGCCATCGGGCGGGCCTTGATGTCCGATCCCCGGTTGCTGCTCCTCGACGAGCCGTCGCTCGGCCTTGCGCCTATCGTGGTCGATCAGATGTTCGAGGCCATCCGCCTCTTGCATAAAGAAGGCATGACGCTGCTCCTCGTCGAGCAAAACCTGATAGTGGCGCTGGAGCTCGCCACCCGCGGCTACGTCATCGAGACCGGCCGCGTGCGGCTGGAAGGCGAGGCCGCCGCTCTCGGCCGCGATCCCGGCATCCGCGCCGCGTACCTGGGGCTGTGAGCGTGCGCGACCTCTCCCACATCACCAACATCGAGGACCTGCGAAAGGCCGCGCGGCGCCGGCTGCCGCGCGGAGTCTTCGACTACCTCGACGGCGGCGCCGAGAGCGAGATCACCCTGCGCGAGAACGTGCGCGCCTTCGAGGAGTGGATCTTCCGCCCCCGCAACGCCTCGCACGTCGAGCGCTGCGAGACGCGCCGGAAGGTGTGCGGCACCGAGCTGGCATTTCCCATGGTGCTCGCGCCCATCGGCTACAGCCGGCTCTTGTACCCGGGGGGCGAGATCGCCGCCGCCCGCGCCGCCAGAGCCAAGGGCATCACCTATGCGCTGCCGACCATCGCCGGGCATTCCATCGAGGAGGTGCGAGCCGGCGCGCAGGGGCCGCTCTGGTACCAGCTCTACACCATCGGCGGCCGCCCGGCCGTCGAGCCGGCGCTGGAGCGCGCGCGCAAGGCAGGGTACGAGGTGTTGCTCGTCACCATCGACACGGCCGTCGCGGGGATGCGCGAGCGCGACCTGCGCAACGGCAACAAGGAGCTCCTCGGCAAGAGCTTGTGGGCCAAGCTGCCGTATCTGCCCTCGGTGCTCGCGCATCCGCGCTGGCTGTGGAGCTTCTGGCGCGACGGCGGCGTGCCCAGGCTGCCCAACATCGTCGTCGAGGGGGAACCGCTCGAGCTGATGGACGTGACCGCCGCTCTCGCCGACGCCGCGCTGACCTGGGACGACCTGCGCTGGGTGCGCGCGTGCTGGCCCGGGCCGATCGTGATGAAGGGGGTCCTCACCGCCGAGGATGCCCGGCGCGCGGTCGACGCGGGCGCGCAGGGCATCGTCGTCTCGAACCACGGCGGGCGGCAGCTAGACTCGGTTGCGGCGTCCCTGCGCGCCCTGCCGGAGATCGTCGCGGCCGTCGGCAAGCAGATCGAGGTGCTCTTCGACGGCGGCATCCGCCGCGGCGGCGACGTCATCAAGGCGCTCTGCCTCGGCGCGCGAGTGGTGCTCATCGGGCGAGCTTATGCTTACGGAATGGCCGCGTATGGCGAAGCCGGTATCCTGCGCGCGCTGGACATTCTATGCGCCGACATCGATCGAACACTGAAGCTGCTCGGCTGTCCTTCGATTGATTCTCTCGACGCAAGCTACGTGCAACGCGTATGAAAGGTCTGACATGGCATCCCTCGAGGTAAAAGGTCGGCAGGTCCCCGGAATCGACAAGGTCCTCTCCAAGGAGGCGCTCGCTTTCGTCGCCGACCTGCAGCGCAAGTTCGGCCCCACGCGCAAGAAGCTTCTCGCGGCGCGCGGCAAGCGCGGCACCGACTTCAAGTTTCCTCCCCGAGACGGAAGGCGTGCGCAAGGGCGACTGGACAGTGGCGCCCACGCCGGCCGATCTGCAGAAGCGCCACGTCGAGATCACCGGGCCCGTCGAACGGAAGATGATGATCAACGCGCTCAATTCCGGCGCCGACGTCTTCATGGCGGACTTCGAGGATGCGCTCTCGCCGACCTGGGA
>Ga0099827_10001292_pt1 | contig 12759 bp, 10 predicted proteins | sample CZO8metaG_FD_79339 | JGI IMG/M metagenome (GOLD analysis project Ga0099827, IMG submission 79339) | Vadose zone soil microbial communities from the Eel River Critical Zone Observatory, Northern California, USA - CZOApr15con1.8 metaG | ecosystem: Environmental > Terrestrial > Soil > Vadose zone ...
ACCGGGCACAGTGGCCATTGCGCGCCGCGCAATCCAGGAAAAACGATGTCTCATCGTGAAAGTCGAGCACGAATACGCTACCAGGCACTCCCTTGACGTCTTTCTCAAGGGGTTAAGAGATCTCCCACTTGCAGGAATGCTTTTCACCGGCGCGATACAGCGACGCTTGTTTGCCATTGCTTAGGTGCGTACGCCATCCGGTTACTGGATGAAATTGCTCCCGGCATGCCCTGGGGGACTCTTTGCGGGGGCAGCTTCGACGGTTTACCGGTAGTCACTAAGGCTGGGGGATTTGGAGGTCGCGACGCATTACTGCATTGTGCAGAGTTCTTCGGTTTACGTCGGAAGGTAATGGCATGATCCGTGAAACTGGCACACCGACAATCGCCGTGACTATGGGCGATCCCGCAGGCGTTGGCCCAGAGATTGTGCTCAAGGCTCTGTCGGCGCCTGAAATACAGAGCCTCGCGTCGTGGGTGGTTGTGGGAGATCGAGTTGCTCTGGAAAAAGCGGCCGCCACCTGCGGAATTTCTCCTACGACACCAGGTGCCAAAGTGCAGGACTTAGGAATGTTCCAGTCTCCTGAACAATTCACTTTCGGTGAGTTGAATGGAAAGTGTGGCCGGGCGGCATTGGAATACGTCAGGCGCGCAACTCAGATGTGCCTTTCAGGAGAGGCGCAAGCCATGGTGACCGCACCCTTAAACAAAGAGGCCGTCACATTGTCCGGCACAAGGTTCTCCGGACACACGGAGTATATTGCAGAGCTGTGCGGAGCTCCCGAGTCACGCATGCTGCTTGCCAGCCGGAGACTCAGCGTAGTTCACGTGACCACGCACATTGCATTGCGCAAAGCACTTGACCCATCGAGTGAAAGGATCCTCCGCACAATTGAACTGGGCAATGAAGCCATGAAACTTCTTGGAGTCGAGCGTCCGCGCATTGCCATGTGCGGCCTCAATCCTCATGCCGGCGAGCACGGGCTTTTCGGCGATGAAGAAATAGAACGGATCACTCCAGCCATCGCGGCCGCTACTCAGAAAGGCATCAATATAGACGGGCCGCACGCGCCCGACACGATTTTTCTTCTGGCCTCGCGCGGCGCCTATGACCTGGTTGTCGCGATGTATCACGATCAAGGTCACATCGCCATGAAGTTGATCGACTTTGAGCAGACGGTCAACGTAACCCTCGGGATCTCCATCATTCGCACCTCGGTAGACCACGGGACCGCATTCGATATCGCAGGCAAGAACAAAGCTGACCCGGAAAACATGATCGCCGCCATGAAGATGGGGGCTGCCATGGCCGCTCGACGGATGCGCCGTGGACGCTCGGACAAAACTCTTTTACATGCGGATTGACTAGGCTGTCAGTACCACGGCAGAAACCATTCTTGAGAGTGGACGATGGGCTTACGTTGGATTGATGCTGTGCTGGTGGTGGCGTACCTGGTCGCGATCCTCGCGATCGGGCTCCGCTTTGCCCACCGGCAGACGACAACCGAGACATATTTTGTCGCAAAGCGCTCGATTCCTGCGTGGGCACTTGGCCTGTCGATGCTGGCGACCATCATTAGCGCCGTAACTTTCATCGCCTACCCCGGGGCGGGATACGCGGGTGACTGGTCGCTGCTGGTTCCGGGAGTGATGGTAGTGGTCGTACCGGCGATGGTGGGCTTCGTGGTGATTCCGTTTTACCGGCAAGCAGTGGGGATGAGTACCTACGAATATTTTGGCAAGCGCTTCGGATATCCAGCGCGTGTGTACTCATCTCTCGCCTTTGCGCTGGGGACGTTGTCCAAAATGGCTTTTGTGGTTTACCTGTTGGCGCTGACCGTCGCCGGCATGACCGGTCTGCGGTTAGACTTTGTCATCGTTGGGGTCGCTGCCATCACTGTTGGCTATACGCTTCTTGGCGGCTTGGAGGCGGTGATCTGGGCGGATGTCGTGCAAGGGCTTATTCTATGGGCCGGCGTTCTTACCTGTCTGGGATATCTTCTATGGCTGCAGCCGGGAGGACCCTCTGCCGCGTGGCAACTGGCTCGAGCAAACCATAAGTTCTATATGGGAAGCGCTGCGTGGAGCTTCTCAAGACCGACCATTGCTGTGCTCTCGCTCTACGGATTCTTCTGGTACTTGCAAAAATACACGGCTGACCAAACGATGGTGCAGCGTTACCTGGCGGCAAACAGCGATAAGGCTGCGCTCAAGGGCGTATTCCTCGGAGCGGCGTTGTGCATCCCAGTATGGACGCTTTTCATGTTCTTGGGAACGCAGCTCTGGGCGTTTTACCGGCTCGCCGGAGAACCACTCCCAAGCCGGGTAACCAAAGGGGATCAAGTATTCCCGTATTTCATACGGACGCACATTCCGCCCGGAATTGCCGGATTGTTTGTTGCCGCCTTATTCGGTGCGGCGATGGCCACGCTGTCATCCGATTTAAACTGTCTCTCCCTCGTGGCAGTTGAGGATTTCTACCGCAAGCTGCGTCCGCGCGCGACCGATCGACGGCGATTGCGGGTGGCAAAGTACTGCGTTGCACTATGCGGCCTGGTTACCGCTGCATTGGCAATTCGTCTCGCACATAGCCGCGAGACCGCGCTTTCGCTCTGGTACACGGTGTCAGCCATCGTTGCCGGCGGCCTGGCCGGATTGTTTCTGCTTGCTTTTCTGAGCGAACGCGCCAATCGCTACGGGTGTTACACCGGCATATTTGCCAGCTTGGCGTTCACGCTATGGGCGGCGCTCACATCGGATGACGGCAAGATTGTGGATCTTGGCCAGTATAACTTTCCTTTTCACGACTATACGATCGGAGCTATGGGCCATGTTGTTTTGCTGGTCGTGGGCTACTCTGCGAGTTTTCTATTTCGCGATTTGGACACGAGCGCAGAAGCACTCACGTTATGGAGTTGGCGGCGGAAGGCTGGTTATTCGAACGCACCTTTGCTCGCGGAATGCAGGGAGAAACCATGACTCGAATACGACGTCTCTTGCAGGAACACCCAACCAAGCCCGTGTTCGGAGCCGCTGTGTACTTCAACGATCCGATGTTTATCGAGATCTGCGCTGGTCTCGGATTCCAGGTGATGTGGATCGAGATGGAACACGCTCACATCACCTTTGCGGAAGCTGTGAACCTGTGCCGGATCTCCCAGGGCTGTGGATTGCTGACGATGATCCGCATTCCGAATGGGAGCCGGGAAAACGTTCTCAAGGCGGCGGAATGCGCTCCCGACATTATTAACGTGCCCATGGCAAACTCTGCTCACGAACTCCATGAATTGACCAGGTACGCGCGGTTTGCTCCCTTGGGCGAGCGAGGGTACTTCAGTGTTTCGCGTGCGGTGAAGTACGGGGCTGTTCCGGACGTTCCCGCGGAACAGCAAAAGCAAAACGACGACCTGTGTCTGATGGCCCAGATCGAAACCACTCAGGCAGTCGCCAATCGCGAAGAGATTTGCAGCGTGCCCGGCGTAGACATATTTATTGGGCCTTCAGACCTGGCCGCGAGTCTCGGCGTTCCCGGGCAGACCGGACACAGTTGCGTGGAAGAGGCTGCACAACTTGCCATCAACGCCGCCAAGAAGCACGGCAAACTTGTCGCTGTCGGCGCGCAGCCCGCGGATTTCAAGTTGTGGGTGAAAGCCGGCGTTGACCTACTTTTCTGTACGAACGACACGTCTTGTCTGCGGATCGGTGCAGAAACTGTTCTACAAAGAGCGCGGGACGCTGTGTCACAAGCCACGGAAGAGGCTGTTCCAGAGAAATAGCTGGTTTCCCGGGATGTTCTTTAACTCTCCACTGTTGAACGGATAGCGAACGCGAATGGACTATAGAAAACTCAAGCACACCGATCTGAACGTTTCCCGGCTCTGCTTCGGCACCATGACATTCGGCAAACCGGCTGACCAGCCAACTGCCACGCGGATGGTTGAGTACTGTATCGATGAGGGAATCAACTTCATCGACACAGCGAACATTTATCAGGCGGGCATTGCAGAAAGCATGCTCGGAGAGGCCATTCGCGGCAAACGTGACAAGCTGATTCTTGCGACGAAGGTGCGTGGAAAAATGGGGGAGGGCCCCGATGAAAGTGGTCTCTCCAAACCAGCGATCCTGCGGGCGATTGACGACAGTTTGAATCGCCTCAAGACCGATTACATTGACCTCTACTATCTGCATCAACCAGACTATGCGGTGCCCATCGAAGAGACTTTGGGCGCCATGGAAGAACTGGTGAGCAAAGGCAAGGTTCGCTATCCGGGTACATCGAACTATGCGGCCTGGCAGATCTGCGAAATGCTTTGGGTCGCGGAGAAGCACGGGTACACGCCGGCCTATGTTTCGCAACCGATGTACAACCTTCTGGCTCGCGGAATTGAGCAAGAATACCTGCCAATGGCCACGAAATACGGTGCCTCCGTCATCGCCTACAATCCCCTGGCTGGTGGCATGCTCACCGGCAAGCACAGCCAGGCTGCCATATCGCCGGGAACCCGCTTCGACAAAAACCCCATGTATCAGGAGCGATACTGGCATCCAGAAAACTTCGCTGCCGTTGAAAAGCTAAAACAAGCGGCGCAACAAGTTGGTCGTTCATTGATCAGCGTTGCTTTGAATTGGATGCTTTGCCATACCCCCACCGACTGTGTGATTCTTGGTGCTTCTCGGGTGGAGCAACTCGAACAAAATCTAGCCGCCTGCAACGAAGGTCCCCTGCCTCGCGAAGTGCTGCAGATCTGCGATCAGGTGTGGGCGGACTTGCGAAATCCTGTTCCGATCTACAACCGGTAACGGAACGATGGCCCGATCAATCTGATCCAGTTGGCGTTCTAACTGCGCGATTGGCTCGGGAATAACTGCTGTGCTCATACGGTTCGCCCTCGACCGCTCATCAGCGGCTCAATGAACGTAACAGGATGGCCTAGCAGCCGTCACCCACCCTTGCCGAACACTCACGTTGCTTCCACCTACGGAAAATTGATATAAGGCCCGCCTTCCCTCAGATTAAATCTCTTTGAGACCGGCTAAGTTGAGCACTATTGAACAGTTCCCGCGCCACCTCTGAACCAAACTCTAGGTCAGGAGAGAAATAAATCCATGTCTTCTTCAGACCAACCAAATCGGCTGCTCCCAAATCACTCCACCACAGATCCTGACTCGCATCTGCGAGAACTGCTCAGAAACAAAGTAGAAGAAGAGACCGCGGATTCGCGCACAATCGATATGTCAACAGAAACTACCCAATATCGACCGGTTGGCTCCGGCATATTCCGTCCCTGAAGAGAGGAACGCATGTTGCCAATTGAACTCCTCAGCCCGACTCGTAACGTTCATTCCGTGTTTGCAACCGACATCGCTTTGCTAACCTCACCTCCCAACCACGGTTCCTCTCCACATTTCGCCATGGGAGTAAGCGAATTTTTCCAGGGTTTCTGTGCGAACTTGAATGCTGTACCCGGGTCTTTGGGGCAAGACGTAATGGCCCCTCGCGATGTAGACCGGATCAACAAAATGTTCGTGGAGATGGTCGACATATTCAATTACTCGATTCTCTAACGAGGCGGAAACGCACAGGAAATCGAAGATGGAAAGATGCTGAACGTATTCGCACAATCCAACACCTCCAGCATGTGGACATACCGGCACACCGAACTTCGCGGCCAGCAGAATGACTGCCAGATTTTCATTTACACCTGCTAATCTGCAGCTATCAATTTGACAGACGTCGATGGCCTGAGCTTGCAAGAATTGCTTAAACATCACACGGTTGTGGCAGTGCTCCCCCGTTGCAATTCGTACTCCTGGTACTTCTCGACGAATGCGGGCGTGACCGAGAATGTCATCCGGACTGGTCGGCTCCTCTAGCCACCAGAGATCGAATTCTGATAGCTCCCTAGCCCGCTCGATAGCTTCATCGACCCCCCACTTCTGGTTCGCATCCACCATCAGCTTGTTAGTCCAACCGATTTCGGTTCGTACCAGGCGCGCCCGGCGGATATCGTTTTTTGAATCACCGCCCACTTTCAGCTTGAAGTGTGTCCAGCCCTCTGCCATGGCATCATGGCACAGCCTGCGCACTTGATCATCGGTGAAGCCAAACCATCCAACCGAGGTTGTGTATGCGGGGTAGCCTTGTCGTTCGAGTAAGTCCAGGCGCTGTTGTTTGCCGGGGGATTGTCGTTTCAACAATGCAAGGGCTTCATCTGGCGTGAGCGCGTCCGTGATATAGCGAAAGTCAATGGCTCTCACAATCTGCTCCGGCTCCATCTCAGAGAGCAGCTTCCAAACCGGCTTCTGCTCAACCCGGGCATAGAGGTCCCAAACGCAGTTGATGAGGGCTCCGGCCGCCAGATGGATCACTCCCTTCTCCGGGCCTAGCCAGCGGAACTGGCTGTCTGCCGTTAGCTCCCGCACGAAACTGGCGAAGTCATCTGTAATGGAACCGAGGCTACGACCCATGACCGCTCGTGACAGATAGTTGAGCGCGTTCACGCACAGCTCCGTTCCGCGGCCTAGCGTGAACGTGAGACCATGCCCTTCCAGGTTGCCATCGGTCTCAAGAATGCAATATGCAGCGGAATAATCGGGATCCTCGTTCACTGCGTCAGAGCCGATCTTCTCCCGTGACGTAGGAAACCGCAGATCGATCACACGCACATTAGTGATGGTCAGGTCTTTCAATTCACATCCTCCATCAAAACCATAGCTCTTGCCGCTTTCTATAGAACATCGCCCAAGTTGGCCCGCTTCCGCGTGCCGCTAATCGACACGGCCATCGAAAGTTTGAAGCGCCGACTCCCCGTCCGACAACAGATGTACGCACGCTGCAGGGATTCCTAAGGCTAGTTTGACGAGGCTAGGTATATGGGTTCTGTGCCGTCCTTATCATCACGTCCGACGGCTACAAGCCGCCCTTCCCTCACCGCCCGCACCCACAACTTGGCCCTCGATGAGAGCCTCCGATGAAAGAACTTGCGAATCTTTGCTTCTGACCTGGACGACTTTCTTGTGATACCGCTCATGGTTTCGAATACTTTGACTACGAACTAGCGCCATGCCTTAACTTTGACTCCGTCAGCTGATCGAAGTGCAGACCGATGTAGACGCGGTACAAAGGCTGCCACCCGGCTCATCATCACCTGGGCTTCAAACCTGGAACGTCAACTGACGATTCCATCGCCGTTCCTATTGAATGCTGTCAGCGTATTCAAGTTCGCCCGAAGACAGGACAGGTTGGTAGCCGCGGAGTGAGAAGTAAAGGACGCAGCAATGGCAAATTATTGGCACTAGAAAAGCATTGCGAATATTGCTGAAGTCCGAAACGTAGCCCATAACGGCCGGAACGACGGCTCCGCCAATAATTGACATGACCAGAAACGATGAACCCAGCTTGGTGTAGGGTCCGAGATGTTTCACGCTCAAGGCGAAAATGGTGGGGAAGAAGATCGAATGGAAGAAGCCGAGAAGAACCAGGGCCCAGACTGGAGCAACTCCGGACGCCAACAGCACGATTGCCAGGCATGTCAAAGCCGCGAACCCAAACCACGAGAGCAGCCGGGGAGCGGCGATGTGTTTCATGATGGCTGATCCGGCAAACCGCCCGATCATGAAGCCCAGCAGATGCAGCTTAAGATAGTTGGCGGCCATTTTTTCTGGGGTGCTTGGCATGGAGTACTGAGCGAACCGAATCACAAAACTTGCCACACCCACCTGAGCTCCGACATAGAAGAACTGCGCAATCACACCTTTCACCAGATGTTTATGCTGCCATAAACCTCTCACTCCCTGACTCATGGTCTCGGGTTCAGCCTCCCTATCCTTCTCTCTGATTTCGGGTAAATCAGAGAAATAGATGAGAACCGCCACCGCGAGAAACAGACCTGTAATCACCAAATATGGCACTTTTACAGTACTGGCTTCTGCCGCTCGATAAGCCTGTAACGCGCCGAGACTCATGGCCTGCAGCTCTGGACGCGAGTGCTCGATTCCGGAAAGTATGAAAGCGGCTCCGATGATAGGAGTAACCACAGCGCCGACAGAATTGAATGATTGAGCCAGGTTCAGCCGGCGTTCCGAACTCTCAGGCGGACCCAAGATCGTGACGTACGGGTTGGCCGCCACTTCGAGCACGCCCTGACCGCAGGCCATTACGAATAGCGCAAACAGGAAGAACCCATAGGCAAGGACTGACGCAGCGGGAATGAAAAGAAATGCTCCCGTCGCACAGATGATCAAAGCAACCAGAATGCCCCGTTTGTAACCGATCTTTTCCATCAGCCACCCAGCCGGCAACGCGGCCAAAAAGTAGCCACCGAAGAATGCGGTTTGGATTAACGAAGATCGGAAATCGGAAAGACCGAATGCTTTTTTCAGATGGGGAATCAAAATATCATTGAGGTTGACCCCAAGGGCCCAGAGAAAAAACAAGCTCGTGACCATAGTCAGGGGCACAACGTACCGCTGCTCGGTAATGGGCACCGAAGACTTTTTCATATAGGGATAGCAGCGAACAAGAACTGACTTTAGTCATTAGCCTCGGAGATTCATAAAACCTCCGTCGATGGGGTAGTCCACTCCGGTGATGAACGCGGCTTCATCGGAACAAAGAAAAAGTGCGAGCCCCGCGACCTCGTCCGGCGTGGCCATTCTGCCGATGGGCTGAGACTTCTCCAACTTCTCGAACATCTCGCGCTCTTTGCCAGGATAGTTGCGGCGAAGGAAGCCATCCACAAAAGGTGTGTGAACTCTCGCTGGCGAGATGCAGTTGCAACGAATGCGGTGTGGTAAGTAGTCCTTGGCCACCGAGTAGGTCATCGCTACTACCGCACCCTTGCTAGCGGAGTAGGCAAAACGATCCGCGATTCCGGAGGTCGCCGCAATCGAAGCCATATTCAAAATCACGCCGCCGCTGTTCTCCTTCATATGACCAACGGAGACGAGCATGCAGTTATACATGCCTTTCACATTTACACAATGAATTTTGTCGAAATCAGGTTCTGGGGTAGTTTCAAGATTTCCAATGTGCGAAATTCCCGCGTTGTTCACCAGGATATTTACGTGATCATCCTGAAATATCTTGTTGAAAGCGATTCTAACGTCCTCTTGAATCGAAACGTCACAACGACAGGCCTTCGCGTTCCCGCCAGCTCGGGTGATCTCGACCACCACTGCTCTAGCCGCGGCCTCATCGATATCGAGGACGTAGACACATGCCCCGGCTTGGGCAAACGTTGTTGCAATCGCCCGCCCAATACCGCTTGCGCCTCCGGTTACTACAGCGGCTTTACCAGCAAGACGATGGGAGTTGCTTCGAGTTTCCAGATGAACCCTCCTCCAACTGCGCTTACCTGAATTGCGTACCCATCAGCGATTTCACAGGCTGCTGGCGCTACCTTGCTGGTGCCGTCTGCAGGCTCTCCAGGACGGTCAAGGCCTTTTGGGCGTCCGCGTCATTGGGCTGCAAGTCGAGAGCAGTACTTAACTCCTTCTCTGCTTCACTGATCTTGCCGGTTCGCCCATAGAACAAGCCAAGGTTCCTATGCAGGTGCGCGCCTTGCGAACAGTTCCCGCAGAGCTGAATCGCCTCAATCATTTGCGCCACGGCCTGCGGCCAGTTCTGCGCTTTGGCCGCTTCTAGCGCGAAGTTGCCTAATTGGTCTATGCGATCGGTAACTTGCTGGCGCTTTTGCAGAGTGTCAAACCGGTCCTGATATTGTTGCGCTTCGGGATCGTGCAATTTCCTCAAGGCTCGCGCCAAGTTGTATAAAGCTTGGGACTGCTCTGGATCGGCGCGCACTGCGGCCTTCCAGTGTTCCAAAGCGGCGTCCGCCTTGCCCAGGTGCTCAAGGTTTTGGCCCAGCAGATATTGTGCGTCCGAGTTTTCCGGTTGCAGCTCAACCATTCTCTTCAGGTACTCGGTAGAACGCTCCAGCTGATTGGTTTGTTTTGAGGCCAAAGCCAGAAAGTAGAGTGCTCCCACGAGACTTGGCTGCAGCCGAACTGCTGTTTCCAACTCGCGGTTTGCGTCTTCATACTGGCCGGTTTCGAAGAAAAAGCGTCCCAGGTTGAGATGAGCTGCAGCAAAACCGGGGTTCAGCCGTGCCGCCTCGGTGAATTCCTTGAAGCCCTCGGGGCGGTTGTACTGGTCCACCAGCGCAATGCCTAAGTTCAGGTGGGCTTCGGCGGAGTTCGGTTCCAGCGTCATGGCCTTTCGAAATGTCTGGATCGCCTCTGCCCCACGTCCGGTCTTGACCTGGAGCATCCCCAGAGCCGAGTAAGCACCCGGACTATTCGGATCCACCTGAATTGCAGCGCGAAACTGCTGCTCCGCCGGCGCCAAAGCCCGTTGTTTCAAAAGGGTAAGGCCCAAATTGACATAGGCTTTCGAGTAGTTAGGATCGCTTTGTATAGCTTGTTGGAAAAATGACGCCGCCTCTGCGTCCTTTCCTTGCCGGCTATAAAGGACTCCAAGATTGCTTTGCGCCTCGGCGTACTTGGGATCAATGGACAAGGCCTTCCTGAAGCGCTGCTCCGCGGTTACGACTTGCGCCTGTTGCAGATCAAGTAGACCCAACTGGTTGTGCGCCACGGCAAGATTGGGGTCAAGCTGGACAGCCTGCTCCAGCTCCTTGCGCTCAGCCGCACGCTCTCCTGCCTTGTCGAGGGCGAGCGAAAGGTTGTAATGCAGTTTGGCATCGCTGGGATTGAGTTCCAGGGCGCGGCGATATGCCTTGAGGGCGGCGCTTGCGTTTCCGGCAAGCAGCAGTTGGTTGGCTTCGGCGTTCGATGTTCCGGCGGCGGCATACCCACCCTTTTGCTTGCTCAAAACCTTGGCCTTAGCATCCTCAGCCTGCGCGCTTTCTTTGTTCCCGGTTCTTTCAAACAGCAAAGCTAATTGACGGTGCGTATCACGATCAGCTGGATCCATGCGTGCGGCGATTTTCAACTCCTGGATGGCTTCAGCCGTTCGGGATGCTTGCGCCAGCGTGGCGCCGAGGTCACGGCGAATCTGGGCGTTGTTTGGATCCAAACGCTCGGCTCGTTTTAGCGACTCGACAGCATTATTCATGCGTCCAAGACATTTGTACGCCAGGCCTAGTTCATGGAAGCCCTGGGAATCGCCCGCCTTGTGTTTGGTGTACTCCTGAAGAGCGAGCAGCGAGTCCGAGCAGTTTCCGCGGGAGCGGAGGAGCGTCGCCATGGCAAGACGGCTAGGATCCATACCGGGATCTAGCCTTAATGCCTCCTCATATTGCGCTAGTGCGGCCTCTTGATCTGCGGGCTGACCGCTTTTGCCGTAGAGCAATCCCAGGCTAAAGTGCGCATCACTGGAGTTGGGTTGCTTGGCAACCAGACTGTTGAGAATATCGAGGCCCTTGGTTAAATCACCGCTTTCCGCATACGCCAAGCCCAGGCTAGCTTGCAATGCCTCCTGCTGGTCGGCAGACTGCGATTGCTTGAGCGCGTCTTCCAGACAAACAATGGCAGCTGCGAGTTTGCCCTCGCTGGTCAAAACCTGGCTGAGCTTGAGCGAAGCGGGCACAAGCTGTGGATCGATTTTCAGAGCAGCCTTGAATTCTTCCGCGGCCTGATCCAAGTTATTGTCGCTTTGCAGGAGAGATCCTAGCGCAAAGTGCGAGCTAACGGAATCCGGTTTCTGCTGAATCGCAGCTTGCAACTCCCGCTTCGCTCCGATCCGATCTCCCGTCTTCACCAAAGCGAGCGCCAGATTGTAGTGGACCTCCCAATTTTGAGGTTCCAATTTCAAGGCAGTGTGAAAGGCTGGAACGGCGCAATTCAGACGATCAGCCTGAGCGAACAAGACTCCGAGAGTGTTGTAGGCTCCCGCTACCGGATGGTTTTGAATGCTCTCTATCAGGGCCGCGATCTTATCGGTCTGATGCTCCTGACTCAGACACGCCTTCGGCAACACAGCGGAACTCCTGGACGCTGATGTGCCACGGCGGGAGGTTAGAGCAGAATCTTGAGCAAACGCGCAGACCGCACCCACGACCACGATAACCGCACCAAGAGCCAGGCGAGGGAGCATTCTTGACTCGGTCCATTTTTTCCCGGTTCCACACCTTCCTTTGCCCGTCGGTTTCTGCCAGCGGGCGATTGCTTGGCTACGAGGTTTCGAGCGGCTCGACACTGTCCAGGCAGGCATCTGAATCGCAGTGCTACTAGTTAAAGAAGAGCGCGCTTTCTCCAGGCACCATTCAGGCGGGGACTCGGCTAGCCGGGTACCCGCCTGCCTATTTCCATCGGAGTCCAAGTTCAGCTTGGGCTCTCGCATATCTAGTGGCCGCTCGCCGAGTAGGCCCGGGGCATTTCACCCCGAGCCCCTCACAGAATTCCGGACTTGAACCTTCGATTCATCCGGCTCGTGCCATCCGATGAGGGCTGCCGCCCTCCGTCAAAACCGGCGGGCTCCTCCTGTTGCCAGTTGGCCCATTATGGCTCCGACGTGGATAGCCTGCCCGCTTCGCTCCACGGACATTACTCCGCTTCGTCGCTACTACCAGGCAGTCCGTCCCTCAGCATCGCATCCGTACTCTCGCCTTCGTGGTTCCAGCCACTTGTGACTTCTCCGTTAGCGTCGACACCGAGGTTCCCACGTTCCATACAACCCCCTCTTCCAGGCTCAGCCCACCTGTATGCCGGATGCCACTCCGTCCGTAAGCAGGTCCCGCCGGAGTTCCTCCCACGATCTTTTGACTAGCGTGGTTTTGACATCGTCTGATTCTTTTCG
>Ga0099827_10001293_pt1 | contig 12758 bp, 13 predicted proteins | sample CZO8metaG_FD_79339 | JGI IMG/M metagenome (GOLD analysis project Ga0099827, IMG submission 79339) | Vadose zone soil microbial communities from the Eel River Critical Zone Observatory, Northern California, USA - CZOApr15con1.8 metaG | ecosystem: Environmental > Terrestrial > Soil > Vadose zone ...
GTCAACGGCGTCGTGGTCGACCCGCAGATCATGCTGATCCTCGACAAGGCCTGGCTCGCCTGAGCCGAGGTCCTCACGGTGGGGGCGGCTCATGAGCGTCGCCCCCACCGAGCATCTGAACGCGCGGCTGATCGCCCTCGAGATGATCACGGGAGTCGAGCACGGCGAGCCGGCACTCGAGGCCGCGCGCGTGCTGGCGGCGTACATCCGCGCGCTCAGCGCCGAATACGGCTAGCGGAGAACGGCCCGGGCGGCGTCGAAGTTGCCGGCGTTGAGATCGGCGTCGCCAATGCACAGGTAGAGCCGGTCGAACCCGCCGTCGCGGGGTGTCTCGAGGGTGTCGTCCGCGCTCAGCTGGAGGAGCAGCCGCCAGGTGCGGGCCTCCGCCTCGCGGTCGGCGCGGGACTCGTAGTAGGCGCTGACATCGCCGGCGTCGAGACCGGCCGACGCCAGCTGGCAGTCGAGCTCGACCTCGCGCCCGATCTCGTCCTGATAGCCCAGCAGTCGGTGCAGGGCGAACGTGTCGGCACTGGACTCCTCGAGCTCGACACCCTGCGCGCGGGCCAGGCGCTCGCGCAGTTCGTCCCACGCGTCCATGTCCTCCGGCGACAGGTCGAGCTCCTCGGCGTGGAAGGACCAGGCGGAGGGAAGGATCAGCTCGCGCGAGAGCTCGAGGGGCATCGCGCGGAGCATCGGCGAGTGCTTCTCGTCCGGCCCGAGGTCGGACCGGCGGTCGTCGAGGAGGATGACGCGGCAGCTGCCCCGATGCGAGGGGAGGAGGCCCGACGGTCGCTCGTCGAGGTCGTAGAAGAACAGGAGCAGACCCTCGTGCGGCAACGGCGCTCCGGGGTCGACCGCGGCCACCCGGTCGAGTTTCAGCTGGCCGAGGAACCCGAGCTCGCGCCCTTGCCACTCCGGCCACGCGAAGGCCCGCGGCACGTCCGGGGAGCCGCCGAGGCGGGATCCGCCGACGGCGTCGTCGCCGGGTGCGCGGGTCAGGCGCACGCTCGAGCGGGCGAGGCGGCGCACGTCCGCAGCCCGGTGCTCGAGGCCGACCTCGCGGCAGAGCGCGAGCAGCGCGTCCTCGTCGACCGAACCGCGTGCCGGCTTCGCGGGTACGGGCCGCGGCGGCCAGTCCTCGAGCTCGGTGAACCCCGGATCCTCCCCCGCCCGCAGGACCGAGTTCAGCTCCTGCGCGACACCCGCCGCCTCTCGCAGCAGGTGCTTGAAGAACGCGCGTCGATCCTGACCCGATGTCACGAGTCGCAGGCTACCGCGGGCCGAGCCCGTTTAGAGTTGGGCGTTCCGGCCCGACTGCAAAAGGAGGAGCCATGGCCGAGAAGAACGCCGTCCGTACCGAGGAGGCGCCTGCGCCCTTCCAGGGTGCTCCCTACTCTCAGGCGATCCGCGCCGGCGGCTTTGTCTTCGTCTCCGGCCAGGTCGGGATGCGGCCGGGAGAGTCGGCGGTCGTGGGAGCGACGGTCGAAGAGCAGACCGAGCAGACGCTCGCGAACCTGCGCGCGATCCTCGAGGCCGCGGGCAGCGGCCTCGACAGGCTCGTGAAGACGACCGTCTACCTCTCCACCCTCGACGACTTCCAGGCCATGAACGAGGTGTACCGCCGCCACGTGGGCGACGTGCCGCCGGCGCGCGCCACCGTCGCCGTCGGCCTCCCGGCGGGCGCCCTCGTCGAGATCGAGGCGATCGCCCTCTCAGCTACGTCCTGACGTTCTGCGGCTCTCCGCGCGCGAAGGCGAGCAGGTTCTCGAGCGACGTCCGCATGAGCTCGCCCGACGCCTCCGCCGTGAGGAAGCCGACGTGCGGCGTGACGACGGCCCGCGGACAGGTAAGAAACGGGTGCTCGGGAAGAGGAGGCTCCGCGCCGAGGACGTCGAGCCCGGCGCCGCGAATCGCGCCGGCTTCCAGCAGCTCCGCGAGAGCCCGCTCGTCGACGAGTGCGCCACGCGCCGTGTTGACGAGGATCGCCTGCGGCTGCAGCAGCCCGAGCAGGCGGCGGTCGACGATGCCTTCCGTCTCGGGGTGGTGCGCAAGGTGGAGCGAGACGACGTCGGACGACGCGAACAGCTCGTCGAGCTCGACGAGCGGCGCGCCGAGCTCGCGCTCACGATCCGGCGACCGCCGGCGAGTCCAGCAGACGACCGTCATCCCGAGCGCCTTCCCCAGCTCGATCATCCGCGCTCCGATCGGTCCGGCACCGACGACGCCGAGCCGGCGGCCGCGCAGCTCGATTCCCTCGGTCTGCTCCCACGCGCCGGCGCGGACGGCCCGGTCGCCCTCGGGCACTTGCCGCGCGACGGCGAGGATCAGCGCCAGCGCGTGCTCGGCGACCGCGTTCGCGCCGTAGCGCGGGACGTTGCACACGGTGACGCCGGCCGCCCGCGCCTCGTCGAAGTCGACGTACGTCTCGACGCCGGTGCCGACGAAGCTGACGACCTGGATGCTCGGGCTCGCGGCGAGCACGCCGCGCGGGAGACGCCAGAGGAGAAGGAGGCCGTCGGCGCCGCGGAGCCGCTCGATCCAGCCCTCGGCCGAGCTCGGCACGCCGTCGAACCAGGCGAGCTCGTGCCGCTCCGCCTCGAGCCGCGCCAGCTGGTCCGCCTCGAGCACGCTGCGGTACTGCGGCTCGCCGTCGGCGCAGACGATTCGCACTAGGCGGGAGTGGGCGAGGCGGCTACGCGAGCTCGGGCCGCGGCCGCCGCCTCGACCGCGGTCAGCGCTGCCGACTCCATGTGAGTCCACTCGCCGACGTAGTCGCCCGCGAAGAAGATGGTGCCGTCCACGCCCCGCTCGAGCGCTGCTTGCACGAGGGCCCGGCCCGGCGCCGCGAACGGGATCGCGTGCTCCCAGCGCTGGACGATCACCTCGCGCACGATCCCCTTCGCCTCCGGATAGAGCTCGGAGAGATCGGCGGCGATGATCGCCTCGATCTCGGCGTCGGTCTTCTCAACGAGCCGCCGGGCGCGACCGGCGCCGCCGTAGACCATCAGCGCCCCTCCGGGCTCGCGCGGGCCGCCCGGCTCGCGCAGCGCGTTCGCGTGGTTGAAGAGCATGTTGAACGACGCGTCGACGGTGAGCACGGAGTAGATGTCGTCCCAGGGCATCGCACCCGTCTCGCCCGTGAGGATGCCGCCGACCACGAAGGGTCCGTACACGATCGCGTCGAGCGCGGCCGCGGTTTCGGCGGGAAGGTCGGCCACGATCTCGCGCGCGACCGGCGCCGGTGCGGCGACGATCGCGCAACGGGCACGCACCTCCTCCTCCTGGCCGCCGTGCCGGAAGCACACGCGGACGCCTTCGGACTCGCGGGCGACCTCCGTCACCCGCGCGTCGGTCACGAGGCGCTCGGCGAGCCGCCGCGCGAGCTCTTCCGGCAACGAGGAGGGCCCGCTGCGGAGGTTGTAGCCGAGCACGACCCCGCCCGTCGTCCAGACGTGCGCGAAGAGGGCGACCATGCAGCCGGCGGCGACCTCTTCCGGCTCGGCCGTCAGCCGGTTCGCGGTCGCGCGGAAGATCTCCTCGACCTGCGGATGCACCGGTCCCAGGTACTCCGCCCACGAGCGGTCGTCGAGGAAGCCGAGCAGGCGGCGGCGCACGTCGGAGTCCGTCTCTCCCTCGGCGCGGCGCGCGAGCTCGTTGTAGCGGGCGGCGTCTCGCCGGATCCGAAGGCCGGCGCGGACGAACGAGATCCGCGCGGCCGTCGAGAGCGGCAGCCGGACCGGGAAGGTCTCGGCACGGCCGCCGGTGACGACCCTGCCGCGATACGCGATCCCGAGGAGGCTGCCCCGGATACGCGCGGGCTCGAGCTCGAGCTCGTCGAGAAGGCCCCACAGAAAGGAGCCCTCGCCGGGGAACATGTGGGCGCCGACGCTGATCCAGTGCGGGCCGCGCTCGACGGACTTGATGCGACCGCCGGCCCGACGCTCCGCTTCGAGCAGGATCGTGTCGAGGTCGCGCAGCTGCCACGCGGCCGTGAGGCCCGCGATCCCTCCGCCGACGACGACGACCTCGCACCGGCGGCTCATTTCAGCGGTACCTGGCACCGGCGGCTCATTTCAGCGGTACCTCGCGTCCTTCATGCCCGGTCGCCGCCGCTCCTGCCGGCTTCTTCACCGGGACGAGGCCCGAAGGCGCGAGATCGGCGAGGAAGAGCGTGAGCCGACCGGCGCGGCCGCCACGGTCTTCGGCCGCCTCCTTTCGCTCGACCGCGTTGCGGACGAGCCGCGCGCCGAGGTAGCGCACGGGCTCGGGTGGGAACTGCCCGACCGGCGCGCGCGCGAGCCCGGCCCGCGACCACTCGTCGTCGAGCCCCAGCGCGAGCGAGGCGAGGATCTTGCCGCCGAGGTAGGTCGGTCCGACGCCGTTTCCGGAATAGCCCAGGCCGTAGACGATGTCGTCGCGTCCTCCGAGGCGGGAGAAGAACGGCAAGCCGACCTGCGTCCGGTCGATCGGCCCCATCCAGTCGTGTGTCACCGGCACGTCGCGGAGCGAGGGGTAGAGCGCGTGCATGCTCTCGGTGACGGCGGCGGCTCGCGGCGACGAGCCGTCGAAGGTGGTGCCGATCTTGCCGCCGAAGGCGAGCTTGCCGCCGCCTCGCCCGAAGACCAGCCGCCCGTCGAGCGTGTTGCGGTAGTAGTTGACGAGCATCCGCGAGTCGGAGATGCAGGTGCCGTCGGTCCAACCGATCGCCTCGAGGCGATCCGAAGCAGGTGCCGTCGCGACGATGTCGCTCGCGATCACGACGACGGCGCGCCGGAGCTCGGGCAGCGCGGCCGCCCACGCGTTGAGAGCGAGCACGACCTTCGCCGCGCGGACCGCGCCGCGCGCGGTGACGACCCGCGGCGGCCGGGAGCGTTCGAGCTTCGTCATCGGGGAGCGTTCGAAGATCCGGACGCCCCGCTCGATCGCGACGCGGCGCAGGCCGCGGGCGAGGAGCGCCGGCTGGACCGTCGCGGCCGTCGGCTCGAAGACGCCGCCGAGGTGCGTGCGCTCTCCCGCCCTGTGAGCCGCCTCGTCCGGCCCGAGCCGAACGAACGGCTCCTCGCCGTAGCTCCCGATCGCGGCGAGCGTCTCGTTCCAGGCCCCGAGCTGCGCGTCACTCGTCGCCGCCCAGAGCCAGCCGTCCCGCCGGTAGTGCGCGTCGATCCCGTTCTCGTCGCAAAACGCGCCGATCCCGTCGACGGCATCGACGGAGGCGCGCGCGAGCCGGACGGCCTCCTCGCCGCCACAGACCTTCTTCAGCGTTCCGAACTTGGCCCACCAGCTGAGGATGAAGCCGCCGTTGCGGCCGCTCGCACCGCCGCCGCAGACGTCCGCTTCGACGATCACGACGCCGAGCGCCGGGTCGTGCTCCTTCAGGCGGATCGCCGTCCAGAGCCCGGTGTAGCCGCCGCCGACGATGCAGACGTCGGCTCGCTCCTCGCCCTCGAGCCGGGGCGAGTCCTCGGCCGCCGTCAGCGCCTCTTCAAGCCATAGGCTTCGCACCGCTCGACTGTAGTCGATCCCGTCGTGCGTGAAAATGCGCCGAAGGCTCTTGGCCCTCAGCACCCACACGCTTGGCCGCGACCTCGCCGCGATCGTCGGCGCGGAGGCCGTGCTCCTCGACCCGCCCGCTTCGTACCTCGAGGACGCGACCTCGAGCCGCGGCCTGCGGGGCCACGCCGATGCCGTCGTGCTGCCGGCCACGACGGACGAGGTCGCGCGCGTCCTTGCCTGGTGCTACGTGCACGACGTGTCGGTCGTCCCGCGGGGCGGCGGCACCGGCTTCGCCGGCGGCGCCGTCCCCTTCGGCGGCGTCGTGGTCGCGCTCGAGCGGATGCGGCGGATCCGGTCGTTCGACCCGCTTTTCTGGCGGATCGTGGTCGAGAGCGGCCTCACGACGTGGGAGCTCCGCCGGCTTGCACGCGAGAACGGCCTCGTCTTCCCGCCCGATCCGGGCGCAGGCGAGCAGTCGCAGGTCGGCGGCAACGTCGCGACGAACGCCGGCGGCCCGCACGCCTTCAAGTACGGCGTCACCGGGCGATGGGTGACGGGGCTGGAGGTCGTCGTCCCGCCGGGGGAGGTGATCACGACCGGCGGGCCGGTGCGCAAGGACGTTGCCGGCTACGACCTGAAGAGCCTGCTGATCGGCTCCGAGGGCACGCTCGGAATCGTCACCGCAGTCTGGCTGCGGCTGCTCCCGGCGCCGGAGCGGGTGCTACCGATCGCCGCCGTCTACGCCTCTGCGACCGAGGGCTGCGCGGCGATCGAGGCCGTCTACGGCGCGGGAATCGAGGCGGCGGCGCTCGAGTATCTGGACGAGGGCGCGCTCCGTCACAGCGGCGCGGCGTTCCCCGCAGCGCTTCCATCCGAGGGCGGCTTCCTCGTGATCGCCGAAGCCGACGGTTCCGCGGTCGAGGTGGAACGCGTCGCCGAGGAGCTCGTCGAGGCGCTCTCGCCCGACGCACTCGCACTCCACCGACCGGAGCTCGAGGCGCTGTGGCGCTGGCGGGACGGTGTCAGCTTCGCCGTCACGGGCGTCCTGGGGCGGAAGGTGAGCGAGGACGTCGCAGTCCCCGTCGACCGGCTCCGCGAGATCATTCGGGCGACCACCGAGATCGGCTCCCGGCACGGCCTGGAAGCTTGCAGCTGGGGCCATGCCGGCGACGGGAACGTCCACTCGAGCTTCCTGTTCGCCCCGGGCGACGCCGCCGCCGAAGCGGCTGCGCTCGTCGCTGCAGACGAGCTCGCGGCCTGCGCAGTCGCGCTCGGCGGCACGATCTCCGGCGAGCACGGCATCGGCGTTCTCAAGCTGACTCACCTCCCGGCGCAGGTCGGGCCGCGCTCGCTGACCCTGCAGCAGGAGATCAAGCGCGCCTTCGATCCAAAGGGCCTTCTGAACCCGGGGAAGAAGGTCGGCCTGTGACCGGCTCGGCCTCGTGGTATGAGGCTGCGGTCCGGCTGCTGCCCGGCGGGAACACGCGGGCGACGCTCTTCACGCCTCCCGTTCCGCCCTACGCGGTGCGCGGCGCCGGCTTCACGCTTGTCGACGCGGACGGCCACGAGGTGATCGACCTCCAGGGCAACCTGACCGCGCTCGTCCACGGACACGCGCACCCTGCGATCGTGGCCGCGGTCACCGAGGCGGCCGCGCGCGGCTCCTCCTTCGGCCTTCCGACCGCCGCCGAGGTCGAGCTGGCGGCGCACCTCGTGGACCGGATCGGGTGCGTCGAGCGCGTGCGGTTCGCGAACTCCGGGACCGAGGCAGTCATGCTCGCGCTCCGGGTCGCGCGGGCCTTCACCGGGCGGCCGAAGATCCTCCGCTTCGCCGGCGCCTACCACGGCAGCTACGACGCCGTCGCCGACGACGGGGCGCGCGGTGTCGCGCCGGAGGTCTGGGAGTCGGTGGTCACCGTCCCGTTCGGCGACGAGGAGGCCTTCCGCGCCGCGGTCGCCGAGCACGGCGCCGAGCTGGCCTGCGTCCTCGTCGACCTGATGCCGAACCGGATCGGGCTGATTCCCGCGAGCCTCGAGTTCGCGCAGCTAGTGCGGGCGGAGACGGCGGCACGAGGCATCCTCCTCCTCGTCGACGAGGTGATCACCTTCCGCCTCGCTCCCGGCGGCCTCCACTCCGAGTACGGCGTCTCGCCGGACCTCGTGACGCTCGGCAAGACGATCGGCGGGGGCCTCCCCGTCGGCGCGTACGGCGGCCAGGCAGACGTGATGGCGGTCACCGACCCGCGCGGGCCGGAGGCCGTCGAGCTCGGCGGCACGTTCAACGCCAACCCGCTGACGATGCGCGCGGGACTCGCGGCACTGCTCCTCCTCGACGCCGCGGCGATCGAGCGGATCAACCGGCTCGGCGACACGCTCCGTGCCGCGCTGGCCCGACGGGGGTACCGGGTCAACGGCCGCGGCTCCCTGCTCCGCATCGTCGCCGACGACCCGCTCGAGCTCTGGTGGCGGCTCTACCACGCCGGAGTCCTGGTCGCCCGCAACGGTCTCGCGTGCATCTCGACGCCGATGGACGAGAGCACGATCGACGAAGTCTTGGAACGGTTCGACCGGGCCGCGGCGTGACCTCGGTGGTGGTCGTGGGCGGAGGCGCCCTCGGCCTCTGCACCGCGTTCCACCTGACCGAGCTCGGGGTCACGGACGTCACCGTGCTCGAGCGCAGCCACGTCGCGAGCGCGTCCTCCGGGCTCTCGGTCGGGATCATCGAGACGCAGTACCTCGACCCGCTGGCGATCGAGGTGCGCGTGCGCAGCATGGAGTTCTTCCGCAGGCTCGAGACCGAGCACGGCCTCTCGATCACCCGCAACGGCTACCTGCGCCTCGGCCACACGGCGGACGACCTCGATGCCTTCGAGCGCAGCGTCGAGGCCCAGCACGAGCTCGGCGTCGCGGACGCACTCGTGCTCGACCGGGACGGCTTGCGCAGCGTCGCGCCGGACCTGGAGTGCAACGACCTCGCAGGCGGCCTCTTCGGCCCGAGCGACGGCTACATCGACGGCCACCTCTACTGCAACCTGCTCGCCGACCTGCTCCGCGACCGCGGCGGCACCGTGCTCACCTCGACGGAGCTCGTCGGCGCCGAGCTGAGCGGCGCCGGGAAGCACCTGCTCATCACGCCGCAGTCGACGCTCGAGTGCGACGTCGTCGTGAACGCGGCCGGCGCCTGGGCGCCGCGCGTCGGCGAGCTCCTCGGCGCGCCGGCGCACGTCCTTCCCCAGCGACACCAGGCGCTCGTGGTCCACCTCCCGCGCGGGCTCGACTACGTGATGCCGTCGGTGATGGACTACATCCCCTCGTCCGGCGAGTTCGGCCTCTACTTCCGGCACGAGACCCTGGCGAGCCTGATCGCCGGCCTCCACACCGAGGAGGCGCTGCACGACATCGTCGACCCGGACGACTACGGGCGAAGCGGGGAGCACGAGTTCATGGACGAGGTGGCGCGGCGGCTCGCCCACAGGCTGCCCGAGCTGAGCGGCGCCCGCCTGGCGGGCCTCTGGGCGGGGATCTATCCGGTCAGCCCCGACGGCAGCCCGGCCGTGGGTCCGTACCGCGACCGGCCGACCGTGGTCGCGGTCCTCGGCGCGGGCGGCTCGGGCCTCCAGTCCTCGCCGGCCCTCGGCCGAATGGCCGCCGAGTGGATCGTGCACGGGGAGTCCCGAACGGTCCCCTCCGGAGTTAGGCTCCTACCGGATCTGAAAGGAGAAACATGGCGATCACCATCGATGCCACAGCCTGGGAAGCACGCGCCGAGCAGCTGAGCGCCTCCGGACGGGCCTTCATCGGCAACGAGTCCGTCGATGCGCGCTCCGGCGAAACCTTCGAGAAGCGGAGCCCCGTCGACGGCCGCCGTCTGGCTTCGGTCGCCGCCGGGGACGCGCCGGACGTCGACGACGCCGTGCGCGCCGCGCGCAAGGCGTTCGAGGACGGCGTCTGGGCCGGGCTCACACCGCGCGACCGCAAGAAGATCCTCCTCGAGTACGCCGACAGCATCGCGGCCGCCAAGGAGGAGCTGGCGCTGCTGTCCACGCTCGAGATGGGCAAGCCGATCGGCGACGCGCTCTCCGAGGTCGACTACACGGTGCAGTGCATCGCCTACTACGCCGAGGCGATCGACAAGGTCTTCGGCGAGATCGGGCCGACCGGTCCCGACTCGCTGACCCTCGTCACGAAGGAGCCCGCCGGCGTCGTCGGCGCGGTCACGCCGTGGAACTACCCGCTGCTGATGCCGGTCTGGAAGCTCGGACCCGCCCTCGCCGCCGGCAACTCTGTCGTCCTCAAGCCTGCCGAGCAGACGCCGCTCAGCGCGATCCGGCTCGGCGAGCTCGCCGCGGAGGCCGGTCTGCCGCCGGGCGTCCTCAACGTCGTTCCGGGCTTCGGCGAGACCGCCGGCCAGGCCGTCGGCCGGCACAACGACGTGGACGTCGTCTCGTTCACCGGCTCGGGCGAGGTCGGGAAGCTCTTCCTCCGCTACTCGGGCGAGTCGAACATGAAGGCCGTCTGGCTCGAGTGCGGTGGCAAGTCCCCGAACATCGTCCTCGCCGACGCGCCGGATCTCGACAAAGCCGCGGACGAGATCGTCGGCGGGATCTTCGTCAACGCGGGTCAGATGTGCAACGCGGGGTCCCGGCTGCTCGTCGAGCGGTCGATCGGGGACGAGCTCCTCGACCGGCTCGTCGCCGCGTCCGAGCCGTGGCGGCCGGCAAGCCCGTTCCAGCCGGACACGCGCATGGGCGCGATCGTCGACGAGACGCAGCTGGGCCGGGTGCTCTCGTACATCGAGTCGGGGAAGGACGAGGGGGCGAAGCTCGCGACCGGCGGAAACCAGGCGCTGACCGAGAGCGGCGGTTATTACGTCGAGCCGACCATCTTCTCGGATGCGAGCAACGACATGCGCATCGCGCGGGAGGAGATCTTCGGACCGGTGCTCACGGTGATCCCGGTCGACGATCCCGAGCAGGCCGTTTCGCTGGCGAACGACACGCAGTACGGGCTGGCGGCAGCCGTGTGGACGCGCGACATCAGCCGGGCTCACCGGGTCGCCCGCGCGCTCCGTGCGGGCAACGTCTACGTCAACACCTACGACCGCGGCGACATCTCGCTCCCCTTCGCCACGTTCAAGCAGTCCGGCATCGGTCTCGACAAGTCGCTGCACGCGCTGGACAAGTACGTCCGCGTGAAGATGACCTGGATTGGCCTTTAAGGGCGGTCGGGGGGAGCCCGATGGTTCCCCCCCATCCCTAATGGCCAAGTGCGATCTGCGACCCGATCTGATCCCAGAGGATGATTTTGCCGTGCTCGACGACGAAGAGTGCGATCGCCTCGGCGCCGGGCGGGCCGTCACAGCGGCTGCGCTTCCTGTCGCCGAGGCGGAACGTCGCCGTCACCGCGCTGCCGTCTTCCTTCAGCGCGACGATCCTCCCGGAGCACGGGAGGCGGGTGTTCCACGTGACCGCGTCGGCGTGCGTGTGCAGGCGCAGCAGCACGCGACCCTGAACGACCGCGGCATTGGGTGCGAAGAGAGAGGCGGCACGCTCGTTGTCGTCGGCCTTCAGGGCCTCGCTCCACGCGCGGACGACGTCACGGGGCCGAGCCGCATCCCCGCCGCAGCCCGCGACCGAGACCAGCAAGAGGACGAGCCCGAGCGCGAGGCGCCGAGGAGGTGTGGTCACGACCGGCTTAGTATCTCTCGGGTGACCGCTCATGCCGCTCGACGGAGCGCTCGTGCTCGAGTCGCTTGCGCGGACGTCGCGGCTGCTCGTCCTCCAGGAAGCCCCTCGTTCGAGCGGCGTCGCCGGCCAGATTCTCTCTCTCGTCGCCCGCGAAGGCTTCGAGCTGCTCGACGCGCCGCCCGCGGTCGTCGCGCCGCCGGACACTCCGGTCCCGTTCGCGCCCGAGCTCGAGGATGCGGTCCTGCCTTCCGTCGAGAAGGTGCGGGCGGCCGTGGAGGAGCTCCTTGCCTACTGAGCCGTGCGTGGATGCAGCCGACGTGCCGCGCGAGACGCGGCTCGAGGGCGTCTACGCCACGCCGCTCGAGTGAGGCAAGCGTCGGCGGAAGCGCCCGATGCGCTTCCGCGACGAGGCGAGCACCGCGCCGACGATCACGATCGCCCCGCCGACTGCCTGGCGCGCGCCAAGCGACTCGTCGAGCGCGACCCAGGCGACGACGAGCGCCACGACCGGGACGAGATTCGCGTAGACCCCCGCACGCGCCGCCGGCAACCTGGCGATCCCGAAGCTGTAGAAGACGTACGAGATCCCCGAGCCGAAGAAGCCGAGGCCGGCCGCGAGCGCGAACGTCTCCGGGCCGGCAGACCGCCAGTCCTCGAAGAGCGGGCCGAACGCGAACACGACCACCGACAGGCAGACGGGGAGCACGGTCGCCTGCACGGCGCTCACGCGATCTCCGAGGGCGCGCCCGATCGCCGTGTAGACCGCCCACGAGGCGGCGCTCAGGAACAGGAACAGGAGGCCGAGGCTCGACCCGACGTGGATCGTGCCCCAGGCGAGCACGGCGGCCCCCGCGAGCGTGAGGACGATCCCGGCGGCGACGCGAGCGGTGAGCCGTTCGCGCAGGAACGTCACCGCGAGCACGGCGATCAACGCCGGCGCGAGTCCCTGCACGAGCGCGCCCACGCTCGCGCTCGCTCGCTCGAGGCCGAGGTTGGCGAAGAGGAAGAAGCCGACCATGCCCGTCGCCGAGAGAGGAAGCATGAACCGCACCGGCAGGAAGAAGGCCCGCGCGCGCCAGGCGAGCCACAGCAGCGGCGGCAGGCCGAAGGACTGGCGCACGAACGCGAGCTCGCTCGGAGCGAGGTGACGCAGCGCGATCTTGGACAGCGTGAACGTGACCCCCCAGATGACGATCGCGGCGAGCAGCGCCGCGGTGCCGCGCAGCTCGTCGCTCACCTCGACCCCCGAAATGTTCTTCTGGCAACGGCCGACGCGCATGCGCACCGACGCTATACGCCAGGACAGGCACCGCGACGGCGGCTACCGCTGAAGTCCCATGCACGTGCGGACGATCGTGGCCTTCGAGAGGAAATGCTTGTCCCACGCGTCGGTAGCCGTGTGGAAGATGTCAGCGCCCATCTCGGCCGCCCAGCCGAGCGTGTGGATCACGCCCTCGAGGCCGCCGCCGACGCCCTTGCCACCGATCAGCCGGAAGCCGAAGGTCGGCCGCAACGCATCCCGGTCCTCGACGTCGAAGATCCAGACCGGGAAGTTCGAGAGCACGCCGCCGTCGACGA
>Ga0099827_10001297_pt1 | contig 12743 bp, 5 predicted proteins | sample CZO8metaG_FD_79339 | JGI IMG/M metagenome (GOLD analysis project Ga0099827, IMG submission 79339) | Vadose zone soil microbial communities from the Eel River Critical Zone Observatory, Northern California, USA - CZOApr15con1.8 metaG | ecosystem: Environmental > Terrestrial > Soil > Vadose zone ...
CTGGGAGGACCTCGCGAGCTATCGCCGGCCCGAGCGGGCCGGGCGCCTCACGCTGCGCGTCGCGGTGTACCTGCCGCTCGAGTCCTGGCGCACCGTGGCCGACACCGTCGGACGCCTCGGGCCGGGCGACGACTGGGTGAAGATCGGCGGGCTCAAGGGCTACATGGACGGCTCGGCGGGATCGCGCACGGCGTACTTCTTCCGGCCCTATAGCGACTCGGCGGGCTACTCGGGGCTGCTGCAACACCCCGAGGCCGACATGCGCCAGTGGATCGGCGCGGCCGACTCCGCGGGGCTGCAGATCGCGGTCCATGCCATCGGCGACCGCGCCAATGCCATTCTGCTCGCCATCTACGACAGCGTGGCCCGGGCCCACGGCCCGCGTGATCGCCGGTTCCGCGTGGAGCACGCGCAGCACCTCCGGCCGGAGGACATCCCCCTGTTCGGGAAGCTCGGCGTGATTCCCTCGATGCAACCCTACCACGCGATCGACGACGGGCGCTGGGTGGAGCAGCGCATCGGCCCGGAGCGCATCAAGACCACCTACGCCTTCCGCACGCTGCTCGACACGGGCGCGCAGCTCGCGTTCGGGTCGGATTGGACCGTCGCGCCGCTCGACCCGATCCTCGGCGTCTACGCCGCGGTGACCCGCCGCACGCTCGACGGCAAGAACCCGGGGGGTTGGGTGCCGCAGCAGAAGATCACCGTGGCGGAGGCGCTGCGCGCTTATACGGTGGGGAGTGCCTACGCGACGTTCGACGAAGCAAAGCGCGGCGTGCTCGCACCCGGGTACGACGCCGACGTGGTCGTGATCGACCGCAATCTCTTCACGCTGCCGCCCGACTCGCTCGACCGAGCGCGCGTGCGGTACACGATCGTCGGGGGGAAGGTCGTCTTCCGGCGCTAGCCGGAGTACTTGAAGCCCGCTTCTTGCAGGGTGAGCGGTTGCGCGCCGTCGTGCTCGACGCCCGCCCCGATCACCTCGCCCAGCACCAGCGTGTGATCGCCCGAGGGGAGGGTCGCGACGACTCGACACTCCACCCAGCCGAGCGCGTCCGCCAGGATCGGGGCGCCGGAGGCCGGCGCGGGCTTAGTCTTGATCCCCTTGAGCTTGTGCGGCGCGCTGGTGGACGCCCGGCCGAGCTTGCCCGCCAGCTCGCGCTGGCCCTGCTGCAGCAGGTTCACCGCGAAGTGGTGCGCGTCGCGGATCATGGCGATCGTCTTGGACGTGTTTTCCACCGCGACCGCGACCATGGGGGGCTCGAACGAGGCCTGCGTCACCCAGTTGGCCGTCATGCCGTGCTCCTCGCCGTCGTGGCGCACGGTGAGGGCGTAGAGGCCATAGGGGAAGTGGCGCAGCACGGTTTTCTTGGCCGCCTCGTCCATGGCGTGAAATATTGACTCTTCCCGCGGCGGGGCGCGAGACCTACGATTGCGTCATACCACGAAGGAGTAGCGTCGTGTCCCGTCTCTTCGCCGTCCCGGCGCTTGGTTGCGCGCTCGCCGTCAGCCCGCTCGCCGCGCAACTCGGTCAGAATGCGGCACCCGGGGAAGGGTCCCCCGCTGCCACCTACCTCGACGGCTACCACGAAGTCATGAAGCTCACGCCGGTGGCAGGACGGGTGGCCGAGGTCAATCACTTGGTCTTGAGCCGCGAGGCCGGCCAACTCAGTCTGGAGCGCGGGACTCTCTATCTTCTCTCCCCCGTCGGCGGTCGCACCGTGGCGGCGGTGCTCCGAGGAGAGGGGCGGTTCACGTTCACGCCCGCGATTCCGGCCGAGCAGGCCGAACTGCAGCGGTTCGCCGGCTCCGCGGCGCTCGACGAGGCCTTCTCCGAGGCGATCCTGCTCTTCGCCGACTCGACGGCCGACCAGTTCCGGGGGCTGACTTTCGGCCAGGCCCAGATCCCGGGCGACGTCGCCGACCACGTGCACGACTTGCTCACGTCCCTTCAGGGCGCGAACGAAGGTTCGTTGCGCAGCGACGTCATCGGCCCACTGCTCAACGGTGAGACGTCGGCGTTCTTCCTCGCGCGCGTGACCCGGGCCCACGGCGACCCCGTCCTCTTCGAAATCGATCCCGAGGCAAGCGAGGGCGTCCAGCTGTACCGTCCCGTGTCCCGGCTGCGGTGGGGCGCCAATTGGGCCGTCGTCACCGAATTTGCGCGGCAGCAGCCGCACCGTGAGCGCGTCAGCGTACCGAGCTACCGGATGGACGTTCGCCTCACCCCGACGTTCAGCGCGGACTTGGATTTTGCGGCCGGCGCCACGCTGCTCGTGAAGGCCGCTGAGCCCGCGGGGCCGTGGCTCCTGCTCGCACTGCATCCCAAGCTCGTGGTGGATTCGGCGCGGTGGGGGACCGGGGAGCCGGCCACGGTGTTCAAGGCCAAAGAGAGCGACGACGTGTGGGTGCGCTCGGGACGCCGGTTGCAAACCGGCGACTCGCTCGCCCTCACGCTCTTCTACCACGGGAACTTGATCGACCGGTACACGGATTGGTTTTTTATCGACCCGGGAGCCGCGTGGTATCCGGTGAACCAACAGGGCCGGACGTTCGCGACGTTCGATCTCACCTATCACAGCCCGGCGTGGTATCCGCTGGCCAGCATCGGCGAGCGCGTGGACTCCGCGGTGGCGGGCAAGGTGCTCACCACGCACTGGGTCACGCGCCAGCCAAGCTCCTATGCGTCGTTCAACCTCGGCCTGTTCGAGAACTACCACGTGCAGCAGCCCGGCGCACCTCCCCTGGACGTGCTCGTCTCTGAGGACGCGCATCGGGCGCTCGCACGCGCCCTCCTGGCGCAGGGCTACATGATCCCGCAGCAGCGGCACATGCGCGAGAACATCGCGGTGGACGTCTCGAACAGCCTGAAGCTGTACGCGCATCTCTTCGGCGAATGCTCCTTCGGACACTTCTACGTGACCGAGATCCCGTATTACGAGGGAGTCTCGTTTCCGGGGATGATCGACCTGTCGTGGACCACGTTCCAGAACACCTCCCTGGACGGCTTTGATGAATTCTTCCGGGCCCACGAGGTCGCCCATCAGTGGTGGGGCAACGGGGTCCGCACCGGGTCTTACCGCGACGCGTGGCTGAGTGAGGGGTTGGCCTCGTTCTCGGCCCTCTGGTACCTGCAGAGCGAGCGGAAGCGCAACGACGAATACTTCAAGTTTCTCGACCAGTACAGGGCGGACATCAAGGGCGACAAGGACGACGTCGGCCCCATCTGGATCGGCTACCGCAACGCCACGCCGACCGTGCGACGGGGGTACGACGTGATGATCTACGAGAAGGGCGCTTGGGTCTTCCACATGTTGCGCATGATGATGCTCGACCTCGGCACGGCGAAGGACGAGCGCTTCACCGCGATGATGCGGGACTACTACGCGTCGTACCTCGGGAAGTTGGCGACTACCGATGACTTCCAGGGAGTGGTCGAGCGCCACACGGGAATGCCGATGGACTGGTTCTTCGACGAGTGGGTCAAGGGGACGGCGATTCCCACGTATCACGTGGCGTGGAAGGCCGAGCCCACGGCTGACGGCAAGTACACGGTCCGTCTCCGGGTGACTCAAGAGCACGTACCGCCCGACTTCCGGATGTTCGTGCTCGTGTCCGCGGACCTTGGCAACAACCGCTTCGCACACTTCCGGGTCCAGGTCCGCGGCACTCAAGGCGAGTATGTGAGCCCGGTCCTGCCGGCGGAACCGAAGGAACTCAAGTTCAATGACTTGAGCAGCGTGCTCGCAGACGTGAAGATGGAGCGGTGGTAGCTTATCTTTTCACGCATGGCGACGCGCACCCAGCCCTCCTCCAGGCCCCGGGCCGCCAAGACTCTGTCCAAGGCCGACCTGCTCGACGCCTGTCGGCTGATGCTCCTGTCCCGGCGCCTCGACGACAAGGAGATCCAGCTCAAGCGGCAGAACAAGATCTTCTTCCAGATTTCGGGCGCCGGGCACGAGGCCGTCCTCGTCGCCGCCGGCAAGGTTCTCCGTCCCGCCTACGACTGGTTCTATCCCTACTATCGCGACCGCGCCCTCGCCCTCACCCTCGGCATGACGCCCACCGAGATGCTGCTCTCCGCGGTCGGGGCGGCGGACGACCCCAACTCGGGCGGCCGCCAGATGCCGTCGCACTGGGGTCACAAGGCGCTCCACATCGTCAGCCAGTCGAGCCCGACGGGCACGCAGTTCTTGCAGGCCGTGGGATGCGCCGAGGCGTGGCTGCGCTATCAGCGCATCGACGCCATCGCCGAGAAGCCGACGCAAGGGGACGAGGTCGTCTACGTCTCGGCCGGAGACGGCACCACGAGCGAGGGCGAGTTCTGGGAAGCGTTGAACAGCGCCTCCAACCTGAAGCTGCCCGTACTGTTCCTCATCGAGGACAACGGGTACGCGATCTCGGTCCCGGTCGAGGTGCAGACGGCCGGCGGCTCGGTCTCGAAGCTGGTGCGCAACTTTCCCGGCCTGCTCGTGGAGGAGGTGGACGGGTGTGACCCCGTCGCCTCGTACGATGTGCTGCTCCGCGCCGCCGAGTACGTCCGTCAGCGGAAGGGACCGGCGCTGGTGCACGCGCACGTCACCCGCCCCTACTCCCATTCGCTCTCCGACGACGAGGTCGTCTACAAAGCGCCCAAGGAGCGAGAGGAAGAAGCCAAGCGTGACTGCACCCTCACGTTCCCGAAGCGCCTGATCGCCGAGGGGGTCGCCACCGCGGCCGAGATCGAGGCCATCAAGCGAGAGGTGGACGAGGAAGTGCAGGTCGCGGCCGACATGGCGCTCGCCTCGCCCCAGCCCCAGCCCGAGACGGCGCTGCTCTACGTCTACTCGCCCGACGTCGACCCCGCCTCCGAGCAGTTCGACACCGAAGACGACCCCCAGTTCACGGGGGATCCCACGACGATGGTGGATCTGCTGAACGGCTGCCTCAAGGACGAGATGGCGCGGGACCCGCGCATTCTCGTGTACGGCGAGGACGTCGCCGATGCGAGTCGGGAGCAATATCTCGAGCAGGTGAAGGGGAAGGGCGGGGTGTTCAAGGTCACGTGGGGCCTGCAGCGGCAATTCGGGAGCGATCGGGTCTACAACTCGCCTCTCGCCGAAGCGAACATCGTGGGCCGCGCCATCGGGCTGGCCACGCGGGGCCTGAAGCCGGTCGTCGAGATTCAGTTCTTTGATTACATCTGGCCCGCTTACCACCAGCTCCGCAACGAGCTCGCCACGTTACGGTGGCGCTCGAACAACGCGTTCAGCTGCCCCCTCGTCGTGCGGGTCACCTACGGCGGCTACCTGAAGGGCGGCTCGATCTACCACTCCCAGACCGGCGCGGTGGTGTTCACGGCCGTCCCCGGACTCCGCGTCGTGTGCCCGAGCACCGCGCTCGACGCCAACGGCCTGCTCCGCACCGCGATCCGCTGCGACGACCCGGTGCTGTTCCTCGAGCACACGCACCTCTACCGCCAGACGTACAACAAGGCCCCGAACCCGGGCCCGAACTTCATGATCCCGTTCGGCAAGGCCAGGGTCGTGCGGGAAGGGCGGGACCTGACGGTCCTGACGTACGGCGCCGTCGTGCAGCGGTCGCTCGTCGCGGCGAAGGAGCTCGAGGAGCGGGACGGGGCGAGCGTCGAGGTGATCGACCTGCGTTGCCTCTCGCCGGTGGATTGGGACACGATCGCCGCGTCGGTCAGGAAGACGAACAAGGTCCTCGTCGCCTACGAAGACTCACTGTCGTGGGGCTACGGCGCCGAGATCGCGGCGCGGATCGCCGACGAATGCTTCCCCTGGCTCGATGCCCCGGTGAAGCGCGTGGCCTCCACCGATACGTTCGTCGGCTACGCGCCCGATCTCGAAGACTTCATCCTGCCCCAGGCGGAAGACCTCGCACAAGCGATGCGCGAGCTGCGCGCCTTCTAGGCGCGCGGCTGCTCGCCCAGGGCCTCGCGGATCTCCCCAGCGGCGGCGATGGCGTGATCGACGTCGCGCGACAGGGCGCGGGCCTGTTGCGTCGCGTGCGTCAGGTCGTCCAGCACCGCCGCCACGCCTGCCGACCGGAGCCGCAGCAGGTCGAACCGCACGGTCTGCATGGCGAGCACGCACGACTCGATCTGGTCTTCGATCAGCTGCCGCCGGGTGAGCAGGTCGGTGAGCGTCTGGCGCTGCCGCTCGAGGAGATCGAGCTGCCGCTCGCGCTCGGCGCTCTCCGGTTGCCGCTTGATCGCTTCGAGCTTCTCTTGGAGCCGGGCCAGGGCGCCGGCGTCCACACCCCCACTCATGGTGTGCAGCGCCCGCGCGAGGTCTTCCGCCCGGTTCAGGAGCCCGTCGATCGTCGCCACGACGTCCGGCAACAGCTTCTTCTCCGACTTCGGCACCCGCTCCATGATGCGGAGGATCGCCTTGCGATCGCTCCGCGCCTGCTGGATGGCCTCGGCCTGGCGGCCGAACTCCCCCGACGTGGCCTCGGGCAGGTCCGCGGGGCGCGGCCCCACCTTGCCCCCTCCCCCGGCGGTCGCGCCGAACCGCACCGCGATGGCGTCCGGTGCGGGCGGGCGGGCCAGCACGTCGCGCCAGGAATACCCGGCGTGCCACAGCCGGACGTAGCGCGGCACGAGCGCCGCGCCTGCCCAGATCCCCGCCACGATGAGCGACCACCCCGGCAGATGGCTCCCCGTCGCGACGTCGATCACGACCAGGGAGCCACACACCGACGCCCACGTCACGAAGCGGTTCCGTAGATCCCGGACGATCGCCGCCTCGCCCCCCGGCGTCGCGGGCGCGAGGTCGCGCCGCCGGCCCCCCCGCTCCCCTCGCTCCCCCCGCTCCCACCGGTCCCTCCCCCGCGGCCGGCGGACGTCCGCTCCCGGGAGCGATGGCAGGGGCCGGGCCGGCGGCAGCCGCTCGGCGCGCGACCGGGCTGCCGGCACCGCGCCGCGCGGCTTGTACATGGTCGCGCTGCGCGACTCGAGCGCGCGTCGCAACGCGTCGGCAGTGGGCCAGCGGTCCTCGGGGTCCTTTTCGAGGCAGCGCATCACACAGGCGGCGAGGTCTTCGGGAAGGTCCGGCCGCCTGTCGGTGATCAGCGGGGCGCGCTCGGTGATGTGCTTCATGAGGATGCCGGGCACCGTGGGCGCGTGGAACGGCAGCTCACCCGTGAGCATCTGGTACGCCACGACGCCCAGACTATAGATATCGGAGCGCCCGTCGATCTCGCGGTCGCCTGCCGCCTGCTCGGGGCTCATGTAATGAGGGGTGCCGATCGCGACGCCGGTGGCGGTGAGCGTCGCCGGGCCGGTCGTGGAGGACAGCGCCTTCGCGATCCCGAAATCCGTGACGACAACTCGGCCGCGGCTTCCTTCGAGCAGGATGTTGTCCGGCTTCACGTCGCGATGGATGATCCCGAGCGCGTGCGCCGCCCCCAGCGCATCGGCCGTTTCCTGCATGATGCGCCGCGACTCCTCGGCGGGAAGCGAGCCCCGGCGCTTGAGCTTGGCCGCGACGGACTCGCCGTCCACGTACGCCATCACGAAGTACACCAGCCCGTCCGGCCCTTCGCCGACGGAGTGGATGGGGACGATGTGAGGATGGGACAAGCGGGCCGCCGTCTCCGCTTCCCGCAGGAAGCGCAGGCGGATCTCCTCGCGGAAGGCGAGCTCCGGCGGCAGGACCTTCACGGCGACCTCCCGCTTGAGGCGCTCGTCCCGGGCGTTGAAGACCACGCCCATGCCGCCGCGACCGATCTCTCCTTCGACGGTGTAGGATTTCCCGAGCGCCTGGATCAGGCGCGCGGTGAGTGACTTGTCCGCCTCGTTCATTCGGGTCCGCGTGAAGTGCGCGCGCATAGATTAGCCGCGGCGAGGCGGCGGTGCAACCAGCCAACCGGTTTCGACTTAGGGCTCTCCGCGCCAAGGTGACGGTCGCGGGCCCGCGTCCGATGGCTATTCGGCAGCTCCTGCCTAATTGGCCGCCGGCGCGCGGAACGCGCGAGCGCTCCCGCGCGTTTTCTCGATGGCACGGACGATGCTTCCCGCTGGCGAGGCCATGGTGTTTACTCACACTCACGCGAGCTCGAGCCTATGTCTGAACGACTGACGCTTCCGGTGCTCCCGCTCCGGGACGTCGTGCTGTTTCCCGGCGTTTCGACGCCGATCGGCGCGGGACGCCCGTCCACGTTGCGCGCCATCGAGGCGGCACTGAAGACCGACGCCCATCTCATCTTCGCGGTCTCGCAGCGCGAGAACACGGACCATGTCACGCCGGGCGTGCTGTATACGACCGGGACCATCGCGAAAATCAGCCAGATCCAGCGCGGCCTCGGCGGTGTGCAGCTGCTGCTGCACGGCGAGGGCCGCGGCACCGCGGTCCATTACACCGAGACCGGGGGCCACCTCGAGGCCGTCGTGCGCGAGGTGGAGGACCTGCCCCCGATCAATCCGGACGACGCCGCCTTCCTGGCGCTGCACCGCGAGGCGCGGGAGCGCGCCGCGGAGCTCGGTCAGAAGTCGGGTCTGCCCGAGGATGTCGTGCGCCAGGTACTCGAGGGCGCCAGCCAGCCGGGGCGGCTCGCGGATCTCGTCGCAGGCTACCTCGAGATCAGGCCGGCGGAGCGCCAGGCGCTGCTCGAGACCCTCGCGGTGGAAGATCGGTTGCGGCGCGTGCTGGTGCACGCGCAGCGCCAGATCGGGGTGCTCGACGCCCAGGAGCAGATCAAGTCGCAAGTCCAGGAAGAGCTGGGCGAGCGGCAGCGCGAGATGTTCCTGCGCGAGCAGATGAAGGCGATCCGCAAGGAGCTCGGGGAGGAGGACGAGGGGAGCGAGGTCGAGGAGCTGCGCAAGCGGTTCGCGGACCTCGGTCTTCCTGAGGCGGCGAAGAAGGAGGTCGACCGCGAGCTCGAGCGGCTGGAACGGGCGAACCGCGACTCCATGGAAGCGCAGGTAATCCGGACGTACCTGGAGACCATGGCCGAGCTGCCGTGGAACAAGCGGGCCGAGGAGTCGCTCGACCTGAAGCGGGCCGCCGAGATCCTCGAGCAGGACCACCATGGGCTCAAGGACGTGAAGGACCAAGTCCTCGAGTTCCTGGCGGTGCGCCAGCTGCGGCAGCGCGCTCCCCGGGGAGACGAGGGGGCGGGGGCGGGGGCGCTCGGCAACGAGGACGACAAGCAGAAGAAGGGGTCGATCCTGCTGTTCGTCGGACCGCCCGGCGTCGGGAAGACGTCGATCGCCAAGTCGATCGCCCGTGCGATGGGCCGGCCCTATGTGCGGATTTCGCTCGGCGGCGCCCGTGACGAGGCGGACGTCCGCGGCCACCGGCGCACCTACGTGGGCGCGATGCCGGGGCGCATCATCCAGGGGATGAAGCAGGCGGGCGCGAAGAACCCCGTCTTCCTGCTCGACGAGGTCGACAAGCTGGGCGTCTCGTTCCAGGGCGATCCGGCGGCGGCGCTGCTCGAGGTGCTCGATCCGGCCCAGAACGATTCGTTCACGGACCACTACCTCGGGGTGCCGTTCGACCTGTCGGAGGTGCTCTTCATCGCGACCGCGAACTACCTTCAGAGCATCCCGGGACCGCTGCTCGACCGGCTCGAGACCGTGAACTTCGCGGGCTACACCGAGCGCGAGAAGCTCGAGATCGCGAAGCGGTATCTCGTGCTGCGCCAGCTCTCCGAGAACGGCTTGACTGCGGAACAGTTCGCGGTCACCGACGCGGCGCTCAGAGAGATCATCACGAGCTACACGCGCGAGGCGGGAGTACGCCAGCTGGAGCGTGAGATCGGCAAGCTGGGCCGCAAGGTCGCCCGTAAGATCGCGGTCGGGGAGGCTGCGCGCGTCACCGTGGACGCTCCCGACGTCGCCGATCTCATCGGCCGGCCCCGGGTCCACCCCGAGCGCATGGCGCGGGAGGACCAGATCGGCGTGGCCACGGGGATGTATTACACGCCGGTCGGCGGCGACATCATGTTCGTCGAGGCGAGCGTGATGCGCGGCAAGGGAGATCTGGTCCTGACGGGCCAGCTCGGCGACGTGATGAAAGAGTCGGCCCGCGCGGCGCTCACCTACGCCAAGTCCCATGCGGATCGGCTCGGTATTCCGGAGGAGGCGTTATCCGACACCGACATCCACGTGCACGTCCCGGCGGGCGCCATTCCCAAGGACGGGCCTTCGGCGGGCGTGACGATGGCGACGGCGCTGGTCTCCGCGCTGTCCCGGCGGCCCGCGCGCCACGACCTCGCCATGACCGGCGAGATCACGTTGCGCGGCCGCGTGCTCCCGATCGGCGGGGTCAAGGAGAAGGTGCTCGGTGCGGTCCGCGCGGGCATCACCACCATCGTGCTCCCCATGGAGAACGAACCCGACCTCGAGGATCTCCCCGACGACGTGCGGAAATCGCTCCAGGTCCACCTCGTCGGGGAATTGGGTGAGGTGCTGAGCCTGGCGCTGCGGGGCGCGAAGTTCGAGGCCGGCCATCTGGTGTTCGAGGGTCCGGCGCCCGTCGAGCCGAGTTTGGTCGCGAAGCAGAACTAGCCAGAAACGGGTCCAACCCTTTTCCCGTAGGGCCTGTCTAATCATGCGACCAGGCCCTCGGACCCGTCATGCCGTTCGCCGTCGTGCTCGCCCTCACGTTGCAGACCGCCGGCGGCGGGGTCGTGCCCCCGCCCACCGCCACGACCGCCACCGCCGTGCGGGCCGCCCACCCGCCGGCGATCGACGGACGCGACGACGACCCGGTCTGGCATCAGGCCCCCGCCATCACCCAGTTCCGGGAGTTCCAGCCGAAGCAAGACGGGGATCCCCGCTTCGCGACCGAGGCGAAGGTCGCCTACGACGACCGCAACATTTACGTCTTCATCCGGGCGTTCGACCCGCACCCCGACTCGATTCTCCGGCTCCTCGCCCGGCGCGACGTCCGCGCGGCCACGGATCAGCTCAAGATCATCATCGACTCCTATCACGATCGCCGCTCCGGCTACGAGTTCGCGGTGAATCCAGCCGGCGTGAAGCGGGACTACGCGATCTACAACGACACGCAGGAAGACGACGCCTGGGACGCCGTGTGGGAGGTCGCCACGGCCGTCGACTCGCTCGGCTGGACGGCCGAGTTCCGAATCCCGCTGTCGCAGCTCCGCTACGTGCCGCGCGGCACCAACACGTTCGGCTTCGGCGTGTGGCGTGACATCCAGCGCTACACCGAGCGGGTCAGCTGGCCGCTGTTCCGCCAGTCCCAGTCCGGGATCTCGTCGCAGCTCGGGGAGCTGCACGGGCTCGACGGCCTGCCCTCACCGCGGCGGCCGGAGATCGCGCCGTACGCGGTGACGAAGAACGTGTCCGTCCCGCTCGCCAGCGGCTTCGACCGTTCCCAGAAGGTGGCCGCGGGCGCCGACCTGAAGTACGGGATCACCTCCAACCTGACGCTCGACGCAACCGTGAATCCGGACTTCGGCCAGGTCGAGGCCGATCCGGCGGTGCTCAACCTCACCGTGTTCGAGACCTTCTTCCAGGAACGGCGGCCGTTTTTCGTTCAGGGCGCCGGGATCTTTCGCTTCGACGTGAACTGCAGCCAGGTGAACTGCAACGGTGAGGGCCTGTTCTACTCGCGTCGCATCGGGCGCGCGCCGCAACTCGGCTACGGCGACCCCAACTCGCCCACCGCGACGACGATCTACGGCGCGGCGAAGCTGACCGGCCGCCTCCCGGGCGGGCAGACGGTGGGCGTGCTCGAAGCGATCACCCAGCGCGCCACGGGGACATTAGACAGCACCACGGAGCCGACCACCAACTACGCGGTCGTGCGGGTGCAGCAGGATTTCCGCAACGGCGAGAGCGGCATCGGCGTCATGCTGACGGCGGTGAACCGGAGCCTCGACCAGCGAACCGAGAACTTCCTGCGCCGCAGCGCTTACGTCGGTGCCTTCGACTTCCGGCACCGCTTCCTGCAGGGGCACTATCAGGTCTCCGGCTCGCTCGACTTGAGCCGCGTCGCCGGCACCGACACGGCGATCGCCCGCACCCAACAGGATCCGGTCCACTTCTATCAGCGCCCGGGAGCGGGTGTGACGTACGACTCGACGCGGACGGCCCTGTCCGGGGACGCCGAAGAGCTGTTTTTCAGCAAGCTGGGAGGCGGGATCACCCGGTTCGAGACGAGCTACCAGCGCCGCTCCCAGGGCTTCGAGGCCAACGACCTCGGCTTCCTGCTCCAGGCGGACCAGCAGAGCTGGAGCACGTGGTTCGGTCTGCAATCGTTGCGCCCGACGGCGCTGTACCAGATAGCCTATTGGAACTTCAACTGGTGGCAGTACTGGACGGCGGCCGGCACGCCCGTCGAGCGCGCCGCTAACACGAATGCGCACGTGCAGCTGAACAACCGGTGGTGGGTGCACGGCGGGGTTACTACGGGCCAGCTCGGCACCACGTTCTGCGATCGCAATTGCTCGCGGGGTGGGCCGGCGGTGCGGAACGATCCCTACCTGTCGGCGTGGGGCGAGGTGGACGGTGATGCGCGCCCGGCGCTCGTGCCGTACATGTGGTTCAACTACTTCCGGGGCGACGGGGGCCGGTCTGAGCGGTTCAATGGCAATACCCAGATCACCTTTCGCGTGGCGTCTCAGTTCAAGACCTCCGTCACCCTGAGCGCGACGCACAACGTCAACGACATCCAGCCGCACGGCACCGACTCGACTGGAACACACTACACATTTGCGCATCTGAACCAGAAAACGGTGTCGCTCACGGGGCGGGTCGACTACAC